>Ga0207667_10003505_pt1 | contig 19387 bp, 16 predicted proteins | sample KBSCornC52_FD_184301 | JGI IMG/M metagenome (GOLD analysis project Ga0207667, IMG submission 184301) | Corn rhizosphere microbial communities from Kellogg Biological Station, Michigan, USA - KBS Corn C5-2 (SPAdes) (version 2) | ecosystem: Host-associated > Plants > Roots > Rhizosphere > Soil ...
GCCTGTCTCGCGGTGTGCTGCCGGACGGCTCGAGCCCCGCGCAAACGCCGGAGCTCGCGCGCCGCACGACGGACGCCGGGCTGCTCGCGATCTTCGCCTATGCCTCGCCGCTGCGCGCCGATCGCGAAACGATTCGCGATCACGTTGGCGCCGAGCGCTTCGTCGAAATCCACGTCGCCACCTCGCTTGAGCTCCGCAAAAAGCGCGACAAGCGCGGCGTGTACGGCCCTGGCCACCAAAAGCCGAGCGAAGAGGCGCCGAAATCTGCGGATATCGTGGTTTCGCTCGACGGCAGCGACCCCGAAGAGGTGGCCGCCCAAATCGTCGCAGTCCTCGTGAAGCGCGGGCTCTTGCCTTCGCTGTACTCGCTCTGAGCGGCCCGTCCGCGCGAGCCGACTCGCTCTGAGCGCTGCTCGCGGCCGCGCAACCGCAATTGGGCGACCAGTCAGCGTTTCCGCACAATTGCGCCCGAAAGTGCGGCTCGAGGCGCGGCACCGAACCCGCTGCGCGCGACTGGTCAAACCACCCGATCGCGAATTCAGCATAATTTCCGCCAGATCCTTGCGGAAGCGCGCTCCGGCCCTAGAAGTAAATGGCTAGAGAGCGGCCGTGTATTACTTAGCTAAAGTTTCCCAAGCCTTGCCCGCGCGGCACCGGACCGTAACAGGGCGCCGATATCCAGAGGTCCCAGGTTCACTCATTCACGAGTGACCCAAGGAGCATCATGGAGATCGCAGTCATCTCGGATCTGCACCTCGGTACCGGCGGTGCCGCCGACGGCTTCGGCCACGACGACGGCGAGTTTTTGAAATTCCTGAGCTTTCTCGAGAAGAACTTCGAGAAGGTCGTGCTGCTCGGGGACATCTGGGAGACCCTGACCGGGCATTTGCCGGGCGACCCCGCGAGCGAGCTTCGCCGCGCCCGCGAATCTCACCCCGAAATCGCCGCGCGCTTCGAGCGCAGCAACTACCTGTACGTGCACGGCAATCACGATCTCGTCGCGGGCGCCGTCCAGGGCACGCCGGATGAGCTCATCATCCAAAGCGAGGGCACGCGCATCCTATTTACGCACGGCCACCAGAATGACGAGCTGATTCAGCGGCGCCGTTGGTTGTCTGAGCTGGGCGTCTGGCTCGGTGGCTGGATCCGCCGGCTCGGCCTGGGCGCGCTGTATCGGCTATTCAGCGAGCTCGACGAAAAGCGCGGCGGTCTGTCGCTCGACAGCACGCGCTGTTCTTTCCAGAAATGGGCCATGAACATCGCGGCCGAGCGCGAGTTCGACGTGATCGTCACCGGGCACACGCATCTGGCCGCCAACGCCGCGCACGGCAATCGCTTGTTCCTCAATAGCGGCTCCTGCAGCGAAGGCCAACTCAGCTTCCTCAGCATGAACACCACTCGCTCGAGCTACGCAGTCCACAACTCGTTCTGAGCGAGGGATCGCCATTCGAGGCGGGGCACGCCCGAACCAGGTTCAGGTTGGTTCCAACGCTTCCGCCACGGCTGCCGTCGCGGCGCCAGTCACGCGCGTCAGAAACTCGTAGTCGAGTGTCTCTGGCACATCCGACGCGCGCTGGCAGTGATAGGCCGGGTTGCGGAATTCAGCGGTGTCCGTGAGGAGCAAACCCGGATAGCCCGCGAGCCAAAATGCGGCGTGATCCGAGCGGAACAAGTCCGGTAGCAGCGCGGCCTCCAGCGTCGACACATCCACGCGAAGCAACGGCAACTCGAGCTGCCCGGCATAGGCCGAAAGACGGTCGGCCAGGGGGCGCGCATCCGTGTTCGCGACCAGGGCGATGAAATCGGCGCGAAAGCCGCGCTGGGCGAGAAGCGCGGCCTGTGCCGGCAGGAGCTTGTCCAGGCCCGGCGGCACGTGCTGTGAACCCGGGGCCGCGCGAGCCACGCCGACCGCGTCGAAGCTGAGCGCAGCCAGGATTCTTTCGCTGCGTTCACGCGCTCTGGCGCTGAACGCGCGCGACCCGATCAAGCCCCGCTCCTCTTCGTCCCAAAACGCGACCACGAGCGTGCGCGCGCGTGGCCGTGGAGCGAGCAAGCGCGCGACCTCGAGCGCCGCGGCCATCCCCGACGCATTGTCGTCTGCCCCCGCGCAGTGCGCGATGTGATCGTAGTGCGCGGAAACGACCACGCGCTCACTGCTCGTCCCGCGCAGAGTGCCGATCAGGTTCACGCCAGTGCCATACTCTTGCCGCTCGACCTCGAAGCCGAGCTCTGTCAGGCGTTGTTGCAAACGCTGCTGCACTCGATGCCAGCCGGCGCTGCCCGGCACGCGCGCTCGCGCGAGCGCTTTGACGTCGTCTGCCAAGCGCTTTTGCGAAACAGCACGAGCGAGTTCGAGCAATGACGAGCGCGTCCCAGACTCGGAGTCTGGCCCGGCGCGTGGCGCGCTCGGCGGCTCGGAGCGAGCCGCTGACGGTGGAACGCGGGCGCTGGGCGGAGCGGCGCGCTGCGACGGCCTAGAGCAGGACGAGCACGACCCGAGCAGCGCGGTCATCCCAATCAGCGCGAGCTGTGAGCGCATGGCATCAGTCTGGCGCTCCTGGCGAGCGGCGCCATCCCGCTTTCGCGCCAGAACGCCGGGGCGCGCGAGCGGTTCCTCGTGCTGCCTGACTCGCGACGCTGCTCGCCTCGCCCCGGCGATCGGCCTGAGCGTGGCGCTCGATGCTCAGGCGATGTCGATACTCAGACGGGGCCGAGCGAGGTTCGGGCGGGCGTCGCTCGCGAGCAGGAGGTAGCCCAGTGTGGCCCAGAACAGCTCTTTTCCGCGTTTGAGCACGGAGAAAGCGGCGCCCACATTGAGCGAGTCGTGCACCCCGAGCGCGGTCAGGCAGGAGACGTAGCCCACGTCTTGGACGCCGATCCCCGCGGGCACGACAAACGCCACGTTCTTCGCGAACGAGAGCATGGCTTCGATGCTCGCAACCGCGAAGAACCCGAGCTCCACGCCGAGCAGCTTCAAAATCAAGTAGCTCTCGACCGATTCGCACAGCCAACCGGCGAGGAAAAAAATACCCGGCAAGAGGGTGTTCTTTGGAATCCCCGCCGAAAAATAGCGAACGGTTTGCCGGTCGGTGCTGGCAAAGGTTGCCTGACGCTCGCACAACGTCCGCTGAAAATGCAGGTTGGGAATCGCACGCAGTGCGCCGAGCACGCGATCTGCGACGCGCCCGCGCGTGAATGCGCCCGAGACACCGAAGGCCAAGAGACAGAGCAAGGCGCTCACCGCGAACGCGCACCACGCCAATTCCGCGTGCCCGAAGAGTACGCTCGACAGCTGCCGCAGCGTGACGAAGCCGAATGCCGAAATCATCGCCACGTACGCCGCTTGCGAGGCCATGAGCAGGTATTTTCGGGCCACGATCGCCGCAACCGCATCGCTCGTGTCGACTCCCGCGTGACGCCCGAGCAGGAGCGGTTTCAGCGATTCGGCCCAGATCACGCCAAGCGGCAAGGTCTGCGCGACCGCCTCGGTTGCCACGCGCACGCGCAGGAGCGCCCGTGCTGAGACGCGCCGACCGAACACCGAAAAGACGTGACTCCAGCCCACGCACTCCAAACACAGCGAGACGAGCTGCGGTGTGGCAATCAGGCAGAAGCCCAAGAGCCCCACCTCGGCCATCCTCTCACTGACGCGCGAGAAATCGACGCGATGAAAGGTGTAGAAGAGCAGCGTCAGCGCCGACAGCCCGCTCGCGATGCGCAGCGCGAGGAGCCCGCGGCCGTCGAGGTTTGCCACGGAATGACAAGCTAGCGACTGATTGAGGCAAGCAGGTGTCAGCGCGTGAACTTGCTCGCAACGTTGCGGCCTAGCGGAGTGCGCGGTGTGTCACGTTGGCGCTCTCAACCGTCGCGGTCCGTCGGGGCGGAGCCCACGTCGTTCAAGAAGCAGCGGCTCACGCCGGCTTCGGTCGGGTACAGCTCGGGCAACTCGCGGGGACACCGATCGAAAACCTTTGGACAGCGCGTATGAAAACGGCAACCGCTCGGTGGATGCGCGGGCGACGGCACATCACCCAAGACGCGCACCTCGACCGAGCGCCGCGCCGGATCGACCGAGGGAATGGCCGCCAAAAGGCCCTGGGTATACGGATGCTGGGGCTCGCCGAACAGCTGCTCTGCCGGCGCGCGCTCGACCACTTGACCGAGGTACATGACGCATACCTCCTCGGCCAAGTAGCGGACCACGGACAGATCGTGAGTGATGAACAGGTAGCTGAGCCCGAGCTCGGCTTGGAGCTCGGCGAGCAAGTTGATGATCTGCGCTTGAATCGAGACGTCGAGGGCCGACACGGCTTCGTCGCAGATCAAGAGCTTCGGGCCCACCGCGAGCGCCCGTGCGATGCCGATGCGCTGCCGCTGTCCGCCGGAGAACTCGTGTGGGAAGCGCCACAAGTAGTCGGGGTCGAGCTGCACGCGCTTGAGTAGCGCGACCACGCGCTCGGTGCGTTCGGCGTCGTTCGCGCCGATGCCGAACGAGTGCATGCCTTCAGCGATGATGTCGCGCACGCGCAGGCGTGGGTCGAGCGCCGTCATCGGATCCTGAAACACCATCTGAATGTGCTGGCGCGCGCGCCGCAGCTCGCTCGGGCCGAGCGCCAACAGATCTCGACCATCGAAAATGACGGAGCCTGCCGTCGGTTCGATCAGGCGCAAAATCGAGCGCCCGACCGTGGTCTTCCCGCACCCAGATTCGCCGACCAAAGCCGTGGTCCTGCCGGCTCGGATCGTGAGATCGACGCCGTCGACCGCGCGCACGTGACCGATCGTGCGCCGCAGCACGCCTTTTTTGATTGGGAACCAGGTGCGGAGGCCCTCGACACGGAGGAGCGGCTCGCTCGAGTCGAGCTCGCGGTGCGCGGCGGTCACTGCTTTTGCTCCAATTCGACCGCGTGACAGGCGGCGGTGTGCGTCTCGGAGAGCCGCGTGTCGCCCGGCACGATCTCCGGGCAGGGCTCGAACGCGCGCGGGCAGCGCGTGCAAAAGCGGCAACCCTTGGGCCAATTGCCGGGGCGCGGGACGACGCCCGGAATTTCCGCCAAGCGCTGCCCGCGCTTGGCGAGCGCTGGGATCGAGCGCAAGAGACCCTGAGTGTAGGGGTGGCGCGGCGCGCTGAGCACTTCTTCTCGGCGGCCCTGTTCGATGATGCGCCCGGCGTACATGACCGCGATCCGATCGGCAAGCTCGTTGACCACGCCCAGATCGTGGGTGATGAGCAGGATCGATGAGCCGAAATCGCGCTGGAGCTCGCGCAAGAGCTGCAAAATTTGGGCTTGAATCGTGACGTCGAGCGCGGTCGTCGGCTCGTCGGCGATGAGCAGCTTGGGTCGCGTCGCGAGCGCCATGGCGATCATCACCCGCTGCTTGAGGCCGCCGGACAGTTGATGCGGAAAGGCGTCGAGCCGCTCGCGCGGGTCGGGGATGCCCACGCGCTTGAACAGCTCGAGGCAGCGTTCGCGCGCAGCGTGCTGGGTCACGCGCTCGTGCAAGCGGATGGCCTCGACCACCTGCGCGCCCACGCGCAGGACTGGGTTCAAGCTGGTCATCGGCTCTTGAAAGATCATCGAGATCTCGTGACCGCGCACCGCGCGCATCTCGGGCACGCTCAGGGTCCGGAGATCCCGATCCTGAAACACGATGCGCCCATGCTCGATTTGCCCGGGTTTGGGGATCAAGCGCAGCACCGAAAACGCGGTCACCGACTTTCCGCAGCCGGATTCGCCGACCAGCGCGAGCACCTCACCCGCGGCAATCGAGAACGAAACGTCGTCGACCACCGGGACGCGACCGCGCTCGGACGGAAAGCTCGTGGTAAGCTGCGAGACTTCGAGCAGCGTACTCATTGGCGCTCCCTCGCCGTGCGCGGATCGAGCACGTCGCGGATGGCATCGCCGACGAGATTGATGGCGAGCAACAACACGAACAGCGCCGTGGCCGCGGCCGCCAAATTCCACCACACGACCGGGTCACGCGACAGCTCGTTCTTGGCTTGCGCGATCATCTGGCCCCAGCTGCCCTCCACGCCAATATTGAGCCAGGCCAAGACCGCCTCCGACAGCACCAGACCCGAAAACGTGAGCGCGAAGGTGATCACGATCAGGTGCGTCAAATTCGGTAGAATGTGACGCCAAATGATGCGCAGCTCGGAGACGCCGAGAGCGCGCGCGGCGTACACGTAGTCGAGTTCGCGCAGCTTCATGGTTTCGCCGCGGGTCAGGCGGCAAAAACCGACCCAGCTGGTGACGGCCAGCGCGAGGCACACCGAGAGCGTGCTCTTGGGCAACGCGGTGATCAGCGCAATCAACAGCAAAATGCTGGGCATCGACTGCAGCACGCTCACCACGAAGAACACCGCGTCGTCCAAATATTTCCCAAAGTAGCCCGCGAGCACGCCCATGAGCAAGGCGAGCGGAATCGAGATCAGGCTCGTGAGCCCGCCGATCAAGAGCGCGATGCGCACGCCCTTCAGCGTGACGAACAGCACGTCCCGACCGAGGATATCAGTGCCGAGCACGTGCGAACCAGGGTGCCGCAGCTTGCTCTTGGCGTAAAACTCGACCCTTGCGAAGGGCGCAGAGTAACTCTTTTCCTTCGTGTCGCCGAAGGCGCGATCGAGCAAGGTTTTGGCCTGGTGACTCGAGACCGCATCGCTGCCGACTTGCCCGCCTCCCACCCATGCAACCGAGTCGCACAGGCCGATCGCGAGATAGAGCGCGCATACCCAGACCGCGATCGGACGTCTTCGGTACATCGAGCGGAGCGCCTCGCTCCAGAGCCTGTTCTTTGCCACGGCGCGCCACAGGCCGATGGCGCCGAGCGCGAGCACGAGCACGATGAGGTTCGACGTGACGTGGGAGTTCAGTAGCTCGCCCATGCGCTCAGTCCAACCGGATCCGTGGATCGGCGATGGTGTAGCTGATGTCGGTCAAGATCTGGCCGACCACGAAGAACAACGAGCCGATATAGACCATCGTGCGGAGCGTCGCAAAATCATTGCCCGTGATGGCGTCGACCGTGAGCGAGCCGAGCCCTGGGATGCCGAAGGATGCCTCGAGCAACAGCGAGCCCATCAGCAAAAACGGGATCTCGGTGACGATCGAGGTCAGGATCGGGATCATCGCGTTTTGCAGCACGTGCCGAGTCATGATCCGCACTTCACCCGCGCCTTTGGCGCGCGCCGTGCGCACGTAATCTTTGTAAATCTCTTCGATGAACACGGTGCGGTAGAAACGCACGCTGCTACCGAGCGAGGCGGCCACGCCGACCACGATCGGCAAGGCCAAGAAGCGCGCCCGCACCGCCCAGGACGGATCGAACCCGGAGATAGGAAACCAGCGCAGGAGTTTGCCGATCAGATATTGGCCGCCGATGATGTAGAGCAGCGCGGAAACGCTCATGCCGAGCACGCTCAGGACCACCGTCGAGCGGTCGATGTACGTCTCGCGAAAGAAGGCCACGAACAGCGAAAAGCCGATGCCGAGCAGCACGCCAAACGCAAATTCCGGCAGCGTGAGCGATATGCTCGGGCCGGCGCCTTTTTTGATGCGATCCAGAATAATCGTGTCGTCTGCGTCACTGCGGCCGAAATCGAAGGTCAGCATGCGCCGGTAGTGCTCGACCAGCATATTGTCCTGGACGTGACCTGGGCCTGGCCAGAGCGGGCGATCGTAGCCGTGGTTTTTCTTCCACTGGGCGATCACCGCGGGCATGGCCTTGTCGCCAATGGCTTTGCGCGCAATGTCGTCCGGCTTCGTGACCAGGAAGAACAGCGCGAACAAGAAGAAGAGCACGCCCAAGACGACCAGCACGCCGTACGCGGTGCGCCGCACGATGTAAGCGAGCACTACTGACGCTCCCGGAAGAAGGTCATGACGCCTGGCACGATCACGAGCGCCAGTAAAACACCGAGCGCGTACGCCGGCCAGACCACGGGCTTGTTCCACTCGGCCCGCTTTTCACGGCGCACGGTGGGATCGAGATCCTGATACTTCAACGTCGGAACGGACAACCCCGCGCTCTTCACGTTGTGCACCCAGGAGTGCAAGAGCGCGTAGTCTTCCGGATGATAGAGCTCGATCCAAGGGCATTGGTCTTCGATGATGCTCCGCATTTTGCGGATGATTTCCAGGCGCTCGGGGTCGTTTTCACGAGCCTTCATCGCCAAAAACAGGCGATCGAACTCGGGGTCCGAGAAGTTCGCCGTGTTCGGCCCGTTGTTCTTGGTGCGGGCCATGTCGCTCGTGAGCAAAAACAAGAAATTCTCAGCGTCCGGATAATCCGCAACCCAGCCCCAGAGAAAGATTTGGTACGCGCCGTCGTGCACCTTCTCTTGGAACTTGTTGTAATTGGTGGCGGCGATCTCGACGTCGATGCCGAGCTGACGCCAGGCATTGACGAAGAATTGATAACGTAGCCGGCCGTCGGGCGAAGTGTCAGGCGTGTCGAACGTCAAGTGGAGCGGTTTGTTCGTCTTCGGGTCGATACCGTTGTCGAGGCCCGCTTCGGTGAGCAGCGCCTTGGCACGACCAAGGTCGACGTGTCGATATGGATTCTCGTACTCCGCCTCGTAGCCGAAGATGCCCGGCGGCAGCACCGACTCGGCCGGCACGCCGCGGCGATTCATGAACAAACGCGTGTATTCGCGCACGTCGACCGCGAGGCTCATGGCTTGACGGAGCTTCTTGCTCCGCTCACCCGCCTTGCTGCCGACGACCGCGTCATCCATGTTGAAGCCGATGTAATAGATGGCGGCGATCACCGACTTATCGAGGCGCATGCCGAGCGCTTGCATCTCGGGCGAGAGCCGCTCGTCCTTGACCATCTTGTCGAAGCTCTCGCGAATGATGCCGGACGTGTCGTAGTAGCCTTCGAGGAATTTGGTGAAGGCGGGAATGGCCTCCTTTTCGCGGCGAAAATCGACGCGATCGAGCAAGGGCAGCGCCTTGCCGGCCGCCGCGAGCCGACCGTCTGCGACGTCTTTCGGCTCACCCTCGCTGGGATAGGTTGCGCCCGGTGCGCGCCACTCCGGATGCTTCGCGCCGTACCAATTCGGGTTCCGATCCAGCACCATGCGGCTTTGCTTGTCGTATTGCGAAAGCAAGAACGGGCCGGAGGCAACCGGATGATCCGCGAGGTGCGGATGGCCATTCTGACCGTTATAGAATTCAACGGCCTCCCACGGCACGGGCGTCGTGAACGGCATGGCGAACCAATACAGAATTTGCGGATAGGGCGACTTGAGCGAGAGCTCGAGGTGCGTCGCGTCGACCACTCGCACCCCTGGTAGCGGCAACGCGCGGCGATAGCGCTCTCGAGCGGGCAGCCGTTTGAAGCCCGGATCGCGCTTCATGAGCTGGCTGAGTCGCGCGGAAAACTCGGCAAATCCCGACAAATTCGAGAATGGGTCGATGACCGGCGAGTTCACCACCGGATCGGCGATGCGCATCAGCTCGAACGCAACGTCTTCCGCGCTGACCTCGCGCGTGCGCCGCCCGGCTCCGCCGAGCTCGAAGCACGGGTCGTCTTGGAAGAGCGCGCCGGCGCGGAGCTCGAACGAATACAGCACGCTGCCGTCAGTCTGAGCCTCGCCCTTCGGCACCCGGGTCGCAAGTCCCGGGATGAGCGAGTACGGGCGCTGCAGGTAGTGATACTCGAGCAGCGTGTCGTGCACTTGACCCGTGATCTCGTGCGCTGCGGTATCGTACGCCACCGCCGGGTCGAGCGACTTTGGCGCCTCGCTGAAGGACGTGTACAGCACGCGCCTGCCGTCATCCGTCTCGGGATACGGATTGTTGGTGCAGGAAACGAGCGCCGAGAGGGCAAGCGCGGCACCGAACACCGAGAAAAATTGGGATTTCCGCGTCACCGCGCCAGAGTATGCAAGCTTTGCCGCACGCGGGCAAAGCCGCCGTGCCCGGGCAAAGGGAGCAGCGGGGAAGCGCGCTCACCAAAGCCGCGGCTCGGCTACGGGCGTCGCTCGCCTCAGGCCGAAAGCTTCAGATTTCGGCCGAGCGTCTCGTAGTTGGGGTCGTCCTCGGGCGCGAGCCGGTGCAGAAACCGAAAGATATCGTGCGCGACGTTCCGAGCTCGTTCCTTGTTGTAGAGCCAGGCGGCGTGGTTGAGTAGCTCACCGCCACTGGCTTCGTAGACCATGTAGCCGCGATCCGGCAGCGCATCGAAGAAGAGCTGCGCAATGGCCCGCACGTGCGCCCAAGTGCGCCAATGCGGCTCTAGCTCGACAGTGCTCGGCGCAGAGCCGTGGGGCAAAGTCAGGCATAGGCTCTCGAGCTCGCCGAGCAGTTCGAACTGAAGCTGGTCTTTGACCGCCAAGATCAAATCGGACTCGGCGGAATCCGGCTCGTCGTCGGCCAGAGAGTCGCGCCAGAGCTCGGCCAAGAGTCCGATGATTTCGCGTTCGAAGCGGGCCACGACTTCATCCTCAGCGAAGTTACCCTGCAGCTGCTCGCGGCGCATCGTGACGAGCTCGCGCAGTTCGCCGGATTCGAAGCAGATCTGCCAGCTGGCCGCGACGCACCTGAGCTCGTCGCGAGTCACCATGCCGCGCGGGAGCCGCATCAGCGTGCGCATCCGGCCCATCGTCGCTGCAAAGCCGGAACAAGGCTCGGTCAGCTCGCGCCGAACCTCGGCGTGAAGCGCGCGCCGAAACAAGTCGTACGTCTGGCGACGCGCGGGTGCGAGCAACCAGGCACATTTCAATGCCAAGCTCGAACCAGCGTTCGACCGACCGAGCAGGCGCTCTGCGGCGATGCGCATGAACCAGCGCCGACGGCTGCGAGGCCCCCGCTGACACAGCCGAATCACTTCATGAAAGGCGGCGCGCCGCGCCGCATCGCAGAATAGCCAGGCTTGGCAGTAGCCGCGGACCGAGCGCGCCGCTCGAGCCGGAGCCAGGTCTTGTGCCACCGCGAATAGCTCGCGCGCGTGCTCACCGTCTCCCTCGAGCGCGTCCAAGATGGCCCGCGCGGCGAGGCTTGCCCCGCGCACGCCGCGGTCGTGCAATTGGGAACCGAACTCGACCAAGCCCTGCGACCAAGCTGCGCTCGTGACGCGCTCGAGTTTCAGCCCCCAGCGTAGCCGCGCCCGAAGTTCGTTGAAGACTGCACCGGCCCGCGTCTCACCGAGCGTGGCCTGAGGGAACGACACCCGGGTGAAATAGTAGGCGAGCTGCGGAATGCCCGCGGGGATGAGCACGAGGCTCAGCACCCCGCCGGGGAGACCGAGCACGGCGAGCGCGCACGCCCACACTACGCGACCATTGACGAGCGACAAGAAGGCGCCGAGCAAGCAGGCGCCGCGCAGCGCGAAGCCGAAGACTCGCGGACTGATCGTGCGCCGCCCGCGCATGGACGCGATCCAGGCAGGCTCTGGGCGTCCGGTAGCAACCGCTCGTTTACCGCTATAGTAGAGCAGGAGCCGGATGCCGATGATCAGCGCGAGCCCTAATCCGTGCACGGCCCTCTCCAGCCGATGCTCTCCAGCGCGCGCCCCCAGGCGGGCAGCGACCCGCTCTCCGACTCGTCTGGCGCGTCAATCGCCCACAGCTCGTAAATCACGCGTTGTTCCGGATCGCGGAGTGCGGACAGCGCGCTCCGCACCTTCGATTCGTCGCGCTCGGCCTCGCCGAACGGAGTCTTGTAGCGCTTCACCGAAGTGACGCCGATCGCCAGTTGAGCGAGCAGCTTTTGGCCCGCGCGCTCGACCTCCATGCGCGTCGCCGAGGTCGGCACCTCGAGCACGAAGAACGGATTTTCTGCGAGCTCCGTGCGGTTCATCGCACGCCGGAGTTGAAGCTCAAACTGCGCTCTTCGCTGTCCACGGGATAGAGCCGCCACAGCTCACGCACGATGCGTTCGAGCTCCTTGCGATTGCCGGCCTGCTCCGCCGCGCGGCCTTGGCGCAAGAGCGACTGTGCTTTGGCCGGATCGGTCGCCTCCGGCAGGTCCGACGCAGCGGCATCGAGCGCCCGGCTCCACGATTCCGGATCGCGGTAGTAGGCGGTGAGCTTGATGCGTTGCATGGCGCGCAGCTGACGCTCGATTTCGCCGGCGCTGCGGGCACGGAGCGCTCGCTCGACCAGATCCATGCATTGGCTGAGGGCGCGTTTTTCCTGCTCCGTGCCGAATTCGGTCACCCAGTGGGTCGCGTACGTGTGCTCCTCGTACACGCGCGCGTTGAGCTCGGGCCAGGCGTTGGCCGCCTCGAGATCGCCCAGCATGCCATCGCACTCAATCAGCGCGCGGCGCGCTTTTTCTGCGGCGTCTTGATCACCACCGCGCGCAGCCGAAAGATCCCCGCGCACCGCGCCGAGCGTGGCTTCGAAATCCGCCAACGTGACGATCGCGGTGCGGGCGCCCTCGCGAAAGGCCTTACCGCGCAGCGCCGCAGCCCGTTGCTCGAGCTCCCCAACGAGCACGAGCATCTTGTCGACGGAGGTTGCGGGAGCCAAGAGCTGCTCCACGTGCTCGAAGACCAGATTTTGCGCAGGTAGAAAAGCCTTCGCCGACAGGGCGCCGCCGCGATCCACCTCCAGCGTCAGCTCGATTGCCGAGCCGGCAGGGAGCGCGCTGCGCAGCGACGCGGCCGGGATCTGAATCACGCCCACCAGGCGGCACAAATGCGCGAACGGAAAATCCCCCTGCACGATCGGCACGCGCAGCGCGTAATCAGTCGCTGTCGGCGCCACGTTCTCCACCGTGCGGTGGGTGAAGGTTTTGCGGATCGGCAGCGGCGCGCCGCGCTCGAAGTACACGGCCACTCCGTCGTCCGCGCGTGCCACGCCAATCGTGCGCGCCAGCGGCGGCTCGCCGATGGAAACGCCGTGAACGACCGTAATTTCCGGCGGATTCGCCACGACGACCGAGCCGCTCGCCAGCCGTGCCGCGACCTTGAACGTGCTCGAAGCGCGACGTTTCAGCGAAACCATGCCGGAAAAGCTGAGATCTTCCGCGAGCGCCAGCCACTCGCTCTGCCACTCGCCGTCGCTGCGGCTGAGCTGCACGGCTGCGACTTGGTCCGCGGTATCGAGCGCGCGCCCGACGATGAACGGCGAAGTATCCGGCGTCATCGCCGGGTACTGCAGCCACAGGCGCGGGCCGCTCGCCACGTGCGAGGGCGCGGAGGGCCGCGCATCGAGCGCGGCCGTCGCCGCAAACAAGGCCGCACCTTGGGCAACCAGCAACATCGGATCGAGCCCACTGCCGAAGGGCGCGCCGAAGGCTTGCTCGAGCCGGGTGCGCAGCGCCGGCATCATGGTCGGGCCACCCACCAGCACGATGCGTTCGAGCAATTTGACGCCGTGCTTGCGCAGCAATCGCTCGCACACGCGGAGCGAGCGCTCGATCAAGGGCTGCGTCACGCTCTCGAGCTCGGCCCGAGTCAGCGGCTGTTCGACGAGTTCGATCTCCTGGTTGCCGACGCGTAGCCCCTCCAGCACGATGCTGGTTTCGCCGGTTGCGCGCGAGAGCTCGATTTTGGCTTCTTCCGCCGCAACCTTGAGCTTGGCAACGGCGTTCGCGTGCTCCGGATTCGAGCGTTGAATTTCGACGCCGGTCGATTCGCGAATGCGGGCCACCAGCCAATCCACGAGCGCGAGATCGAAATCGCGGCCACCGAGGAAGTTGTCGCCGTCGTGGCCCACGATGCGCAAAAGCCCCTCTTGCGTCTCGAGCAGTGAGGCGTCGAACGTGCCGCCGCCGAGGTCGTAGACCAGCCACGCGCCGCGACACTCGTCCGCGGACCAACCGGATGCCAACGCGGAGGCCACCGGCTCCTGAATGGTCTCGATGCGGCTCAGCCCGGCGAGCCGCGCTGCCTCGCTGGTGGCCTTGATCTGCGGCAGCTCGAACAGCGCCGGCACGGCGATCACGGCGCGCTCCGGGCGTACGCCGAGCTGCGCCTCCACGTCCTTTTGCAGCGACAAGAGCACCTGGGCCGACAGCTCTTCCGGCGTTTTCTCCAGGTTGGCCGCCGCGAACCGGTACACATTCTTCGAGCCCATCAGCCGCTTGAACTCGCCGCGCGTATTTTCCGGATCCTTGTGCAGAAAGCGAAACGCGCGGCTACCGACCGAGACGTTCCCCTTCGCGTCGATGCGCACGACGCTCGGCGTCAGCGCTTCGCCCGCCGCGCTGCGAATGCTTTGCAGCTGCTCGCCGTCGAACACGCACGCCGCCGAGTTCGTCGTCCCCAAATCGATGCCCAGATAAAGTGGCCGATCCATCCCTGTCGCACGGTAGCAAGCCGAGCGCGATTTTCACAGCCCTCGCCGCGAGCGGCGCCTGGATCCGAAACAAATCGCGGCGATCGCGGGTGGCTCGGCTAGAGATAACTGGCGGCTTTTAGCAGCGCGGCGCGCGCGTCCGGGCCGCTCGCGACCTTTTCGTGCGCCACGATCAGCCGGGTCAATCCGGGCAGCTCGGCAAGGCGCTCGAAATCAGCACGCAGTGCGCGCTTGTCTTTGATGAAGACGAGCTTGGCCAGACGCGATACGCGCGGCCCAGGCGCGGACCCGAGCACGGTGGTGAAGAACCAGCCCAGCGGGTCTCGCTTCGTATCCATGTTGAACAGGCAATCATTCAGCACGACGGATACGCCGTCCGCGGAGCGAACGATGAGCGCGCCTTCGCTGTCGTTCACGCCGTTCAGGCGTTCGAAGTTCGCTACGTCACTGGCCGGAAAATCTTCGTAGCAACCATCCACCGGCATGACTTCTTCGACGCGCGCTCGCGAGCCGCGGGGAGCGAACACGCGCAGAGCGGGATAGCGCGTCTTATATGCCGGCGCGTCCAGCCGGTGCCCGCCGTTCGGCACAGCCAAATAGGCCGGCGTCCCGAAGCGTTCAATCTCGGTCATCGAGGGCTCGTCGAGGGCGATCCCGTTGTGGATCAAGAGCTGACCGTCGCCCAGCCGCACGACGACCATCACCCGCTTCAACGACATTCCCGGCAGCGTGCCGCGCACCCACAACAGGTTGTCGGAAAACGCCACGATCTTCTCATGGGGCAGGACTTTCCACTCCGTCCACGCTTTCGGCATACACCGAGTAGAAGCGTGATCGCCCGCGGTTTCAAGCGCCGCGCGCTCGACCCTCGTCGGCGAAGTTGCTAGAGCGATGCTCATGACTCGGCGACTCGGATTTTTTGGCAAACTCTGCGTCACGGCGCTCGCACTCGCCCCGGCCTGTTCGTCACGTCCTTCCACAGGCGAAGGTGCTCAGGCGCCGCTCGCAAGCACGAGCGCAGCCGCATCACCATCGCCCGCTACGCCGCCAGCGAGCCAAGCTCCAACCGCCGGCACGACCGCACTCCCGCCGCCCAGCGCCTCGAGCTCCGCCGCGCCGTCCAGCGCCTCGAGCTCCGCCGCGCCGCCCAGCGCCTCGAGCTCCGCCGCACCGACGACCGGTAAGATGTGCGGCGGTATCGCGGGCATTCGCTGTGGCGAAAAGCAGTACTGCTCGTTCCCGCCCGAGTCCAAATGCGGCGCGGGTGACATGGCCGGCGAGTGCAAGCCAGTCCCGGAACTGTGCACCATGGAATATGCGCCGGTCTGCGGCTGTGACGGCAAGACTTACGGCTCGAAGTGCGTTGCCGCACGCGCGGCAGTATCCGTCGCCAAAGCGGGCGCGTGCCCGAAGCCGAAGAGCCAGCCCTAGGAGTGCTCTTAGGCTGAGCAAATCTGCGCGATTTTCGAGTCTTTCATCGAGCCTCGCACGGCGCGCGCCGTGCTAATGCCAGAGCTCGATGAACCGCCTACGCCCGCTCGCGCTCGCCGCCCTGTTCGCTGTGCCCTTGGCCAACGCTTGCATTCCCAAGCGCCACGCTGCCGACGCCGTGCCGCACAAGATTGGACCAAACCCGCTCGCAGGCGCGACACTGTACGTGGATCCGAATACGGCCGCGCGTCACATCGCCGACAGCTGGCGCAGCTCGCGTCCGGAAGACGCCGCCGCGATGGAAAAAATCGCGACACAACCTGCGGCCGAGTGGCTCGGCGAGTGGAGCGGCAACGTGCGCAACTTCGTGAAGCAGCGTGTCAGCGCGATCAGCAAGGCGGCCGCACTGCCCGTCTTCATCGCCTATGACGCGCCAGACCGCGACTGCGGTCAGTACTCCGCCGGCGGCGCCGACAACTCGAGCGAGTATTTGCAGTGGATCGCCGATCTCGGCAATGGCATCGGCGAGCACGCTGCCGTCGTCATCTTGGAGCCGGATTTGCTCGGGCTGATCGAAAAGTGCACGGCCGGCAACGCTCAGCAGGCGCGCTACGACATGCTCCGCCAAGCCGTCAAAACGCTGAAAGCGTATCCGAGACTCGTGCTGTACATCGACGCTGGTAACCCCAATTGGGTGCCGGCGGCCGACATGGCCAAGCGCTTGACCAACGCCGGGCTCGAATATGCCGACGGCTTTTCGCTGAACGTGTCGAACTACGTCGGCACCGACGAAAACCTGGCCTATGGCAAAGAGCTGTCGTCGCTCACCGGCGGCGCGCATTTCGTGATCGATACCAGCCGCAACGGCAATGGCGCCCCCGCCGACAAGGCGTGGTGCAACCCGCCTGGCCGCGCACTCGGCGTTCGGCCTACGGTGAGCACCGGCGTGCCCAACTGCGATGCGTTCTTGTGGCTGAAGCGCCCCGGCGAATCGGACGGGACCTGCAACGGCGGGCCGCGCGCGGGGGAATTCTGGCCGGTATCCGCGCTCGCGCTCGCCAAAGGCGCCAAGTGGTGAGCGCGCGCTAGCGCAACTCGGGCGCGGAGCTCAACGGCAAACCCAGGCCACGTCGTCGATGCTCCAACCCTGTTTGCACTGCTCGGCGGACATCGGCACGTCCGTCGCGCCGTGAGCGGTGAGCGTGAAGCGCGCGTTGCCCGGCGTGCGCGATGTCTGCTTGCCCGTGTTGTCTTCGCAGCGCACGGTGTAACTCAGCGCGCAACTGAGCTTTCTCTCACACACGTTGCTCGCGTGCACCACGATCGACTTTTCCTGCACGTCGTTCTGAAAGCTCATGCAGTCGTTGGCGTTCGGCGTGACCTCGTCGGCGTGCGCCGAAGGCACGTGAACGGCAGCCAAGTCGCCGCCAAAAATAGTGACTCCGAGCGCGCTCAGCGCGCACGGGAGCGCGCGCATCCATCTCCGCATGATTGACCTCCGAGCGGTTGGTCGACCCCGAGGGCAACCGCTACTTCGGGACAGACAGCGCTCGCGGCGATAGGTTCCGAAAAAAAGCTCGCGGCCGTGGCGCTCGTCGAAGCCCGCGCTGGCTGCATTGGCGGCGGACACCTCGTTTCGCCGGCTCCGCAGCTCGTTCAGCGGGCACGCGGCTCGCTCGGCGGCCATGCGGCTCACTTCGCGGCCCCTGTCTCCGCGCACCTAAGCCACCGGCCGTGCTAACTTCAGGCTCACCCAGATGTCACAAAAGCAGCCCGATCGCGCCCCGAGCGCGTTTCGTCCCGTCCCGCGAACTGGTGTGATCTACGTCACGGCCGAGGCCACGCGGGCCGGCTTTCGCGCCGAAGATCCGGAATGGTGCAACCTCGGTCAAGGCCAGCCCGAAACGGGTCCGCTCCCCGGCGCGCCGCCCCGCATCACGGACCTGACGATCGCGACCAATGACCAAGAGTACGCGCCCGTGGCCGGCCTGTGGGAGGTGCGCGAGGCGGTCGCCAGCATGTACAACGACCTCTTCCGCCGCGGCATGCCCTCGAAGTACAGCGCGGAAAACGTGGCCGTGTGTGGTGGTGGTCGCGTTTCGATCATGCGTGCCTGCGCCGCCATCGGTCAGATCCACCTCGGGCATTTCTTGCCCGACTACACTGCGTACGAAGAGCTGCTCGACATCTTCCGCCGTTTCACGCCCATCCCGATCTTGCTCGACCCGGAGCACGGCTATGATTTTTCGCTCGACGCGCTGCGCCGCGAGATCTCTGGCCGCGGTTTGGGCGCGCTCCTGCTCTCGAACCCCTGTAACCCGACGGGCAAGGCCATCACCGGGCCCGAGCTCGCGTCCTGGGTCGCCACCGCTCGCGATCTCGACTGCACGCTGCTGCTCGACGAATTCTACTCGCACTATCTTTGGAAGGACGGGCCGTCGCTGTGCAGCGCCGCCGAGTTCGTCGAAGACGTCGAGCGCGATCCGGTGGTGATCTTCGACGGGCTGACTAAAAATTGGCGTTACCCGGGCTGGCGCGTGAGCTGGACCGTGGGGCCAAGCAAGGTGATCGAGTCGCTGTCGAGCGCCGGCTCCTTCCTCGACGGCGGCGGCTCGCGTCCGATGCAGAGTGCGGCCATCCCGCTCTTGACCGCCGATTACGCTCGCGCAGAAGCCGAGGCCATTCGCACGGCGTTCCGCAAAAAGCGCAATCGTCTGCTCGACGGCCTACGCGCGCTCGGCGTGCGCTTCGAGCGCGAACCCGAGGGCACATTCTACTGCTGGGGGAATCTTGCCAATTTGCCCCCTGCCATCAATTCCGGCGATACGCTGTTTCGCGCCGCGCTCAAGCACAAGGTCATCACCGTGCCCGGACATTTCTTCGATGTCGATCCCGGGCAGCGGCGTGGCAGCCGCGCTTCGCGCTTCTTGCACCACGCGCGCTTCTCGTTCGGGCCAAGCGAGGCCACGATCGACGACGCGGTCGCGCGCCTCGGGCGAGTGGTGAAAGAAGCGGCGGCCGGCTGAGGCAGGGCGGTCCGCCGGACTGGAGTTTGGGGGGCGTGGGCGCTGCGCGGCGCGCTCGACACGCGCCGCGCCGCGGGCAAGCACACCGCTCGCATCGCAATTGGCGCGTCGAGCTTCGACTCCAACTGTGGAGTCGCATTGCTACGCTCCAAGCGATCTGCGAATTCGAAACTGGCATTTCGAATTTGAAATGAGCACGCGACATACGGAATCTCGCTAGATCTTGACGACATTCTCGGGCTGAAACGGCGCGTCGTCTCCGGCGCTTCAAAACGAGACAGCCGGCACCGCAGAAGACCGCTAATTTTCGCGGTTTTCTTGATTCTTTGCGAGTCTGTCGCGGTGGCACGCAGCCTGCAATAACGATGATTGCCTGGCGACGCCCAGGCGCCCCCCTTCGCCTGTTTCGATTCCCGATTCCCGATTCGCGCGTCGCCGGCTCCTACTAGCCAGCGGCTAGGAGTGCTCCCCTCGCTCCTAGTCCGCTGCTCCTCTCCTCAGCGGCCCGGAGTGCCCCCCCTCCACTCCGGGTCGCTGTCCTTCTCCTCAGCGGCCCGGAGTGTCCCCCCCCTCCACTCCGGGTCGCTGTTTCTCTCCTCAGCGGCCCGGAGTGTCCCCCCTCCACTCCGGGTCGCTGTTTCTCTCCTCAGCGGCCCGGAGTGTCCCCCCCCTCCAC
>Ga0207667_10003507_pt1 | contig 19386 bp, 17 predicted proteins | sample KBSCornC52_FD_184301 | JGI IMG/M metagenome (GOLD analysis project Ga0207667, IMG submission 184301) | Corn rhizosphere microbial communities from Kellogg Biological Station, Michigan, USA - KBS Corn C5-2 (SPAdes) (version 2) | ecosystem: Host-associated > Plants > Roots > Rhizosphere > Soil ...
AACAGGACGAACAGCAGGTTGAGCTCGAGCAGCATCCACCATTCGCGCCGCACCACGTCGGCGAGGAGCGCCAGACCGGTCTTGCGTGGGGCGTTCCTGGGCACGCCCGGTCCCTCGCGCGTGATGTGGGCGGCGAGCCAGTTCATTGCAGCGGCTCCGCAGAAAGCGCGGCCCGCCGGGCGTCGAGCGCACCGGCCATGGTTTCCGCTGCAAGGAAGCCGGCAACGAAGCCGGGCGCCGGATGATCGCAGAGCCCGCGCGCGGTCGCGACCTGCGCGATCCGCCCCTCGTTCATCACCACGACGCGGTCGGCCATCGCCAGCGCCTCGGCCTGATCGTGGGTGGCATAAATGAAGGTGGCGCCGAGTTCCTCGTGGAGCGTGCGGATCCGGGCGCGCAGCGCCCGTCGCTGCGGTGCATCGAGATGCGAGAGGGGCTCGTCGAGAAGATAGAGCGGGCTCTCGCGCACCAGCGCGCGGGCCAGCGCCACCCGCTGCCGCTGGCCGCCCGACAGCAGGCCGGGCCGGCGGTTGAGCAAATGCACGATGTCGAGGATTTCGGCGATGCGTTCGACGCGCCGCTCGACGGTCGGGCGGTCGAGCTTGGCGATCTCGAGCGGCAAGGCAAGATTTCGGAAGACGGTCAGATGCGGATAGAGCGCGTAGGCCTGAAAGACCATCGCCAGATGGCGCTCCCGCGCAGGGACATCGGCAACATCGGCACCGGCGATGCGGAGCTCTCCCTCGTCCGGCTCGTCGAGCCCCGCGATCAGCCGCAGCAGCGAGGACTTGCCGCAGCCCGAGGGGCCGATCAGGGCGATGAACTCGCCGGGATCGACGTCGAGATCGATGCCGTCGAGCGCCAGCACCGAGCCGAAGGCCTTGCGTACGCCGCGCAGCGACACGCTGGTGGCTGGTAGCGCGCGGAGCGCGGCGGACGCCAGAGCGCGGGACTGTGGATGGAGCTCGACGGGCATCGCGCTCACCCCTTCAACCCGGTCGAGGCGATGCCTTCGACGAAGAAGCGCTGCAGCGCGAGGAACACGACCAGCACCGGGATCAGCGCCACCACCGAGGCCGCCATGATCAGCCCGTATTCGGCCGAATATTGCGAGATGAACATCCGGAGCCCGATCTGGATGGTCTTGAGCTCGGTCTTGGTCAGGTAGATCAGCGGCCCGAGGAAATCGTTCCAGGTGGTGACGAACGTGAAGATCGTCAGCGTCGACAGCGCCGGCTTCGACAGCGGCAGCATGATCCGCCACCAGATCTGGTATTCGTTCATGCCGTCGATGCGCGCCGCTTCGCACAGCTCGTCCGGGATCGACTGGTAGAACTGCCGCATCAGGAACACGCCGAACGCGGTGAAGGCCTGCAGCACGATGAGCGACCACTGGGTGTTGTGCAGCCCGAGCTCGCGCATCAAGAGGAACTGCGGCACCATGTAGACCTGCCAGGGCATGGCGATCGTCGCGATGTAGCCGAGGAACAGCGTGTCGCGGAACGGGAAGCGCAGCTTGGCGAAGGCATAAGCGGCAAGGCTCGAGGTGAGAAGCTGCAGCACCGTCACCGCGATGGTGATCTTGGCGGTATTCCAGATGAACAGCGCCAGTGGAATCTTGGTCCAGATGTCGACGTAGTTCTGCCAGCGCGGCTGGGTGGGAATCCACTGGATCGGGAACGTGAAAACGTCCTTGTTGAGCTTGAGCGAGGCCGACAGCATCCAGGCGAACGGCGCCAGCATCACCAGGCCGATGACGATGGCAGTCACAACGACGAGCACGTGCCCGATCTTCACGCGCCGCCGCGTCCCCACCCTTGCGCCTGCTGCCGCCAGCACGGTCATAGCGCCGCCCGCCGGGTGAAGCGGAACTGGATGAGCGTCACCGCCAGCACGATGAGGAACAGCACCAGCGCCACCATGCTGGAATAGCCGAGATCCCAGGAGAGGAACGCCTGGTTGTAGATGTGGTAGACCAGCACCAGCGTCGAGGTGCCCGGGCCGCCCTGGGTGAGCAGGTAGATCTGGTCGAACACCTTGAACGACTGGATGGTCAGCATCACGGTGATGAACAGCGTCGTCGGCGCGAGCTGCGGCACCGTGACGAAGCGGAATTTCTGCCAGGCGCCGGCGCCGTCGATGCTGGCCGCCTCGTAGAGGTCGCGGTTGATGCTCTGCAGGCCGGCCAGGTAGATGACCATATAGTAGCCCATGCTCTTCCACGCGCCGAAGAGCACTACGGTGATCATCGCCCAGTTCTTGTCGGCGGCCCAGCGCGGCAGGTGCCGTGGGTCCACCCCGAGCGTGTAAAGGACCATGTTGACCGGCCCCATCTCGGGATTGAACAGCATGTTCCACACGACCGCCACCGCCACCAGCGACGCGACGTAGGGGAAGAACATCGCCGTGCGCAGGAAATTGCGCCCGGGAATCTTCTGGTTGAGCAGAATGGCGAGGGCGAGCGCGCAGACCAGCGTCAGCGGTACCGACAACACGGTGTAGAGAATGGTGTTCCACAGCGCCGCGATGAACGACGGGTCCGAGAACAGCCGCCAGAAATTGTCGAGCCCGGCGAAGGTGATGGGGTTCGAGCCGTCCCAGTGCAGGAACGCCAGGGCGAACGAGAACAGGATCGGCCCCAGCGTGAAGATTGTGAAGCCGATGAAATTGGGAGCGATGAAGGAGTAGGCGACGAGCACTTTCCGCCACTGCGCGGATCGCCTGGGCGCAGGAACGGCGCGGGACGAGTCGTACGACATGTCCGCAACGCTCGACATCTGGCCTCCCCTCCGATGACAGCCTTTCGGCGACCGCAGGGGAATTCCTTGCACGCTGACTCACGGTTTGCAAGTTTTGTGCGTTTGTGCAAAAAACGCAAAATCATAGGAGCACCCATGAAGCGCGGCCGCCGACTGAACCAGACAGATATCGCGGACCGGCTCGGCATCTCGGTGAGCACCGTCTCGCGGGCGCTGGCCGGCGAGGCCGGGATCAGCACGATGGTGCGGCAGGACGTGCGGGACCTGGCGCGAACCCTGGGCTATCGCGGCAAGCGGATGAGCAACCCCGCGGCCAGCCGCAAGGCCCTGGCGTTCGTGCCGCTGGGGAGCGCGATCAGCGGGCTTTCCGGCTTCTATTTCGGCATCGTCGAGGGCATGCGCATCGCGGCCGCGCAGTTGGGGATCGCGCTCGACGTGCAACTGATCGACGAGCATGCGCTGTCGATCGACGCCATCAAGCAGACGGTAGCCGCCGGCGCCGCCACCGGCCTGCTGCTGGCCGGCATCGATGCGAGCGACGAGCTCGTCGCCTGGTGCCGTGCGGAAGATCTGCCGGTCGTCCTGGTCAACGGCAGCGATCCGCGGATGCGCCTGAGCTCGGTGTCGCCGGCCAATTTCTACGGCGCCTACGCGGCGACGCGCCGGCTGCTGGACGCCGGCCACCGCCGGATTCTGCATTTCACCCAGGAGCTGCGCCCCACCATCGCGCAGCGCCGCCGCGGCTTCGAGGCTGCGGCGACGGCCGCCGGCGTCGAGCCGCTGATCCTCAGCAACCTCGACCTGAGCGCGGCCGAGCTGGCCGCACGCCTGGTCAAAGGCGCCTACGACGTCACCGGCCTGTTCATCTGGAACGACATCATCGCCGTGCAGGTGCTCGAGACGCTGAACCGCAGCGGGCTGACCGGGCGCTACTCGATTATCGGTTTCGACGATCTGCCGATCGCCTCGCTGGCGACGCCGCGGCTGAGCACCATGCATGTCGACCGCGAAGCCATCGGCGAAGCCGCCATCCGCCTGTTGCGCCAGCAGATCGAGGGCGACCGCTCGATCCACCAGCTCGAGCTGGGGGTGACGGCGGTCGAGGGCGGCACGATCCAGGCGGTCAAGTAGTTGCATTTTTTGCAATCTCGCAAATTTTGCTTGTGAGCCCGCGGCTTTGTTTTTACCACTGGCGCCAAGGCAGCCGCTTCCCTTGCCTCCAGGTGCTGATGTGACGAGTCCCGATCCGGCCCGATTCAATCCGATGTGGGGCAACCCCCTCAAGACACGGGACGACGTCGAGCGGGCCTTGCGCGAGTCCTTTGCGCCGCTGCTGCCGTTTTTCTCGCCGGGGGGCGCCCGCGTTCGGCTGAACGGCGCGGCCGCGCATTTCGACCGTGCCGCCGCCGACCTCGAAGGCTTCGCGCGGCCGCTCTGGGGATTGGTCCCGCTCGCCGCCGGCGGCGGACGGTTCGAGCACTGGGAGCTCTACCGGCGCGGGCTCGCCAACGGCTGCGATCCCGCCCATCCGGAATATTGGGGGCCGGTGACCGGCACCGACCAGCGCATGGTCGAGCTCGCCGCGATCGGCCTCGGGTTGCGTCTGGTGCCCGAGCATATCTGGGACCCGCTCGACAGCACGGCGAAAGCAAACGTCGCCAACTACCTGCTGGCGGCACGCGTCCATCCCTACGCCAACAACAACTGGAAGTTCTTCCGCATCCTCGTCGATCTCGGGCTCGAGCGCTGCGGCATCGACTTCGACCACACGTTGACCACGACCTATCTCGACGAGCTCGACGGCTTCTATCTCGGCGACGGCTGGTATCGCGACGGCGTCGTGCGCCGTGTCGACCACTACATCCCGTTCGCCATGCACTTTTACGGGCTGATCTTTTCCTGCCTGCACAAAGGCGAGGACGAACGCGCCGCGCGCTACCGCGATCGCGCGCGCCTGTTCGCCCGCGACATCCGGCACTGGTTCGACGAAGATGGTGGCGTCCTCGCCTTCGGGCGCAGCCTCACCTACCGCTATGCCTGCGGCGCCATCTGGGGCGCACTGGCCTATGCGGACGTGGACGCGCTCCCCTGGGGCGAGATCAAGGGCCACTATCTGCGGCATCTGCGCTGGTGGTCGAAGCTGCCGATCGCCGACCGCGACGGCGTGCTGAGCGTGGGCTACGGCTACCCCAACCTGTTCATGAGCGAGAGCTACAACTCTGCCGGTTCGCCCTACTGGGCCTTCAAGGCGTTCCTGCCGCTCGCGCTGCCGGCCGATCATCCGTTCTGGACAGCCGAGGAGCAGCCCGCGCAGTTCGACACGGACGCCGTTCCACTGCGCCACCCCGGCATGGTGATGCTGCACACGCCCGGCAATGTGGTCGCGCTCTCGTCCGGACAGCAGAACTGGGAGATGCGCGCCGGCGCCGAAAAGTACGCCAAGTTCGCCTACTCCTCGCGCTATGCGTTTTCGGTCGAGGTCGACGAGCGCTCCTACGACAAGGGCGCCTTCGACGGCGCGCTGGCGCTGAGCGACGACAGCCGCCACTATCGGGTGCGCGAGCAGAACGACGTTGCACGGCTTAGCGGAGATAGCCTCTATGCCGAATGGCATCCGTGGCCGGACGTCAAGGTTGAGACCTGGCTGCTGCCGGCCTCGCCCTGGCACATCCGCGTGCATCGCATCACCACACCGCGCGAGCTGCACACGACCGAGGGTGGCTTCGCCGTCGCCCGCGCCGATCTCAACACCGATATTGTCGTCGAAGAACCGGGCCACGCCAGCGCCCGCACGCCGACCGACGTCAGCGCCATCGCCGATCTCGGCTCCTCGGTGACGCGGACGGGGCGGGCGCACAAGGCGTTGCCCAACACCAACCTGATCGTCGCCCGGACACTGGTGCCGCAGTTGCGCGGCAGGATCCCCGCCGGGGTCACCGTCCTCGCCACCGCCGCGATGGCGCTGCCTCCCGACCTGGCAGACGCCGCACTCGCTGCGCCGCCGCCGATGCCGGAGCTTGCCGCGCTCGAGGCACTGGCGCGCTCGGGCCTCGATGTCAGCGCCCTCCAGGTTCCGGAGCGGTTTTGATGCGTCCCCGCCTGGCTTTCGCGATGGCAGCGAACAAGACCCGCTTCGTATTCAGCGCCGAGGCGCTCGCGCGCCTGTCGCTAAGCTGCGACGTGCTTTCGGCCGAACCGTTCGAGGACCTCTCGACGCCCGAGGCGCGCGGCGTCCTGCACGACACCGAAGTCCTGGTCACCGGCTGGGGGAGCCCCTTCATTTCGCGCGATATCGTCAGTGCCGCGCCGAACCTGAAGCTGATCGCCCACGCGGCGGGAACGGTGAAGTACCATCTCGACCCCGTCGTGTTCGAAGCGGGCATTGCGGTGACCAACGCCGTCGACGCCAACGCCGTGCCGGTCGCCGAATTCACGCTGGCAATGATCATTCTCGCCAACAAGCAGGTGGTCGGATTCCGCGACCTCTATCGCGCCGACCCGAGCCGCGCCTCGAGCTACGCGCTCATGGACACGCCGGTCGGAAATTTCCGCCGGACGATCGGCATCGTCGGCGCATCGCATATCGGCCGCCGCGTGATTGAGCTCCTCGGTGCACTCGACGTCTCGGTCCTGCTCTACGATCCGCATGTCCAACCGGCCGATGCCATCGGCCGGCAGGCCGCGCTGGTGACGCTTGATGAGCTGATCCGGCGCTCGGACGTGGTTTCACTGCACGCACCGTCCCTGCCCTCGACGCGGCATATGATCGGCCGCCATGAACTGGCCCTGATGCGCGACGGGAGCACACTGATCAACACCGCGCGCGGCGCGTTGGTCGACGAGGACGCACTGATTGCCGAACTCGAGACGGGCCGCATCTCGGCCATCCTCGATGTGACCGATCCGGAGATCCCGCCACCCGGCTCGCCGCTGTTCCGGCTGCCCAACGTGTTCCTGACGCCGCATATCGCCGGTGCCGTCGGCAGCGAGCGGACGCGGCTGGGCGATCTCGTGGCCGATGAAGTCGAGCGCTTCGTCTCTGGCCGCCCATTGCAGCACCAGGTGCAGCCGTCGCTGCTGCGCCAACTGGCGTAGCGAAGCGAGCGCTACTCCTGGCCGGACGGCCCGGAGCCGTCGGCGGCGAGCTGGCGGACGGCGTCGACGAGCTCTTCCTCGGTGAAGGGCTTGCCGAGATAGAGGTCGAACTCACCGCGAAGCTCGGGGCCGAAATCCTTCTCCGGAACGGCGGTTGTCACGATGACCGGCACACGGACGCCGGCATCGCGAAGCGCGCGGATCATCGTCAGGCCATCCATCGTGGGCATCATGTAGTCCGTGACGATGATTTGCGGTTGGAAGTGGCGGCCTTGCAGGACGCCCTCATCGCCATCGTGGGCGAGCTGGACGCTGAAGCCGGAGTCCAGCATTGCCCCCTCCATCGCAATGGCGAGGATGGCTTCGTCTTCGACATAGAGCACCCGAGTCATCGGGCCAGCTCCTTCAGGCGGCAGCAGCTCTCATGCGGCCGAGCAGCCTCGATGGGCGACCGGCCCAACCGCAAAGGCATCTGGCTATCGATCGGACCTGACAATATAGTTCATCCTCGCTCGGGACGTTCATGTGCTCGGTGTTATGGTCAAGGAAGACGACGAGTTCAATGGTTGATCGATCCAATGCTGAACGGGAAGCATCGATCGACCAGCAAGCCCAGCCCCGCAAGCGCCTCTGGAGCCGGTTTACGCTGCGGCACCGGTTGCTGCTGCTGACCGCGGTCGCACTGCTCCCCGCCTTCCTGATCGTCCTGTCCAACAACCTTTCCTCTCGGGCGCTGCGCTCGGCCGAAGTGGACGCGTATGCCTTGAAGATGACGGAGGTCGTGCAGAACGAGGTGGTGCGCGGCCTGACCGCCGCGGCGACGATGATGATCGCCATGGGACGCTCGGAGATCGTCGATCAGCACGATGCCGCAGCCTGCCAGAGCTACACCGATGCGATCCGCCGCGACCTGGTCACCATCATGGATATTGCCGTGGCCGACGCGACGGGCCGGCTCTATTGCCATTCCGGCGACTCTGCCGCCAGCGAAATCGAGGCCGGAATAAAGACCCTGGTGACGGGGCGGCCCGGACAACTGTCCGTGGGCGGCTATACCCAGACCTCGGGCGGTGCGGCATTGCCGATCGGGCTGGCGCAGACCGGCGCCGACGGCAAGGTCGAGGGCTACATCCTGCTCAATGTCAGCATGGCCGAGCTGGTGCGGCAGGTCACGGCGGCGACCAAGGAGCTACAGGGAAGCCGCACCACCGTCACGGACCGGTCGGGCATCGTGCTGCTGAGCCTGCCGGCAAGCACCATCCAGCCCGGGCAAGCCGCGCCCGCGTACATGGACCGTTTCGTGCACGCGGAAGCCCCCGGCACATTGCGGACGAGCAATCCGGATGGCGTCGCTGAGATCATCGGCTACCGGCCGGTGTCGGACGCCTTGCCGATCGCGACGGTATTCGAGCTGCCCGAGGCGCCGATCATGGCCCCGATCGACCGAGCGGGGATCGTCAACTCGCTCATCGCCCTTGCGGGTGCCGGTGTGGCGTTCCTGCTCGCGTGGTTCATCGGCGGCGTCTTCATCGAGCGCCCGGTCGGCGTGCTCAATCGCGCCATCGCCGCGCGGCGGTCTGGCGACCGGAGCGCCCGAACCGGCCTGGCGGGCGACGTATCGGAGTTCGGCGTCATCGGCGAATCCGTCGACAACCTGTTCGACGACCTCGATCGCCGCGAAGTGCTGCAGCGGCAGGCGGAGGAACAGCGCGATCTTTACGCTCGCGAGATCCAGCACCGCGTCAAGAATCTGCTCGCCATCATTCAGGTGATCGCCCGCCAGACGCTGGCGCGGCCGGACGCATCACCGGAGGTGCGTACCTTCGAAAGCCGCATCGGCGCGATCATTCGCGCCCACACCAAATCGCTCATGCAGAGCGATCGCGCCGGCGATGTCGAAGACCTGGTCCGCGAAGGGGTTGCTCCATTCGTCGGCCTCAGCGGCGACCGCCTCGAAATCGAAGGCCCGTCCGTGCAGCTACGCAGCAAGGTGGCGTCGGCTCTCGCCTTGGCGCTGCACGAGCTGGCGACGAACGCCGTGAAGTACGGCGCGCTGAGCCGGGAGAATGGCCGCGTCGAGGTGCACTGGGGTGTCGATGGCGACAGTTTCCGCCTGAGCTGGACCGAGCGCGGCGGCCCGCCCGTCGCGCCACCGACACAGACCGGCTTTGGCACCGTCCTCATCTCGCGCGTGCTGCGCGCGGAAACGCGCGGCGACGTCTCGACCGAGTTTGGAGCGGACGGATTTGTGTTCCGGCTGACCGCCCGCCTCGCCGATGTGGCGCTGGATCAGATTCCACCCAAGACGTAGGGCTCCGAACAGATCGTCACGCCGCCAGCGCGCTCTCGGGCGATGTGTAGGCGTAGCTGAGCGCCGCGGCGACCGGCTCGCAGGTGACCTTGCCCTGCGAGACGTTGAGGCCGCGCCGCAGATGCGGGTCGGACAGCAGCGCCTGCCGCCAGCCGAGCGCGGCCAGCCGCAGAACATGCGGTAGCGTCGCGTTGTTGAGCGCGTAGGTCGAGGTGCGCGCCACGGCTCCCGGCATGTTGGCCACGCAATAGTGCACGACGCCGCCGACCACGAAGGTGGGATCGGCGTGGGTCGTCGGCCTTGAGGTCTCGAAGCAGCCGCCCTGGTCGATGGCGACGTCGACGAGCACGGCACCGCGGCGCATGCCGCCCAGCATCGCCTTCGTCACCAGCTTTGGCGCCGCCGCTCCGGGCACCAGCACCGCGCCGATCACCAGATCGGCATTGGCGACAGCGGCGGCCAGCGGCTCCTGCTGCGCATAGAGCACACGAGCCCTGGCGCCAAAGTGTGTACTGAGCCGCTCGAGGGCAGTCGCGCTTTTGTCGAAGACGGTCACGTCGGCGCCGAGGCCGACGGCGTTCTCGGCTGCATGGAAGCCGACCACGCCGCCGCCGAGGATCACCACCCGGCCGGGCTGCACGCCGGGCACGCCGCCCAGCAGCACGCCGCGGCCGCCATGCGCCTTCTCGAGCGCCGTGGCGCCGGCCTGGATGGACATGCGGCCGGCAACCTGGCTCATCGGCTTCAGCAGCGGCAGAGCGCCGGCCGCGTCGGTCACTGTCTCATAGGCGATCGCGGTGACGCCCGAGGCCACCAGCTCGCGCGTCTGCTCGGGATCGGCGGCCAGATGCAGATAGGTGAACAGAATCTGGTCCGGCCGCAGCATCGCCCGCTCGGCGGCCTGCGGTTCCTTCACCTTGACGATCATCTCGGCGCGCCCGAACACCGTCGCGGCGTCCGGCGCGATCTCCGCTCCGGCGGCGCGATACGCCGCGTCATCGGCACCGATGCCATTGCCGGCATTGGTCTCGACGAGCACCGCGTGGCCCGCCTTCAGGATATCGGCCACGCTTTCCGGGGTCAGTCCCACGCGATACTCGTGGTTCTTCACTTCCCTCGGTACACCGATCAACATTGCCTGCCCTCCCTGGATGGCCGTGCACCAGGCGGCCGCGCTCCGCGGCCGCACTCCCACGTCGGTGAAAAGATGCGTGCGCCTAGCGCTTGAGCACGTCTCCGACCGCGCCGGCGAACGCCCCGACGACGGTATCGGCCTCGGCCCTGGTCAGGCAGAGCGGCGGCGCAAAACCGATGATGTCGCCCTGCGGCATGGCCCGCGCGATCACCCCGCGCGCAGCGAGCGCCGCGGCCAGTTGCGGCCCGATCTTGCGCGCGGCGTCGAAGTATTTGCGATTGGCGCGATCCTCGACGAATTCCACCGCAGCGAGCAGGCCGCTGCCCCGGATGTCGCCGACATTGGGATGCTCGCCCAATGCATCACGCAAGGCGGCGACGAAATACGCCCCGACGTCGCCGGCGTTCTTGACCAGCCCCAGGCTGTCGACGAGCTTGAGGTTGGCGACGCCCGCGGCCGCCCCGATCGGGTGCGCCGAATAGGTCCAACCATGGCCGATCGGACCGTTCTCGTCGGTCCCGCGCACCAGCACGTCCCAGACGCCCTTGGCGAAGATGGATCCGGACAGCGGCGCATAGGCCGAGGTCAGGCCCTTGGCGATGGTGATGATGTCGGGTTCGATGCCGTATTTGTCCGAACCGAACATGGTCCCGAGCCGTCCGAACCCGGTCACCACTTCGTCGGCGATCAGCAGAATGTCGTTCTTCTTGAGCACGGCCTGGATCGCCGGCCAGTATCCGGCCGGCGGCGGTACGATGCCGCCGGTCCCCAGGACCGGCTCGCCGATGAACGCCGCGATGGTGTCGGCGCCTTCGCGGGCGATCAGTGCTTCGAGCTCGGCGACGCAATGCGCGACGAACTGCGCTTCGCTCATATCGAGCTGCGAGCGGCGGAAATAGTACGGAGCTTCGGTGTGGAAGACGTAGGGTAGCGGCAGATCGAACTTCTTGTGGAAGCTGTCGAGGCCGGTGAGCGATCCGGTCATCAGGCCCGAGCCGTGGTAGCCGCGCCAGCGGGAGATGATCTTCTTCTTCTGCGGCCGGCCGAGGATGTTGTTGTAGTACCAGACGAGCTTGATGTTGGTCTCGTTGGCGTCCGACCCCGAGAGCCCGAAATAGACCTTCGACATGTTCTTGGGGGCGCGCTCGAGCACCATGTGGGCGAGCGTGATCGACGCCTCGGTGCCGTTGCCGACATAGGAGTGGTAGTAGGCCAGCGAATGAGCCTGGTCGGCGATCGCGTCGGCGATCTCCTTGCGGCCGTACCCGACGTTGACGCAATAGAGGCCGGCGAAGGCATCGAGCAGCCTGGTACCGTTCCGGTCCTCGACATAGACCCCGCTGCCGCCGGTAAAGATCCGGCCATGGCTTTCGCCGCGCTCCTGCTGGCCCAGATGGGTCGAGGGATGGAAGAAGCTCTGGCGGTCCCAGGCATCGAGTTGGTCGTTGGAAAGCATGTGCAGCGTCCTTTCGAGATTGCGCCCGTCAGTGCCAATCACGGCAGACGTACTTGACTTCGGTGTAGGCCTCCAAGCCGAGGCGCGCGCCCTCGCGCCCGAGGCCCGATTGTTTCATCCCGCCGAAGGGAATGGGCGCGCCGGTGACCTTGGTGCGGTTGACCGCGACCATGCCGTATTGCAGCGCCCGGCTGCAGCGGTAGATGCGCCGGGGGTCGTTGGTATGGACGTAGGCGATGAGGCCGTATTCGCTGTCATTGGCCCGGCTGAGCGCTTCGGCTTCACCGTCGAAGGGCGCGAGCGCCGCGACCGGCCCGAACGTTTCTTCATGCGCGATGAGGGCGTGGGCAGGAACGTCGGCAAGCACCGTCGGTGCAAAAAACAGCGGTCCGGCCGGATGCACGTCGCCACCCACGAGGCAGCGGGCGCCGCGGGACAGCGCGTCCTCGACATGCCGCCGCTGCTTGTCGATCGCCCGACTGTTGATCAGCGGACCGATGTCGGGGTCGGAGAGGCCCGGCCCCACGGTGAGCGCCGACACCGCCGCCGCAAAGCGCGTGCAGAACTCCTCGTAGATCGGGCGCTCGATCAGGAAGCGGTTGGCAGCGAGGCAGTCCTGCCCGCCGGTCGCGAACTTGGCCTTGATGGCTTCCGCGATGGCGCGATCGAGATCGCAGTCGGCAAAGACGATGAACGGCGCGTGGCCGCCCAGTTCGAGCACCAGCCGCTTGATGGTCTCGGCGGATTGCCGGAACAGCAGCCGGCCGATCTCGGTGGAGCCGGTGAACGACAGCACGCGCACCCGGGGATCGGCGGTCCAGGCGCCGACGAGCTCCGGCGCATGCCCGGTGACGATATTGAACACGCCGGCCGGAACGCCGGCCCGCTGCGCCAGCACCGCCAGCGCCGTCGCCGAAAATGGCGTCTCGATCGAAGGATGCGCGACGACGGTGCAGCCCGCAGCCAACGCCGCGGCCGCCTTGCGGGTCAGCATCGCCGAGGGAAAGTTCCACGGGGTGATCAGCGCCGCCACACCGGCGGGCTCGCGCCAAACCTCGAGCTCGGCATCCGGCAGGTGCGAGGTCACGCCCTCGATGTTGGGACGCTTGGCCTCTTCGGCATAAAATTCGACGAAGGATGCGGCGTAGTCGATCTCGCCACGCGCTTCCGAAATCGGCTTGCCCTGCTCCCGCGTCATGATGAAGGCAAGATCGTCGCGCGCTGCGAGGATCAGCTCGAACCAGCGGCGCAGAATACGGGAGCGCTCCTGCGGCAGGAGGCCCGACCAGCCGGGGAATGCGGCGACCGCCGCGTCGGTGGCTACACGCGCCTCGGCGGCGCCGAGCGCCGGAACAGAGCCGACGCTTTCCCCCGTCGCCGGATCGAGAACGGCCACATCGCCGCGCGCCCCGCTCCGAACCTGCTGGCCGTCGATGAACGAGGCGGCGCACAGCAGCGCGGCGTCGCGCAGGGACTCCCAGCCGGTCGATCCGTTCTTGTTCGCCGCAGCGGTCTGCATAAACGCCTCTCAAACGTCGCGGCACGATAACCGAGGCGTGGCAGAGAGAGGTGCTGAAGCTGGGGGCAAAAACCGAGAGAGCCTGCTGTTTGCGGGCTCGGAACGAAGAGGATCGTCTGGCGGATTGCAGCCGTGCGCAACGGCGCGGCTCAGGCCTCGGGATGCGCCAGCAATTCCACCGGGATCGGCTCGTTCTTGACCGGCGAGGTCACCACGTAGGTGTAGTAGCGCTTGATGCCGATCTGCCGCGCCAGCAACTGTTCGATCAGCTCCTGGTAGTCGCTGAGATGCCGGACCACGATCCGGCACATATAGTCCATGCCGCCGCCGATCGCCCAGCACTCGACGATTTCGGGGATTTTGCGCACCGCCGACTCGAAGCGCACGAAGTCCTCGTGGCGATGGTTTTCGATCTCCACCTGGACGAAAACGACGGTCAGCGGGCCGAAGGCGGTGAGCGAGATCTGCGCGCCATAGCTCTGGATAATCCCGGCGTCCTCGAGCCGCCTGAGACGTTCCCAGCATGGCGTCGCCGAAAGGTTCACCCGTTCGGCGAGGGCCGCTTTCGAGATGCGGCCTTCCCGTTGCAGGATACCCAGGATCTTGATGTCGCGGGCATCGAGCTTGATCGACGGCGCTTTGGCTGTGCTCACGGCGGTCATCGGTTCCGTCGGCGGACAGGCGGGGAGACTAAAGCATGACGAACGTGAGGGAAACCCTCGGAGCGTTCGGCCCGAGCCGACCCTTACAGGACGGCCCTGAGGAAGTCGCGGGTCCGCTGCTCCCTGGGTGCGGTGAACAGCTCTTCGGGCTTACCCTCTTCGCACATCCGGCCGCGATCGAAGAAGCAGACGCGATCCGAGACCTCGCGGGCAAACCGCATCTCGTGCGTGACCAGGAGCATCGTCAGATCGTGCTCTTCGGCCAGCCGGCGGATGACCGTCAGCACCTCGCCGACCAGCTCCGGATCGAGCGCCGAGGTCGGCTCGTCGAAGAGCATGATGCGCGGCCGCATCGCCAGCGCCCGCGCAATACCGACGCGCTGCTGCTGGCCGCCGGAAAGCTGGTGCGGAAACTTCTGCATTTGATCGGCAAGACCGACCATTTTGAGCAGCTCCTCGGCCCGCTCGCGCGCATCCTGTTTGGAGAGGCCCAGAACCTGCCGCGGCGCCTCGCTCACATTGCGCAGCGCCGTCATGTGCGGAAACAGGTTGAACTGCTGGAACACCATGCCCAGCGTGCGCCGCATCTTGCGCAGATGCGCGTCGCCGGCCGGGCGTAGAGCGCCGTTTTTTTGCTCGTGCCAGAGCGGCTCTCCGGCAACGGTAATGAGCCCGCCCTGGATCTTCTCGAGCGTCATGAGGATGCGCAGGACGGTCGATTTTCCCGACCCGGACGGCCCGATGATCGTCACCTTCTCGCCGGGCGCAACCGCGAAGTCGAGCTCGTTGATGACGACAAGACTGCCGTAGCGCTTCACGACCTTGTCGAAGCGGATGATTGGTTCCGTCATCTCAAGGGGAGTCCTGTTTTTGGGAGGCTGACATCGATCAGACGAACAATGGTCGAGGCGACGAGCGTCAGCAGCAGATAGAGCCCGCCGACCATCGACAGCGGCACGATGTAGTCGAAGGTCTGGTCGCCGATGATCTTGGCCACACTGAGCATTTCGAGGACCGTCACCACCGACAGGACGGGGACGTCCTTCATGATCGAGACGAGATAATTGCCCAGCGCCGGCACCACCCGCGGCACGGCCTGCGGGAGGATCACATGGGTAAAGGTGCGGGCGTTCGTCAGGTCCAGCGCGTGCGCCGCTTCCCGCTGACCTTTCGGCACAGCTTCGATGCCCGCCCGGTACACCTCGGCCATGTAGGCGCTGTACTGCACGCCGAGCGCCAGTGCGCCGGTCAGGAAGGCCGGCAGGATGATGCCGATATCGGCGAGCACGTAATAGAGGAAGAACAGTTGCACCAGGAGCGGCGTATCGCGGCAGAACTCGGCGATCGCGATCGCCGGCCAGGAAATCCAGCGCGAGCGCGCCGATTTGAGGATCGCAAAAATCAGCCCGAGGACCAGCGCGACGGCGAACCCGGCAATCGACGCCTCGAGGGTGACCAGCAGCCCTCTCAGCAGGATCGGGAGGATCGAGATTGCGAACGCCAGTTCGCCATGGTCCGTGTCCCAACTCAGGCCGAACAGCATGGCGTCAGCTCCCTGCCCGCTGCCAGCGCGTGACCGTGCGCTCGAGCAGCCGCATCAGGGCCGTCAGCACCAGCGCCATGCCGAAATACATGAACAGGATGATCGTATAGACCGTCGTCGAATCCTGCGTGTAATTGCGAATCTGCTCGGCGCGGAACGACAGGTCGCCCAGGCTGATCAGCGAGGCGAGCGCAGTATCCTTGAGGTTCTGCACGGCGAGGTTGCCGAACGACGGCATCATCTCGGGGATTGCCTGTGGCAGGATCACGCGCCAGAGCGCCTGCCGCCGGGTGAAATTGAGCGCCGCGGCGGCTTCATGCTGAGCCGGGCGCACAGCCTGGATGGCGCCGCGCACGACCTCCGCTCCGTAGGCGCCGATATTGAGTCCCAGGGCCGCGACACCGGCCTCGACCGGTGGCAGCCGCAGGTCGAGCCCGATCGCGGCGCCGGCGATCGGCAGCGCGAAATAGAGCCAGAACAGTTGCACCAGGAGCGAGGTGCCGCGAAAGACCTCGATGTAGACGATTGCGACGGAGCGGATGGCCCAGTTGCTCGAAATCTTGCCGATGCCGGCGGCGAACGACAACACCCCGCCGAGCAGCGTCGAGAACACCGCCAGCTGGACGGTCACCCAGGCGCCTTGGGACAACGGCTTCAGATAGTCGACCCACGACATGAGCTGAGCCTCCGCGTCTGATACGATCGGGTCAACGATCTAGGCCACGAGAGGATATGGCAAGGGGGCCGACGATTTCGGCCCCCTCCCCGCGTCCAGCTTATTTCGTGCAGAGCTGTTCGGTCGTCTTGGCGCTGGCGCCGGCGATGTCCTCGGGCGTGAAGCCATAGCTCGTGAGGATCTGCTTCCAGGCGTCGGTCTTCTTGAACTTCACGAGCTCCGCATTGAATGCGTCGCGCAGATCGGTTGAGTTCTGGGCGAAGTTGAAGCCGCCCCAGCTCCGCGCCGCCGCGCCGTCGATCACCGGATCGGTGAAGTCCGGGGCCAGTGCGACCTTGTCGCTCTTCTGGGCCAGCGACCCGGCAGTGAGGCCGGTCGCCGCGTAGGCGTCGGCACGACCGTCGGCAACCGTCGAGATGGCATCGGCATTGGCGTTGATGGTGACGATGTTTGCTTCGGGCACGCCCAGCTTCTGCATCATGCCGAGCTGATCGGCCCCGGCCATTACGGCTACCTTCATGCCGGGCTTGGTGAAATCGGCGTAGGTGTGGACGCCCTTGGGGTCACCCTTGAGCACCAGCAGGCCCTCGCCATACGAGGTATCCGGCTCCGAATAGATGACCTTGTCGCAGCGCTCGGGACGAATCGCCATTTCGGCGGCCGTCATGTCGAAGCGGTCGGCCTGCAGGCCGGGAATGAGAGAGCTGAAATTGGTGACCACCCACTGGATGTTCTCCGGCGCGATACCCAGCGCCTTCACCACCGCGGTGGCGACTTCCGGACCGGCGCCTTTGGCGTCGCCGTTGGGATCGACGAAGCCGTAGGGGATCTCGTTCGCGACCGCGATGCGGATATAGCCGCGGTCCTTGATCTCCTTGAGTGTGGCGGCGCTGCTTGCCGTCGCCGCCAGTGACAGTGCGACGAGCGCCAGCGCCGTGGTGCCCGTCCAGCGTTTCAGTTTTCCGATGTTGCTCATAGATGAAGTCTCCCCTTCTCCGTTGCCGATTAATGCGTCGAGACCGGCGATGCGCGATGGACTGTGCGGCTTACGCGTGCAGAACCAAACGATACGGTCCCGCGGTCTCCTCCTCATCTACAGCGTCGAAAATTGTGTCGCTGGAGTCGAGCGACGATGTCTCTATATGTCGCGGCGACGGCAGCAGGAACGGCTACCGCAATGGCGTAGATTGGAAGGATCGCCTGCCGGGGTGAACGCCATAGTGGGGATGTCGTGCAAGGCTGGCGCCGGCGCACTGTGCGGCGAGAATGAGGGCTGCGGCAGCATGTTGGCATTCACGGAAGTGCTCGAAGCGCGCAAGCGTATCGGCGATCTCGTGCTGCGCACGCCGCTACGCGAGGCGGTCGGCCTGTCGCGTCGAGCGGGCGTGCCGGTCCGCCTCAAATGCGAGCATCACCAGACCACCGGAAGCTTCAAGCTGCGCGGCGCAACCAACGCCCTGCTCTCCTTGAGCCGGCAAGGGCAGCAGGCCGGAGTGGTCACCGCATCGACCGGCAATCACGGCCGCGCGGTGGCGTTTGCCGCCCGGCGGCTCGGCGTCCGCACCGTGGTTTGCATGTCACACCTGGTGCCCGGCAACAAGGTTGAGGCTGTGCGGTCTCTGGGCGCCGCCGTGAGGATCGTCGGCCAGAGCCAGGACGACGCGCAGCGTGAGGTCGACCGGCTGGTGGCCGACGAGGGAATGGCGATGGTGCCGCCCTTCGACGATCCAGATGTGATCGCCGGCCAGGGCACGCTCGGGCTCGAAACGCTGGAGCAGGCGCCCGACACCATGGTGCTGCTGGTTCCGCTCTCGGGCGGTGGATTGATTTCCGGTGTCGCCCTGGCAGCCAAGACCCTGAATCCGAAAGTCCGCATCGTCGGCGTCAGCATGGAGCGCGGTGCCGCCATGCAGGCAAGCCTCGCCGCCGGCCGTCCCGTGGAAATCGAGGAACTACCGACACTTGCCGATTCCCTCGGCGGTGGCATCGGCCTCGGCAATCGCTACACGTTTGGAATAGCTCAGGCGCTGGTCGACGAGGTGGTGACCGTCTCCGAGGCGGAGATCGCCGGGGCGATCCGAACGGCCTATTTCGAGGAGGGCGAAGTGATCGAAGGCGCGGCCGCCGTCGGCATCGCCGCTCTCGCCAGCGGGAAGGTGCGCCCCGCAGGGCCAGCGACCGTGCTGCTCACCGGCAGGAATATCGACATGACGCTGCACGCCCGTATTGTCGGCGGCGAGACCCCAGATCTCGCAGGAGGAGCCGCGCATGCCTGAGATCACCATGCTCTCGGAGGCGCACCTGCGGGGCCTGGTTCCGCTCGACCTCGGCGCCATCGCCTGCGTCGAGGAGGCGTTCCGTGCGCTGGCAACCCAGCCCGTCGTGATGCCACCGATCCTTCGCCTCGACCTCAAGGACGCGCGCGGCGAGGTCGACGTCAAGACCGCCTACGTTCCGGGATTGACCCGATTTGCCATCAAGATCAGCCCGGGCTTTTTCGACAACCCAAGGCTTGGACTGCCGTCGGTGAACGGCCTGATGGTTGTGCTGAGCGCCAGGACCGGCCTGCTCGAGGCGGCGCTCTTCGACAATGGCTATCTGACGGACGTTCGCACCGCGGCGGCCGGTGCCGTTGCGGCAAAGCACCTGTCGCGGCCCGACGCCTCGAGCGTCGCCATCCTCGGGGCCGGGGTGCAGGCGCGGCTGCAGCTCAAGGCCCTGACGCTCGTGCGTCCCATCAAGCGGGCCCGGCTCTGGGCGCGGAACACCGACAGGGCCGATGCGGCGGCACGCGAGCTGTCCGACGAGCTTGGCCTGCCGGTGGTCCCCGCGATCAGCGCGCTGGAGGCCGTTAAGGGCGCAGACATCATCGTCACCACCACCCCGGCACAGGAGCCGATCTTGATGGCGGACTGGCTCGAGCCCGGCCAGCACATCACCGCGATGGGGTCGGACGCCGAGCACAAGAACGAAATCGAACCGGCCGCTTTCTCGCGGCTCGACCTGTACGTTCCCGACCGCCTGAGCCAGACGCGGACGCTGGGTGAGTTGCATCACGCCATCAGCGCCGGATCGGCCAGGCCGGACGCCGGCTTTGCCGAGCTCGGGGCGGTGCTGGCCGGCCACGCCTCCGGCCGCCGCAATGACCGCGAGATCACGCTGTGCGACCTGACCGGCACCGGCGTCCAGGACACCGCCATCGCCAATTTCGCCGTGACCCGCGCCCAGGA
>Ga0207667_10003510_pt1 | contig 19383 bp, 16 predicted proteins | sample KBSCornC52_FD_184301 | JGI IMG/M metagenome (GOLD analysis project Ga0207667, IMG submission 184301) | Corn rhizosphere microbial communities from Kellogg Biological Station, Michigan, USA - KBS Corn C5-2 (SPAdes) (version 2) | ecosystem: Host-associated > Plants > Roots > Rhizosphere > Soil ...
ACGAAGCGTTCGGGCTGCGAGCCGATCTCCGCGCCGAGCGCCGCGCGCGAGAGCAGCCGCAGGGTGGCGTCGAGGTCGAGCAGGTTGTTGTACGAGAGCGCCTTGCCGTGGAGCTGCTCGGGGACGCGCTCGGGGCGGTCGAGATAGAAGGCGGCGCGCGATTGCGGATTCGTGCCGTAGCGTAGGCGCTGGACCAGCGGCAGCGTCAGCGAGAGCGCGCCGGGAAGTTCGTCGGGCAGCGCGCCGCCGGCGCTCGCCGCCAAGTAGTGCGCGATGGCCGCATCGTATTCGGCGGTCCGTTCGAATGCGGCCACCGCCCAGCTGCGGCGCCGCTCGTCCGAACGCGTTCCGCTCCGCAGCTCGTCGAGATACGCGTCGTACTGCGACGGATGCGAGAGCACCGCGACCTGCGCGAAGTTCTTGGCCGCGGCCCGCAAGAGCGAGACGCCGCCGATGTCGATCTGCTCGATCGCCTCGGCCAGGGTGGCGTCGTCGCGCGCGATGGTCGCCTCGAACGGATACAGGTTGACGACGATCGTGTCGAGCGACGGGATCGCGTACCAGTCCTTCTGGCCGACGTGTTCGGGGTCGTCGCGATCGTAGAGGATCGCGCCGAAGACCTTGGGATGGAGCGTCTTGACGCGCCCGCCGAAGAGCGCGGGGAAACCGGTCAGGTCCTCGACGTCCTGGGCCGGGACGCCGGCCTCGACCAGGAACGTGCGCGTCCCGCCGGTGGCGTAGATGGCGACGCCGCGCTCGTGGAGTTCGCGCGCCAGGCCGTCCGCGCCGCGTTTGTCCGAGAGCGAGAAGAGCGCCGCGCGCTTGCTGTGCTCGAAGGCCTCAGGCAAGTGCGAGTTCCGGCTCGGCCTCGGTCAGTTCGGCCGAGACGATCGAGGTGACGCCGGCCTCTTTCATGGTGACGCCGTACATGCGGTCCGCCAGCTCCATCGTCTTCTTGTTGTGGGTGACGATCAGCATCTGCGAATCGGCCGCCATCTCGCGCACCATCTCGGAGAAGCGTTCGACGTTCATGTCGTCGAGCGCCGCGTCGACCTCGTCGAGCAGATAGAACGGCGACGGCTTGACCTTGATGAGCGCGAAGATCAGCGCGGCCGCGACCATCGCGCGCTGCCCGCCCGAGAGCGCCGCCAGCGGCATCTTCGCCAGCCCCGGGGGCTGCGCCGAGATCTCGATGCCCGTCTCCGAGAGGTTCTCCGGATCGGTCTGCCACATCTTGGCGTCGCCGCCCGGGAAGAGCCGCTCGTAGCTCTCGTGGAAGGCGGCCGCGACCTTCTCGAAGGTCTCGTTGAACTGCACCTGGGTCTGGCTCTCGATCTCCTTGATCGATTCGAGCAGCGTCTCGCGAGCGCGCGCCAAGTCGTCCATCTGCGCGCGCAGGAACGTGTCGCGCTCGGCCAGTTCGGCCTGCTCCGCCTCGGCGTTGAGATTGACGTTGGCCTGCAGGCGGGCCAGCTCTTCGCGCAGGCGCGTCAGGTCGTCGACGACCGTATCCGGCTCGTCCTTGTAGCGTTCCTCGACGTCCTTGCACTCGTCGTCGGTCGCCGGGTTCTGCGCGAACTGCGAGACCAGCATGCCGAGCTCGGCTTCGATCTCGGCCAAGCGCATCCGGTTGCGCTCGCCGCCGGCGGCCGTCTCGCGCTCGTCGTTCTCGGCGAGCTTGAGGTCGGATTCGGCCTGCAGCATGGCGTTGGCCAGTTCGTCGCGTTCGCGACGGGCGGCTTCGAGCGCCGCGTCGCTCTCGGCGACGCCGCGCTGCAGTCCCTCGACGTGCGCGTGCGCGTTGCGCGTCTGTTCCATCAGGGCCGCGATCTCGGCGAGCATCTGCTCGCGCGCGTTCCGCGCGCGTTCCGTATCCTGGTCGATGATGCCGAGCCGGCCGCGCGAGCCGTCGCGTTCGGCCGAGAGCCCGGCCAGCCGCTCGCGCAGGCCGCCGGCATGCGCGGTCGCCTCGGCCTGGGCGGCTTCCGCGGTCGCGATCTCCGCGCGGGCGCGGGCCAGCTCTTCCTCGAGGCGGCGGCGCTCTTCGTCGCTGTGGGCGTGCTCCGAGACGGCGCCGTCGAGCGCGCGTTCGCGCTCGCGCGCGTCGCGGGCCAGCGCTCCGGCCTGCTCGACGCGCGCGCGGGCGGCCTCGAACTCGGCGTGGGTACGTTCGGCTTCGGCCTGCAGCGCGCTCATGTCCGCCCGGACCGCGGCCAATTGGAGCCCGCCCGCCGCCGCCGCCTCGCGCGCGCCGTCGCGCAGCGCGACCGCTTCTTCGGAGGCGCGCGCGGCCGCGGCCAGCTCGCCCTCGAGTTCGGCCATGCGGGCGCGCTGCTGCACGAGCTGCTCGCGCAAGGTCTGGGCCTGGACGCGCCGCGAGAGGATCGAGCGTTCGCGCCTGAAGCGACCGCCGGTGATCGCGCCGCCGCCGGTGATCTGCTCGCCCGAGAGCGTGACGATCGTGTCGCGGAAGCCGCGCCCGCGCACCAGCGCGATGCCGGTCTGCAGCGTGTCCACGACCAGCACGTTGCCGACCAGGAAGCGCACCACGCTCTCGTACTTGGGCTGGGTGCGGACCAGCGCGTGCGCGTAGCCGATCACGCCCGGCGCGCCCTGCAGGTCGGGCGTCATGGTCTTGCCCTCGCGGTTCGAGAGCGTGTCGAGCGGCAAGAACGTGGCGCGGCCCATCTCGCGCGCGTTGAGGAACTCGATCGCGCGTTCCGCGTCTTCGGACGTGCCGGTGATGATGTTGGAGAGGCGCGCGCCGAACGCGACGTCCATCGCGCGCGCGAACCGCTCGTCGGTGTCGATCAGGTTCGAGACGATGCCTTCGACGCCGCGCAGTTCGCCGCGCTGCCAGGCCTCGACCACGGCGCGCGTGCCCGGCACGTGGCCTTCGAGGGTCGCTTCGAGCTCTTCGATGGTGTGCAGGCGCGATTCGGCGGCCGCGATCTCGCCCGAGAACCGGCGGTGCTCGTCGGTCGTCTTGGCCAGGACCGCGTGGGCCGCGGCGACGTCGCGCTCGCGCGCCTCGAACTGCGAGCGCGCCTCTTGGGCGGCCGACTCGCGCGCGACCAGGTCGCGTTCGCGTTCGCCGAACTTGTGCGAGGCGGCGCCGGCCGCGATCTCGAGCTGCTCGGCGCGCGTGCGAGCGGCATGCGTCTCGGCCTCGAGTCGCTCCGCCTCGGCCCGCAGGTTCTCGGTCTGCACGCGGCGCTCGGCCTTGCGCGCGGCGTTCTCCGAGGCGGCGGCTTCGACCGCGCGCAGCTGGGTGAAGATCGCGTCGAGCTGCGCGCGCGCCTGCGCGAGCGCGGTCTGCGCGGCCAGTTCGCCCTCGCGAGCGCCTTCGACGTCGCGCAGCAGCGGCGCGAGCCGTTCTTCGAGCGACGCGATGGTGGCGGCCAGCGTCTCGCGCTCCTGCTGCACGCGAGCGACGTCTTCGTCGGTCTGGGTGGACTGCGCTTCGAGCGTCTGACGGCGCGCGAGCGCGGCCGCATAGTCGGCTTCGGTGCGCGCCAGCTCGGCGCGGCGCTGCTGGCCCTGGGTGCGCAGCTCTTCGAGCTGCAGCTCCTGGCGATACGTGCGGGTGCGCAACTCCGCGAGGGTCGCTCCGAGCGACGCGGCCTTGGCGGCGGCGACGCTGCGCAGCTCTTCGGTGCGTTCGGCCTCGACGCGGAGCGCTTCGCGCTCGGCGCGGCGCGAGGCGGAGGCGCGCATGTACGAGAGGATCTCGAGGTCGCGCACCTTGGCGCTGACCTTGCGGTAGCGCTTGGCGCGGCGGACCTGGGTCTCGAGCTCGGGGATGCGGCGCTCGATCTCGGAGAGCAGGTCGTTCAAGCGGATCGCGTTGGTCTCGGTCTGCTCGAGCCGGCGGAGCGACTCTTTCTTGCGCGCCAGGAACTTGTTGATGCCGGCCGTCTCTTCGAAGAGCGCACGGCGCTCGGTCGGTTTGCTCTGCAGGATCGAATCGATGTGACCCTGCGAGACGATCGCGTACGAGCCGGGCCCGAGCCCGGTGCCCATCAGCATCTCGACGATGTCGCGCAGCCGCACCTGGCTGCGGTTGATGAAGTACTCGCTCTCGCCGGCGCGATAGGCGCGGCGGGTGAACTCGACCTCGCTGAACTCGACCGGCAGCGTCCCCGCGCTGTTGTCGAACGTGATCGCCACCTCGGCCAGCCCCAGCGGCTTGCGCCGGTCGTTTCCTTTGAAGATGACGTCTTCGAGCTTGTCCGAGCGCAATTGCTTGGTCGACGTCTCGCCCAGCACCCAGCGCACCGCGTCGACCACGTTGGACTTGCCCGAGCCGTTCGGTCCCACGATCGCCGTGACGCCGCCGGTGAAATCCAGCGAGATCGGGTCGGCGAAGCTCTTGAATCCGAAGGCCTTGATCTTCTTGAGTTTCACGGGCTACCTTATCGAGCGTCGGTGGTCTGGAGCGCCAGGGCGGCCTCGGCGGCGGCCTGCTGTGCGGCCTTCTTCGAGGAACCGCTTCCGGTTCCCAACACCCGTCCGTTCACCTCTACCGTCGACGTGAAGGCGGGGGCCTGCTTGGTCCCGGTCTGCCGGTCTCGATAGGCCGGAGTGCCCCCCAAGCTCGCCTGGGCCAGGTCCTGGAGCCGGGACTTGGGGTCCCGCAGTTCGACCGTGTGGTCCAGCACGGCCACGTGCTGATCGAGCACGAACCGGCTCGCCGCCTCGAGGCCGTACGAGAGGTAGAGGGCCGCCACGAAGGCCTCGAAGGCGTCGGCCAGGATCGACGTGCTCTCGGCGCCGCCCGCGTCCCGGGTGCCGGCCCCCAACTGCAAGAGCTGGGGAAAGCCGAGCCGGCGGGCGCTCACCGCCAACTGCCCGTCGTTGACGATCCGGGCCTTGCGGAAGTTCAGCTCGCCTTCGGGCGCGTCCGGGTAGGTCGCGTAGAGCCAGTCGGCCGTCACGAATCCCAGCACCGAGTCGCCGAGGAACTCGATCCGCTCGTTGGACGCGACCTTCTTCTCGCTCGCGTAGCTCTTGTGCGCGAACGCCAGTTCCACGATCGACAGATCGCCGCTCTCGCTCGCCTTGATGCCGGCCCGGCGCACCAGCGCGCGCAACCGCCGGCGCTGCGCTTCGCCGCTCACGCTCTGCCTAGCGAGGTTTGCCGAAGACGATCACGCTGTTGTGACCGCCGAAGCCGAACGAGTTCGACAACGCGACGTCGACGGTCGCCTTGCGCGCGACGTTCGGCACGTAGTCGAGCCGGCAGTCCGGATCCGGGAACTCGTAGTTGATGGTCGGCGGCATGACGTCGTGATGGACGGCGAGCACCGTCGCGACGCCTTCGATGCCGCCGGCGGCGCCGAGCGCGTGGCCGTGCATCGACTTGGTCGAGGTCACGCCGATCCGGCTCGCGTGCTCGCCGAAGGTCTTCTCGATCGCCTGCGATTCGGCGGTATCGCCGAGCGGCGTCGAGGTGCCGTGCGCGTTGATGTGATCGACGTCTTCCGGCTTCACGCCGGCGCTCGCGAGCGAACGGCGCAACGCGAGGTTGACGCCGTTGCCGTCGGGATCCGGCGCCACGATATCGTAGGCGTCGCCGGATTGGCCGTAGCCCAGCACCTCGGCGTAGATCTTCGCGCCGCGCGCCTTGGCGTGTTCGTACTCCTCGAGCACCAGCACGCCGCAGCCTTCGCCGAGCACGAAGCCGTCGCGTTCCTTGTCGAACGGACGGCTGGCCCGGGTCGGATCGTCGTTGCGCGTGGACATCGCCTTCATCGAACAGAAGCCGCCGACCGCGAGCGGCGAGATGGCCGCTTCGGAACCGCCGGTGATCATCGCGTCCGCGTCGCCGTGCGCGACGTAGTTGTATGCCACCACGATCGCGTCGTTGGCCGACGCGCACGCGCTGCCGGTCGAGAAGAACGGACCGCGATAGCCGTAGGCCATCGAGATGTTGGCGGGGGCCGCGTTGCTCATCAGCATGGGGATGAAGAAGGGCGACGTCTTGGACCAGTTGCCGACCTGTTCGGCTTTGACCGACTGCTGCCAGAACGTGATGATGCCGCCGATGCCGGTGCCCATCGCCGAGCCGACGCGTTCTTTGAAGGCCGGGTCGTCCGGGAGATCGGCGTCGGCGATCGCCTCTTTGGCCGCGACCATCGCGAACTGGGTGAAACGATCCATCCGGCGCGCCTCTTTGCGGCCGAGGATCGCCTCGGGGTCGAAGTCCTTGACCTCGCCCGCGATCCGCGTGGTGAACGGACTTGCGTCGAAGGCGGTGATCGGGGCGATGCCCGACTCGCCGGCGACCACCCGCCGCCAGAATTCGTCCCGGGTATTGCCGATTGGGGTCACGGCGCCGAGGCCCGTGACGACGACGCGTCGTTTGCTGCTCAAAACTTCTCGAAGATACGGCGGGCCCAGCACGTCCCCTGTCGCGAAGCGGAAGGCTTATGGCCTCTCGATCGACCTTTCTCTCCGCCGCGACCGCCCTAGCGCTCGCTTCGGTCGCCCCCCGGCAGTCGCCGCCGCGATTCCGGCCGGTCTGCGCAAGCCGCCCATGCTCCGCCCGGGGGACCTGGTCGGGCTGGTCGCACCCGCCTCGCCGCTCACGGCCGACGAGATCGCCCGCGGCATCCGCCAGGTCGAGTCGCTCGGCCTGCGGACCCGGCTCGGCGCCCACGCCCGCGCCCAGAACGGCTATCTGGCCGGGTCGGACGCCGAGCGCGCGGCCGATTTCAACGCGATGGCCCGCGACGGCCGGGTCCGCGCGATCTTCGCCCTGCGCGGCGGCTACGGCACGATGCGGATCCTCGACGACCTCGACTACCACGCGCTCAGGGCGGATCCCAAGGTCGTGCTCGGCTTCTCGGATATGACCGCGGTGCTCAATGCCGTGGCCGTCCGCAGCGGCCTGGTGACCTTCCACGGCCCGGTCGCTTCGCTCTCGACCTTCGACGCGCTCGAGACGCGTTGGCTGCGGCGCGCCCTGATGTCGCGCGAACCGATCGGCACGCTGCGCGCCGAGGGCGTCGCGCGCCTGCGCGGCGGCCGCGCCACGGGGCCGCTCGCGGGCGGAAACCTTTCGCTGGTCGCCGCCCTCTCGGGAACGCCGTACGCGGTGCCGACCGACGGCGCGCTGTTGTTCTTGGAAGAGACCCACGAAGAACCGTATCGCGTCGACCGGATGCTCACGCAGCTGCGGCTCGCGGGCGATTTCCGCAGCGCGGCCGGGGTCGTGTTCGGCGCGTGCAGCCACTGCGACGCCTCGGGTCCCGCGCTCTCGCTCGAGCAGATCTACGCCGACACCATCGGCAGCGCTGGACGTCCGTCGATCGCGGGCGCCAGGATCGGCCACATCACCGACCAGTGGGTTCTGCCGATCGGCATGCGCGCGACCCTCGATGCCGACGCCAAGACGCTCACCATAGCGGAGAGCGCCGTCTCGTAGTGTCTCCGTCCGAGCGAGCGGCGGGCCGCGCCGAATCGCGCGCGCGCCTCGTTTCGTGGGTAGGAGGTACTCCATGAAACGACTCCTTGCAACGGCCCTCGCGGCCACGCTCGCACTCGGCACGCTCGCAGCGCCGGCGCTGGCCGACGGTCACGGTCACGGACACGGTCACGGCAATGCTCACGACCGCGGCAGCAGCCATCGCTCGTCGACGGTCGCCACTCGTACCGGCACGACCAACGGCTACGGTGAGGACGACCGTGACAACGCTCGGGGTCCGCACGGCTGCGTCAATCCGGCGGGCCACGTACGCGGCTGGTGTAAGCACAACGATAACGGCGCCTACAACGGCAACGGGTACCCGAACGGCAACGGCGGCTATGCGAACCAGCAGATCAGCGGCCTCGTCACGGCGGTGAGCGGCAACCGCATCACCATCCTGGTCGGCTTGCGCAGCGTCAACGTGGACACGTCGCAGGCGTACCGGAACGGCCGATCCGTCAACGTCGGCATCGGATCGTCGATCACCGCGTACGGTCACTACGGCAGCAACAACACGTTCTACGCGACCCAGATCGACTAGTCGAGTTCTGCGGCAGCTCTGGGCCGCTTTGGACCCGACGGCATGGCCGGCCGACCCCCAGCGGGGCGACGGCCATGCCCGAGCCTGGGGCGGCCCCTTCCCAGGGTCGATCCCGGTGGTGCGAAGAGGGGAAAGGTCGTTTGACTCCCGGGGGTAGCCCTGCTATACTCCCCGGGCTATGTTCCGGTTTGATCTTCAACTCTTCGCGTCCAAAAAGGGCGCCGGCTCCACCCGTAACGGTCGCGATTCGAACGCCCAGCGCCTGGGCGTCAAGCGCTTCGGCGGCGAGCGCGTCATCGCGGGCAACATCCTTATCCGCCAGCGCGGGACCAAGTTCTACCCCGGCGAGAACGTCGGCATGGGTAAGGACCACACGCTCTTCGCGCTGATCGAAGGCACGGTGGAGTTCACGACCCGCCGCAACAAGCAGCAAATCAACGTCCGCGCCGTCGCCTAGGCGACCGCAGGACCACAGGTTTACGGGGGCCGTCAGGCCCCCGTTTCTATTTCGGCGAAGGCCCCCATCGGCATGAAGTTCATCGACGAGGTCTCGATCACGGTCGCGGCCGGCAACGGCGGCGACGGGATCGTCGCGTGGCGCCGCGAGAAGTACGTCGACATGGGCGGCCCGGCCGGCGGCGACGGCGGAGCCGGCGGCTCGGTCTACGTCGAGGCCACCACGGCGCTCTCGACCCTGGTCGAGTTCCGCTTCAAGCGCCACTTCGCGGCCGAGGCCGGCAAGGCCGGCGGCGGGGCCCGCAAATCCGGTCCGAGCGGCAAGGACCTGGTCATCCCGGTCCCGGTCGGGACCCTGGTCTACCGCACCGCCGAGGGCCAGAGCGAAGCGTTCCTTGCCGATCTGGCCGAGCCGGGCGCGCGCGTCCTGGTCGCCAAGGGCGGCCGCGGCGGCCTCGGCAACCAGCATTTCGCCACCCCCAAGCGCCAAGCGCCGCACTTCGCCGAGAAGGGCGAGCCGGCCGAGACGTGCGGGCTCCGGTTGGAGTTGCGCCTGTTGGCCGACGCCGGCATCGTCGGCGTCCCGAACGCCGGCAAGTCGACCTTGCTCTCGGTCATCTCGGCGGCCCGTCCGAAGATCGCCGATTATCCGTTCACCACCATCGAACCGCAGCTGGGCGTGGTCCGCGTCTCGGACGAAGAGTCGTTCGTGGCGGTCGACGTGCCCGGCCTGATCGAAGGCGCCCACGAAGGCGCCGGCCTGGGCGATCAGTTCCTGCGCCACGTCGAACGGACGCGCGTGCTCGTGCACATGCTCGACGGGGCCAAGTCGCTCGACGACATCCTGCACGACAAGACCGTCATCGAGGCCGAGCTGGGCGCGTGGAATCCGAAGCTCCCGGAAAAGCCGACCATGCTGGTGGTCAGCAAGCTCGACCTGCCCGACGCGCGCGAACGGATGGAAGAGCTGCGCGCGCAGTTCCCCGAGATCCGCGGCATCAGCGCCGCCACCGGCGACGGCGTGAGCGAGCTGGTCTACGCGATGGCCGCGGCGATCGCGCAGACGCCGCTGCCGGCCTTGGCCGATCAGCCGCCCGCGCACATCGCGCTCGCGCCCAAGAACGCGTTCACGATCGAGCGCGACGAGGACGGGACGTTCGTGATCCGCGGCGCGCGCGTCGAACGGCTCGCGGCGATGACCGACTTCGATTCCGACGAAGGCCTGGCGCGCTTCGAACGGATCCTCAACAAGCTCGGCGTCGAGAAGAAGCTCCGCGAACTGGGCGCGCAAGAGGGCGACTCCGTCCGCATCTCCGACTTCGAGTTCTCGTACTCGTGAGGATCGGCGTCTTCGGCGGCACCTTCGACCCGGTCCACAACGCGCATCTGTTCGTCGCGGAGTCGGCGCGGCTGCTCGAAGGGCTCGACCGCGTGCTGTTCGTGCCGACCAACAACCAGCACTATCGCGGCCAGGCGCAGGCGGGCCCGGTCCACCGCTGCGCGATGATCCTGGGCGCGATCGCCGAGAATCCCGGCTTCGCGCTGGACGAGAGCGATCTCGCGCCCGACGCGAGCGGCTTCACCGCCGATCTGCTGCCGCGCATCCGCGCCAAGTATCCGGACGCCGCGCTGACGTTCCTGATCGGCGCGGATTCGGTCGTCAACAACGAGTGGCAGCGGTTCGACGACGTGCTCGAACATCTCGAACGGTTCGTGATCGCGCCGCGGGCGGGCGTCCGCGCCGACGCGCTGCAGCGCGTGATCGCCGCGGTGCCGACGAACGTGCGCGCGAAGATCAGCACGCTCAATCTGCCCGAACTCCCCGAATCCGCCACCCTCCTCCGCACCCTGCTCGCGCAGGGCCGCAGCGTGCGCTACTTGGTGCCCGATGCGGTCTGGCGGTACATCGAGGCGCACGACCTGTATGGCGCCCCGCCGCAAGGGTAGCCTCGCCGCGCTCGCGCTGCTCGCGTTCGCCGGGTGCGGAGCCGCGGGCGGCGGCGCCGGCCCGATCGACAACGCGGCGGTCTGCGATGCGTTCGCGCAGCATCGCTCGCACGTCGAAGTGGCGGCCGAAGGCACGGTGACCCGCGTGCTCGGGACGCGGCCCGGCGTGCGGAGCCCGCACATCGGATTCCTGGTGCGTCTGAAGCCGTGCGGCGTGACCGTCCGGGTCGAGGCCAATACCGACTTCACCGGCGTCGTGCCGGTGCGGTCCGGCGACGACGTCGAGATGCGCGGCGAATACGAATACTACGCGTCCGGCGGCGTGATCCACTGGACGCATCGCGACCCGCGCGGCCGCCACCCCGGCGGCTGGGTCACGGTCGGCGGCAAGACCTACCAGTGATCGTCCTCGATCGCATCGTGCTCGCGAGCGCGTCGCCGCGACGGTTGGAGCTGCTGCGGTCGCTCGGCTTCGACGTGACCGTCGCGCCGAGCGGCTACCACGAGCCGCCGATGCCGCACCTCTCGCCGCGCGAACTCGCGGTCTCGCACGCGCGCGAAAAGCTGGCGAGCATCGCGCGCGTCGGGGGTGCGGCCACGGTCGCGGCCGACACGGTCGTCGACCTGGACGGCGCGGCGCTCGGCAAGCCGCGCGACGTGGCCGAAGCGACCCGCATGCTCGAGGCCCTCTCGGGCCGGGACCACCTGGTGCACACCGCATATGCGGTCGCGCTTCCCGGCATCGACCGGCCGCTCGAGGCGGTCGACACGACCCGCGTCCGCTTCCACGCGCTCGGCGCGGACGAGATCGCCGCCTACGTCGCGACCGGCGAACCGATGGATAAGGCCGGAGCCTACGGGATCCAAGGCCGCGCCGCTGCGCTGGTGGCCGGCATCGACGGCGACTTCTACACGGTCGTGGGCTTCCCGCTGGGCGGATTTGTGCGGGCGCTCCGCAGGTTGGGTTTCGCGCCTCCGATGGCGAACCGCGCCGCGAAGTGACGTATCGTGACGAGCACAAACTCTTCGCGGTGATCGGGGTGATTATCGTGGCCGCGCTTATCGCGCTGCTCCAGATCACCGCCGCGCGCAACGGCACCACCAGCCCGCTGACCGCCGTCGGCTCGAGCATCCTCGCGACCATGCAGAACACCTCGAGCGCGGTCTCGGGCGGCATCGGCGGCGCGGCCTCGACCCTGCTCGACCTCCCGCACCTCAGCGGCGCGAACCGCGACCTGACCGCGCGCAACGCGGCCCTGGCCGCCGAGAACGCCCGCCTGCGCGAGCTGATCGAGGCCTACAAGCAGGACGCCGCGCTCCAACCCGCGATCGCCGCCTACCCGAACGCGATCGCCGCCCGCGCGATCGGGTTCCCGCCTGAGAGCGAATCCCGCACCATCACGATCGACCGCGGCTCCCAGGCCGGCGTCAAGAAGGACGACGGCGTGCTCGCGGCCGGGGGAGTGGTCGGCATCGTGGCCGACGTCGCGCCGCTCACCAGCCACGTGCTGCTGATCACCGACTACACCTCGCGCCTGCCGGCGGTCGTGCGCCGCGGACGCTGGTGGGGGATCGCGCGCGGCAACCTGACGAGCGTGCGCATGGAGTACGTCTCGCAGGATGCGCCGCTCAAGGTCGGCGACGTGATCGTGACCGGCGAGGCGCGCTCGTTCCACTCGGGCGCCGTCATCGGCACGGTCGGGGCGATCGAACGCGGCGATGCGGCCCTCTACCAGACCGCCGTTCTCAAACCCGCGGTCAATCTCGGAGCGATCGATCGTGTTGTCGTCGTCGCGAAGTAGCGTCGCCCCCGAGACCCCGTACGTCGGACCGGCCTGGTGGCACGCCGGACTGATCCTGCTGGTCGCGCTGGTCTTCCAGATGACGTTCGCCCACCTGCTGACGTTCCGCGAGGCGGTGCCGAGCGCGGTCCTGGTGGCGGTCGTCTGGTACGGCATCCGCGTCGACGCGCGACGCGCCGCGATCTTCGGCCTGGTCGCCGGCCTGTGCGAGGATCTACTCGCGGGCGGGACCGGCGGCTCGTGGACGGTCTCGACGACGGTGGTGGCCGCGTCCGTCGGACTGGTCTCCGGCAACTTCTTCGCGGATTCGCTCCCGCTCGCCGCCGCGACGGCGGCGCTCGCGACCCTCGCGCGCAACGCGATCTTCTGGGTCATGATGGGCGCCGAGGGCTATCCGCCCGGTCTCGGCACGCCCCACTTCCATCAGACGCTCTGGCAAGCGCTGCTCGACGCCGCGCTGATCGTGGTCGCGATGCTGCTCGCGCGCTGGCGCGAGAACTACATCACGCGATGATCGTCGGCCGCTCGCACTTCTCGCCGTGGAACGCGCCCTGGCGCGTGGGCATCTTCGTGGCCGGCTGCCTGGCCATCCTGATCGTGCTGGTCGTACGGCTGGTCCAGGTGCAGCTGATCCACGGGGCCGAGTACCGCGCCGAGGCGCAGGCCAATCAGATCCGGCTGATCCCGGTGGCCGCTCCGCGCGGCATCATCTACGACCGCACCGGCAAGGTGCTGGTGCGCAACCGGCCGTCGTTCGTGGTCGGCTTGATCCCGTCCGAGGTGACCGATCCGAAGGCGGAACTCGCGACCCTGGCCGCGACCACCGGCGTGCCGGCGGCGACCTTGTGGAACCGGCTGCTCCACCATCGCGGCATCAACTACAAGAACTTCGACGAGGTCGCGACCTACGAGCCGTACGGCCCGGTGATCCTGGCGAGCGACCTGGCGGTGCCGATCGTGGCGCGGCTCTCGGAGCTGCTCAACGACCTTCCGGGCGTGGACCTGGAAGCGCAGCCGATCCGCGACTATCCGCTGCAGACCGGCGGCGCGCACCTGTTCGGCTACGTCGGCCAGATCACCGAGGACGAATACAAGACGCTGCAGTCCAAGGGCTATTCGCCCAACGACGTGATCGGCAAGGACGGCCTCGAGTCCCAATACGACCAGCTGCTCCGCGGCGCGCCGGGCGGCCAGCGCATCGTCGTCGACGCCGCCGGACAGGTGATCGCCGATGCGAAGCTGCCGGCCAAGCCGCCGGTGCCGGGCGACTCGCTGGTCACCGCGATCGACACGCGCCTGCAGAGCATCGTCGACGCGGCCCTCGCCGAGCACCTGCGGGCGCTCAGCCGCTCGCTCGGACGGCAGATCTCGGGCGCGGTGGTCGTGCTCGATCCGTGGACCGGCGGCGTGATGGCGCTCTCGTCGTTCCCGACCTTCAACCCGAACGATTTCGCCGCCGGCAACAACAAGCAGATCGCCCACTATCTGCTCGACCCGAGCAACCCGCTCTTCGACAACGCGATCGATGCGGCCACGCCGACCGGTTCGACGTTCAAGATGGTCACCGGCACGGCCGTGATCTCCGAGGGGCTGGTCCGTCCGAACGAGGTCGTCTACGACAGCGGCGGCTGGAACTGCGGCGGCTACTACGCGCGCGACATCGCCTCCGGCGGCTTGGGCAACACGACGTTCGTGCCGGCGCTGGCCGCATCGTCGGACGGTTACTTCTATCAGATGGCCTGGCGGCTCGGACACGAGCGCCTGCGCAAGTGGGCCCTGCTCTTCGGTCTCGGCAAGCAGACCGGTATCGACCTTCCGGGCGAGTCCGAGGGCAACTGGCCGACCAACGCCTCGATGCTCAAGGCGACCGGTCTGCCGCTCGAACCCAGCGACGTCTGTTTCCTCGGGATCGGTCAGGGCGCGATGCAAGCCACGCCGCTGCAGATCGCCAACGTCGCGGCGGCGGTCATCAACGGCGGTACGCTCTATCGTCCGCACGTCGTCGACCTGGTGCGCGGACCGGACGGCAAGATCGTGCGCTCGTACGAGCATCAGGTGATCCGCCACATCCCGGCGACGCCCGAAGCGCTGGCGGCCGTGCGCGAAGGCATGGCGCGGGTGACCCAGCCGGGCGGCACCGCCTACGGCTTGGGCATCGACGGCTTGCCGTTCTCCGGGAAGACCGGCACGGCCGAGACCGGCAACGGCGCCGGCGCGAACACCACCTGGTTCGTCGCGTGGGCTCCGTCCGCGCACGCCAAGATCGCGATGGCGGTGTTCGTCGATCGCTCCGGCGGTTACGGCGCGAGCATCGCCGCGCCGATCGCGCGCGAGATCCTGGTCAAGTACTTCAAGAAGAAGGGCTAGGGTCCGGTCCGCTCTTGCTTCGCGGCGAGCGCCAATGCCTCGCGCGCCCAATCGGCGTCGACCAGCCTCAGCCGTTCGATCATATCGCGCCGTTCGTCGTCTCCGACCGGCGCGTCGTCGCCCGTGACCAGGCGGGTCCACGTTATCCGCGGCCCGTCCGTCGAGCGGACGAGCGCCGAGCCGACGCCGAACAACGCCGCGCCCACGACCAACGCGACGAGGAAGACGAGCGGCCAGCTACTCGGCGGCAAGGTGTGCGGCGGCCCGCAACGCGTCGAGCGCCGCTGCGAGCGCGTCGTCGAGCGTGCGGTTCACGCTCGAGGTCAGGACGCGGTGGAACTCGGGCATCGGCAGTTCGGCCAGCACGCCGAGGACGTCGCGGAGCTCTTCGCGATAGCGCCCGAGCAGATCCGACCGCGAGCCGGTGCGCACGATGGTGGTGCCCATCATCTCCGCGCCGATCAGCCACGGCGTGATCGAACCGAGCGCGGCGCCGTCGAGCGTCGCCTGCAGCGCGCGCAGCGCGGCCACGTCGATCGGACCCTGCAAGCGCACGACGTCGCCCCCCGGCGGACCGTGCGCGATCGGCGGATCGTCGATGACGGCCGCGACCGCGTCGTGAAGCGCTTCGCGGCTCTCGCGATCCTCGAGATCCTTGGCGGTGACCGTCAGCCGCGGCATGCGCAGCCGGACGAAGAACTTGTCGAGCGGGCCCTTGAGCGCGTCGCCCGCCAACGTCAGCGCGCGAATGGCGAAGAGGTGGCGGATCAACCCGCCCGCGTCGGCCCGGTCGAGCATGCCCAGACGTTGGGCGAGCGCCTCGTGGCCGAGGTCCATGAACGCCGGCGGTCCGTCGTGCGGCGCTTCCGCGACCGGGACGTCGGCGGGCGGCACGTCGAGCGAGGCCTGCGCGCGCGCGATCACGTCGGAAAGCGCGTCGGGCGTGGTGGTGCGCAGCGGCGGCAGTTCGGTCTTGACCTCTTCGACCGGCGCGGCCGCGTCGTAGACCGGCATCGAACTCGGGAACGTGCGCGCGATCGAGATCGGCGTTCCGGCCGAGGTCTCGCCGAGCGCGGGCTGGGCCAGCACCTTGAGCGTCGGCGCGGCGATCGCGAGCGATCTGCCGTCGTCCCATTCGAGGACCGCGCGCGCGTCGATCGGCGTCCCGGCCGCGAGCGGCGACATGACGATCATCTCCCAACGGATGCGCAGATCGACGCCGGGCGTGACGTCGGAGAGCGCCAGGCCGCGCTGCGACCACAGCTGCGACGCGCCCGCGTCGTCGGCGACCGGCATGCCGTTGAGGCTGGTGCTGCCGGGCACGTAGACCGCCAGGTTGGTCGGCACGACGCGCACCATCAGGCGATCGGCCGGGCCGTCGCCGTCGTTGCGCAGCGCCATCTCGTAGAGCACGCGGTCGCCGGCGTTGACGGACTCGGTCGGCGCGACGTGGATGGCGGCCGCGTCGAAGGTCGATTCGGCGTACGTCGGCACGTCGAGCGGCGTCATCTGCACCGGGCTGATGCCCTTGCCGTGGAGCCAGCCCTCGAGCGTCAGACGCGCGACCGGCTTGACCGGATGGAGCAGGCGCAGGGTGATGCGGGCCTCGTGGGTGGCGTGCGCCGGCACGTCGCCGAACGCCAGGCCGTCGCGTTCGCGCCGGGCTTCGACCGCGCGCTCGATCGCGAGGTCGGGCGGCAGCTGCAGCGCCAAGCGCGCGTCGCGCAGCACGTCGGAGCCGTCGTTGACGAAGCGGACGATCAGGTCGACCGATTTCTGCGGCCGGAGCGCCTCGCCGCTGGCCAGTTCCCACGCCACGCTCTCGCGCGCGATCTGCGGCCGCGAGCGCACCACCACGTTGGCGGTGCCGACATCGATCGAGCCGCCTTCGTGCTCGAGGACCGCGCCGAGCGCGAGCTGCGAGCGGTCCGGGACCGGCGACGCGATCTGCGCGAGCGCCGTGAAGGTGCGCTCGACGTGCGGCTGCACGATGCCGAGGTCCAGCGGTCCCGCGTAGCTCATCGGCTCGTCCGGCGACTCCGAGATGCGCACGTTCTCGAGGTAGGCCCCCGGGATGACGCGCAGGCGGACGCTGCGCTCGGGCGCGGTGCCGTCGTTGTAGACGTGGATGGTGAAGCGCACGTCTTCGCGGGCGTGCGCGAGGCCGCGATCGGCTTCGATATAGTTGCGCGCGCGGTTGAAGCGCGGCGCGACCCGGACGTGGAGCGTGCGCGCGAACGCGCGCGAGCCGCCCTTCCAGCGCAGCGTCGCGGAGACGGGCAGCGCGTCGTCGTCGCCCTCCGGGACGGCGGCGGTGGCGGCGAAGCCGACCTCGACCGTGCGGCCGGCGGCGAGCGTGCCGACGCTGAACGTGCTGGCGGCGACCGCATCGTCGCCGACCGGCTGGCCGTCGACGTGCGCGGAGCCCGGCGCGTAGACGAGACCGCGCGGAAGGTCGAACGCGATCGCGACGTGCTCCGCATCGCCGGTGCCGGCGTTCGTCGCGCGCAGGGCGATCGGGATGCGCATGCCCGGGGTGATGACGTCGTCGCAGAACAGCCGCAGCACGCTTTCGTCGTTGTCGAAGTCGACCGGCGACTGCACGACGATCTCGGCGCTGGCCAGGTCGAACTCGGCGCACTCGCGCGATCCGACCGTTCCGATCGCCTTGATGCGCGTGCCGTCGGGCAGCGGCGCCTCGATGACGACCTGGTACTCGACCACGACCGTCTGGCCCGGAGCCAGCCGCTCGGCCACGATCGTGCCGGCGTCGTAGTCGAAGGCTTCGCCCTCGACGCCCGCCAGCAGACGGCCGCCGACGCGCGCGCTGCGCGGCACGTAGCGGGTATGCTCGGGGACCGGCAGCATCGCGACCACGTCGCGGGCGGAGGACGAGCCGGTGTTGGCGATGGTCGCGCGTACGGTCGCGACGTTCTCGGGCTTGGGCGCATCCGGCGCCGAAAGCGTCAGCAGCGTCTGGATGTTCTGCAGCACCGGCCGGCTGCGCACGACCAGCCGCTCGATGTTCGAGGCGACCAGCGGGGTCTCGGCGGTCACGAGCGCGGCCTGGAAGACCAGCTCGGTGCCGTCCTCGATGGTGTCGTGGACGCGCACGCTGCACGCCACCTTGCGCTGCGCCCCTGGGTCGAGGTCGCCGACGTCGGCACCGCCGGCATCCACGAAGGTCTCGCCGTCGCCCAATGGCCGGTCGTCGACCTGATCGGCGCCGGTGACGTGGGTCACGCCCTGCGGCAGCGCAAAGCGCACCCGCACGCCGGTCGCCGGGGCGCCGCCGAGATTGGAGAAGGCGAATTCCGTCCGAATCACCTCGCCCGGCGCGACCGCGCGCTGGGGATTGAGCGTCAGCGTCCGCAGCGACTCGGCCAATGCCGGGGCGCCCGGCGCGAAAATACCGGTTAACGAGGTGCCAGCCATGCGCGTACCGTTCTTGGGAATCGGGTGCTTGTCATTCGTGCATCCATCCAATTGTATCGACCAAACGCCGCGAACGCGCACCCGGGTTGGCCCCGGCGTAGGCGGTCAGGATCGCGCCGCGGCCGCTGGCGACCAGCGCGTGGGCGGCCGCCAAGGCGACCGTTTCCGACGGATCGTCGAGCGCGGCCGTCAACCGGCGGGTCGATTCGTCGCCGTCGAGCGCGCTCAGGGCGAACACCTCGTCGACCAGCTCGGCCTCGGTCGAGGTCGGGGACGAGGCCGCGGCAGGCGCGGATCGCGCGGCCTCGACCGCGACCGGCCGGCGTGGGGCCACGATCGCGTAGACGCCGATCGCGATGCCGACCGCGAGCAGGCCCAGCAGAACCGCTACGAGCACGCGCGCCGCAGGGAGAGCAGAGCGTCGTCCAGGGCCGGGTCGGCCGGCCGCTGCAGGGCGTCGAGGAACTCGTGCGGCTCGGCGTCGCGCAGCCCGTGGAGCGCCCGGAGCAGCGCGTCGCGATAGGCGGCCGCCTCGAGCGTCGAGTTCGGGAGCAACAGCGCGAGCGCACGCCACGGCGCGGGCGCGGCCAGCGGCGCCTCGCTCACCGCGTCGGCCAGATCGGCGACCGCGTCGGCGTCGATATCGCCGCGCAGCACCAGGGTGGCGTCGCTCGGCTCGGCCGGCGTGCCGCGCGCCAGGGCGCTCTCGTGCAGGAACCGTTCGAGGGTCGCGCGCGAGGACGGCGTCTCGATATCCCGCCCGGCGATCGCGTAGTTGGGCAGACGCAATTTGATGAACAGCCGGTCGAGCGTCTCGCGCAGCGCGTCGCGCTGCGCGCCGATCGTGCCGCCGCGCGCGTCGCCGACCGCATCCGGGAAGAACGCGCGGATCGCGAACAGGTGCGCCACCAGGCCGCCGACGTGGGGCTCGTCGAGCACGCGCAGCGCGCGCGCCAGCCGCTCGGGCGTAAGCCCCAGCAGCGCGCCGATGCGCGGACCCGGATCGAGCGCCAGCGCGGCCGGAAGATCGTCGTCCAACGCGCTTTGCAGGACGGGACGCGCGTCGCCGACCGGCGTCGCGTTGGGCAGTTCGACGTAACGCTCGCCGGTGATCGCGCGCGTGCCGCCGCCGAAGGACGGTCCGAGCATCCCGTCCACGCCGAACGGCAATCCCGGGATGGTGTTCGCGAACGACGGGACCGCGCGCACGTGCAGGTCGTTCGCGACGATCTCGTCGACGCGATCGCCGTCGTAGGCGACGCGCGCGACCCGCACGATCGCCTCGCCGGCCGGCAGGCCGTTGTGCACCACGTCGCGCCAACGGATGGTCGCCTCGATGCCGGGGTCGACCTCGTTGAGCACGA
>Ga0207667_10003511_pt1 | contig 19383 bp, 14 predicted proteins | sample KBSCornC52_FD_184301 | JGI IMG/M metagenome (GOLD analysis project Ga0207667, IMG submission 184301) | Corn rhizosphere microbial communities from Kellogg Biological Station, Michigan, USA - KBS Corn C5-2 (SPAdes) (version 2) | ecosystem: Host-associated > Plants > Roots > Rhizosphere > Soil ...
ATGCGCGCGATTACGTCGCCGGCAAGCAACTCCAGATCAACGGCCAGCGCTGGACGGTGAACGACGTGAAGCAGGTGACCTGCCGCGCCAGCGAGGGCGAATTGCCCATGGCCGCGACGCCCGCGTCCAAGCGCCTCAGCGTCGATCTCTTCAGCGCGAATTCCGGTTTCGCCAGCGTCGAACTCGCCGACGGCGGCGCGGAAATTTACATCGGCGAATACGCCGCCTTCGACGAGCTGAAATTCGCCAACCTGCGTCCCGTGCCCGGCTGGAATGCCGAGGTCGCGCAGGAAAAGAATCAAACGACCGCCCTCTCCTGCCCTTCGTGCGGAGCGCCGGTGCAGTTGCGCGCCGTGGGTCTCTCGATGTCGGTGGTCTGCGGATCGTGCGCCACGGTGATCGATACCTCGACGCCGCAATGCAAAGTCATTCAGCGTGTCGGTATCGCGGTCCGCGATCTCGCGCCGCTCCTCTCGCTCGGTCAGCGCGGGAAGCTCTTCGATGTCGATTACGAGGTCATCGGCTTCGTGAAGCGCGAGGACAAGACCTCGAATTGGTCGGAGTTTCTGCTCTTCAATCCGTGGCAGGGTTTCCGCTGGCTGGTGACGTATCAGGGCCACTGGAGTTTCATCGAGCGCGTCCCCGCGCTGGCCGATGTGCAGGCCAACGTCGTCGAATGCGAGGGCCGGGATTACAAATTTTACACCAAGGGCAGGGCCAGCGTCGTCGGAGTGCTCGGCGAATTCTACTGGAAGGTGCAGCGCGGCGAGCGCGCGGAGGTTTTCGATTACATCGCGCCGCCTTACATTCTCTCGAAGGAGGTTTATCCGGGGCTGAATGAATTCACCTGGTCGCGCGGCAAATACGTGGAGCCAGGCGTCATCGCCAAGGCCTTCGGCCTCGCCAAACCAACCCTGCCGGTGGACATCTATCTCAACCAACCGAACCCGTATTACGAGAGCTGGAGGGATATCCGGCTGGTCGCCTTCGCCGCGCTCCTCCTCCTCATCTTCGTGCAGGTCCGGGCCAGTCGGGGGCATCCCGAAATCAGCGTGGCGAACGAACGATTCATCTTCCAAAAAATGGCGGCTTCGCCCCCGCCGTCACCCGCGGATCCCACCGCGGCCGACCTCGCCAATGCAACTCCGGCTGATCCTTCGAAAACCTTCACCACGCCGCACTTCACTCTCGCCGGTGGCGAACAGCGGGTGAATATCGATGCCGCCGCCGACGTGGATAACAACTGGATCGATCTCGATCTCCGGCTGGTGAATGTGAATACCAACGCTTCTTTCCCTGCCTTCGTCGAGCTCAGCTACTACCACGGCTCCGACGAAGATGGCCCATGGAGCGAGGGCTCCTACAGCAGCAGCGTGTCCATTCCTTCGGTACCGCCCGGAGAATATTTTCTCTCCGTCGAGCCCGGCGTCGATACCCAAACCACGCGCGTCCCCTTTTCCGTGCGGGTCCGCTCCGGCGGTCTGTTCGCGTCGAATTTCATCGTGATGCTCCTCTGCGTATTGTTCTATCCCGCCATGCTCTTCTGGCGCCGACACACCTTCGAAGCCGAGCGCTGGTCGGAAGCCGACGGCGGTTACCCGTGGCAAAGGAACGATTGATTTTATGATCCGCCACCCTTTCTACATCGCGCTCTGCGTTTTCGCCGTGATCTATCTCGGCTACGCCAATGCCCGCGGCTGGAGCTTCTGGAGCGGTGTGGCGCGACCTTTTTCATCCACCGGCGGCGGCCCACGTGGCGGCTACTATGGCGGATTCAACCATAAATAACACCCCTCATGAACTGGCTTCCCGTTGCCAACTCCATCCTCTACGCGCTCCTCGGCGTCCTCATTTTCTGTGTGACGTTTATCATCGTGGACAAATTCACGCCCTACCACCTGTGGAAGGAGCTCGTGGAAAAACAAAACACCGCCATCGCCATCGTCGTCGGCTTCTTCGCCCTCGGCATCTGCGTGATCGTCGCCGCGGCGATCCACTAGTGAGCTTCCTCGTTCCGCGCGAGGAATTTTGACCACGGATTACACAGATTCCACGGATTAAAGAATTCGTGTCCAGTCTCTTCCGAAATCCGTGAAATCCGCGAAATCCATGGTTCATATTTTCTCTGCGCCCGGTTTCCGTTTTGATCGCGGCTCCGCCTGAGCCCATCCATTCCCCTAATGCACGACCGCGGCCACCGCCTCCTGCTCCTCGCGTCGGTCTTCACCATCGCGACTTGCGGGCTCATTTACGAGCTCATCGCCGGCACCATTGCCAGCTATCTGCTCGGGGATTCCGTCCTGCAATTCTCCACGGTTATCGGCGTTTATCTTTTCGCCATGGGCATCGGCTCGTGGCTCTCGCGCTACGTGGAGAAAAATCTCCTCGGCGTTTTCATCCAGGTCGAATTTCTCATCGCCCTCTTCGGGGGCTCCGCGGCCGCGGGGCTCTTCGCGCTCTTCGCCTACGTTAGTTCCTTTCGCGTCCTCCTTTACGCGATCGTCCTGATCATCGGCACGCTCGTCGGCCTCGAGATCCCGTTGCTCCTCCGCATCCTCGAGGGTCGCCTGCACTTCAAGGATCTCATCTCGAAAGTCTTCACCTTCGACTACATCGGCGCCCTGCTCGCCTCCCTGCTCTTCCCACTGGTGCTCGTGCCTTACTGCGGCGTGGCCCGCTCCGGATTTCTCTTCGGCATCCTGAATGGCGTCGTCGGCCTGATTGCTCTCTGGGCCTTGTGGGATCAAGTGCCGCGCGCCCGCCTGCTGCGCTTCAGCGGCCTCGCCGTGCTCGCGCTGCTCATCACCGGCTTTGCTTTCTCCGAGCGCATCATGACGTGGAGCGAAGCGGCCGCCTATGGCGAGGACGTCATCTTCGCGAAGTCGACGCCGTATCAACGCATCACCATCACCCGCCGCGAGGATGACATGCGGCTTTATCTCAACGGCAACCTGCAATTCAGCACCCGCGACGAATACCGCTACCACGAGTCGCTCATCCATCCTGGCCTCTCCCGCCTGCCCCACGCGCGTCACGTGCTCGTGCTTGGTGGCGGCGATGGTCTCGCGGTGCGCGAGATTCTGCGCTACCCGCAAATCGAAAGCGTCACGCTCGTCGACCTCGATCCCGCGATGACGCGGCTCTTCTCCACGCAGGAAATGCTCACCGCGCTCAACCGCGGCGCGCTCACCGCCCCGCGCGTGCACCTCATCAATGGCGATGCCTTTACCTGGCTGCGTGCCAATCGTGATGTCTTCGACTTCATCGTGGCCGACTTTCCCGATCCCTCGAATTTCTCCATCGGAAAGCTCTACTCCACCGCCTTCTACCAGCGCGCCAAAACCGCGCTCGCCGAGAATGGGGCGATGGTCATCCAGTGCACGTCACCGTTCGTGGCGCGCAAAAGCTTCTGGTGCATCGACGAAACCCTGCACGCCTGCGGCCTCGTGACCGAGCCTTATCACGCTTATGTCCCCTCCTTCGGCGAGTGGGGCTACATTCTCGCCTCACCGCACCCGCTCTCGCGGGATTTTGAATTGCCCGGCGGGTTACGTTTCCTCGATCAGGGGAATCTTGCGGCGCTCTTCGAGTTCCCGCCCGACATGGCGCGAGTGCCGGCGGAGATCAATCGTCTCAACAACCAGGCTCTCGTCCGCTATTTCGAGGTCGAGTGGGCCCGCTATTCGCGCCAATGAAAACGCGCCGCGATTTCCTGGCGACGACGGGCGCGGGCGCCGCGACTCTGCTCGCGGGCTGCCACCGCGCATCGGCGGCTTACCCGGGGAGCATCGTCGGTGCATCGTCCGCCATTGGCCATCGTTTGCGCGATGGTACCTTCCCCGCGCCCGCCGAGACCATCGACACGCAGGTCGTGATCGTTGGCGGCGGCATCAGCGGCCTGGCTGCGGCGCGGCGGCTGGACCAGCACGGGATGCGCAATTTCCTTTTGCTCGAACTCGAGCACGAAGCCGGGGGCAATGCCGCCAGCGGACGCAACGCCATCTCCGCCTACCCTTGGGGTGCGCACTATGTGCCTCTGCCGAATGAAGAAGCCACCGAGGTGCTCGCACTCTTCGAGGAACTCGGACTCACCCGCGGCCGCGGCGTGAATGGCGCGCCCATTTTCGATGAAGAATCGCTCTGCTCCGATCCCATGGAGCGGCTCTTCGACGCCGGCCGCTGGCAGGAAGGGCTTTTGCCGCAGATCGGTATCACCGATGCCGATCGTCGCCAGTACGAAGCCTTTTTCGCGCGCATGGTCCAGTTCCGCGATCGGCGCGGCAATGACGGACAGCCGGCCTTCGCCATCCCGCTCGATCTCAGCTCCCGCGATCCAGAGCTCCTGGCCCTCGACCGGATCACCATGGCCGAGTGGTTGCGCACGGAACATTTCGATTCCGGGCCGCTGCTCTGGCACGTCGACTATTGCTGCCGCGACGATTATGGCGCCGGCATAGCCCATGTCTCCGCCTGGGCAGGCGTCCACTACTTCGCCTCGCGCCGCGGCCGCGCGGCCAATGCCGATCCCGATGCCGTCGTCACTTGGCCCGAGGGCAACGGCCGGCTCGCGCATCAACTCGCCGCGCCACTCGGTGAGCGCCTGCACAGCGGCCGCGTCGTTTTCAATGTCGAGCAAAACGGCGGGGAGGTGTTCGTTGATGCCTTCGATGTCGCCCGCGAGCGCAGCATCCGCCATCGTGCGCGCGGCGTCGTCTGTGCCGCGCCGCGCTTCGTCGCGCAACGCATCGTGCGCGGTCTCCCGCCGGCCAATGGCCTCGAGTATTCCCCGTGGATGGTCGCGAACATCACCGTCGACGCCCTGCCGGGAAGCAACGGCGCCGCGCTCGCCTGGGACAATGTCGCCCGGGCCAGCGCTTCGCTCGGCTACGTCGTCGCCACGCATCAGGACATCACGCTCGTGCCGCAGCAATCTGTGCTCACGCACTACTGGCCGCTCGACACCACCGATCCGCGCGCCGCCCGCCAGCAGGCTATCGCCAGGACGCATCGCGAATGGTGCGACCTCATCGTCGCCGACCTCGCGCAAATCCATCCCGGCATCGAAGATCACATCCGGAACATCGACGTCTGGCTCTGGGGCCACGGCATGATCCGCCCCGTGCCCGGCTTCATCTGGGGCGAGGCACGCGCCCGCATGCTCCAACCGCACGGCGCCGTCGTCTTCGCGCACTCCGACATGAGCGGCATCTCCATTTTCGAGGAAGCCTTCACCCGCGGCACGCACGCCGCCGATGCGCTCCTCCAGCTTCTCGCCTGACATGAATGCGCCCCTCGCCCGCCATACCCTGCTCGAGCTCCACGATTGCGATGCCCGCCTGCTCAATGCGCCCGCCGATCTCAAGGAACTCCTCCTCGAAGCCGTCCGCCGCGGCCACGGGACGATCGTGACCGATGTCTTCCACACCTTCAGCCCGCACGGGGTGAGCGGCGTTGTGGTCATTGCCGAATCGCACGTCGCCATCCACACCTGGCCCGAGCACGGCTACGCCGCCGTGGACATTTTCTCCTGCGGCACCAAGCTCGATCACACGATCATCCGCGACTGGATCCACCAGGGCTTGCAGGCCCAACGCGTCGAAAGCCGGGAACTCACCCGCGGCTGAAATCAGACCAGGCCGGTGAGGCGATAGGTCACGATCACCACCAGCACCGCCAGCGTCTTGAGACACGTAATGACGAAGATATCGCCGTAGGCCTGGCGATGCGTGAGACCGGTGACCGTGAGCAGGGTGATCACCGCGCCGTTGTGCGGCAGCGTATCCATCCCGCCGCTGGCCATCGCCGCAATACGATGCACCACTTCCAAAGGAATGCCGGCGGCGTGCGCATTTTGCGCAAAAGTATCACCCATCGCCGCCAGGGCGATGCCGAGGCCGCCTGATGCCGAGCCGGTGATCCCCGCCAGCGACGTCACGGTGATCGCTTCATTCACGAGGGGATGCGGAATCGATTTCAGCGCGTTCGCCACCACGAGAAAACCCGGCAATGCGGCAATGACTGCGCCGAATCCGTACTCCGACGCCGTGTTCATCGAGGCCAGCAGCGCACCGCTGATCGCCGCCTTCGAGCCCTCGGCAAATCTGGCCGTGACCGGTTTCCACGCACAGGCCAGCACCATGAGAATCCCGCCGAGTAACGCGCCTTCCACGGCCCAGATGGCCGCAACTTTCGCGATCTCCTGCGTGACTGGCGCGGCTTTGCCGATTACCGCAGGCGCAAACGAGTGCGTCTCCCCATAGAGGCGCGGAATGTAAATCGTGAAGACCTTGTTCAAGATGCCGACCAGCACGAGCGGCAGGAGGGCCAACCAGGGATTGGCCAGGCGATCGTGAGCGAATGGCTCTGGCTCTTGTTTCAAAGCGGCGCCGTATCCTTCCCCAGCAGCGATCGCCAGGCCTCCCCGCCAGCGCAGATAAAGCACGCCAGTGATTAGGATGAACACCGCGCCGATACTTCCGAGCCATGGCGCGGCGTAGGCGTTGGTTTTGAAAAACGGGATGGGAATGATGTTCTGGATCTGCGGTGTGCCGGGCAGCGCATCCATGGTGAAGGTGAACGCGCCCAGCGCGACGGTGGCGGGAATCAACCGCTTCGGCAGGCCGCTCTCGCGGAAAAGTTCGGCCGCGAAGGGATAGACCGCAAAGACGACGACGAACAGCGAGACACCGCCGTAGGTGAGCAACGCGCAGACCGCGACGATGGCCAGGATGGCGTGCTGCGGCCCAGCGATGCGGACCACGGTGGCGACGATCGATTTCGAAAAACCGGAGAGCTCGATGAGTTTCCCAAATACCGCCCCGAGCAGGAAAACCGGGAAGTAGAGCTTCAGGAAGCCGACCATCTTGTCCATGAAGAGGCCGGTAAACATCGGTGCGACGAGTGAGGGATCCGTGAACAACACGGCCCCCAAAGCCGCCACCGGCGCGAAAAGAATGACACTGTGTCCGCGATAAGCCGCGTACATCAACAACGCCAGCGCTGCGAGGATGACGAGGCAGCTCATTGGGCGGTCCAGCCACCATCGATGGCGATGGCCTGCCCCGTCACATTGCGGGCCAACGGACTGATGAGGTACTCAATCGCCGCCGCCACCTCTTCGAAGGTGATGAACGCTTTCTTCGGCATCGGCGCGAGCATCACCTTGTCGATCACCTCATCCTCGGAAATCCCTCGCGTTCGCGCCTGGCCGGCGATCTGCGCATCCACCAACGGCGTGCGAATGTAGGCGGGGCAAATCGTATTGCTGGTGATATCCACGCCGCCCGTCTCCAGGGCCAGCACCTTGGAAAAGCCGAGCAGCGCATGCTTCGCCGCGGTGTAGGCCGACTTGTACGGTGATGCGATGAGACTATGGATCGACCCGATATGAATGATGCGCCCGAAATGATGCGCGCGCATCCCGGGTAACACCGCCCGCGTCATCAGGAACGTTCCTTTCAACATCACGTCGTTCAGCAGATCCCACTTTTCGACCGGATACTCCTCAATGCCGGCGACGTGCTGCAGCCCGGCATTGTTGATGAGCACATCGACGCGCGTATCGCCCAACGCCACGAGCAACTGCCCGATGCTTTCCTCGGAAGTGACGTCGAGCGCATAAGCCTGCGCGTGACCGCCCGCCCCATGAATCTGCTTCACCGTCTCCGCGGCTGCGTCGAGCTGCAGATCTGTCGCGAGAATGGTATGCCCCGCGCGCGCCAGGGTGGCGCCGATGCCGCGGCCCAGGCCGCTGCCCGCGCCGGTGATGAGGATGTTGCGATCGTGGTGGTTCATGAGGGAGGTGCGGCATAACGCGCTCGCAATTCGCGGCGCATGACTTTGTTGGAAGCGGTCCGTGGCAGCGCATCGATCACGACGACATCGTGAATTTTGAAGAGCGGATTGAGCTCGCGCTTGATCGCGCCCTGCATTGCCGCCGCCAGCTGTGCCCTATCCGGCGCACCGGCACACACCGCGTAGATCACGAGCCGGCTCGGTCCGCCGCCCTGGTCGGCCACGGCGATCGCCGCCGTCTCCGTCACCCCCGGCACGCCGCGCAAAGTCTGCTCGATCTCCGCGGAACTGACCTTGATCCCGCCGAGATTCATCGTGTCATCCGCCCGTCCCAGCGCGCGCCAATAGCCGCCTGGCAATCGCTCCATCTGGTCGCCATGCCGCCGCAGCAGCTCACCTGCCGGCCCGCGCGGCGCGTCCGCGAAATACGTTTCATAATGATCCTTATTGAGCAGTGTATTCGAAAGTCCGATGGACGGCGGCACGAGAAACAGCTCGCCGACGTCTGCCGGCCGCTCCTCTTCATCGAGAATTACCACATCGAGTCCGAGTGTGGGTGTGTTGAACGTGCCTGCGATCATCGGCCGCGCAGGCGTGTTCGTGATATAGGCACCCCCGATCTCGGTCCCGCCACAGTACTCGATCACCGGCTTGCCGCCGGCAAACTGCATCAGCCACCGCATATCATCCGCGCGCGAACATTCCCCGGTGGAAGCGAAGGCCTTGATCGCGCTCCAATCGAGCCCCTCGAGGCATCCACTCGTTCGCCACGTGCGCACCAGGCTGGGCACCAGCCCCAGCACGGTGGCCCCGCTCGCCTCCACGAACTGGCCAAATTCCCGGCCTGTGGGTGCGCCGCAATACAGGCCGATCGCCGCGCGATTCATCAGCGCACCAAAGATCAGCCATGGTCCCATCATCCAGCCGAGATTCGTCGGCCAGACAACGACGTCGCCCGGCTGCACGTCCACGTGAAAGTGCGCGTCCGCCGCACATTTGAGTGGCGTGGTGTGGGTCCACGGAATCGCCTTTGGGTCGCCCGTAGTGCCCGAGGAGAAAAGAATGTTCGCGATGTCCGACGGCTCGCGCGACTCGCAGGCCACCGGCTCGTCGATGACCAAAAACTCTTCCCATGTGTAATCCCCCTGGCGCAACGGCTGCCGTAAGCTCCCCTCCGCCGGCAGCACGATGCAGCGCGGCGCCCCGGCCTCGATGGCACTCGCATAAAGCGGATGCGATTTCCCCGCGCGAATCTGCACATCCTGCGTGAACACGCCCACCGCGTCCGCGATGCGCAGCCGGGTCGCGATCTCGCGCGGAGCAAAACTATCCGCGATACCTATGACCGAGCAGCCCGCGGCGATGATCCCCAGGTAGATGGCCACGGACTCCGCCGTCATCGGCATAAAAATCGCCAGCGCGTCACCCGGCAGATAACCCAGCCGACGCAGATTCGCCGCCACGCATCCCGCTTGCGTCTGCAATTCGCCGAACGTGATCCGGGCCATTTCACCGCCCTCGGTTTGATGAATGATCGCCGTGGTCTTCTTCGGCGCGGCGAAACAACTCTCGACGATATTCATCCGCGCGCCAGGCAGCCACTCCGGTGCTTCCACGCCGCGCGAGAGATCCAGGACTTCGCGATACGGCCGCTGAAAACGCACGCCGATCCGTTCGATCGCCAGCCGCCAGTAGTCCGCGCGCTGCTGCACCGACCACGCGTGCAATTCCTCGTAGGTCGCTCTCCCGGTTTCACGCATCAACCATCCGACATTCGTCGTGGCGATGAATTCCGCCGTGGGCGTCCAATCGGCTACGGGAGTTGAATTCTGTTCGTCACTGGTGGAAAGCATCGCAGAAAGTTTCAGTTCTTAATCTTACCCTTAATCTGCATTCGTGGGGGAGGGAGTAAGATTAAGAGTCGGAAAATCGTCGCTCATGGCCGCTCGACGACCATGGCACAGCCCATCCCGCCACCCACGCATAAAGTCGCCAACCCGCGTTGCGGCCGACGATGCGCGAGATGCACGAGCAGCCGAGCGCCGGACGCCCCGATCGGATGCCCCAGCGCAATCGCCCCGCCATCGACATTCACCCGGGCCGGATCCAGCCCGAGTTCCTGCACGCAGGCCAGCGATTGCGCGGCAAAGGCCTCGTTCAATTCAATCACCTCGTACTCGCTTACGTCGCGCCCCAGCCGCCGGGTCGCATGCACCGGCCCGAGTCCCATCTCCGCCGGCTCGCATCCCACCGCCACGCTCGCCGTGATACGCATCAGCGGTTGCAACCCCAATTCGCGCCCGCGCTCTTCGCTGCACACCACCAGCATCGCTGCGCCATCGTTGATGCCCGACGAATTTCCCGCCGTCACCGAGCCGCCCTCGCCAAAAGCCGGCTTCAATGTCGCCAGCGTTGCCACGGTGGTCTCCGGCCGTGGATGTTCATCCTCCGTGAGCTTGTCTACCGACACGATTTCTTCGCGGAAATTTCCCGCAGCCATGGCCGCGGCGTAACGCTGCTGGCTGGCCGCCGCAAACGCATCCTGCGCCTCGCGTGAAATGCCAAATTTTTGCGCCAGCCGCTCCACGGTCACACCCATGTGCACATCGCTGAAAGCGTCCATCAATCCATCGCGCAACAGGCTGTCGATGAGCACGCCATCGCCCAATTTGTAACCCGCCCGCGCGCGGTTGAGCAGATACGGCGCGTTCGACATCGATTCCGTCCCGCCGCACAACACCATGCGCGCCGCGCCGCTCTCGATGGCCTGCACCGCCAGCCGCACCGCCTGCATGCCCGACGCGCACATCATATTCACCGAATACGCCGGCACCGAGACCGCGAGCCCCGCCCCGAGCGCGATCTGCCGCGCTACATTCATCCCCAGTCCCGCGCCGAGCACGTTGCCGACGATCACCTCATCGATCCACGTCGGCTGCACCGTGGCGAGCGCGGCCTTTGCCGCCATCACCCCAAGATCCACCGCCGATTTCTTCGCCAGTCCTCCGAGAAATCGCCCTTGAGGGGTACGCTTGGCGGCAACGATCCAGATCGGTTTCATGCTCATGCTTTAACGGAGGGACGCGCTCCCGCGCGATCCCAAATCTTTTCGAAGCCAGCCAGCAAGAATAATCCACGTCGAGACAGGCAATCACGCTTTGAACGCCCGCGGTTTCATGGCTTCTCCAGGAGGCGAATGAGCCCGATGAAATCGTCTTCCTTCCAACCCGCCTCCATCCCGCGTTCGTAGCTCTGCTTGAGCAGCGCCGTCTGGGCGAGCGTGAGCGAAAATCCGCCCGCCGTCTCCATCGCCAGGCGCAAATCCTTAGCCATGTGCTTGAGCGAAAATTGCGGAGAGTAATCCTCATCCCGCAGCTTCGGTTCCTTGAGATCGGCCAGCGGGGAGTGTGAGGCATTGAGACCCAGCGCCGCGAAATAAGCATCGTCCGTGATGCCCGCCGCGCGACAGAGCGTGAGGCTTTCGCAAAGAGTCTGGGCGATGCCCGCGATGTTCATGTTCATGGCCAGTTTCAGCGTCGAGGCCGAGCCCGTTGGCCCGATGTGCAACAGCGCCTTCGAGATCGGCTTGAGCAGTGGCCGCGCCCGCTCCACGATCTCGGGTGAACCACCGAGATAATATACCGTCTCCCGCTTCGCCGCCGCGGTTTTGCTTCCGGTAAAAGGCGCCTCCAGGTACGCCGCGCCGGTCTGCTCCACCTGCGCGGCAAATTTCAGCGTCCACTCCGCCGAGATCGTGCTCGATTGCACCACCATCTGCCCTTTGCCGATCCGCGGCAGCACTTCCTCCAGCACCGACTGCACCGCTGCCGGATCTGCCACCACGATGAAGATCGCTTCCGCTCCCGCAATCGCCTCGGCGATGGTTTTATAAAAGTGCGGGAACTCTTTCGGGGTGCGATTCCAACACCGCACCGCATGCTGGTCCGCGATCAAATTTTGCGCCCACGCGCCGCCGATGATTCCGAGGCCGAGTACAGCGATATTCATAGACCTCTATTCGTCTGCGTGTCGGTCGCCGAGGGCAAGATTTTGCGAGACGGAATGGACGTCAAAGCCGGAGGTGCCGCGGCTGCGGCGCTCGTCGCCGCATGCATTCACGTATCGCGGAGCGATACCAGCCTGTAGCCGTGGACTTTAGTCCACGGAAACCTACCCCTGGCGGATTCGTCGCGGAGCGACGTTTGCCTTACTCCACGCCGTCTCAATGCAAACGTCGCTACGCGACGGACGTCATGGATTGGCGATCCCGTGGACTAAAGTCCACGGCTACAGGCATAGCATCGCTCCGCGATGCGCAGCGTCAGTGCTTCGCGTGTTGATCCGCTGTAGATTCGGCCAGAACGCTATTACCGAGCTGAAATACTCCGCCAGGTCAGGTCGAAGCGATCGAGATACTTGCGCAAACGGTCGGCATCGTTCGTCACCTTGCGCTTTTCCCGGCTCACGGAAAACAATCGCCGCCCAGCTTCGCTGACCGTCGGGCTGCTGCGGCACACGCGCAGAACGCAGGCGAGTTGCGCCCGGTCGAAGAGATCCAGCCGCGCGGCCGCCTCCGCTCCGAGCACTTCGTCGAGCAGCGCTTCATCCGAATTGACCGGAGCGGGCGCGCTCCATCCACTCAGCAAACGCTGGATTTCCGCATCGAGCACTGCGCGCGTGATCCGTCCGCCGGGCGCGAGCGTGGCCATGCGCGTGACCGCGGCATTCAGGTCGCGAAAATTCGCGCTCCACCGCGCCTCGGGAGAGCGCGCGAATTTCAGAAACGCCGCGCGCACGTCCTTCGCCATGCTGATCCGCCGCCCGGCGCGCTTGCCCGCGGCTTCCAGCTCATGGTCGAGATTCGGCTCGATGTCCTCGGAGCGCTGCGCGAGGCCGGGCAGTTGGAAGGTCCAAAGGTTGATGCGCGCGAGCAGGTCTTCGCGAAATTTCCCGGTGCGCACATCCTCCAGGAGGCTGCGATTTGTGCCGGCGATGAGCTGGAAATCGCTCTCCACCTCGCGATCGGCGCCGACGGGGAGGAAGCGCTTTTCCTCCAGCGCGTGCAGCAGCATGGCTTGCTCGTCGGCGCCGAGCTCGCCGATTTCATCGAGGAAAAGCAGGCCGCCATCGGCCAGACGCAGCAGGCCGGTGCGATCGCGTTGGGCGCCGGTGAAAGAACCGCGTACGTGGCCGAAAAGCGTGCTCGTCGCGGTGTCGCCCCGCAACGTGGCGCAGTTCACTTCCACGAAAGGGCCGCTGAGCTGATGGCGCTGCTTCTTGAGCTCGAAGACGCGCCGCGCGAGCGACGATTTTCCCGCGCCAGTCGGTCCCATGAGCAGGATCGGTTCGCGCGAAGCCACCGCCACTTGCTCGATTTCCTCGATCATGCGGTTGAAGGCCGGGTTGCGCGTGGCGATGCCGCTTTTCAAAAACGTTCGCGCCTCGCGCTGTTCCTCGGCAAAGCGGGCGGCGATGCGATCGTAGCGCGAGAGATCGAGATCGATGATCGTGTAGCGGCCCGGCGAACCGCGTTCGCGATCGTCCGGCGGCGCAGTCTGGATGAGCCGTGCCGGCATGTGACGCGATTCCGCGAGGAGAAACAGGCAGATCTGCGCCACGTGCGTGCCGGTGGTGATATGCACGAGGTAATCCTCGCGTTCCGGTTGAAAGGGATAGCTCCGCGTGAAGTCGGCGAGCGCGCCGTAGACTTCCTCGAAATCCCACGGGTCGCGGAATTCCACAAGATGCCGTTGCACTTCGGTTTCGGGCGATACGCCGGCGATGTCTTCGGCCACGGTCGTACCTAGCGAAGTTGACTTGCGGTCATGCAGGAGTTCCAGCCGATCGACGAGCAGCTCCTCCTGCTGGCAGAGAGAAACCGTCGGGCGCCAGGTTTCCCAGCGTCGCGGACCGATTCCGCGGTCCAACTGCGTCCCGAGCAGGCCAAGGATAACGAGCTTCTTCGAGAGCATAGCGGAAAAAATAGATTACTAGCTTATCCGCGCGTATTTCGAGCAAAAAATCATCGGCCGACGGAGCGAATACGAGCAGCGGTAAGGATTACTATCCGTTCGCATTCAGCTACTTACGCCGGCGATAGGTGGTCTGGCGAACGGTCCGTGGCACGCTGCGAGCATTACTCCCTCCTGTTCGCTCGAATGGCGAATCACCCAAGCGAAACCAAAAACCCGAATACGATCATGGCCAACCAGTCCCTGTTTTCTTCTTTTGTCGGGCGCCAGCAACCCCAGACCGATACCCGCAACCAGGCTGGCGGACCCGCCTATCGCTTTTCCACCAAGCACGCCCTCGCCCAATATGCCGTGACCGGCTGCTTGGACTCCACCTTCTACGCCAGCGCCACTGCGCAGCTCGACCAGGTGCTCAAGCTCGCCGCCGCCGCGGATGCTGAATTCGTGGCCAGGACCGCCGTCTACTGCCGCACCCGCGGTTACATGAAGGACATGCCCGCGCTGCTTTGCGCGACCCTCGCCGCCCGCGATGGTGCGCTGCTGGCCCGCGTGTTCGATCGCGTGATCGACGACGGCAAGATGCTGCGCAACTTCGTGCAGATCATCCGCAGCGGCGTGGCCGGGCGCAAGTCGCTCGGCTCCGCGCCGAAGCGCCTGGTGCAGCGCTGGTTTGAACAGCGCGACGACACCCAGGTCTTTCGTGCCGCGGTCGGCCAGAGCCCTTCGCTCGCCGATGTGATCAAGATGGTCCATCCGCGCCCGGCCGATGCCGCCCGTGAGGCGCTGTATGGCTGGTTGATCAATCGCCCGCACAACGCTGACGCCCTGCCTCCGCTGGTCCGCCAGTTCGAGGCCTTCAAACGCGGCGACTCGAAGGTCGCGCCCGAGGTGCCCTTCCAGATGCTCACCGCGCTCAACCTCGGCCGGGCCGCGTGGCAATCCATCGCCGGCCAGGCTCCGTGGCAGATGACCCGCATGAACCTGAACACCTTCGCCCGCCACGGCGTGTATGACGACAAAGCGCTGACCCGCCACATCGCCAGCCGCCTGCGCGACCCGCACAAGGTGCGCCGCGCCCGCTGCTTCCCGTATCAACTCCTCACCGCGTATCACTCCGCCGACAAGGCGGTGCCCGCCACCGTGCGCGACGCGCTGCAGGACGCGATGGAAGTGGCAACCGAAAATGTGCCGGCCATCGCGGGCCGCGTGTTCGTCTGCCCGGACGTGTCCGGGTCCATGCAATCGGCGGTGACCGGAAATCGCCCCGGCGCCACCTCGCAGACTCGTTGCATCGACGTCGCTGCGCTCGTCGCCGCCGCCGTGCTTCGCAAGAATCCCGACGCCGAGGTCATCGCTTTCAGCGACCACGTGGTGCCCTGCGAGCTCAACGCTCGCGACAGCGTGATGACCAATGCGCGCCAGCTCGCTTCGCTGCCCAGCGGCGGAACGAACTGCTCCGCGCCGCTCCAGCACCTGAACGCGCAGCGCCGAGACGGAGATCTCGTGATCTTCGTCTCCGACAATATGTCGTGGGTCGATAGCCGCGGTGGAGGCCGCAGCACCGCGACTATGCAGGAGTGGGAGAAATTCCGCTCGCGCAACCCGCGCGCCCGCCTGGTGTGTCTCGACGTGCAGCCCTACGCCTCCACGCAAGCCAAGGAGCGCGAGGACATCATGAACATCGGCGGTTTCTCCGACGTCGTGTGTTCGAAATCGTCGCCGCCTTTGCCGCCGGAGAATTGAACCCGGATCACTGGGTCGGCTTGATCGAAAAGATCGAGCTGTGAGGCCGGAGCCCGCTCGCGCAATCCGGCGCGGGCGGGCGAGGCTCCCAAAAATTTCGCCGAATGCCGGTGGGACTACATCTTAAAATGCGTCTCATCAAAATTTTGTCGGCGAGCTTTGGAGGTGCGAATCATCGCGCATCCTGATCTTTGAAATTTTGATTTTCGTGAGCGTGCCGAATGCCGGCACGGACTACATTGGTAAAGTGCTCCTTCGGGAGCGCGACGGGATTCAACGCCCGATTTCCGCTTCGGCGGAAAGTGTCCTGCCATTGGTTGTCGGCACGCTCGCGCACCGGCCTTCGTGCCGAATGCCGTGCGGAACTACATGTTAAATCGACGGTCGCGGGTTCGATTCCCGCCTCGGTCGCAAGACCGGGTAGCTCAGTTGGTAGAGCAGCGAAATGTTTCGCCAAGAATTTGTCGTCACGAATCCTGGCCGCAATCCTTTTGCGACGAATGCCGACGGGACTACATCCCTACGAAGGACGAGGTAGCGGGTTCGACTCCCGCCGGCTCCATTTTCACGGAGCCGAAGCTCAATGGTAGAGCGCGTATTACGTCTCATCACTCTTGTCGTCGCAAAACTCTTTCCCGGCCCCGTGCCATGCAGAAACCCGAACTCATCACCCAACTCCACGCCGCCTTCCGCGCTTTCGATGAAAGCGCCGACCCGCAAGGACTCTACGCGATTAACGAATATCATGCCGGATCGCAGCCGCGGCCCAATCATCTCGGCGACTGGCAGTTCATCATTCGACCGACGATCGAACGCCTGGAGTATTCCACGCAAAAGAAAACCGGCGCCTCGGCGGTCAAGGCGGGTTGCTTCTTTGCTCTCGGCCACGGGCATTCGCTGGAGATCAGCCTGGTGCGTTGCTCGAAGATCAAAGTGCGCTGCTATGGCGATACCTATCGAAGCGATCCGCATCATGATTTCGCCGAACGTTGGAAAGAATTGCGGCTGGCCAGTCGCATCCGATCCTACGTCCACCCGATGTGGAACGGTGAACGCGTCCTGCTCTTCATCGGTTTCGACAAGGGTCCGCAACCTTTCAAACACGAATTTGCCGAGCTACACGAGAAGCTCGGTGCCACGGAGCAATCCGCCATTTTTACCCACAACCATTGGGCCGATCCACATGGCCGAGGGTTCGAGACCCTCTGCGCCAGCTGGCACTGGCCCGACCGCCAATCCTGAAATTTTCCCAACCAAGACATGAACACCGAATCCCTCTCTCCCCACTCCATCAACATCACCGGCGAAGCCACCGGCTTCCTGCCCGCGCCCGGTTCGCGCGGTAAGCCGATCACCGTGATCGGAACCGAAGCCATCCGCTCGTCCTTCGATGCGAAGTGCCTCGAACAGGCGATGAATTCGCGCGGTGCGCCCGGCGTCACCGATCTCGTGCTCAACCCCGATGCCCACGCCGGCTACGGCGCGCCTGTGGGTTGCGTGCTCGTCTCGCCCACGCACGTCTATCCCGGCCCCGTCGGAGTCGATATCAAATGCTCGATGAGCTTGCTCGCGCTCGATCTGCCCGCCGATGCGGTGGCCGATAAGTCCACCCGCCGCGCCTTGATCAATGCCATCTGCGAACGCACGCCCACCGGCGCCGGCCGTGGCCAGCGCACCGCGAAGAAATCGCGTCACGTCTCGCCCGCGCTCGGAAAACAACTCGTCGTCGAGGGCGCCTCGCGGGCCGTGTGCGAAGCCCTCGGTATCCCGCCCACCTGGGCGGAACGCTGCGAGGATTCCGCGCACGTCGGCCACGACAACACCCCCGCTGCTCTCGGCCTGCGCCTCGAGCGCCTGCTCGCCGGCGGCGCCCTGCCCAAGTTCGACGACAAGATGACCCAGCTCGGAAGCTACGGCGGCGGAAATCACTTCGGTGAATGCGAAGCCGTCGAGATCGGCGATAACGATCGCGCTCGTAAAGCGGCCGAGACCTTCGGCCTGCGCGATGGCGGCCTCGCCTTCCTGTCCCATTGCGGTTCGCGCGGCTTCGGCCACAACCTGGCCAGCGGACAATTCCGCGCGCTCCAGCGTTTCTTCGAGACTTGGGATCTGCCGCTGCCCGGCCAGGACAAGGAACTCGTCTATGCCCCGCTCGGTACGCCCGAGGCCGACGCGTATCTCGACGATATGGCGCTCGGCGCGAACTTCGCCACGGTGAATCACCTGCTGATCAATGCCCTCGTCCTCGAGGCGTTCCAGGAGATCATTCCGGGGGCCACTGGCCAGCTCGTCTACTTCATCAGCCATAACATCGCGCGGCGCGAGATCGTGGATCATCGCGAGGCGTGGGTGCATCGCAAAGGCGCCACGCGCGCCTTCCCTGCCGGCCACCACGCGCTGCGCGATACGCCGTTCGCCGAGACCGGCCATCCCATCCTGTTGCCGGGAAATCCCACCGCGGGTTCCTGCGTGATGGTTGCCGAGCCCGGCGCCGAGAAAAGCTGCTACTCGGTGAACCACGGCGCCGGCCGCGCCAAGGGCCGCAAGGCCGCCATCCGCGAGCTGGACCAGAAAACCGTCGACGATGAATTCATCGCCCACGATATCCTGACCAACTGCCGCTTCTACCCGAAGGACGAAGCGCCCGCCGCCTACAAGGATTTCAACGAAGTCCTGCGCAGCGTCGAGCGCGCCGGCCTCGCCGCGGAAGTCGCGCGCCTCCGCGCGCGGTTTGTGATCAAGGATTCGGACGAATCGCTGGGAGGGGCGGCGTAAAAGAAAGGCACAACATCCAACACCCAACACCCAACTTCCAACATCCAATCGGCGCAAGCGTTTGCGCGTCAGTTTCTCTTCATTGGATGTTGGGAGCGGAGGCTTTGCGAGACGCCCGTGGTGCCGGGGGGGCAATTGGACGTTGGGTGTTGGATGTTCAGATTCGGATGTTCTGTTTTTGATCGGTAGCCACCCCCTCCCACGTTCTTCACTTTTACTTCCATGTCTCTCCTCACCATCGACGGCGCCGCGGGCGAAGGCGGCGGCCAGATCCTGCGCTCGTCGCTCGCGCTATCGCTCGTCACGGGCCAACCCTTCCGCATCGTCAACATCCGCGCCGGGCGCAAAAAGCCCGGCCTCCTGCGCCAGCACCTCACCGCGCTGCAAGCCGCCATGCAGATCGGCAACGCCGCGGCCGATGGTGCCACCATCGGCTCGCTCGAACTCGTCTTCCGTCCCGAGGCGCCGCGTGCGGGCGAGTATCGCTTTGCTGTCGGCACCGCCGGTAGCACCACGCTCGTGCTGCAAACCATCCTGCCCGCGCTCATCCGTCTCGGCGAACCCTCGCGCCTCATCCTCGAAGGCGGCACGCACAACCCCTTCGCCCCGCCGTTCGATTTCCTCGCGCGCACCTTCCTGCCGCAACTCGCCCGCCTCGGTCCCATCGTGGAGACGCATCTCGTGCGTCCCGGTTTCTATCCGGCCGGCGGCGGCAAACTGGAGATCACCATCACGCCCGCGAAGACGCTCCAGCCGCTCGAGCTCCTCGACCGCGGCGCCGACGGCTCGCGGCGCGTCACCGCCCATCTGGCTGCGTTGCCCGCGAGCATCGCCGAACGCGCCTTCGCGCAATTTGAGAAACGCCTCGGCTGGCCGCGCGCTGCTTACGAAATCGTCGAGCATCCCGCCGCTTGCGGCCCCGGCTTCGTCCTCGTCGCCGAAGTGGCTTCCGAGCACATCGTCGAAGTCTTCACCGGCTTTGGCGAACGCGGCGTGCGCGCCGAGCAAGTCGCCGATGGCGTCATCGACCAGGTGCGCCATTATCTCGCCCACACCGCGCCCGCCGGCGAATATCTCACCGACCAGCTCCTACTCCCTC
>Ga0207667_10003512_pt1 | contig 19383 bp, 20 predicted proteins | sample KBSCornC52_FD_184301 | JGI IMG/M metagenome (GOLD analysis project Ga0207667, IMG submission 184301) | Corn rhizosphere microbial communities from Kellogg Biological Station, Michigan, USA - KBS Corn C5-2 (SPAdes) (version 2) | ecosystem: Host-associated > Plants > Roots > Rhizosphere > Soil ...
CGAAACTTTGCCGCGATGGAGCATGGACGATTGGGCCATTCCTCTCAGACCACGTCAGATGCAGCCGCTGCATCGCTTCATCGATCTTCCATACGATCTCGATTCGCCCCGCCGGCACCGACAGCGCACCGAATTTCGTGGTGTTGGTGCAAAGCTCATTGAGCGTCATGGCAAGCGCGATCACGGCTCCCGACGTGATCCTGATATCGGGGCCCTGGATCGAGATTCTGCCGGAACCGATGCTGACATAGGGCTCCGTGGCGCCGCGGATGGTATGTTCAAGACTCGCGTTGGCCCATCTGGCCTGCAACAGCAGATCATGCGCCCGCCCCAGCGCGACCAGCCGGCCTTCGATCGCATGTTGGCCGTGTTCAATGCTTGTTGCTGTGCGCAGGCTCTGGGAGGCAATGGCACTGACGGTCGCCAGCGTGTTCTTGATGCGGTGATGCAACTCTTCAAGAATAAGCTTCTGCAATTTATCGGCGGCTTCGCGCTCCTTTGCGTCGATTCCGGCCTGCGCAAGCAGCACCTTGGCGTCGATACCGGCCTGCTCGAGCAGCAGGCGAAGGCTGTCGTTTTCCGCAGTCAGAAATTCCTGCGACGTTGAGCCAACCGATCCGGGCCGGATCGCAGTGCTGCTGGATTTCGGATGTAACGCTTTCGCGATCAGCGCGGAGACCTCCTCCGGCGCGATCTTTAACGAGCCCTTGCCTAGCATGCCCTGCATTTCCACAATCATCTGCTTCACGTCGAGCGGTTTTCCAAAGAAACGACTGTCGGCGGGCTTGTCATCGTCGGTCAGTTTCAATTGACCGGATACCAGAATAATCTTGATCAACGGCCAACGCGCATGGACAGCGTAAGCGAGCTTGAGCCCGTCCATGCTGCCGGGCATCTGAATATCCGTAAAAAGCAGCTCAATGTCGGAGCGGGATTCGAGGATGCCGAGCGCGTCGTCGGCATTGATGGCCTCAACGGGAGTAAACCCTGCGTCCTCGACCATATCCATCGCGCGCATGCGCAGCAGCATCTCGTCTTCAACGACGAGAACGGCGGGTAGCGCCGCAGACGGATTCGCAATCATGATGCCCGGCACTTTCATCTGGAGCCAAATTGATCAGCCCGCGCCAGTTGCTCACTCATGGCGTCGAACGGTTCGGCTAGGAAGGCTAAGGTCGTCCGTCAAAACTTTTAGCGGCGCGCGGTCACCAAACGGGCTTCACCCACCAACGCACCAAAATCACCGTAATGCAAACAAACCCCATCGAAATTAGGCCAGACTTGTTGCGCGCAATTACGCGCAGCCGGCCGGATATCGAGCCGATCTGCCTTGGCCAGGGCTACCGCCTCACCTGCTTCCACCCGCGGAGCGAAGCCGGGCAGCGCAATCACCGACGCCCCCAGAAGTGCAAATATCGCCAGGGCTACGAGAGATTTGATCATTTTGGGGCTGCTGACTTTGGCTGGTAGACGATTCCCGCATAGCTGGGGCATCGGCCGACAACAACCTCGATGACCGGAAGTTCCGCAGATACAATTTATATTTGAACAGGCCTTAACTGCGGGCGCGCTGGATTTAGGCAACGCCGATTCAGGAGCTATCCTTGGCGCTTACCCGCCAATAGCGCCTCGCCAAACGCCTGAAACAAGGCGCGGTTGACAGGATTGCGCTGCGGATCGTACTCCGCGTGCCACTGCACGCCGAGCGCAAAGCCCGGCGCGTCGGCAATCCGGATCGCCTCGATGGTGCCGTCCTCCGCCACGCCCTCGACCACCACCCGCTTGCCGGGTTCAAGGATGCCCTGGCCGTGAAGTGAGTTGACGCGGATGGTCTCGCAGCCGAGCAGCCTTGCAAAGGTACCGCCGGGAACGAGACTGACCTCATGCCGGTCGGCGAAAACAACGTTGGGATCGGGATGGATTTCACCGGTCTCCAGCCGGGGCATGCGATGGTTCATGCGGCCGGGCAATTCGCGGATTTCGGGATGCAGCGAGCCGCCAAAGGCGACGTTCATCTCCTGCAGGCCGCGGCAGATGCCGAACAACGGTATGCCGCGGGCGACGCAGACTTCCGACAGAGCCAGCGCCAGATCGTCACGATGGAGATCGTAGGGTTCGTGCCGGGCATCAGGCTCGGCACGAAAGTGCGTCGGGTGAACATTGGCGCGAGCGCCGGTCAGCACCACGCCGTCGACCGCATCCAGCAAGGCGCCGACGTCGGTGATATCGGGCGTACCGGCGAACATCAGCGGCAGCGCGCCCGCGACCTCGGCCACCGCGCGAAGATTCCGCTCTCCGACCAGTTGCGTCGCGAATCGATCTTCGACGCGATAGGCGGTTCCGATCACACCGACCACCGGCCTCTTCATCGCCTGGTTTCCAATCTCACGTCGCAATATCCGGCAGATCATGCCTGCCAGCCGGCGCCGGATCAATATCTGGTGCCCCCGCGCGTGCCTGCATTGCTATTTTCGCGTGAATGCCTGCTTGGGGTCGATGGCCTCGCCGACCGGCAATGCCGCCGCCCGAAGCGCAATCGCCGCGGGATTATCCGCACGATTCCACCACGGCAATTTGGCCTCGATCCCGCGCGTCACCGGCTCGCCGAGCGGGCCACCGAAATCGAGTGGCCAGAAACCGTTCGGCACCACCTCGGCCGAAATACCATGAAGGCGAAATCCCTTCCCTAACGCCGCTTCCATGTCATCCGGCGGCACCGCGCGCGCGGTCGAGGGATCGCTCAGATCGATGAAAGTAACAAGAATCGGCATCACACCACCTGTCACCGGCACGGTGCCGGTCGTCCGACTCAACTCGTTGAATGGCACATTGCGACCGGCGGCCTTGTAGGCGCGCAAAGCCACATAGTTCATGTCGTCGAGACCGATCGATTTGTCGATGTGCGCCAGCAGCGCCAGAAGGTTCTTGCCGCCGCCGAGATCGACCAACACGGCATCGCCCACGGTGCGGGTGTGCCCGCCGCGGCTGTAACTTCTGTCAGGTTGAACCGCCATGACGCCGGAAGCCGATTTGACTCCATCAGGCGTTTCCACCTCGACCGTCAGGCGGTATTTGTGACCGGGCCGGTTGATCCGGATCTGATCGCCGATCACTAGGGCTGCCAATAATGCGAGCGGCCCGAGCCATTTGAAGTTCATGCCGCCAACCCCTCGCCGTCGGATTTTCTGTTCATCGCTTGGCACAACGAGCGGGCCGGCGTCAAACCGGCGCGGCTTCTGCGCTTGATCCAGAACGCGTTTGACGAAAGAGTGCCGCTGGAAAACCGGTTCGAAAAGGAATCAACGTGGCAGTCTCGACTGACGATCGTCGTCACGCCCGCAACGATCTGGCATGGGCGATATCGGTTGGCGGCATCGGCACGGTCGGATTTGCGGCCCTGTTGCTGTTCACCTGGTATTTCGCCGCGACGCTGTTTCTGATCTTCGCGGGAATGCTGCTCGGCGTCGCGCTCAACGCCATGACCAACATGCTCGGCCGCCTCGTCAGGCTGCCGCATTCGCTGCGGCTGACAATCGTCTGTCTGGTGCTGGCGGGGCTATTGTCGGGCGTGGTCGTCCTCGGCGGCGCCACCATCGCCCAACAGGCCACGGCGCTGAGCGATACGATCAAGTCGCAACTGGTCGGCGTCAAAGCTTTCCTTGACAGAAACGGCATCGACACCAGCTATTTCGACCTCGGCAATCCCAGCGCAGCAGCAACTTCGCCGACACCAGAAACCCCCGGTGCTGCGCCGGCGCGTAATCTTCCCAGCGCTGGCGCGCTGGCCTCAAGCGGCGGCGCGATCGTCAGCCAGACCTTAAAACTGCTTCTGGGCACGGTGAGCGCCGTCGGAAATTTCTTCATCCTTTTGTTCCTGGGATTGGCGTTTGCGGCGCAACCAGGCGTCTACCGAAAGGGTCTGTTGTTCATGGCCCCGGCGCGGCACCGCGCCCGCGCAACCGTCATTGTCGATCGCATCGGCGAAACGCTCGAGCGCTGGCTGATCGCGCAGATGATCACTATGGCCGCCGTCTTCTTCGTGACCTGGATTGGGCTCGCGATCATCGGCATCCAGGGCTCCTTCATTCTGGGCATCCAGGCCGGACTGCTTACCTTCATCCCGACGGTTGGCGCGCTGCTCGCAGGGTTGATCGTGGTGCTCGCGAGTCTCGCATCCGGATGGGTCGCCGCGGCCAGCGCGTTCGTGCTTTTTTTGGGTATCCATGCGCTGGAAAGCTACATTCTCACGCCGATCCTCCAGCGTCAGGCGCTTGAGATTCCTCCCGCGACATTATTTGCGTTCCAGATCCTGCTGGGCGTGGTGTTCGGTATCTGGGGTTTGGCGCTTGCCTTGCCGTTGATGGCAATCGCCAAAGTCATGATCGAACATTTCAAGGCCGATAAGATCTCAGCCTGACAGTATCGCGGCCTGAGGCGCGTCGCGTTGCCCCGTCAGCCTGCCGAGGTCAGCACCGTTTCGGTGTGCTCGACCTCAGGCGGCGAAGCAAAATACTGCCCGACAAGCGCGCGCCATGCCGTGAAGTCTTCGGAACCCCTGAAATCGACGGTGTGATTTTCAAGCGTGTCCCACTTGGCCATCAGCCGGTAGCGCGACGGTTTTTCGACCGACTTATGCAGCTCAAAACCCTTGCCACCCCTGGCGCGCAAGAACAGCGGACGCGCCTTGGCGACCGCGGCTTCAAAGTCTTTCTCGGTGCCGGGCTTGACGTCAATTTGTGCGATTTCGGTGATCATCGGGGTTATCGGCCTCTCGTTTAAGAATTCACGTCTCTAGCCCACCCGATGGCAATATTGAAGAGGCGGGATTGAAGGGCAGGCCGGGGAAGATGGCAAAAGCTAGCAGCAGCCCTTCCCTGCCTGTATCGGCGGACACGGGACAGAGCCGTAAGAGCAAAACACGCAACAATCGCCCGGCTTGGGCTTCAGCCGTGCACCACAATTTTTGCAGTCATAGAAGAACTGGCAAGCGTCGGTCGGCATCGCCTCGGTTGCCTGGTGAGCGCAATGCGGACAGGTGAGCGTCGATTCCAGCTGCATCAGCGGTTTGCTCGCACGATTTCCACGGGAAGCCATCTCGCGCCGGACTCCTGAAGAGGTTGGTACATGGTCCAGCAAGATAGCCGTAGCGTTCGATGACACGCCAGTCACATGCCCGGCACCCGACAGGCTTGGCCAAGGATCATCCCGCCAAAGAAAAAGGCGCCTCGCGGCGCCCCCGACATCCCCTGTTCGCGGCAACTCAGCTCAAGAGCAGCACGGTGCCGGCCACCACCACCGCGCAGCCGGCGAACATCACCAGCGGCCAGCGGCTTCGTGGCTGATCGTAGCGGCCTTGCGCGCGCCGTTCCGTGATCAGCGCCCTCTCGTACTCGTCCGACGTCGAGAACATGCAGCCAAAACCACCGCGCGCCGATACCGCTGCCGCTTCAAGCGACATCAGGGCGGCGTAGGTGTTGTGGCTGCGGCTTGTTTCCATGGCCGGATGATAGGGATCGAATGGTAAACGGGTGGTTACCGGCTTCGCACCGCCTTACGCGAGGCTTGCCACGCCGGTCCGCTGCGGCGTCTGACGCACGGTGCCCGCGGTCTTGCGCCGCCAGTTTTCGAGCGACAGCGGCAGCTCCTCGGCCGCCTCGACGCGGTTGCGGCCACTGCGCTTGGCCTGATAGAGCGCGGTATCGGCCGCCGCCAGCAGCACCTCGAGTTCGGTGCCTGCCGGCCCGCCGGCGACGCCGATGCTGACCGTGGTGTCGACCGGCCCGGTCTCGTCCACAATTCCCGAACTCTCGAATGCTTCGCGCACCCGTTCGGCGGCAATCACGGCTTCTTCCAGCGAACAGGGCAGCAAAGCGGCGAACTCCTCGCCGCCAATTCGCCCCGAGAGGTCGGTGATCCGCAGCGTGTTGACCACGACGGCGGCGAATAGTTTGAGAATCTCGTCGCCCGCCGGATGGCCGAAGCGGTCGTTGATCGATTTGAAATGGTCGATGTCGAAGATCATGACCGTCACCGGACGGCCGGCGTTGGCTTCGCGTTCGATCACCCGCGACGTCGCCTCGGCAAAACCGCGGCGATTGAACATGCCGGTCAACGGGTCCGTCGACGCCGCCGTTCTATGCGCCGTGACCGTGCGCTCCGACACCAGCATGAAGATGACGAACACAGTGCCGACCGCATAGAGCTCAAGTTCGATCGAGAACACCGTCATCCAGATGCTGCCGGACAGCATATTGCCATGCGGGTGCAACAGGTCACCGAGCAGGATCGGCAGCATCAGCACGAAACCATGCAGCACCGGCACCGCCGTCGCCGGCCAGCGCTTTTGCATGGTTCTGCGGCGATCCGACCACAATTCGGAGGCCGTCAGCGCCGCATAAATCGCAACGATGCCGGCACCGATCGTCAGACGCAGCGCGGAGGCTTGGGGCGCCACCGTCATGACGGCTGCGATCCAGGCTATTGCGCCTAGAACCAGTCCCGGCAGATTGGGCTTGCGGCCGTGGAACACGCGCGATGCATTCCAGACCATGCCGCAGGCGACGAAACCGACGGCATTGAGCGCCAGCGAAAGCATCTCGCCAAGCGTACCAGCGGCGAGCGTCCAGAGCGCGATCGATGCTGCGCCGAGCAGATAGGCGGTTCCCCACCATTTTAACGCCGGGATATTCTCCTGCTTGCCGAAAGACAGCAGCATGGCTCCCAGCATTGCCGCAACCATTGTGGCAACGAGATAAAGCGTGGAGGCATCGAGCGACATGGGCCACCGAGAGTGTGATGCAGCGGAGCCGGCGCGGTCAAAACACGAACGCGCGTTATTACCACCTGCACTCTAGGATCGCCGCGTTGGAAATCCGTTTGCACGCATGCGCAAGTTTTCAGGAAAAACTGCATCAACTGCTAGGCAAAATGCGCAGCAAAAAAGGGCGCGGGATGCGCCCTTTTCGAAGTTTCATAAGTGCCGCATTCGCGGCAAGTTTTAGCGAACCGCTTAGCGCTTTGAGAACTGGAACGACTTGCGCGCCTTGGCGCGGCCGTACTTCTTGCGCTCGACCACGCGCGAGTCACGGGTGAGAAAGCCGCCCTTTTTCAGGATACCGCGCAGATCCGGTTCGAAATAGGTCAGCGCCTTCGAGATGCCGTGACGCACGGCGCCCGCCTGGCCCGACAGACCGCCGCCGGCCACGGTGCAGATCACGTCGTACTGGCCCGCACGGGCCGCCGCGACCAGCGGCTGCTGAATCATCATCCGCAACACCGGACGGGCGAAATAAACTTCGACTTCGCGGGTGTTGACGACGATCTTGCCGGCGCCGGGTTTGATCCAGACCCGGGCGACCGCGTCCTTGCGCTTGCCGGTGGCGTAGGCACGGCCCTGCTTGTCGACCTTCTTGACGTATTTCGGCACTTCCGGCACGGCCGGCTTCAGCTGTGACAACTGATCGAGAGACTGCATGGTGTCGGACATCTTATGCGGCCCTCATGTTCTTGCGATTCATCGCGGCGATATCGACCGTCTCGGGTTGCTGAGCCTCGTGCGGATGCTCGGGGCCGGGGTAGACGCGCAGGTTGCCGAGCTGCACCCGGCCCAGCGGACCGCGCGGAATCATACGCTCGATGGCCTTCTCGACCACGCGCTCGGGAAAACGGCCTTCGAGGATCGACTTTGCCGTGCGTTCCTTGATGCCGCCGATGAAGCCGGTGTGATTGTAATAGATCTTGTTGTCGCGCTTGCGCCCGGTGAGCACGACATGCGCTGCGTTGATGATGATGACGTGGTCACCGCAATCGACATGGGGCGTGTAGGTCGGCAGGTGTTTGCCGCGAAGGCGCATCGCGACCAGTGAGGCGAGCCGGCCGACCACCAGACCTTTGGCGTCGATCAGCACCCACTTCTTCGTCACCTCGGCAGGCTTTGCCGAAAAGGTTTTCATGTGAAGAAATCCGTGAAAGGGGATATCGACGCGACAGCGCCGAACTGCGGGGGTTTCTAGATAAGAGCGTCGCCCACGTCAATGCCATACCGAGGTAATTAGATAAGTAAAAACAATATCTTATAATTATGGTGCGATATTACCGTATAAAACGCTAAGCGTTTGGAATGGAATAGGTGGACGTCACGTGGGCGATCGGATCGGGCGAGGTCCCCGACAGCAAATTGACCTCGCCGACCGCGAGCCGCTTGCCCAGTTTCAAAAGCCTGGCTGCCGCCAGCACATCCTGCCCGGGCGCACCTTTGCGCAGAAAATTGATGTTGAGATTGGTCGTCACCGCAAGCCCGACCGGGCCAATCGCCGACAGCAGCACCACATACATGGCGAAATCGGCCAGCGCCATCAACGTCGGTCCCGAAACCGTGCCGCCCGGACGAAGCATCTGGTCGCTGTAGCGCTGGCGCAGCAGGCAGGAAGCACCGTCGGCACTTTCGATCGATATATCGCCGCCGCTGAAGGCCTGGGGAAATTCGGCATGGAGGAACTTCTCCAGTTCGGCCACGCTCATTTTTGCAATTGCCACTTCGCCTGCCCTCGCCTCGCCTCGCGCCGCTTGTTACATTAAGATGACGAACCTGCCCAAGCGGATATTTCGATGACGAGCCAGGCTGCACGTGCCACCACGCCGCGATCGCCCATTCTGCTGCGCGAGACGCTCGGCAGCATTGCCGTGCTCACGCTCAATCGGCCTGAGGCCCGCAACAGCCTGTCGGAGGGATTGATTGCGGAGCTGCATGCGGCGCTCACGGACATTCACGACGATAAAAGCGTACGCGCGGTGGTGATCGCGGCCAGCGGTCCGGCGTTTTCTGCAGGTCACGACATGAAGGAATTGACCGCCCGCCGCGCCGACGCCGATCGCGGGCGCGGCTATTTCGCCGAAATCATGACCGCCTGCAGCGCGATGATGCAGGCCATCGTGCAATTGCCCAAACCGGTGGTGGCGGCGGTCCAGGGCGTCGCCACCGCGGCCGGGTGCCAGCTGGTGGCGAGTTGCGATCTGGCGGTGGCGTCAGAGGCCGCGACGTTTGCCACGCCCGGGGTCGATATCGGACTGTTCTGCTCGACGCCGATGGTGGCGCTGTCGCGCAATGTTCCGCGCAAGCAGGCGATGGAAATGCTGCTCACCGGCGAGCCTATATTAGCGGCGACAGCGCGCGATATCGGCCTGGTCAACCACGTGGTGGCCGCCGGCGCCGAACGCGATGCGGCGATTGCGCTGGCCGAGAAGGTCGCGCTCAAATCCGCCTACACCGTCAAGCTTGGCAAGGCCGCGTTCTATCGCCAGGCCGAAATGACCCTTGCGGAAGCCTATCGTTATGCCGCAGAGGTGATGACCGAGAACATGATGGCGCGCGACGCCGAGGAAGGCATCGGCGCCTTCATCGAGAAGCGCGAGCCGAAATGGCAGGACAAGTAAAATAATTCCTCATCCTGAGGGTCGCGTCTCGAAGAATGAGGCCTCATGGTTCGAGACGCGCGAAGACGCGCTCCTCACCATGAGGAACTGGGAATTTCGTAATGAACCATGACGCCTACCCCGACAGCTACATCCGCGAAATTCTCAACGGCGTAAAATCGATCGCGATGGTCGGGGCGTCGCCGGTCAACGTGCGGCCGAGTTACTTCGCCTTCAAATATCTCGCGCAGCGCGGCTACGACATGATCCCGGTCAATCCCGGTCACGTCGGCAAAAGCCTGCTCGAAAAACCCTTCGTCGCCTCACTGCTCGACATCGGCCGTCCCGTCGACATGGTCGACATCTTCCGGAATTCGAGCCACATCATGCCGGCGGTCGATGAAGCCTTGAAGATGACGCCGCTGCCGAAGGTGATCTGGATGCAGCTCGGCGCGCGCGACGATGCGGCCGCGGCCAAGGCGGAAGCCGCAGGACTCAAGGTCGTCATGAACCGATGCCCGAAGATCGAGTATGGACGGCTGTCCTCGGAGATTTCGTGGATGGGCGTCAATTCGCGAACGCTCAGTTCAAAACGCGCGCCGATGCCGACCCAGGGCATGCGGCTTTCGTTGAACCGGATGAGCCTCAGCGGCGGCGAGACCAACGCGTCCGACCGCGCCGCGAAAAATAAGAGCGATCTAACGTAACGCAACTGCGAAACGATTGTTCTGAGAACGCGACCAAGCGAAGCAAGGCTGTTCCGAACAAGCGGTGAAGCATCGCGCCGCCTTGACGGCGGTCGCCGCTGCCATCAGCATGCGGCCGCGCGACCTCAGCTAAAGCAAAACAGGACCCAAAGAATGACCGACCGTCTTCCGGGATTTTCGACCCTCGCCGTGCATGCCGGCGCGCAACCCGATCCCACCACCGGCGCGCGGGTGACGCCGATCTATCAAACCACGTCATTCGTGTTCAACGATGCCGATCACGCCGCGTCGCTGTTCGGGCTACAGACGTTCGGAAACATTTATACCCGCATCACCAACCCGACCACGTCGGTGCTGGAAGAACGCGTCGCAGCCCTCGAGGGCGGCACCGCGGCACTTGCGACCGCCTCCGGCCACGCCGCGCAAGTGGTGGTGTTTCAGATGCTGCTGCAGCCCGGCGACGAGTTCATCGCCGCGCGCAAGCTCTATGGCGGCTCGATCAATCAGTTCACCCACGCCTTCAAGAGTTTTGGCTGGAACGTGGTGTGGGCCGATCCCGATGATATCGGAAGTTTCGAGCGCGCGGTCACCCCGCACACCAAGGCGATCTTCATCGAGTCGATTGCCAATCCCGGCGGCAGCGTCACCGATATCGAGGCGATCTCCGCGGTCGCGCGCGAGGCCGGCGTGCCGCTGATCGTCGATAACACGCTGGCGACGCCGTATCTGATCCGCCCGATCGACCACGGCGCCGACATTGTCGTGCATTCGCTGACGAAATTCCTGGGCGGACACGGCAACTCGATCGGCGGCATCATTGTCGATGCCGGCACCTTCGACTGGTCGAAGGACAACAAATATCCGATGCTGAGCGAACCGCGTCCGGAATATCACGGCATCAAGATCCAGGAGACGTTCGGCAATTTCGCGTTCGCGATTGCCTGCCGCGTGCTGGGCTTGCGCGATCTCGGTCCGGCGCTGTCGCCGTTCAATGCGTTTCTGATCCTGACCGGCATCGAGACGCTGCCGCTGCGCATGCAAAAGCATTGCGAGAATACGAAAGCGGTCGCGGAGTGGCTTCTGGCGCATCCGGCGGTGGCGTCGGTCAATTATGCCGGCCTGTCGGGGGACAAATACAACAACCTCGCGCGCAAATACGCGCCGAAGGGCGCCGGCGCGGTGTTCACCTTCAGCCTCAAGGGCGGCTATGAGGCCGGCGTCAACCTGGTCTCGAACCTGAAACTGTTCTCGCATCTCGCCAATGTCGGCGACACCCGCTCGCTGGTGATTCATCCGGCATCGACGACGCACAGCCAGCTCGACGATGCCGCGAAGGTCAAGTCGGGCGCAGCACCCGACGTGGTGCGGCTGTCGATCGGCATCGAGGACAAGGAAGATTTGATCGCGGATCTGGAGCAGGCGCTGAGCGCGTAACACCCGTCATTGCGAGCGCAGCGAAACCCAGTGCAGCAAAAACGACTGGATTGCTTCGTCGCTTCGCTCCTGGCAATGACGAAAAAATAAGACGCCCCAGTTCATTAACGGCTTTAGCCATATTTCCAAATGAGTGCCGCCTGTATGCTGCCGCGGCCTACGAACTGCGCTATACTTGCCCGGTGCCGAGACCATTATTCGGAGCAGCCAATGTTGCGCTTCGCGATTGCATTGCTTGTCGCTATCGTAGCCAGCGAAACCGCCGAGAGTGCGGATCGGACCGTCAATCGCCGCGGTTCGCACGGCTGGCGTCGCACCGCCGTGATATTGCCCGCGGGCCTTCCCCGGCCGCACTACAATTTCAGAACCACCATTTCCTATGGCGCACCCGGTCCCCGACTCTCCGTCTACGAGAATCCCGCGCTATTGTACGGACCCGACTACACAGATGTCCGCTACATCCCGCCGCGAATCGGCGTGGCCTTGCTGCCGGGCTCGTCTATCCTCCCCGGCTATTATGGATCGGGCTATTCCTACGAATATCAGGGCCCTTACTATGGTGGCCCCTACGTCCCCTATTGGGACCGCCTGCCCTACGCCTGCGGCGTTTACGGCTATTGCTAGAAATTACGGCTTCGCCGCGCGCATTGCGGCCTTGTCCTCGCGGGTGAGCCGGCTGTTGCGCTGGACCACCGAATAGGTCGCCAGCGCAAACACGATCACCAGTAGCTGCGCAGACAGTGCCTCCACGCTCGGGTTCAATCCGAAGGCGCCGAGCCATGCCGCGCTTTTCAGTTCGGTGACCGGCAGCATCGCCTGCTCCTGGAATTCCTGCACGGCTTCGCCGATGAATTTGATCGCCATTGCAAACAGAAATGCCGACGTAATGATGAACAGCGGCCGTAGCGGAAGCTTCTGCGCGATCAGGTTGATGAAATAAAACAGCACGACGAGCCCGATGGTCGCGGCGCCCAAGCCAGCGAACAGGCCGGCGCTCCAGCCGCCCTCGGCGGTAGCAAGCGCATTGATGAAAAGCACGGTTTCGGCGCCTTCGCGAAATACCGCGAGGAAGGCGAGTGCTGCGACCGCCCACACCGTGTCCTGCGCCAGCGCGTTGTCGGCCTTGTGCGCCAAATAATCCTGCCAGCCGCGCGGGTCCTGTTTGACCATCAGCCAGCCGCTGACGTAAAGCATCAGGCCGGCGGCGACCAGAATGATGATGCCTTCGAGTACGTCGCTGTGCTCGCCGGAATTCAACACCGCAAACAACCAGGCGGCGATGATGCTGGCGCCGACGGCGGCGAGCGATCCGCCGTAGAGCGCCTGAATGCGGTGGCCGGCGCCGGCCTTGGTCAGATAGCCGGCGAGCGCGGCGATCACCAGCATGGCCTCGAGCCCCTCGCGGAGCAGGATCACGGCGGCCTGAATGAATGCAGACGACATCAGCAAACCTTGCGTTCGGCTGGTTTTATCTCCCGAGCGCTTTAAGTAAAGCTGTGCCGTTCCACACAACTTCGTTAACGGGCGCGCACAGAAGAGAACACCCGGAAAACCCGGCGTTTCTGCAGATCATCAGAAAATTAGAATCGTTCAATTCAGCCGATTTGGCTGACCGGCAGAACTTTTTTCTGCCCGGATTGCGGTACTCGCGCGGCCAATCGTTCGGCCTGAAAAACTGCAAGCATCAGTACAACAATCGCAACGGCCTGGTGGGCCAAGGCGAGGAAGATCGGAACCTGGTACAGCAACGTGAGGATACCCAGCGTCGCCTGCAGCGTCACCGCCGCCGCCAGCCACAGAGCGCCGTTGATAGCCGCAGTCCCGGCCCGCGACCGCACCGCGTCGAACGCATGCAGCACGGCCAGCGCAAACAGCATGTAGGCCGTCATGCGATGCTCGAACTGCACGGTGAGCGCGTTGTCGAACAGATTGCGCCACCACGGCGCCTCGAAGAACAGCCGCGCCGCCGATGGGACGAATGCACCATCGATATCGGGCCAGGTGTTGTAGACCTTTCCCGCGCGCAGGCCCGCCACCAGCGCGCCCAGGTAGAGCTGCACGAATGTCAGCACCACCAGCGCCATACCGGTGATCTTCAGCCGCAAGGATGCGGCTGCTGGCGGCCGGTTCGCCAGCCGACGCAGCGTCCAGACGATGGCTGCGAAAATGAGAAGCGCCAGCATCAGATGAGTAGCAAGGCGATAGTGCGAGACCTCCACCCGCTGCGAAAGCCCCGAGGCCACCATCCACCAGCCGACTGCGCCCTGCAGCGCGCCAAGACCGAAAATCAGCCACAACCGCCGCCTCAGCTGCGCGCCCATAACGCCGCGCCACAGAAACCAGAGAAACGGCAGCAGGTAGGCGACGCCGATCGCGCGCCCGAGCAGCCGGTGGCTCCATTCCCACCAGAAGATCGTCTTGAACTCCCCAAGGTTCATGCCGGCGTTGAGTTCACGATATTGCGGAATGGCCTTGTAGGCCTCGAACGCCTTTGTCCATTGCTCCTCGCTGAGCGGCGGCAGCGTGCCGGTGACCGGTTTCCACTCGACGATCGAAAGCCCGGATTCGGTGAGGCGCGTGGCGCCGCCGACCAGCACCATGACCGCGATCAACGCGGCGATCGAGAGCAGCCACCATCTGATGGCGCGGTTGTCTGCAACCTGGCGTGCGGAAATAACGGTCATCGAAGCTGCGCTTGAATGAATTTGCGGGCACCTTATAGTCCGCCCCTTCCCGCGCGCAAGGCGCGCGATCAAAAGCGAGCTGCACATTTCCGCCATGACGATACGCACCCGCAAATTCATCGGAACCATCGCCTTGTTGTTGCTGGTGGTGGTGTGGTCGTTGATGGGAATGACGCTGGCGCAGACGCCTTGGCTCGCGAATTCCGGGCTGTTGCAGGCCATCTTCTATGTCGTGGCCGGCATCGGATGGGTGCTGCCGGCGATGCCGATCATCAGCTGGATGGCGCGGCCGGACGCTTAAATCCTGGCGGCGCGAGCGTGCTTTTCCGCAGGAAATGTGACGCCCGAAAGAATCACGCGCATGGCGCGCAGCGAACGCAGTCGTCCATCCCAGGCGATGCGTGGAAGCGCATGAAGATTGGTTCGGCCTTTGGCTTCCACGATGCCCGAAATCGCCGACGCCGCACTGGAAAAGCCGGCTTCGTCCGCCATCGCGACATGTTGCCGGCGAAAGGCAGCGCGATCGCCGAACGGATAGGCGAAATGCCTGATATCGCCGTGAAGCGCGGCTTGCGCGACTGCCCTCCCCATCGTCATCTCGCGCAATGCATCGGCGTCCTTCAGGTTCGACAGCACAGGGTAGTTTACCGTCGCGCTTCCAATCGTCACCAGCGGATCGGCCGCGAGTATCGCCAGATCGTCCCAATCCATCGATGCATCGCGCGAGACGGCCGCGAGGTCGACCGAGTAGCGCGTGCAGAGATCCCGGATCGCTGACGAAAGATCGGGCGGCGCGAGCGAGCGCATCCAGCTGTCGAGAAACTCGTAGAGCCGATATTTCTCCGCAGTGCTTGCGGTGTCGAAGTGGCGCTCCGTGCCATCCATCATGAGGCTGAGGCGATTCTCGCGCGCGATCAGCTGTTCAAGCGCGAGCCACCATGCTTCGCCAACACCGTCCGGAAATGCCGTCGGCACGTAAACGGTGAAGGGCACGCCGTGGCGCGACAATACCGGATAGGCTGACGTCATCACATCCTTGTAGCCGCCGTCGAATGTCAGGCAGACAAACCGCCGTGGCGAGGCCAGCGTGACCGCCCTGCGGCAAACCTCGTCTATTGAAACGATATCGAACTTCCAGCGTTTCAACGCCCGGATCGTTCGATCGAGAAATCTCGGCGTGATTTCGCGGGACCTGAGCGGCTGAAAGCGCGCGGCGTGCGGCGGCCGCACGCGCTCGAACCGCAGTACCACACCGGCGCCGCCGATCTGTCGTCCCCTCAGCCACGCGGAGCCGCTGAAATAGGCGAGCTCAAGTCGCAGGCTTGTCAAGAGTCTGTTGTCGGATGGCACTGTCCCGCCTCTCAACGCGGCACGTCCCGCCCCGCCGTGGCCGCATTGTCATTACTCTTTGTTGACATTGCGTCGGGCATCAACCGCGCCAAGCGTCTGGTGAAGCATAATCAGGCGCTGTTTCACATGGCGCAAAAGCTGCGAAGCGCGCTTCACCGCTGACCAAAGCAATTCCCGAAAAACCGCTGACAATGCCGGCCTCAGGCAGCCACCACCCGCGGGCCGGGCTCGACCGCATCCGAGGGCTGCGCCGGTTCGCTCAGCATTGTCACCTCAGCGAAACCCACCGCTCTCAACCGATCGCACGTCGGGGGATGCGGGCGTCGGCGGCATTTACCCGCTTGCGATATTGGGCCCTGGGCCGCCGCGCACATGCTTTGTTAACCATGAAAGTTCTTAATCGGAATCAATACCTGCCTGGTTCTGATCATGCCCGCGATTACAGATCAGCCGCTTCGTATCCTGCACGCGATGCGCGCGCCGGTCGGCGGGGTCTTCCGTCACATCCTGGATCTCGCCAACGGACAGGCTGGCCGCGGCCATCACGTTGGCATTGTCGCCGACAGCCTCACCGGCGGCCAACGCGCCGACGCGGCGCTGGCGGAGATCGCGCCCCGTCTCAAGCTTGGCGTTCACCGTCTCGCCATTCGCCGCAATCCTGGCCCGGCCGACGTCCTGGTGTGGGCGCGTTTCATGCATCTGATCTGGCGGCTGAAGCCGGATGTTCTGCATGGCCACGGCGTCAGGGCCGGCGCCTTCCTTCGCATGAAGGCCCGTTCACAAGACAGCATTCGCGTCTATACGCCGCATGGCGGCTCGCTGCATTATCCGCGCAACACGTTCATGGGCGCCCTCTACAGCCGCCTCGAACGCGCGCTGATGAACTCTACCGATCTGTTTCTGTTCGAGAGCGCATTCGCGCGCGATACCTATCAGCGCACCATCGGCATCCCGACCGGGCTGGTGCGCTGCGTGTTCAACGGCGTGACCGCAAACGAATTCGACGCGATCGTCAAGGCGGCTGACGCCACCGATATCGTCTATGTCGGCGAGTTCAATCATATCAAGGGCGCGGACCTCCTGATCGATGCGGTGGCGCGACTTCACTCCGACGGCAAACCGGTCACGCTGACGCTTGCCGGTGACGGCGAGGAACTGGAGCATCTCAAGGCTCAAATCCAAAAGCTCGGTCTCACCGACACAGTGCGCTTCCTCGGCCACGTCAAGGCGCGATACGGCTTCTCCAAGGGTAAGCTGCTGGTCGTTCCGTCCCGCGGCGATTCGATGCCCTATGTCGTGATCGAAGCGGCCGCGGCGGGCATTCCGATGGTCGCCGCCAATGTCGGCGGCATCCCGGAAATTTTCGGTTCCCACACCGATGCGCTGTTTGCTCCCAATATCGTGGGCGCGCTGGCGGACGCGATCGAGACCGCGCTGGAAGACCCCGCCGCCGCGCAGGCGCGGGCAAAATCCCTTCGCGAAAGAATCTTTCTGCATTTTTCGCAGAAGGCGATGGTCGATGGGGTTTTGGCCGGCTATCGCGACGCGCTTGCAAATCGTTGACCGTTCTTTACCAACGATCCCCAAGCTGAGTATCAGCCAGCGGCAGTCGCGGCGCGGAACGCACGCGAGGCTCGCAAACGCCTCTGGATGATTTTGTGGACGCACCAACGATCATGGATGACAACCGACGTGACACTGAGCAATATAAAAAAAATGAAACTGATGACAATCACGGTTCTGCACCCCTGAATTTGACAAAGCCCAAATAATAAATGCTTGACTTAGGTTAGTGCCCAATAATGCGGGGCAACGATGCCTGACCTGAGCAGGCCGACCGGTTGGTGCTCATCCGTAGCTCGCTGCTAACAGAAGAACGCCACGGTGATCGATGGCGAATATGGGGGTAAAGTTCGGGACGCGGGAGTCCTCGATCAGCTCAGCGCGCAGGCTATCGAGGATCAGCCAGCGGCCGTCGAGGCGTGCGGCGAGTACGGCGTGGTCCTGCCGTAGGGTGCGGTCGCGAACCAGTATCACCCGCAGATCGTCAATCGGAAAGCCGGCATCCCGCAACGCGACGTATTTGGCGATCGCGTAGTCCTCGCAATCACCTTTTGCAGTAGCAAAGGTGGCCAGCGGCGCGCTCCAGCGGTCGGCTTCACCGAATTGAGCATAGTCGCTGACATACCGGATGGCGGCATTGACGCTGCGGTTGGCTTCATCAAGCTCAGCGCGGCCGGACTTTGACTTGACTGCGTTGATCAGCCGCAGAAATTGAGCGGCATATGAAGGGCAGCTGTCAGCGTCGGCCCTGCATCGCTCCAGAACCTTTTCTTCCTTGATCATGTCGACTTCTACGCCCCGCCACTTCCGCGAGGGTAGACCTTCGGGAGCGCGGAACGCGAACAGTCCAAACGGCTCTGTGCCGCGAGCGGGAATCTCGGTCAGCGCAGGCCCTGCATCCGTTGCAGTGTTGGAGGACTTTAGCGAGACGAGACGAATCGCATTTCGCCCCCGCCCCTGTGAGCGATCCAGTTTTGCGAGCACGGCATTGATCGTGAAGAACGTTGCGGGAGGCACTCCCGATGCCTGGATCGGCAGGGAATCTCTAAGCGCTACTGGAACAGCTTTCGGATTTTCTGCATAGGCCTCGGGAGATAGCGCGCAGCCGCAGATCGAGACTGCAAAAACTGCAACGCGCGTAGGCGAGCCAAGGTTCAGCAATTTTTGGCGCAGTGTCATCTCGATTGCCTTTTTAAGAGCTGGAACGGAGGAGAAGCGTTGACCGGGACCATCCAAAGTCCCGCCGTTCAGTGCGTCTTATGTGTAGGGAGATATCGGGCGTGACCATTCAGCTTGATGGCTTAGGATTCCGAATCCGCGCATTAGGCTAGGCCGAATGACTTGCAAGCGTCACGGACGCGTGCAGACGCGAGACCATTACAAGGCCAAGCCTGCCGACCCTGCGCCATCATCGAACTGCTCAGCTTCGCAACGATCTCCACCGCGCATGCCTCTCCTCGCCATCGATCTCATCCTCGATGATCCTGGCCCTGCAAACCGGTCCGCGCTGAGAGCAATTTTTTCGGGCATGCTGAACCTGACGCGGACGGGCGGTTTCGAAGGAGCCGATTGCCTTTGTCTTGAGACAGGCTAAAAGCGGCACGACGATTGAGGAAATCTGCCGCAGGAGATCCGGCCGCGAGACCGGCCAAAAGTGCTGCTCAATTTGGCGAAGGCTTCGCTCTCGTCAGTTCGAGCGGCTCACCGGCCACGGATCACTAGCGCGAGATCCTAGCTCGTCTGGAAATTTCGCGAGCAATTCAGCTTCAGAGATACCGAATGCGCCGGCGGTCGCATTGTTCGGCGCGCCCAATGCGGTCATCGCCCGCACAAAGCGGCGATCGGCATCGCCGAAATTCGAGGCGCCGCACTTCAGGGCCGCCAGCGCCGCGAGCGCGCCCTTAAGCGCCTCCACGCGCGGAGTGATCGCTTTCCGCTTGCGACCCGAGCCAGGCCTCGCGCCACCTCGACCGATTCCTTTGGATTGCGTCATTTCAAACCCTTTGAATTTGGGGTCCTTCCTCACTTCTTGACTGCAATCGCGGCGACATCCGACACCGCCGCGCTGCTAGCTTTTGCTTACTGCCCTAATTCGCCGGAGAGCGCCTCATCCGGCGTAGTTGAGCGGCAAGCCACAGGCATACAGCATCACAAGGCCGATCAGGATCGTGACGATCTTGAACGAGAGATCCTCTTTCTCAACAAGCGATTCCATTGCCGCTTTCATTCGGTCT
>Ga0207667_10003516_pt1 | contig 19374 bp, 19 predicted proteins | sample KBSCornC52_FD_184301 | JGI IMG/M metagenome (GOLD analysis project Ga0207667, IMG submission 184301) | Corn rhizosphere microbial communities from Kellogg Biological Station, Michigan, USA - KBS Corn C5-2 (SPAdes) (version 2) | ecosystem: Host-associated > Plants > Roots > Rhizosphere > Soil ...
CGGTGCTCATGGGGAGGATCCTGGCTGCGCGGATTCGGGCGTGCGCTGCGCGCTCTCGCTGCCGAACGCGCAGAGCCATGCGCAGAACGACTCGACTCCCTGGCCGCTGGTGGCAGACAGCTCGAACGTGCTCACCCTAGGGTTCAGCGCGCGCGCGTGCTCGATCGCCTGCTTCGGATCGAACTGTACGTGCGGCAAGAGATCGATCTTATTCAAAACCAATGCGTCGCAGGCCCGAAACATGTGCGGATATTTGAGCGGCTTGTCGTCGCCTTCGGTGACCGAGAGCACGACGATGCGCAGCGCTTCGCCCAGATCGAACAGCGCTGGGCACACCAAGTTGCCGACATTTTCCAGAAAAACCCGCGACCCGGGTTCGGGCGCGAGGGCCGCGAGCGCGTGCAGGACGGCGTGAGCATCCAGGTGGCAGCCGGTTCCGGTGTTGATTTGAATGGCACGACAGCCCGCACGGCGGATGCGTTCGGCGTCTCGCTCCGTCGCCTGATCGCCTTCCACGACCAGCGCGCCGAGCTCCGGTGCAAAGCGCGCGATCGCTTCGAGCAAGGCCGTCTTTCCGGCACCGGGCGAGCCCATCAGATTGAAGGCGAGGACCGAGCGCTCCGCGAGCCAGGCCCGGTTTTGCTCGGCCAAGCGTTGGTTTTTTTCGAGCAAGGAGCGTTCGAGCTTGAGCGTGCGCTCGGGCCCGCGCGGTTTCCGCAGGCGAACGCTGGTCGCCCGTTCGTGCTCGCGGTTCGGCTTGGGATCGGAACAGCCACATGTCACGCACATCACATCACCTCGACTTCACGCAGGCGGAGCTGCTCCCCGCTCAACAGCTGCAGCGAAAACGAACCGCACGGGCAGCGCTCGAAGGCGGAATCGAGGTCGCACTCGCGCCCGCACTCACGGCACAGCGCGCGCCCGGGCAATTCGACGATCTCGAGCTCGGCGCCTGCTGCGGGGGTGCCTTCGGCGCACAGCTCGAAGCAAAAGCGGAATGCGTCCGGCACCACGGCCGCCAGTTTGCCGATTTCGAGCACGACGCGCGTGACCGTGCGCCCTGCGCAGTGCTCGCCAATCAACGCCACCAGATCCTCGGTCAGAGCGAGCTCGTGCATTCAGGCGTCCTCCAGCGCGGAGCAAATGTCGGCTTCGGTGAGCTCGATCGCCAATTGCTCGACCAGCGGCACGGCGCGCTCGACTGCGTCGCGCACCGGTTCGCTCAGCTCCAGCATGGGCGCCTCGTCCGAGCCAAAACCGAGCGGTTCACAACCGACCAAACGCGAGCGCGGCCGCGTGCCCCCGAGCGCCTGCACCAGCGCGAGCACGCGACACGGATCGACGCCGTGGCTCGGACCCAGTAGCTCGGGCGTGGGCTCGCTGTTCGAAAAATCCGGTTCGAGCACGCTGAGTGTGCCCGGCGCATAGCCGCGCTGCACGGTGTCGATCAGCAGCAGCGCGTCGTAGCCGTCGGCCAAGGAGTGCGCCAGCTCCAGACCGCGAATGCCGAAGTCGCGCACGGTGACTTGCGGCAGCGGTGGCCGTCGGCGGAGCGCGCGCACGACCTCGACCCCGAACGCATCGTCGCCCAAAAAAACGTTTCCCACTCCCGCGATCAATACTCGATTCATGATAGGTCTCCCCAATTAGTTCGCTCCACCTCGTCTGCGAAAAAAAAGAAGCGATGCCCCGGTAAACCGAGCGCTCCGAGATCGGCACCCGGATCGTCGTCGACCGTCACGCTCAGCTGCACGCGATCTTCGAAGTCGCGATGTACTTCGCGCACCGTGGCCATGCGCCCGCTGAGCGCAAGATCGAAAATGTCCGCGCCCGCTTTGGGCCGAAGGCGGACACGCTCACCGACGCGAATCGCTCCGCGGCCACCTGGCGTGCGCTCGAGCCGACCGTGTAAGCGCATCAGTTCGTCGCTCGACAGCGCTTCGGCCCGAGCCAAGATCGCGCGCGCGCGTGGATCCCCCGCGCTCAGCTCGCGCTTCTCCGCGTCGCTCAAAGTGAGCACGCGGAGCAGCAAGATCTCGTCAATCTCCGTTGCGTCGCAGGAATCGGCTCGGCTTTCGGGCGCGATTTGTGGGTAGTCGTACAGGATGATCGGGCTCGCGAGCAGCTGATCGTGCGTGCCCCGTTTGCCGACGAGCACGGGCCACAGCCCGCGCTGGTTGCAGCTGGCGGCAGCGGCGGCAAGCTCCGGCGGGGGATCCAAGAGCGAAATGAATTTGCCCGAGCTTACGCCGAGCAACAGGTGTGCCGCGATGAGCGTGTCCGGTAACGCGGTGGCCCGCTCGCGCGCCGGGCTATTACTCTCGTTGTGCAGCGTGACCGCGACCCGTGCGCTGTCCGTCGTTACGGGCTCGAGAGCCGCTTCCAAGCGGGCGTGCAGTCGTCCGCGGGAGAAGGCAAGCTCGGCGCAGCCGTTCCGGAGCGCGGACATGCGGCCGAGCTCCCAGCGCACCGAGCGCGCCCGCGCTTCGCTCACGTGCGCGTCGTCTCGAGCGCGGCCGGAGAGCTCCAAGAAGCGTGCTTCGATCACGAGCGCCGCCTCTTCACCTTGCACCAAAAACTCGCTGCCGACCGCGCACGCGTCGGAGCCGGTTTGGGCGCTCGAGTACGCCCGCGGGTAGACGCCGCCGAAATTCCAACGCACCCGGTTCTTGAGCGAACTCTGCCGATACGGATAGAGCACGTAGCCCTCGTACAAAACCGCGTCGGCGATGGGCAGCGCGTCTTCGAAGCGCGGGAGCTCGAGTGAATCGGCGGGCGCGGTCATGAGCTGCCTCCAACGAGCTGACGGCTCGCGCGCGCCGTGGGCACGCGCAGGGTGACGAGCGCAGGCGGAGCCTCCTGCAGCTCGACCCGCACCGATTCCACGTCGGGCAGGGCGGCGCTCAGCGCCTCCTCTAGCTCCTTTTGCAGGGCTCGGCGCGTGGATTGGCAGGCGTTCTTGGCGGGCGCTGCGCGCAGCGTGAGCTCGGCGCTCGTTTCAGCGCTGAGGGTCAGCTGTTCGAGCTTACCGCGGTAGCGCTCGCGCAGGCTGGCGAGCGTGGTCGCGACGCGCTCTGCGAGCGGGACGGGGTGCAGGCCATGAAGCAAGAGCAGGGCGCTCAGCTCGGGCTCGCGCGCCAGCGCCTCGCGCACCGTGCGCTCGCCTGCCGTCAACTCGAGAAAGCGCTGGAGGCCGCGCCGATGAAGCTCCAGCACCGTCGCCACGACCTCGCGCGCCCGTTGCTCGAGCACGGAATCGCTCGAGCTCGAGAGCTCCGCGAGCAGCCCTTCGAGCCGCGCCCAGCGCTGTTCGAACTCGGCGTCGCGCGGCGCGGGCAGGGGGGCGACTGGGCTCGTCATCGGGCGGCTCCGAAGCTCGGCGCATGCCGCAGCAATAGCTCTTTTCCGCCTCCGAGATACATGTGCACGCCACACGGCAAGCACGGATCGAAGCTGCGCACCGTGCGCATGATGTCGACGCCCTTGAACTTGTCGCGCCCGTTTTCCTCGAATAGCGGCATGCCCTGCACCGCATCTTCATAGGGGCCGGGCGTGCCGAAGGAATCCCGCGGGCTCGCGTTCCAGGGAGTGGGCGGATATGGGTGATAATTGGCGATTTTTCCGCCGCGGATCACCATGTGATGCGAAAGGATGCCGCGCACGGCCTCGTGAAAACCACAGCCAACGCCCTCGTCTGGCACCTTGAACTCATGCCAGGTGGTGGTGCGGCCCGCGTGCAGCTCCGCGAACGCGCGATCGATGAAATGTAGCGCGGCGGCCGCCGCGTAAGCCTGGAAATACGTGCGCGCGCGATTGCGCTCGAGCGCGTTGCTCCACTCGGGGATCCGCCACTCGAGCTCGGTCTCCGGTAGGTTTACGGTCTTCGGCAAGTAGATTTTCAAGCTATTGCCGGTGGCTTTGACGTAGCCGAAGTCGACCACGCCGGCCAAAGCAGTCACCCAACAGCGCGCGAGCGCGCCGCCGCCGGAGTCGAGCGCCAAGTGCTCGCCGGTGCGCTGATCGAACCAGCGCGGAGCCATCACCCAAGTGTACTTGTCGTTGAAGTCGCGCTTTTGCGGGCGCGGGGTCGTGGTCTGATTCCAGGGATGCCGAGCATCGACTGGGTTGCCGAGCGGGTCTCGTTTGACGAATTGCTCACCACCCGCCCAATCATCGTAAAAGGAGCTGCCGAGCAGGATGCGCATGCCGAGGTTGATCTCGACCAGGTCGGTCGTGACGAGCTTGCCGTCCACGACGATGCCGGGCGTCACGAACATCTTTCGTCCGAAGTTGCTCATGTTTTCGTAGCGAAAGTCGCACACGCTCGGATCTTGAAAGGCCCCCCAGCAGCCGAGCAAAATGCGCCGTCGCCCGACATTTTCGTAACCCGGCAGCGCTTGGTAGAAGAAGTCGAACAAGTCGTCGTGCAGCGGAACGACCTTCTTCATGAACTCGACGTACTTCAGCAAACGCACGAGGTAATCGGTGAACAGCTGCTGGCTCGGCACCGTGCCGACACCACCCGGGTAGAGCGTGGACGGGTGTACGTGGCGACCTTCCATCAGACAAAACATTTCGCGCGCCACGCGGCTCATGTGGAGTGCTTCTTTGTAGAAGGACCCTTCGAACGGGTTCAGCGAGCGCATGATGTCGGCGATCGTGCGAAAGCCGTGCACGCGCTGGCCGGGCGCTTCGGTGCGTTCGGCGAGCTCGAGCACGCCGGGGTTGGTCTCGCGCACCATCTTCTCGCAGAAATCGACGCCCACCAGGTTATCCTGGAAAATGTTGTGATCGAACATGTACTCGGCGGCCTCGCCGAGGTTCACGATCCACTCGGCCATCGCCGGCGGTTTGACGCCGAACGCCATGTTCTGCGCGTAGTTCGCGCAGGTCGCGTGGTTGTCTCCGCAAATGCCGCAGATGCGGCTGGTGATGAAGTGCGCGTCCCGCGGATCTTTGCCCTTCATGAAAATGCTGTAGCCGCGAAAGATGGAAGAGGTCGAATGGCACTCGACCACCCGCCGCTCCTCGAAATCGATCTTGGTGTAGATGCCGAGGCTGCCCACGATGCGCGTGATTGGATCCCACGACATCTCGACGAGCTGCTTGCCGGAGCTGGTGCTGTCGTTCATTTCGAATCCTCGTTCCGGTAGCTCTTGGGTTCGTAGCCGGTGCAGAGCTCTGGGCCGGGCGCGCGCCAATCAGGCTCGCGGTTCAATGACATGCGCGTGAACGAGCGCAGCGCGCGCACCGTGCGGCCGTACATGCCGACCGCTGCCGACGACATGATCGCGCCCGGCGGCTCGTTCATGAAGGGCATGAATTTGTCGGGAAAACCGGGCATGGTGCAGCCGATACACACGCCGCCCACGTTCGGACAACCGCCGATGCCCGCCATCCAGCCGCGCTTCGGCACGTTGCACTGCACGACCGGCCCCCAACAGCCAAGCTTCACGATGCATTTCGGCGAGCCGTAGCTCTCGGCAAAATCGGCTTGCTCGTAGTAGCCGCCGCGGTCACAGCCCTCGTGCACCGTGGCACTGAAGAGCCAGCTTGGGCGGCCCTCGGCGTCGAGCGGGATCATCGGCGCGCGCCCGGCCAATTGATACAAAAGGTAGAGCAAGGTCTCCATGAAGTTGTCGGGCTGAACCGGGCAACCCGGCATGTTCACGATCGGAATGCCGAGCTTGGATTGCCACTCGCGTCCGAGGTAATCGCGTAGGCCCATGGCGCCGGTCGGGTTGCCGGACATCGCGTGAATTCCGCCATACGCGGCGCAGGTGCCGATCGCGATCAGCGCCTGAGCGCCGGGCGCCAGATCGTCGATCCATTGACAGGTCGGGATGGGTTGCCCGTCCGGGCCTTGGCCGAAGGCCGCCCAATACCCCTCGTTTTTGATGTTCTCGTTCGGGATGGAACCCTCGACTACCAGCAAGTAGGGCTCCAGATCGCCGCGGATCGCTGCGCGAAAGGCGCCTAAGAAATCTTCTCCACCCTGCTCGTAGGCGAGCACGGGGTGGAACAAATTCACTTTCGGCAGCCCTGGGATCGCGCCGAGGACGATCTCTTCGAGGCTGGGTTGCGTGGCGGCGGTAATGGCTACCGTGTCGCCGTCACAGCTTAGCCCTTGCGTGATCCAGAGCACGTTGATTTCGGGGATGGCGGGCTCCTGTTGCGTCGAACGGCCATGCGGGATCAGGGTCATCGGGCTTCCTCCTCCGTGTCTGTGGGTCGGTTCAGCAAATCCTCGGCAACTGTTCGGCGGAGAGCATGGGCACCACGCGCTCACCGCCGATGCGCGAGCGCATCCGCACCATGCCAGGGCGCTCGGCCACCGCATGACCGATGATCGCGGCGCCGGCTGCCAGCGGCTGGGCGGCCACGGCCGAGAGCAGCGCCTCGGCGTGCTCTGGCGCGACGGCGAGCACGAGCCGACCTTCGCAGGCGATGTACAACGGGTCGAGCCCGAGCAAATCCGAGGCGGCGCGCACCTCGCTCCGCACCGGCACGCGCGCCTCGTCGATCACGATCCCGACGTGGGATTTCGCGGCCATGTCGTGCAGCACACCGGACAATCCGCCGCGCGTGGGATCGCGCATGCAGCGGATGTCCAAGCCGAGCTCGAAGATCGCGCGACATAGGCCGGTCAGCGGCGCGCAGTCACTGACCAACTCGGTCTCGAATTCGATGCCCTCGCGTACGCTCAAAATCGCCACCCCGTGGTCGCCGATCGGTCCGGAGACGAGCAGGGCGTCGCCCGGCTGCACGCGTGCGATCGAAAGCGCGCGCCCTTTTGGCAGCACGCCGACCCCGGAGGTGGTGATGAACACGCCGTCGGCTTTGCCGCGCTCGACGACCTTGGTGTCGCCCGTGACGATCTCGACGCCGGCTTCCCGGCACGTGGCGGCCATCGAGCGCACGATGCGCTCTAGGTCGTCGATCGGCAGACCTTCCTCCAACACGAACGCCGCCGAGAGCGAGTGCGGCAACGCACCGCCCACGCACAGATCGTTGACGGTGCCGCACACCGCGAGCCGACCGATGTCGCCCCCGGGAAAAAACAGCGGGCTGACGACGAACGAGTCGGTCGTGAAGGCGAGCCGCGCGCCGGCCGCGCTGGGCAGCGCGAGCTCGGCTTGATCCTCCAATTGGGCCAAGATCGGGCTGCGAAAATGGCGCAAAAATACCTGTTCCAGCAGCTCCTGACCGAGCCGGCCGCCGCTGCCGTGGCCGAGCACGATGCGCGCGTAGCGGTGCTCGGGCACCGGGCAAACCGCGTTCATCCGAGCACGTCCTCCGCGCCGCGCGCCACGTGCAAGAGATCCCAGAGCACGTGAATCAAGGTCTCGTGCACCTCTTGAATGCGGTGGATGCTGAAGCTCCGTACCGTGAAGCAAAAGTCGCACAAGGCGTCCATGCGTCCGCCGTCGCGCCCCGAAAAGCCGACCACGAGCAGCTTGCGCTCGCGCGCCGCTGTCAGGCCGCGCAGCACGCTTGCCGATTTGCCGCTGGTCGAAAAGCCGACCGCGATGTCGCCTTCGCGCGCCAATTGCTCGAGCTGAGCCGCGAACACGAACGAGAAATCGCGGTCGTTGCCGACGGCGCTCAAAAAAGCGCTACTCGTGCCGAGCGCGCTGGCCGGCAGCGCGGGGCGCTTCTCGACCACCGGGTGCATGAGCTCGAGCGCCAAATGCTCGGCGTCGCAGGCGCTACCGCCGTTGCCGAACGCGTACAGCCGTGCGCCGGCCTCGAAGGCTCGGCTCATCCGCTCCGCACAGGCGGCGATGTGCGGGGCTTCGGTGGCGAAGAAATCGAGCTTGGTGCGCGCACTTTCCTCGGCTTTGCGCAGCGCAGCGCGCTCGAGTCGCTCATTCATGACAAGGCTCCGTTCAGTCCAGGCTTTCCAAGCGCCAAGCGCGCCGCGGGCACGCGATTTCGGCCATAGGCGTGGTACGCCGCGCAGGCGCCCTCGCTCGAAACCATGGTCGCGCCGAGCGGCGTCTCTGGCGTACAAAGCGTGCCGAAGGCGGGGCAATCGGTCGGTTTTTTCGCGCCGCGCAGGACCTGGCCGCTGATGCAGGCTTCGGGTTCCGAAGTTTGGATGTCGTCGACCTCGAATACCCGCTCGGCGTCGTGCGCGCGGTATTCGTGGCGCAGCCTGAGCCCGCTCTTCGGCAAGAGTCCGATCCCGCGCCACTTGCGATCGCAAACCTCGAATACGCGATCGAGCAGCGCTTGCGAGGCTTCGTTGCCGCGCTCGTTCACCACGCGCCGGTACTGATTTTCGACGCCCGGCTGGCCACGTTCCAGCCGCTGTACGGCGCGCCACACCCCCTCGAGCAAGTCGAGCGGCTCGAAGCCGGTGATCACGATTGGCACCCGGTAGTGTGCTGCGATCGGCTCGTATTCGCGCGTGCCCATCACGCTGCAGACGTGCCCCGGGCCGAGAAAGGCCTGCACGCGCTGCCCCGGATCTTGCAAAATGGCGGTGAGCGCGGGGGGCGTGAGCACGTGCGAGACGAGCGCGCTGAAATTGTGGAGCTGACGCCGCTCCGCTTCGTGGACCGCGAGCGCATTGGCGGGCGCGGTGGTTTCGAAGCCGATCGCGAAGAAGACCACGCGCCGCTGGGGATTTTTTTGGGCGATGCCCAGGGCGTCGAGTGGCGAGTACAGCACGCGCACGTCCGCGCCCTGTGCCTTCAGCTGCAGGAGATCGCCGCGCGTTCCAGGCACTCGCAACATATCCCCGAAAGAACAAAAGATGACGTCCGGGAGTGCCGCAATCGCCAGCGCACGGTCGACCATCTCGAGCGGAGTGACGCACACCGGGCAACCGGGGCCGTGCAGCAGCTCGACCTGCGGCGGCAGCAATTGATCGATGCCAAATTTCACGATCGCTTGCGTCTGACCACCACAAATTTCCATGATCTGCCAGGGCCGCGTCGTGACTTTCGCGATCGCGTCCGCCCAATGGCGCGCCAAACGCCGGCCTTGTTCCGCGTCCGGGCGCCTCACGGCTCTACCCCCGACGGTTCGTGATCCGCGCTGAGCTCGCCCAGTTGATCGAGCTCGCGCAGCAGCTCGAAGATCTTGTGCGCTTCTGTGGCGTCGATTTTGGACAACGCAAAGCCGACATGCACGAGCACGTACTCGCCGAGCGCAACGTCCGGCACGTGCTCGAGGCAGATCTTGCGGGCGACGCCGCCGAAATCGACGCGGCCCATCAAGAGACCGTCCTCTGTCTCGCGCGAAACGACTCGTCCGGGGATGCCCAAGCACATCAGCTGGCTCCTGCTTCGTGCGCGGCGGCGATCCCGAGCTGGCCGAGGCACAACCCGCCGTCCCCCGGTGGGAAGCGTTGCGGGCGAAATACCTGAAATTGGGCCGCTCTCAGTCGTTTTTCTACCCCCGTCACGAGCAAAGCGTTGGCGAACACGCCGCCCGAAAGCACCACTCGAGTCAACCCGTGCTCGGCGCGCAGCACGAGGCACACGTCCAGGATCAGCGCCGCGAGCGTGGCGTGGAAGCGCCGAGCCACCCGTGCTGGCGCGACTCCGCGACGCAGCTCGGACGCGAGCGCGACGATCAGCGGTCGCGTGTCGAGCACGTGCGCGCCGTTTTCGCCCTGCGCAAGCTCGTACGGATAGGCGCGCGAGTCATCGACGGCCGGTGCGCGGCTCGCCAACCACTCGAGCTCGATTGCCGCCTGCCCGTCGTAGCTCGAAACGTGGCGCACGCCGCACAGCGAAGATACCGCGTCGAACAGCCGACCGGCGCTGCTCGCGTGGGGGCAATTGAGGCCGCGCTCGAGCATGCGGCAGGCGACGCGCAGCGCCGTTCGGTCCAAGTGCTCGCCGAGCGCCTCCGGACCGAGCCCAGCGTCGAGCAAGGCGGCGAGTGCGACGCGCCACGGTTCGCGGATCGCGCGCTCTCCGCCGGGCAACCCGAGCTCGCGCAGGTGCGCGACCCGTCGTACGCTGCGCCGATCGCAGACGAAGAACTCGCCGCCCCAGATGCGGCCGTCCGTGCCGAGGCCCGTGCCGTCCCAAGCGAGGCCGAGCAGCGGCCCTGCAAGTGTGTGCTCGACCATGCAGCTTACGACATGCGCGTGGTGGTGCTGCACGGCGAGGCGTGAAATGCCGCGCTCGGCCGCGAGCTCGCGCGCGAACGCGGTCGTGGCATAGTCGGGGTGCAGATCGTGCACCAGGAGCTCGGGCTGCACGGCAAACAGCCGCTCGTAGTGCGCGACCGCGCGGCGGAAATCGAGCTCGGCGGCGGCGTTTGCTAGGTCACCCAAGTGGTGACTCACGAGCGCCTGGTCGTTGCGACCGAGCGCGAAGCTTGCATTGCTCTGCGCGCCGAGCGCGAGGATCGGCCGGCGCAGCACGACGCCCAGCGGCGTGGGGCGCGGCGCGGCTCCGCGTGCGCGACGCAAGGTGCAGGGCGCGCCGTGGCTGATGCGCACGACCGAGTCGTCGCAGCGCAGATGAATCGGCCGATCGTGAGTCAGCGTGCGATCCGAGAGCGGCGCGAGTCGCCGGCGCGCATCGGCGTCCTCGTAGACGATCGGTTCGTGGCTCGGGTTGCCACTCGTCATCACCAAGGGCGCATCATCGAGCGCGCGACACAGCAGATGATGTAACGGCGTATACGCGAGCATCAGGCCGAGCAGCGGGCTTTGGAAAGCGACGGCTTCGGCGACGGCCGCGCTGGGCTTGCGGGGCGCGAGCACGATCGGGCGTTCCGGGCTTTGTAAAAGCGCGCGCTCCTCGGGCGTGAGCTCGCACAGCTCGGCTGCGGCGGCGAGCGTGCGCACGAGCAGTGCGAACGGCTGCTGATCGCGGCCTTTCCGTCGGCGGAGCTCGGCGACCGCGCGCTCGCTGCTCGCCAAACAGGCGAGGTGAAAGCCACCCACGCCTTTCACGGCCACGATCTGCTCGGCTCGGAGCGCCGCGGCGGCGCCGAGCAGCGGCTCCGGCTCCGGGAGTGGCTGCCCGCTTGCGTCGAGCAGCACGAGGCGCGGTCCGCATGCGGGGCATGCGTTGGGCTCGGCGTGGAAGCGCCGGTCTCGGGGATCCTCGTATTCGGCTCGGCATGCGCCGCACAGCGCAAAGCCGCGCATGGTCGTCCGTTCGCGATCGTAGGGCGCGCTTTCGATGATCGTGAAGCGTGGACCGCAGTCGGTGCAGTTGATGAACGGATAGCGGAAGCGGCGGTCCCGCGGCTCGAACAGCTCCTGCAAACAACGCTCGCAGGTCGCCATGTCCGGGGCGAAGAAGGGGGCGGGGGCGGGGCTATCTTCGCTGCCCAAGATCGTAAATTCGGTTTGGCCGTGCGCGGTCAGGGGCGCGAAGCGCACCGCAGCCACGTTGGCCAAGGGCGGCGCACGCTGCGTCAGCGCGACCGCGAAGGCTTCCAGCGCGTGCGGAGCTCCTTCCGCTTCGACCTGCACCTCGCCCGCGCGATTGCGCACGAAGCCCGAGAGGCCGAGCTCATGCGCCAGCCGGTGCACGAACGGGCGAAAACCCACGCCTTGAACCACGCCCGTGACGACGAACGCTCGCCGCTCGATCTCCGGTGAGGATGCTTGAGGTAAGCTCATGATCCGATCGCGCGCAGACCACGCCCGGCCGAGCCCGAACGCGGTAGTTTCCCTGCCAGCATCATCGACCGTCGCTGCCTGATCGTCGAGGCCTTTCACGAGCGCGATCTGGCGAGTTCCGCCGTCTTCCGGCCCGCAATCTCAGGCAAAATGCAGCGGATACAAAGCTGCCACACGCTATCTTTGCCATTCAGGGGGCGACCCCGCGCTTGACAATGGCCCCAACCAAGTTAACACTGTTCACATGCTGCTTCGTAAGGGCCGCGCCACTCCACACAAGCCGCGGACCGCCCGCGTGCACGCGTTCGAACGCGGTGTGGACGACACGCGCGCCTTGCTAATGGCGGCGGCGCGCGACGTTTTTCTGGAAGTGGGACCGGTCAGCTTCTCACTGCGCGAGGTCGCGCGGCGAGTCGGGGTGTCGGCTGCGGCCGTGTATCGTCATTTCGAGGACAAGGAAGCGTTGCTATTTGCCGCATGCACGCAAGGGTTCCAGGTGTTCTCGAGCTACCTGGTGCGCGCGCTGCGCGAGCCCACGCCGCGCGAGCGGCTGCTCCGGGCCGGCGAGCTCTATCGGCAGTTCGCCTTGGAGAACCCGCTCGACTATCGATTCATCTTCATGAGCCAAGCGGAGGCGGTGAACGCGCTGCCGAATGATGAAGGCGACTGCGTCGAGGGCTTGCCGCAGGACACCACATTTCGCTTTCTGGTCGATCGCGTGAACGAGTGCATGCAGGCGGGCGTGCTCGCTGCGGAAGAGCCCGAGCGCGTCGCGGTCGTGATTTGGGCGCACGTGCACGGCTTGATCTCGTTGCGGCTCTCCGGCCACCTCGCCGCGCTGGGCGACGATCCGGCGTTCAGTGCGTTCTATCAGGCGTCCGTAGCTCGGCTTTTGCGCGCGCTCGGCGGCTGAGCTTTTTTTTGTGCGTGAAGTTAACAGTGTTCACATAACCCGAACGAAAGTAAACAGATGGCAACTCAGAATCGAAGAATGACCAGTGCGGCTGAGGGCGATGTGGTGGTGTTCTTGATCGGCATGCGCGTGAACCGCTGGTGGAAGCCGTGGCAATGGTTGCGCACGGCGCTGGCCATGCCGCGCATGCTGCGCGAACTCGCACAGCACCCGGAGTTGGGCTTTCTGGGCAGCGAGGCTTACTTCGGACGCACTACGTTGCTGGTGAGCTATTGGAAATCGCTCGATCACTTGTTCGCGTATGCGAAATTGCGGAGCGCCGAGCACTTGCCCGCGTGGCGCGCGTTTCATCGCGCGGTCGGGCTGAACGGTGATGTGGGGATCTGGCATGAGACCTACCGCGCGCGCCCCGGTGACTACGAAAGTGTGTATCTGAACATGCCGGCGTTTGGGCTGGGCAAAGCAATGGGCTTGCGCGAGGCGACCGGACATCGCGTCTCGGCTGCGGGGCGTCTGGCGGCGCAGCAAGTGCCCGAGCGCGAGCTCGGCGCGGGCGAAGGCGCAACGGCGGCCGAGTGATGCGCTCGGCGCGCCGCGCGTCGGGAGCGCGGCCGCGCCGCCGAAGGCTAGGCCGGCCCGTGGCGTAGCGCGTGACCATCAACCCAGAAAATTCGGCAATTGCCGCGGCAGCACGGGCTGCGCACGTTTTCGCACATGGCGCGCTCGGGCGGATGCGCTATCTTCGTGGCCGTCTCGCTAGTGGCGCGGCGCGCCGGGGCGAGCACCGAAATCGATAGATGGCACGACATCCGCACCGCGGAGCAATTGCGACCGTTCTCATCAGTATGCTGGGCTTGCTCAGCGGCATGGGGTTTGGCGCTGAGCTCGACAAACAATCCGGCGTTTCCTCGGCTGCCTTGCCCAGCAAGGTGGGCCCCGGCCACTTCGCGCACACGTTCGAGGTGAGCCACTTCCTGCGCGGCAACGTGCACACACACACGACGATCAGCGACGGTGGCAGCACACCGGAGCAGACCATCACTTGGTACCGCACGCACGGCTATCAGTTCCTGGCGCTGACCGATCACAACGTGCTGTCTCGCCCGTCACGCTATCCGTCGCTGCAAGAGCCCGGGTTCGTGTTGCTATCGGGCGAAGAGATCACGATGACCGGCAAAGGGCGCCAGGTGCACGTCAACGCCTTGTGCACGAAGACGCGCATTGCCGGCGGAAATTTCGGCAGCGCGGCGGCTGCGCTCTCGACCGCGATCGGTCAAGTGCGGGCTCAAGGTGGCGTCGCGATCGTGAACCACCCGAACTTCGATTGGGGCCTGTCCGCGGCGGACGTGACGGACGCGCGCGACGCCTCGCTGCTCGAGATCGCGAGCGGGCATCCGTACGTGCGCTCGGCCGGCGACGCGACGCACCCTTCGCACGAAAAGCTGTGGGACATCGCGCTCTCGAGCGGTGCGGATTTCATGGGCGTCGGTGTGGATGACGAGCATCACATCGATGTCTCGAGCGAGCCGCCCGCCACGCCCGGCCGCGCCTGGATCTCGGTGTTCGGTGACAAGGCCGAGACTTTGCCGATTTGCAACGCGCTCGCGCAAGGGCAACTCTATGCCTCCACCGGCGTCGAGCTCGCGCAGCTAGCCGTGACCGACCGCGCCTATGAAGTGGCGCCCGCCGGCTCGGGTGGAGTCGTGGTCTTCATCGGCATGGGCGGGCGTGAGCTCGCGCGATCGCGGGTCGGCGCGGCGGGCCGCGCCGTGTACACGCTGCGCGGCGACGAAGGCTACGTGCGCGCGCGTGTCGAAGGCGACAACGGCAAGCGCGCGTGGACGCCAGCCGTGCGCGTGGTGAACTGAGCCGCGGCGCCGGCGTTCGCTCAAACTGCGGCAGCGCCGAGTGGGCGAGCGTCGAGCACCTCTCGCACACGGCGGGCCAGGGCCTCGGGGACGAGCGGCTTTTGCAGATAAGCGATGCCTGAGTCCAAGATGCCGTGGTGCACGACCGAGTTCTCAGTATACCCGGACATGTACAGCACCTTCAGCTCCGGCCGCTGCACGAGCAAGCGCGCGGCCAGCTCTCGCCCGCTCATCTGCGGCATCACCACATCCGTGAGCAAGAGCTGGATCGCCTGCGGATGGCGCTCCGCCATCAGCGAGGCCTCGCCCGGATTTTGCGCCACCAGCACGCAATAGCCGTAACGACGCAAGATTTGCTCGGCCACCAGGCGCACGTCCTCGTGATCTTCGACCAGCAAGATCGTCTCGCTGCCGCGCAGCGTGCTCGGCGCGACACTTTCGAGCGCGGGCTCGTGCGTGGCCTCCGAAACCGGCAGATAGACTTTGAACGTCGTGCCGCCGCCGGGCTCGCTGTACACCCAAATGTTGCCGCGACACTGCTGCACGATGCCGAACACCGTCGAAAGCCCGAGCCCCGTGCCGCGGCCGGCCTCTTTGGTCGTGAAAAACGGCTCGAAAATGCGCGACTGAGTCGCGTGATCCATGCCCACGCCGGTGTCACTCACCGCGAGCATGACGTGCAGCCCGGGCGTTGCGCCGAAATGTTCGGTCGCGTACGAGTCGTCGAGTAGGACGGTCTCGGTTTCGATCGTCAGCTTGCCGCCCTCCGGCATGGCGTCGCGCGCGTTGATCGCCAAGTTCAGCAAAACCTGGCCGATCTGCCCGGGATCTACGCGGACCTTGGCGGAGCTCTGCTCGTAGTGTGCCACGAGCTCGATGTCTTCACCCAGCAATCGGTGCAGCATCTTTTCCGACTCCATGACCAGCTCGTTCAGGCTCACCGAGCGCGGCAAGACGACCTGCTCGCGGCTGAACGCGAGCAGCTGCTTCGTCAGATCGGCGCCTTTTTCTCCGGCTTTCTTGATGGTTTCGAGATCGGCGCGCAACGGATCGCTGGGCTTCAAATCTTCGATCAGCAGGCTGCTCAAGCTCAAGATCACCGACAGCACATTGTTGAAATCGTGCGCCACGCTGCTCGCCAGGCGACCCACGGCTTCCATCTTTTGCGCATGACGGAACTGCGCCTCGAGCTTCAGTTCTTCCGTCACGTCGATGGACGTGACCACGACGCCGACCTGACACGGCCGAACGCGGAGCTGGAACGTGCGTCGCGAGCCGTCTGGGTAGACGAACTCGTTTTGCAGCGAGCACGGGACTTGCTCCTGCATGCAGCGGCGCAGCTGCTCGAACATCGGTGTGCGTTCGATGCCGGGATAGCACTCGGTCATTGCGAACCCGAGCAGCTCTTTGACCTGCTTTTTGCCGTGCGCGGCCGCGGCCGCATTCAAGTAGACATAGCGCCACTCGCGATCGATGATTTGAATGCCCTCGCGCAGTGAGTCGACGACATTCGCGAGCTCCGGTGTCCCCAAGATGTTTTGCGCGTCACGCATTTTCCTCCATCCTCGATCGCTCATGCGAGCGTGACACGACTTTCCCGCGGCATCCCGGCATTTGCGAGCAAGCGCGAGGAATGCCGAATCCGGCAAGCGGCGACCGCGCGCTGTTGCAAAAATGGCTGCTTCGAATCTCGCGAGCACGCCGTCGCATCCGAACCGCCCGCAGCGCGTACATCGTGCGTTGGCCCGACCTTGCCATTTTTTATTTGATGGTCGCCGAGCGCCGCGCTCCGCGGCAAAGCCTTCGGCGTCGCGTTGCGGCTGCCCGAGCCGAGCCTTACGCTCATTTGCCGAACGCAATCGGTTTGACCCGCACAACGCTCGCGCCTTGCGCGGATCGCGGGTCGCCGACCATACTTTCGTGATGACCGTTTTGAGCATCGATCACGTGCAACTTGCGATGCCCGCGGGGCGTGAAGCCGAGGCGCGCGCGTTTTATGCGGGGCTGCTCGGCGTGCCCGAAGCAGTGAAGCCCGCGGAGCTCGCCGCGCGGGGCGGCGTTTGGTTCGAGTCGGCGAGCGTGAAGCTGCATTTGGGCGTGGAGGCCGATTTTCGCCCTGCCAAGAAGGCCCATCCGGGCCTGCTCGTCGCCGATCTCGCGGCGCTGCTCGCGCGCCTTTCGCAAGCGGGCGTCCCGGTCAGCCGCGACAACGCGATGCCCGGCTACGAGCGCGCGTTCATCAGCGATCCGTTCGGCAATCGTCTCGAGTTGCTCGAGCCGAAGCGCCCGTGAGCGCTGCTACAGCCCAAGCTCGCTCAGCCCCGGGTGCTCGTCGGGCCGGCGACCGAGCGGCCAATGGTATTTGCGCTCGCTCTCGGCGATCGCCAAATCGTTGATGCTGGCGATGCGCACGGCCATCAAGCCGTGCTCGTCGAATTGCCAGTTTTCGTTGCCGTAGCTGCGGAACCATTGCCCGCTGTCGTCGTGCCACTCGTAGGCGAAGCGCACGGCGATGCGCTCGTCGCCGAACGCCCAGACCTCTTTGATCAGGCGATAGTCGAGCTCACGCTGCCACTTGCGGGTCAAGAACGCTGCAATCTCGTCGCGGCCGCTCAGAAATTCGGCGCGGTTGCGCCAGCGGCTGTCGACCATGTACGCGAGCGCGACGCGGCTCGGGTCGCGACTGTTCCAGGCGTCTTCAGCCAGACGAGCTTTCTGGGCGGCAGTATCGGCGGTGAACGGGGGTAGTGGGGGACGGGCCATGACGAGCTCCTCTCGGGCGAGCATAGGGAAAACGCCAGCCGCTGGGCGCGGCCGCTCGCACCGGGCTCGCCGAATGCCCCGAGTCGCGCGCGTAAGCCCCCGAATGTGCTGGTCAAACCCATGGCTTTCCGAAAGTCGGCCCGCGCACGTCGACGGCGTAGCCCGGGCATTGAACAATGCGCCGCATGACCGACCCCGACCGAGCATCGAGCGTTGAGCCCAAGCTCGACGCGGGATTCATTTGGTCGGCAGAGCGCGAGCCGCACTCCCAACGGCGGCGTGAGCTGCTCCAAAAATATCCGCAGATCAAAGAACTGTACGGCCCGTGCGCCCGCACCAAATACGTGTGCACGCTGCTCGTCGCGCTACAGCTCGCGCTGGCCTATTGGCTACGCGCGGCGCCGTGGTGGGCGATCGTGGCCGTGGCTTACCTGTTTGGCGGGGTGATCAATCAGGCGCTGCTGTTGGCGATTCACGAGTTGAGTCACAACCTTGGCTTCGTCAAACCTTGGCAAAACCGAGCGTTCGCTTGGTTCATCAACTTGCCCGTGGGCGTGCCGGTCGCCGAGACTTTTCGCTACTATCATCTGCTCCATCACGTGCATCAGGGGGAAGAGGGCACGGATACGGATTTGCCGACCGAGCTCGAAGGGCGGCTCTTGACCGGCCCCGTGCGCAAGCTGATCTGGGTCGTGGGGCAAGGCTTTGCCTACGCGCTCCGCCCGCTATTCGTGCACCCGAAGCCGCCCACACGCGGGGAGGCGGGCAATCTGCTGCTGCAGCTCGCGTTCGACGCGCTGATCTTCTATTTCTGGGGCGCCAAATCGCTCGCCTACTTGCCGATCAGCTCGCTGATCGTGATGGGTCTGCACCCCGTAGCCGGACACTACATCTCCGAGCACTACGTCTTTCGCCGCGGGCAGGAGACGTACTCGTACTACGGCCCGCTCAACCGGCTGACGTTCAACGTGGGCTACCACAACGAGCACCACGATTTCCCCTACATCCCCGGTTCGCGCCTAGCGCGTCTGCGGCAGATCGCGCCCGAGTACTACGACTCACTCCTGTCTCACCGCTCGTGGACACGTGTGATCTGGCAGTACATCACGCGCCCGGATCTCGGCGGCTTCAGTCGCGTCAAGCGCACGGTTCGCGAGCGCGTGCCGCACTGACGACTACGCCGCGTTCATGCCCGCACGCGACGCGCGCGGCGCCGACGAGAGAGCAGGCCCACTAGCCCGAGCAGCAAAGGACTGAACGAAGTCCAATCACCGCGCGAAACACCGGCGGTTCGACAACTGCACCCCGGCTGTTCGTCAGCCGGACCGCCCATGCCTGCGTCACCGCCGGTAGCCTGGAGGCCGCCGCCCGCCGCGGTGCCGCTGCCGCCGGTCGTCACCATGGCCGTGCCGCCGGTACCGACCCCGCCTTGGCTGCTGCTCTGACCGCCCACGCCGTTCGACGAACCGGAAATATTGCCCGTGCCGCCGACGGCGCTCGTCCCACCGATGCCACCGGCTCCCGCCATCGGATTGGAGCCGCCCAAACCATTGCCGCCGGCGCCGCTCGAGCCTGCAACACCGCCGCTACCGCCCGAGCCCCCGCTGCCTCCCGTCGAGGGCCCCGTGCCGCGCAAGGTCGTGACGCTCGAGGCGTCCAGCGTTACCGACAGCGCGCCATTCGAGGCCGTCACCATGCCATCATCGGCGAAGCTCTTACTCGCTGACGTCGTGTACTTCGCGTAAGAAGCGATGCTCGAACCGTCGACGGTGATGGCGAGCGACTTCGACGAAGAATTCGTATTCACGACGACGATGACCACGTCCGTGTCACCCTTGAAGGCCGAGACGTTGACGCCAGCGGTGGGCGCTGCGCTGGCATCCACTCGGTAGAAACCAGGGCGGACGAACTTGGACCAATGCGCGATGCACCAGCCGCGCTTGGTGACTGCGCCATTGTTGATGAAGCCGTAGCTGCGCTTGATGTACCACCACGTGTACAAGTTGAACTGCCCCGTCACCATCGCGTTGTGTAGCTCGCTCGCGACGCCCAGAGCGTTCGGCCACGAATTCGCGTCCGTCGTGCTATCCGTGTAGTGCTCGGTCATCCAGCGCTCTTTGCCGGCTCCCTTCGAATCGAAGAGCGGGTAGGCATAGCCACTCGTCGGCGTGCCGTAGAGGTGGGTGCCGAAGATGGTCGCCTTCGCGAGCGCGGCAGAGTCGTTCAAG
>Ga0207667_10003517_pt1 | contig 19368 bp, 17 predicted proteins | sample KBSCornC52_FD_184301 | JGI IMG/M metagenome (GOLD analysis project Ga0207667, IMG submission 184301) | Corn rhizosphere microbial communities from Kellogg Biological Station, Michigan, USA - KBS Corn C5-2 (SPAdes) (version 2) | ecosystem: Host-associated > Plants > Roots > Rhizosphere > Soil ...
GTGCCCCCGAACGCTTCGACGCCGCGCTGCTGGGCACGCTGACACGCAGCAACGTCGCGGCCCCCGTGGAGCTCGCGCACGCGCTCGCCACGCAGGTGCGCACGCAGCCGGCGCATGCGCGCGTGACGCCGTGCGTGGTCAACCTCCTCGACCAGAAGCTGCACAACCCGAATCCCGACTACTTCTCGTACACGCTCACCAAGGCAGCGCTCGCGCACGCCACGGTGCTGCTCGCGCAGGCGCTCGCGCCGGCGGTGCGCGTGTGCGGCGTATCGCCGGGCATCACGCTCGTCTCCGGCCCGATGGACGAGGACGAGTTCGCCAAGGCGCACAAGCTCACCGCGCTCGGGCGCTCGTCCACGCCCGAGGACATCGCGCGCGCCGTGCGCTTCCTCATCGAATCGCCCGCGATCACCGGCGTGGACCTGGCCGTCGACGGCGGCCAGCACCTGGTCGGCCAACCCCGTGACGTGCTTTTTCTAGCCCGCGCCCAGCAATCCTGATTCATCCGAAGACCCCCGCCATGCACAGCCTCCTCCACCACCCGACCCTGATGGACTGCCGCCGGCTGTTCCTGCGCAACTACGAGGTGATGATCAACATCGGCGTGCACGACTTCGAGAAGAAGGGCGAGCAACGGGTGCTGATCAACGTCGACCTGTACGTGCCGCTGGCCATCTCCACGCCCCGGGACGACCAGCTGCGCGAGGTGCTGGACTACGACTTCATCCGCTCGACGATCGCCCAGCGCATGGCCAAGGGCCACGTGCACCTGCAGGAGACGCTGTGCGACGACGTGCTGGCGCTCATGCTGGCGCACCCGAACGTGCGCGCGGCGCGCGTATCGACGGAAAAGCCCGACGTGTACCCCGACTGCGAGGCGGTGGGCGTGGAGGTGTTCGGCCTGAAGGAAGCAGCATGAGCCTCGAGGAACCCAAGTTCGCCCCCGACGACTCGGAGGCCACGCCCGACGCACAATCCGAGGCCGCGCGCAAGAAGCACGCCTACGAGATCAACAAGCTGTCCAAGCGGCTGCACCGCCAGGTGGGCGCCGCGATCATCGACTTCAACATGATCGAGGAGGGCGACAAGGTCATGGTGTGCCTGTCGGGCGGCAAGGACAGCTACGCGATGCTGGACATCCTGCTGTCGCTGCGCGAGCGCTCGCCCGTGAAGTTCGAGATGGTCGCCGTCAACCTCGACCAGAAGCAGCCGGGCTTCCCGGAGCACGTGCTGCCCGACTACCTGCGCTCGCGCGGCGTGCCCTTCCACATCGAGGAACAGGACACCTACGCCATCGTCACCAAGCATATCGAGCCGGGCAAGACGATGTGCTCGCTGTGCTCCCGCCTGCGCCGCGGCATCCTCTACCGCGTGGCCGGCGAGCTCGGCTGCACGAAGATCGCGCTGGGCCACCACCGCGACGACATCGTCGTCACGATGTTCATGAACATGTTCTTCGGCAGCCGCATGAAAGGCATGCCGGCCAAGCTGGTGAGCGACGACGGCCGCAACGTCGTCATCCGCCCGCTGGCCTACGTCGACGAGACCGACCTCGTGCGCTGGGCCGAGCACCGCCAGTTCCCCATCATCCCGTGCACGCTGTGCGGCAGCCAGGACAACCTGCAACGCGTGCAGGTCAAGGCGATGATCCGCGAGTGGGAAAAGCAGTATCCCGGCCGCATCGAGAACGTGTTCACGGCGATGGCCAACATCACGCCGTCGCACATGATGGACCGCAAGCTCCATCCGTTCACGACGATCCGGGCCAGCGGCCAGCCGGAGCCCGACGGCGACATCGCCTTCGACGAGGACGAGACCTGCGGCACGCCCAAGCCGGGCGTCATCCGCATCACCTGACGCCGGCGCGTGAACCAGCGGCGACGGCGACGGAATCGACGAGGACCGCCGCGCCGCGCGCAAGGGTGGCTACAGCCCTGTGCAAGTGTCCTGCCGGGCGCGCCGCGTGCCGGTACATACTCGAGTTACACGCGAGCGCGAAGCTCGGCATTGCACTGCCGCCCGCCGGCACCCGGGAGTCCGTCATGAGCCCTATCCCCCTCCTTCGTCGCATCGGCGCGATCGCCGCGCTCGCCACCGCCGCGGCGCTCGCCGGTTGCGCCAGCATGAACATGGTCGACGCCTCGGTGGCGAACTTCGGCGCCTGGCCCGCCGGCGCGACGCCGGGCACCTACGCCTTCGACCGCCTGCCCTCGCAGGAGAAGAACCCGCGACGCACGCAGGCCATCGAGAACGCCGCCGCTCAGGCGCTCGCCAACGCCGGCTTCCGGCCGGCCGAAGGCGGCGCCAAGCCCGCGGTCATGATCCAGCTCGGCGCGCGCACGGAGCGCTTCGAACAGTCGCCCTGGGACGATCCGTTCTGGTGGGGCGGCCCGCGCCGCTTCGGCTACCGCGGCTGGGCCGGCTACGGCCCTTACGGCCCCTGGGGCCCGTACGGCTGGCACGGCGGCCTGTGGGCGCCATTCCCGCCGCAGCCCGACGTCTACCTGCACGAGGTGGCGCTGCTGATCCGCGACGCCGACACCGGCAAGGCGCTGTACGAGACGCGCGCCAGCACCGACGGCTACAGCTCCGGGGGCGATCGCATGCTCGCGGCGATGTTCGACGCCTCGATGAAGGACTTCCCGCGCGCCGTCGACAAGCCGCACACCATCCGCGTGCCCCTGCCGATGGTGCCGTCGGCCGCGCCGGCGGCGCCCATGGCATCGTCCGCCCCCGCCGCCTGAAGCCGCCCGCCCTCGCAGGTGTCTGGCATCGCCCAAGGGACCCCTCCGGCACGCCGTCCCCTCCCCGGGCGGTATCTGACGCCGGCCCCCCGCCGCCGCCTGAAGCCGGCCGCCCTCGCAGGTGTCTGGCATCGCCCAAGAGACACCTCCGGCACGCCGCCCCCCTCGCCGGGCGGTGCCTGACGCCGGCCCCCCGAAGACCAGCCGCCGCTCCCCCGACAGGGGGTCATCGCCCCGTCGCCCCGGCTTGCGATAATTCCGGTTCCACAGACGAACCGGAATCTCCTATGGCACTCAGTGTCGTGATCATGGCAGCGGGCAAGGGCACCCGGATGCGCTCGGCGCGGCCCAAGGTGCTGCACGCACTGGGCGGCAAGCCGCTGCTGGGCCACGTGGTGACCACCGCGGAGGCCCTGTCGCCGGGCCGGTGCATCATCGTCACGGGCCACGGCGCGGAGGCCGTCGAGGCCGCGTTCGCGGGCGCGCAGCGGGTGTTCGTGCGCCAGATGCCGCAGCTGGGCACCGGCCACGCCGTGCAGCAGGCCGTGCCGGCGCTGGGCGATGACGACGGCATCACGCTCGTCCTCAACGGCGACGTGCCGCTGATCCGCGAGGCCACGCTGCGCGCGCTGGTCGACGCCTGCGGCGGCAGGAACCTCGCGCTGCTGACGGTGGACCTGGCCGACCCGTTCGGCTACGGCCGCATCGTGCGCACCCCCGAAGCTGGCGACGCCGACGGCATCGGCGCCGTCCAGGCGATCGTCGAGGAAAAGGACGCCACGCCGCTGCAGCGCCAGATCACCGAGGTCTACACCGGCATCCTGGCCGCGCCCACGAAGCTGCTCAAGGGCTGGCTCGCGCGCCTGACGAACGACAACGCGCAGGGCGAGTTCTACCTGACCGACGTCGTCGCGCACGCGGTATCCGACGGCGTGGAGGTGCGCACGGCGCGCGCGAAGGACGAGACCGAGGTGCTGGGCGTCAACAGCCCGCTGCAGCTGTCCGACCTCGAGCGCCGCCTGCAGCGCCGCCACGCCGACGCGCTGATGGACGCCGGCGTGCGCCTGGCCGACCCCGCGCGCTTCGACCTGCGCGGCACGCTCGCGTGCGGCATGGACGTCGAGATCGACGTCGGCTGCGTGTTCGAGGGCGACGTCCGGCTGGGCGACAACGTGCGCATCGGGCCGCACTGCGTCATCCGCGACGCCCAGATCGCCGCCGGCGCGGTGATCCATCCGTTCACCCACATCGAGGGCGCGACGGTGGGCGCCGGCACGCTCGTGGGCCCGTTCGCGCGCCTGCGTCCCGGCGCGACGCTGGGCGAGGAGGTGCACATCGGCAACTTCGTCGAGGTCAAGAACTCCACGCTGGCCAACGGCGCCAAGGCCAACCACCTGGCCTACCTGGGCGACGCCACGGTCGGCGAGCGCGTCAACTACGGCGCGGGCAGCATCACCGCGAACTACGACGGCGCCAACAAGCACCGCACCGTCATCGGTGCGGACGTGCACGTGGGCTCGAACTGCGTGCTGGTCGCCCCGGTCGAACTCGGCGCCGGCGCCACCATCGGCGGCGGCTCCACGATCACCAAGACCGTCGCCCCCGGCTCGCTGGCGATCGGCCGCGCCCGCCAGGTGGCGTTCGCGGACTGGGAACGCCCGAAGAAGCTGCCCAAGTAATCCGACCCGCCGGGCCGCCGCCCGAGGGGTCTGGCCTCTCCTCGATTCGCGCCGGGACGTTGTCCAAGCGGATGACTCCGATCGCGAATCGAGGACAGGCCTGACCCCGATTCGCCGACGATCGAGGTCAGGCCTGTCCTGCGTTCGCGATCGACTCCATCCCGTTGGTCGAGGCAGCAGCGCGAACGCAGGAAAGGCCAGACCCCTCCGGCTCCCTCGTGTCGACTACAACCCGTCCGCGGTCGCTTTCGCCAGGCACAGGTCCTCCCACGCCTTGGCCTTCTCCGGCAGGTTGCGCAGGAGGTAGGCCGGGTGGTACGTGACGATGACCGGGATGCCCTCGTAGCGATGCACGCGGCCGCGCAGCTTGCCGATGGCCTCGTCGGACTTGAGCAACTGCGTCACCGCGAAGCGGCCCATCAGCAGGATCAGCCGGGGCTTGACGAGCTCGACCTGGCGCTTGAGGAAGGGCTCGCAGCGCGCCATCTCCTCGGGCTCCGGATTGCGGTTGCGCGGCGGGCGGCACTTGAGCGTGTTGGCGATGAACACGCGCCGCGCCGGGTCGCCGGCCTGGTCGTCCTCGGCGCCCTCGCCCGATTCGGCGCGGCGCGACAGGCCGAGTGCGCGCAGCATCTGGTCGAGCAACTGCCCGGCGGCGCCCACGAAGGGCTCGCCCTGCAGGTCTTCCTGCTCGCCCGGGGCCTCGCCCACGATCATCCAGTCGGCCTGCGCGTGGCCGACCCCGAACACCGTCTGCTTGCGGCTCTCGCACAGGCCGCAGGCCGTGCAGGCCGCGACCGCCTCGTGCAGCGGGCCCCAGTCCAGCGTCGCGATGTGCGCGGCGCGCTCGGCGAGCGCCGGATCGATCGCCCCCGCCAGCGCGGCCGCCACCGACGTCGTCCCCCGCGCGGGCGCGGGCGCGCGCACCGGCGCGGCCGCCGGCGCCTGCGTGGTCGGGCGCATGGCCGCCGGCGCGGGCTCGCGCGCGGACACGGGCGCGGCGGCGGGCGTGGCCCCGCGCGGCGCGACGGGTGCGACGGGCGCCTCGGCCGGACGCTCGATGACCGCCGCGCCGGCGTCCACGACCGGCTCGACGGCCTGCGCCGCCGCGGCCACGGCAGGCGCGGCCGACGCGGGCGCGAACAGCCGCACGCCCATCGCGGCCAGCATCCTGCGCTGGCGTTCGTTCCAGCTCATGCGGCCCCCTCGCGCGGCACGGTGCGCGTCATCAGCAGCGCGTCCTCGCGCCGGCCCTGCGGCGCCGGGTAGTAGTCGCGCCGGCGGCCCGCTTGCGTGAAGCCCTCGCGCTCGTACAGCACGCGCGCCCGCTCGTTGCTCTCGCGCACTTCCAGCCACACCGCGGTGGCCGAGCAGCTCGCGCACAGCGCGTAGAGCTCGGACAGCAGGCGGCGCGCGTGGCCCTGGCCCTGGTGGTGGCCGGCGACCGTCAGGTTCAGCAGGTGCATCTCCTCGAAGCCCTGCATCGCGACGAAGTAGCCGATCAGCTCGCCATCCTCGGCAAGCAGTACCCGCGCCAGGTAGTTGGCCGCGAGCGAGTCGATGAAATTGCCGCGCGTCCAGGGGAACGTGTACGCCTGCACTTCGATGGCCAGCACCGCGTCGAGCGACTGCACCGTCATCACGCGCAGCACGGGCTCGCGGCGGCCTTGCGGCACGGCGTCCGAACGCACCGCGCTCATAGGGCAACCTCCGCACTGCGTGCTGCGGTGCGAGCGCCCTTCGGGGCGGCCGGGCGTGCGCTCATACGGCAACCTCCGCACTGCGTGCTGCGGTGCGAGCGCCCTTCGGAGCGGCCGGGCGTGCGCTCATGGCCGCCCCTGCGACGCCGCGTCGCGCGCCGCCTTCGCGGCCTCGCGCTCGGCGGTGGTCTGGGCGACCTTGTCGCGCAGGTAGATGGGCAGGGCCTGGTCGGCGGGCACGGCGTCGCCGCGCGCAAAGCCGGCGGCGGCGAGCCAGCCGAGCGCCTGCGCGCGGCCCTGTTCGACGGGCACGCGTTGCGCGGTGCCCGTGTGCAGGCGCTCGCCGAAGGCGTCCAGCGCGGAGCCGGCGACCACCCCGGGCGGCACGTCGCGCCACTGCGCGTGCAGCGCGTCGGGCGTGGTGAGCGCGGGCTCGACCACGGCGCGCCAGCCGGCCGTGCCGTCGTCGCGGTAGCAGCCGGCGTAGATCTCGTCCATGCGCGCGTCCATCGCCACCCAGACGACGGCGCCCCCGGCCAGGCCGAGGCGGCGGGCCGCGTCCTCCGCGACGATGGCCAGGCTGTCCACCGGCACCACCGGCACGTCCTGCCCGAACGCCAGGCCCTGGGCGACCGCGCACGCGGTGCGCAGGCCCGTGAAGCCGCCCGGACCGCGGCCGAAGGCGATGGCGTCGAGGTCGGCGAACGCCCAGCCGGCGCGCTGCAGCAGGGCGATCAGCATCGGCAACGCCTGTGCGGAAGCGGCGGCGCCGCCCTCCAGATCCAGGGGCTCGATGCGGCAGGCCGCGCGCACCAGCGCACCGTCCGGCGCGCGGCCGTCGTCGATGGCGGCGAGCGCCAGCCGTTCGGTGGCGCTGTCGATGGCCAGCAGTTTCACGAGCGCGTCCCTGCCCGGTCGCAGGCGAGCGGATTCGACGACGCGCGAGCGCGTTCGGGTCGGGAATGGCGGGGCGGCCGGCGCATGGGAAAGAGTGTAGCCGTGCGATCATGCCTGCCGCGCCAGCGCGCCGGGCGCGATCGACACATTTGCCTTTTCGCCATGCTCACCCCGTTCCGGCTCGCCGCCCTCGCCCTGACCACCGCCGCCTGCGCGGCCTTGCCCGTCCGCGCCGCGCCGGCCTGGACACTCCCGCCGGCCATCGCCGCCGCGCTCGACAAGGCGCACGTCCCGCCGGACGCGCTGGCGCTGTGGGTACAGCCGGTGGACGCGAGCGCGCCGTCGTGGGGCTGGAACCCCGACTTCGGCGTCAACCCGGCCTCGGTGTTCAAGCTGGTGACCACCAGCGCCGCGCTCGACACGCTGGGGCCTGGCTGGACGTGGAAGACGGGCGTGTTCCTCACCGGCCCGATCCGCCGCGGCGTCCTCGATGGTTCGGTCGTGGTGGTGGGCACCGGCGACCCCAGCCTGGTCATGGAACGGGTGTGGCTGCTGCTGCGCCAGCTGCGCGACGCCGGCGTGCGCGACATCACCGGCGACATCATCCTCGACCACACCGGCTTCGCGCCCAGCACCCGCTCGGCGTCGGACTTCGACAACGCGCCGTCCGAGCCCTACAACGTGCTGCCCGACGCGCTGCTGATGAATTTCCGCTCGGTCACGCTCAGCTTCCACCCCGACCCGCAGGCGCACGTGGCGCGCGTAACCTCCGAGCCGCCGCTGGCGGGCCTGGCCGTGGCGCCCACGGTGCCGCTGTCCAAGTCGGCCTGTGGCGACTGGCGTGGCGGGCTGAAGCTGTCGGCGTCCGATCCGGCGCGTTGGCGCTTCGGCGGCGCGTATCCGGCCGCGTGCGGCGAGCGCGACTGGCCCCTGGCCTACCCCGAACCCGCGACCTTCGAGAACCGCCTCGTCGGCGCCCTGTGGCGCGAGCTGGGCGGCAGGCTGGGAGGCACCGTGCACGCCGGCGCGCTGCCCGATGGCGCGACGCTCGCCTTCACGTTCGAGTCGCCGCAGCTTGCGCAGGTCGTGCGCGACATCAACAAGTTCAGCAACAACACGATGGCCGAGCAGCTGTTCCTGACGCTCGCGTGGAACGCGTCGTCGGAGCTGTCGGCCACGGCCACCGACGTCCGGCCGGAGCAGGCGCGCGCGGTGCTGTCGCAGTGGCTGCACGGGCGACTGGGCGCGGCCGCGGACGGCGTGGTGATCGTCAACGGCTCGGGGCTCGCGCGCGAGACGCGCATCAGCGCGCGCACGCTGGGCGCCCTGCTGCAGTCCGACTGGAAAAGCACGACCATGCCCGAGCTGATGGGCTCGCTGCCCATCGTCGGCATCGACGGCACCCTGCGCCGCAGCAAGGCCGAGGCCGGCCGCGCGCACCTGAAGACGGGCTCGATGCGCGACGTGGTGGCGGTCGCCGGCTACGTGCTGTCCGACAGTGGGCGGCGCTACATCCTCGTCGCGGTGGTCAACGACCCGAACGCCGGTGCGGCGCATCCGGTGCTGGATGCGGCCATCGACTGGGTCGCGCGCGATCCGGCGCAGGCCAGGACGCCCTGACGGCCCCGCGCGGCAGAGCGCCCGCCACCACGCCAGCCGTCATCCTGCGCGCAGTCGCAGGATCCGCCGCTGCCAGTGTGCTGCCCCAGGTCCGCGACCCTGCGGACAAGATGTCCCGGCGCCGCGGTGGATCCTGCGACTGCGCGCAGGATGACACGCGATGTTGGCCTGCGCGAGCGGCAAGCTCGGCAACGGGCGACGGTGGATCCTGCGGCTGCGCGCAGGATGACGGCTTCTTCCCGCCTTGCCCGCCTCCCGCCTTGCCCGCGTTGATGCCAGGGCGGCACCGGCCATGGACCAATGAAAAGAGCCCGCGGGCATCGCTGCGCGCGGGCTTTCCGGTGCCCGGGGCCGACGGGCCCCGGCGTCGATCTCAGAACGTGTAGCCGATGGACGCGTTGACCGCGACCGGGTTCAGGCGCGCCCGGGTCCGCTGGCCGGTGGACAGCTTGGCTTCGGTGTTGATGAAGGTCTTGAGCACCGCCGCGTCGACGAACCAGTGCTTGTTGATCTTGAAGCTCGCGCCAAGCTCGGTGGTCGCGCCCAGTTCGGTGTCGCCGCCGATGGTGGTCGGCGGGCCGCCCGGGTTCGTGACCGCCGTCAGCGCGGCCGAGCCCTTGCTGCCGTAGAACCACGCGAAGGTCGGGCCCACGCCGATGCGCGGACGGAACGGCGAATCAGGCGACAGGAAGCGGTACTGCATCAACAGCGTCGGCGAGATCTGGTGGATGCTGCCGATCTTGCCGACCCCCTGCACGGAGCCCGTGCCGATGATGTCGTGCTTGTACGGCAGGCCGCCCAGGAACTCGACGGAGGCGTTGTCCGTGACCATGTACGCCGCCGTGAAGAACAGCGCGCTGGCCGACTTGATGTCGATCGTCGAGCCGGGCAGCGACGGCGCCGACAGTTCGGTGCTGCGCACCTTGGGCATGATCTTGTTCCAGCCGAGCTTGACCATGACGTCGCCGGCGGCCTGGGCGTGCGCGGCACCGGCGCCGCAAAGGGCAGCCGTGGCGACGAGGGCGGTAGCAATGGAGTGCTTCTTCATGAATGTGTCCTTGCGTGTGTCTCGGTCGCCGGCTTACAGCCAGCCCTTGATGGCCAGTTGCTCGCTGACGAGTTCGGCCAGCAGGCGGTAGCCGTACGGCGTCGGGTGCACGCTGTCGGCGTACTCGTAGGTGTTGGCGGCGGTGGCGGCAGCGCCGGAAGCGGCCGGCGCGACGGCCCCGATCAGCGTGTTCTTCGTGCACACCAGCGAGCTGCTGGACGTGCAGGTGGGCGTCGTGACGTTGTCCAGGCCGTATTGCGCCATGTGGGTGGCCTGGTCCTCGCTGGCCGCGAACGCGTCCACGAACACCAGGTTGGCGCTCGCCGTCAGGTTGCCCTGCAGCGCGCTGTTGAACGCCTGCGTCATGCTCTTGACCAGCGCCTGGCCCGACGCGCCCGAGCCGATGGCGAACGGCGTGAGGCTGACGTCGGGCAGGTTGACGACGACCACGTGCGTGGCGCCGTTGGCCAGGATCTGCGCATTGATGTAGCCGGCCTCTTCCGTGCCCGCCTGGGCCATCGCCGTGACGGCCGCGGTGGCGGCGGCAGTCGGGTCGCCGCCCGCGCCCACGGTGGCCTGGAACGTGGCCACGTTGATGAAGATGTCGTTGCCGCCGGCGAACACGGTGACCAGCTGGTCGCTCGTGAACTTGCCGCCGTTGTGGGCGAGGTAGTTGGCGATCTGCGTCTGCACCGGCACCGTCAGCTGGCCGATGGCGTTGCTGTAGGTGCTGGGCACCGAGGCGTTGAACAGCAGCGCGTTGCCCGGGCCGACCGGGTTGGTCACGCGGGCGCCGCCCTGCGCGTAGTTCGTGCACGTGCCGCCCGTGCTGGCGTCATGGAACGTGGCGGGCACCGGCGGGGCGCCGACCACGGCCTGGATGGTGTTCAAGCCCGTCTCGGCGGCGCACGGCGCGGCCAGGTCCAGCGTGGCGGAGAGGAATTCCGTCCAGTTCGTCCACAGCAGGCCGGTGGCGCCGATGCCGTTGATCGAGTAGTGTCCACCGCCCTGGGCCGCGACCGCGCCGACCGCGTAGCTGCCGACGTCGCTCAGGCTGTCGCCGAAGCTGACCATCGACGTGAAGGCGACGCGCGGCTTCTGGTTGCCGGCTTCGTTGCCGCCGCAGCCAGCCAGGAAAACCGCAGCCGCGAGGGCTGTGGTCAGGACGTGGAATTTCTTCATGTGCACCTCGCCGGAGGAGAAAGTCGAAAAAGGACAATCGAACGGTCGTTCGATTTGAAAAAACTATACGCACCCCGGGTGTCGCGGATGATGGGGGACTTCCCTGTCGACATCACGCAAACAACACAACAAATGCGCACTGGCGACCGACGTTATGTCGATGGCGCGGTGGTGTGAAGACAAGAAAGCCCTCGGGCGACAGTGACGTCGCAGGAGGGCCACATGGTGCAGCGCAGCACCGGGGGTGAGGATGGCGCTGTCGATCAGAACGGATTCGAATGCGCGCGCTGGGCGGCGGCCACGCCGAGCTGGTTCTGGATGACGTTGCCCAGGTGGGTGGCGTCGGCCCACAGGAAGTGGGCGAGAGCCACCTGGCCCGTGGTCGGGTCGTTGTTCAGCGTGGTGTCGTTGCAGGTGGGCAGCGGCGCGGAGTCCAGGCAGCCGTAGGACTGGTTGGGCAGCTGGACGTAGCCGTTGCCAGCGGGGTTGCGCACCGCGTTGCGCAGGTAGTCGTCCGCCTGCACCAGGGCGATCTTGCTGCCGTCGTTGATGAAGTTGGTGACCAGGCCGAGGTTGAACTGCGTGCTCATGTCCTGCAGCAGCTTGAGGCGGTCGAAGTCGCCCTTCTGCGATTCCGCGTAGGCAAAGGGCGAGAGGCTCATGTCGGGGATCGTCATCAGGATCACCCTGGCGCCGGAATTCTCGATCTGGTTGACGATGCCGGCCAGCTTGATGCCCTGGCCCTTCATGTCCGACAGCGGGACCGTCGGATCGCCGGTGCCGTTGGCCTTGTAGTCATTGAGCACGTCGTGCATGCCCACCCAGATGGTGACGATGTCGTTGCCGTTGAACGTGTCGCCGGCCGTGAACGCGGCCACGCTGTTGGCGACGTCGTCGACGGTGGCGCCCACGGTGGTGAGATCGACCGCCGTGATATCGAAGGCGGCGTTGGGGTTGCAGTGCTGGAAGACGAGGCCGTACGAATTGGCGACGACCTGGTTCCAGATCGGGTTCAGCGTGCAATCGACTTCCTGCGTGGCAGTGTCGAAGCCGTTGATGCTGTACTTCCGGCCCTGCGTCTCCATGCGGCTGTTCTCGTCGCCGAAGCTGAGCAGGCGCGCGGGCACGAAGGTCTTCTGCTGGTAGGTGCCGCCACCGCACGAGGCCAGCGCGACGAGGGCACCGACCGCCACGAGCCCGGCGACCGATCGCGACGCGATGCGGCGCAGGCGTTCATTGAAAAGCATTCACACTCCTGATTGATGTTCTTGGCTCCGGCGGCTCGTGCACCGGGTTGCCTGGGTTGTCATGCGGCGGCCGCACGCTGCAGGCGGTCGCGCACGCCGTCCCACGCGGGGTCGTCGGGGGGCGACTCGACCCAGATCAGATTGACGCCCGTACTGTCGAGTTCACGTAAAGATGCGAACAGTTCGTGCGCGGCAGCCACCGGATCGTCCGGCATCGTGCGGCTGACGCGCACCGAGCGGTCGGCCGTGACGGTGCGGCAATATACCGCCACCGGGTTAACCGTCGATTTCGCCAGCACCCCGAGGGCCGCGCGCAACTCGCCCGCCGGCATCACGCGCAGCTTGGCGCGCGGCGCGTAGTGCGCCTCGAGCGTGCCCGAGGCACGCGGGGCGTCGCGGCCGGGGCCGCGCAGCGCCTGGCCGAGCGCCGCCTCGATCCGGTCGCGCGTGATCACGCCGGGGCGCAGGAGCGCGGGCGCGCCGCGGCTGCAGTCGACGATGGCCGACTCGATGCCGGCATCGCACTGGCCGCCGTCGACGATGGTCATCGCGTCGCCGAACTCCTCGAACACGTGCGCAGCGGTGGTCGGGCTGATGCGGCCGAAGCGGTTGGCGCTCGGCCCGGACACGCCCGCCACGCCCAGCGCCGCCGCGGCGTCGAGCAAGGCGCGCGCGGCCGGGTGCGACGGGCAGCGCAGGCCGATCGAATCCTGCCCCGCGGCCGAGGCCGTGCCCAGGCCCTCGCGGCGGGGGACGATGAGCGTCAGCGGGCCCGGCCAGAAGGCCTGCGCCAGCTTCTGCGCGCTGGCAGGCCACTCGCGCGCGAAGGCCTGCGCGGCGGGGACGTCGCGCACGTGCACGATCAGCGGGTGGTCGGCCGGGCGGCCCTTGGCCGCGAAGATCTTCGCGACGGCCGCGTCGTCATCGGCACGGGCGCCCAGGCCGTAGACCGTCTCGGTGGGGAAGGCCACGAGTTCGCCCGCGGCCAGTTCGGCCGCGGCGCGCTGCAGGGCCGCCGGGTCGTTGCCGCTGACGATGGCCATCAGAACCCTTGCAGCCCCAGAACGGCGGCGGCCGCGTTCGCGCGCTCGCGGGCGAGCGCGGGCGTGGCGGCCGTCACGGTGAGATGGCCCATCTTGCGGCCCGGGCGCGCCTGCTTCTTGCCGTACAGGTGCAGGTGCATGCCGGGCAGCGCCAGCAGCGCACCCCAGTCGGGCTCGCGCTCGCGGCCGTCCTCGAACCACAGGTCGCCCAGCAGGTTGACCATCTCGCACGGCGAATGCTGGCGCGGCGTGACCAGCGGCAGGCCGGCCAGCGTGCGCACCTGCAGCTCGAATTGCGACAGGTCGCACGCGTCGATGCTGTAGTGGCCGGAGTTGTGCGGGCGCGGGGCCATCTCGTTGGCCACCAGCGAGCCGTCCTGCAGGACGAAGAACTCGACGCACAGCACGCCGACGTAGCCCATCGACTCGGCGATGGCCGTGGCACGTGCGATGGCCTGGTCGGACTGGGACTGGCTGACGTCCGGTGCCGGCACGGTCGTCAGCGCGAGGATGCCGCCGCGGTGCAGGTTCTGCTGCACCGGCAGCGTCACGACCTGGCCGTCGGCGCCGCGCGCGACGATGATGCTCAGCTCGTAGGCCAGCGGCAGGCGCTTCTCGAGCACGCACGGCACCTGGCGCAGCTGCGCCCAGGCGTCGGACAGCGCGGCGCGGTCCACGACGGTGACCTGCCCCTTGCCGTCATAGCCCAGGCGGGCCGTCTTCAGGATGCCGGGCAGCAGGTCGTCGGGCACGGCCGCCAGCTGCTCGGCCGTCGAGACGACGGCGTAGGGCGCGCAGGGCACGCCGGCGCGGCCGAAGTGCGCCTTCTCCGCGGCGCGATCCTGGCAGATGGCGACGGCGTCGGCCGAGGGCGCGACGGGGATGTCCTGCGCCAGCGAGGCCAGCGACGGCGCCGGGACGTTCTCGAACTCGGTGGTGACGGCGTCGCAGCGGCCGGCCATCTCGGCGAGCGCGCGCTCGTCGTCGTAGGGGGCGCACAGCTGAGCGTGCGCGGCGGCGCCGGCGGGACTGTGCGGGTCGGGATCGAGCACCAGCGTGTCGAAACCGAGCGTCTGCGCGGCGTGCACGAACATGCGGCCCAGCTGGCCGCCGCCCAGCACGCCCAGCGTGGCGCCCGGCGGGAGCGCGCGGCGGATGTCGTCGCCGCTCACTTGAGCTCCTGCGTCATCGCCCGGGCGGCCTCGGTCTGCCGCGCCCTGAACGCCTCGAGCCTGGCGCGCAACGCAGCGTCGCGCGTGGCGAGCTGGGCCACCACGAACAGGGCCGCGTTGGCGGCGCCGGCGCTGCCGATGGCGAACGTGGCCACGGGCACGCCCTTGGGCATCTGGACGATGGAGTGCAGCGAGTCGACCCCGCTCAGGTGGCGGCTGGCCACCGGCACGCCCAGCACGGGCACGACCGTCTTGGCGGCCAGCATGCCCGGAAGGTGCGCGGCGCCGCCGGCGCCCGCGATGATGGCCTGCAGCCCGCGCGCGACCGCGCCTTCCGCGTAGGCGAACATGTCGTCGGGCATGCGATGTGCAGAGACGACGCGCGCTTCGAAGGGAATGGCGAACTCGGCGAGAATGTCGGCAGCCGCCTTCATCGTTTCCCAGTCGCTGGACGACCCCATGACGACGCCGACCACAGGCGAGGCACTATTCAAGAATCACTCCCGGTAAAACAGCGATTTTAGCCGGGGGCAAGGCAGAGCCCCACATGATCGACATCACCCTCCAGAATTTCGAGAACGACCTCCTGCAGGATTCGATGCGCCAGCCCATCCTCCTGGACATCTGGGCGCCCTGGTGCGGCCCGTGCCGCAGCCTGGGCCCGATCCTGGAGAAGCTGGAGACGGCCTACGAGGGCCGCTTCAAGCTTGCCAAGCTCAACAGCGACGAGCAGCCCGAGATCGCCGGCCAGCTGAGCCAGGCCTTCGGCGTGCGCTCGATCCCGTTCTGCGTCATGTTCCACCAGGGCCAGCCGGTCGACGGCTTCGTCGGCGCGCTGCCCGAGGGCGAGATCCGCACCTTCCTCGACAAGCACGTGCCCGGCGCCGACGAACTGGCCGCCGAGGGCGACGCCCAGGCCGCCGAGGCCCTGCTCGCCGAGGGAGACACCGATTCGGCGCTGGCCAAGCTGCAGGAAGCCGTCGCCATCGATCCGTCCAACGAATCGGCCCGCTTCGACTACCTGCGCCTGCTGATCGAGACCAGTCGCAGCAACCCCGAGCTGCTGGTGCAGGCGCGCCAGGCCTACCAGCCGGTGGCCCAGCGCGTGCTGCCCAACGCGAAGTTCGACGCCATCGGCTTCTGGCTGGACGCCTGCGAGAAGGCCGCCGGCGCGCGCTCGCACGACGCGCTCGTCGCCGCCATCGCCGCCAACCGGCGCGACTTCGACGCCCGCTTCGAACTGGCGCAGTCGTACTTCGCCGCCGGCGCGTTCACGCAGGCGCTCGACGAGCTGCTGGAGATCCTGATGCGCGACAAGGGCTGGAACGACGAGCTCGCGCGCAAGGTCTACGTCGGCATCCTCGAACTGATGACCAAGCCGGCCCCCAAGCCGGCGGCCGAGAAGGCCGCGGGCGACCAGCCGAAGCTGGAACTGACGGGGCATTCCGCGGCCGTCGGCGCGGACCCGGTGATCGACCAGTACCGCCGCCGGCTGAGCATGACCGTCCTCAGCTGACGGCGCCTGCGGGAGCGGTTCATCCCGGCATCCTGCGTCGTGGATCCTGCGACTGCGCGCAGGATGACGCCGGGTTGGCGCGCTGCGGCCACCCGGCCGGCGCGCGCAAATCCGGCCGACGCGCCGAAACGCGGCCGACTCGCGAGAACGCGGCCGGCGCGCCGAAGCTTCGCAGGGCGGTTCGTGCTCCCAGCCGTCGGTCGCCAGGCGCAATCCAGGAGTCATCCTGCGCGCAGTCGCAGGATCCACCTCGAAGGATGCGGGGGCACCCGACGGCCCATGACGGGGCCCGCGCCCTACGAGAAATCGACCCGCGCCAGCGCCTCGGCCCAGCGCTTCTGCTCCGCGCGGTGCATCTCCAGCGCCGTCTCGGCCTGCGCCGCGTGCGCGTCAGCCTGCTCGGCGCGCCCGAGCGCGCGCACGGCCACGGCCAGGCGGGCGTGCGTGGCGGCGATGTCGTCGTGCTCGGTCATCAGCGGCATCACCGCGTTGATGGCACGCAGGCGCTTGACGGCCTCGTCGAGCCGGCCCAGCTTCACCTCCGCGAACAGCGCGTCGGCCAGGAAGCGCGCCTCGCGATGCAGCTGGCCCTCGGCGCGGGCGCGCGGCAGCTGCGCGTCGAACAGCGAGATGGCGGCGTCGTACTGGCCCAGCACCGTCATCAGCTGCGCGCGCAGCAGCGGCACTTCGGCCATCAGCTGGCCATTGCCCACGCCCGCGTCGTAGTTGCCGGTGGACTCGGCCTCCAGCAGCACCCGCTGCGCGTCGACCAGGTCGGCGCGCTCGAAGGCGCCTTCGAGGCTGATGCGGCCGGCCTGGAACGCCGCCATGTTGTGCAGCAGCACGCTCACGAGCGAGACGTCGCCCTCGGTGGCCGCGTGCTGGCGCGCGACCTTGTACCAGGGGATGGCGCGCTGGTCGTCGCCGGCCACGCGCCATGCGCTGGCGACCACCAGCGCGGCGCGCGCGCGGGCGGCGTGGGCCGCGGGCGGCGCGAGGCGCAGCGCCTCCTTGGCATGGGCGACGGTGGCGTCGATGTCGTTGGCGTTGAAATCGGCGATCGCGAGCCACGCGGCGCACAGCGCGTGCAGCTCGGCATCCCCCGCGGTGGACGCGAGGTCGTACGCGCGCTGGAACTTGGCGCGCGCCGCCGGGGACAGCGATTCGCAGTGCTCGATCAGGCCGTCGACGAACGCGACCCAGGCCGACAGCACCGGGTTGCGCAGCCGCTGGCTCTGCGAACGCAGCCCCTGCAGCGCGAAGCGCGCCTCGGAGAACTGCCCATGGCGCGCCAGCACCGCGGCCCGCCTGGACTTCAGGCACTCGCGCTCGAAGACTTCCTCGGCCTGGGCGATCTGCGCATCGAGACGGTCGAGCAGGCGGGACATGTGCTGGAGCAACGGTGTCAAGTTCGGATCAGCCCGCGAGGCGTTCGAACGCCTCGCGGTACTTGGCTGCCGTGCGCTCGCCGACTTCGGCCGGCATCGGCGGGGCGGGCGCCTTCTTGTTCCACGGCTGGCCGTCGATGCGCACCGACTCGAGCCAGTCGCGGACGAACTGCTTGTCGTAGCTGGGCGGGTTGCTGCCTTCGGCGTAGCCGTCGACCGGCCAGTAGCGCGAGGAGTCGGGCGTCAGCACCTCGTCCATCAACGTGAGCGTGCCGTCGGCGTCGAGGCCGAACTCGAACTTCGTGTCGGCAATGATGATGCCCTTGGTCAGCGCGTATTCGGCGGCGCGCTCGTACAGCGCGATGGAGACGTCGCGCACGTGGTTGGCGAGCTCGTTGCCGATCATGGCGCTGGCGACCTTGAACGAGATGTTCTCGTCGTGCTCGCCCGCCTCGGCCTTGGTGGCAGGGGTGAAGATGGGCTCGGGCAGCTTCGACGCGTTCTTCAGTCCGGCCGGCAGCTGGACGCCGCACACCGACTGGCTCTCCTGGTATTCCTTCCAGCCGGAACCGGCCAGGTAGCCGCGCACCACGGCCTCGATGGGCAGCGGCTTCAGGCGCTTGACCAGCATCGAGCGTTCACGCACCTGCGCCACCTCGTCGGCCTGCACCACGGATTCCGGCGCCTCGCCCGTCAGGTGGTTCGGGACGATGCCCTCGAGCTTGCCGAACCAGAACAGCGCCATCTGCGTCAGCAGCGCGCCCTTGCCCGGGATCGGTTCGCCCAGGATGACGTCGAACGCCGACAGCCGGTCGGTGGCCACCATCAGGATGCGGTCGTCACCGACGGCATAGTTGTCGCGCACCTTGCCGCGCGCCAGCAGCGGCAGGGAATGGAGGGACGTGGTGAGCAGCGCGGCGGTCATGGGCAGGCAGGCGGTGGATCGGCTAAACCCGTATTGTGCCTGCCGCAGCGCGGCATTTCCGCATTGCCCGACGCCGTCGCAGGTCGCTTCGTGCGAAGTTCAAGGGAGCGGCGGAGCCAGCTCGCCGGCCCGCACGCGGCCAGCCTCTGGGGAACAGGGAGGCCGCGCGAGCCCCCTCCGGGAACAGCGATCGTGCGCCTGTCATGAAGCCGGCGCTGCCGCTCGAGCGCATCAATCAAGGTCCGAGGGAGCGGCGGATCCGGCTCCGCCGGGCCGCTCGCGGCCAGCCCCTCGGGGGCAGGGAGCGCCAGCGACCGTGGGGTCGTCAGGTCCCGCCGGGCCGCTCGCGGCCAGCCCCTCGGGGGCAGGGAGCGCCAGCGACCGTGGGGTCGTCAATTCAGGGGGTCAACGGACCGTCTGCGCCAGCTCCCCACTGGCGTACTTCGCGGCCACGACCTGCAGCGTGTCCGCCTTGATCCTGCCGGCCTGGCCCTCGCAGCCGAACTCGACGTAGCGCTGGCGGCAGATCGCCTTGGCGGCCTCGCGCGCAGGCTTTAGGTAGTCGCGCGGGTCGAACTTGTCCGGGTTCTCGAACAGGTACTTGCGGATCGCGCCGGTCATCGCGAGGCGGATGTCGGTGTCGATGTTGATCTTGCGCACGCCGTGCTTGATGGCTTCCTGGATCTCCTCGACGGGCACGCCGTAGGTCTCCTTCATGTTGCCGCCGTACTGGCGGATGATCGCCAGCAGTTCCTGCGGCACCGAGGACGAGCCGTGCATCACCAGGTGCGTGCTGGGAATGCGACGGTGGATCTCCTTGATGCGGTTGATCGCCAGGATGTCGCCCGTGGGCTTGCGCGTGAACTTGTAGGCGCCGTGGCTGGTGCCGATGGCGATGGCCAGCGCGTCGAGCTGCGTGCGCTTGACGAAGTCGGCCGCCTGCTCGGGGTCGGTGAGCAGCTGGTCCATCGTCATCGTGGCCTCGGTGCCGTGGCCGTCCTCCTTGTCGCCCTTCATCGTCTCGAGCGAGCCGAGGCAGCCCAGTTCGCCCTCGACGGTGATGCCGCGCGCGTGCGCCATCTCGACGACGGTGCGGGTGACGTCGACGTTGTAGTCGTAGCTGGCGATCGTCTTGCCGTCGGCCTGCAGCGAGCCGTCCATCATCACGGAGCTGAAGCCCAGGTCCATCGCGCCGCGGCAGACC
>Ga0207667_10003518_pt1 | contig 19366 bp, 20 predicted proteins | sample KBSCornC52_FD_184301 | JGI IMG/M metagenome (GOLD analysis project Ga0207667, IMG submission 184301) | Corn rhizosphere microbial communities from Kellogg Biological Station, Michigan, USA - KBS Corn C5-2 (SPAdes) (version 2) | ecosystem: Host-associated > Plants > Roots > Rhizosphere > Soil ...
CCCACCCACAAGTTCAAGCTTAATTTCCTGGATTACTACGATGAATTCGTAGAAACCAACAAGCGGAAAGGTAACCGCCACCTGGAAGGGTCCTTGTCGAAATTCCGTAGGTTTTGGGGGAAGGGGCGGCTGTCACCCATCGACGTCACGGAGAACCTGTGTACCCGGTTCAAGGCATACCTCAATGATACGCTGACCGGGAAAACCCCGCTCGATTATTTTAATGCTTTCAAGCGGGTGCTAAAAGCGGCCACAAAGGAAGGGTATTTCCGAATCAGTCCATCCGACGACTTACATGGGAAGACCAACCCCTCCATAAGGCTAAAGGACTTCCTCGAACCGGATGAGCTATTAGCCATGATCGATACTCCCATATTCAACCCGGAGATCAAGGAAGCATTTATTGTATGTTGTTACTCCGGCTTGCGGTGGTGTGATATAAAGACGCTATCCTGGTCACAAATAAAGCTGACCAAAAAAGGAACTATTCTCGTCACGAAGATCATCCAAGCTAAAACAGGCAAGCCGGTTGAACTGACCCTTCACCCCTTGGCTCTGGCCATCGTGGATGAAAAGCGTCAAAAATGTCTCGCGGAGCACCAAAAAAGGCAGGTGCCGGTTATCTCGCTCAACGGCGAAAAGATGCTGGATACCTGGGAACCGACAGGGCACATTTTCGATCTGCCCACCCAGGACGGAGCAAATAAGTCGCTGAACAAGTGGGCACAGGATTGTGCTACGAAGCACGAGCTGGAAGAACTGACAGAGAAGCATATCACTTGGCACAGCGCCCGGCTCACTTTCTCGATTCTTCTCCAGGATGCGGGGGTAGATCCTGCGACGGTGGCCCTGCTGCTCGGGCATACCACGACGAAGTACGTATTGGAGGTATACAAAAGGCATCGCCCTAAGAATCAAATGGCCCATATTACGAAGTTGCCGCAGGCCCAGTGGAAAATTGCCTAATTTAACTTCAAGATAATCAGCCACTTCCTGCATCAAAAATGTTTGGCAATTTTTTTGTATTTAAGTTATTCGTAACCCTCTGATTGATTCTCCTCTGTCCGTCCCTTGTAAATTCAATTTCTTGTGCTTTAGTTCCTTTGTTTTTTAACACTTAAATGGAATTTATGGCTAAAATACCTTATATCCTTATCATTGACGATGATCCAGAAGACGCGGAAATGGTAGCAGAACAGTTCCGCCGAAAACATGATCATGCTCTTGTGCGATGTTTTTCTGACAGCGAACGGGCATTTAAGTTTCTGGAAGCGCAGCAAATAGATGACTTGCCTCTAGTACTTATCACCGACTATCAAATGCCTACATTGAGCGGGGTAGAGCTTTTAAAACTGCTTCGACGGGACCATAAATATGATTATCTCGCCAAAGTGGTTTTAAGCACGTCCCAGAATGTTACCCATAGTGAGGAATGCCTACGTAATGGTGCGGACAAATACCTTGTTAAACCGGATGACATGGAAAAGTTAAACGATGTTGTGGAAAGGTTGTCGGAATTGTATTTACAAAGGATCATGACGGTCGCCGGTTTTATTGCTTAATAGATGAGATACTCCCTTTATTCAATGTCTGCTTAGCGAGGGAAATTTTCAAACGTAGGTCCGAATAATTGCTGGAATGTCGCGACATTCGACGATACTTTGAATGCAGCCCATTATTTCCATCCCTGCACGAAACGTGCTCGATATTCAGTGTTGAATGTCTCGACAATATATAATTCAACTCGCTTTTGAAGCTAACGGGTAAGTGTCCGATTATGACGTACGACACACTACTATGCCGGGTCGCAATAATTCTATTAAAGCAGAATGACAACCGGCTGAACCGGAACGGCGACAATAAACCTGTCTTCCACAAGGAGAGGGGTACGCATTGCGTCCTGCCTATTTGCCTCCCTGCCTTAAAATTTGATTAATTCTCGATCCTATCCCAGACATCATCAAGTCCAGTTCTTCCCGCTTATAATATCCGCTGTCGTTCTTATAGATACCAAATGCGGCGGTCCGTTTGGCCAGCTGCGTATGCTCTAAATTACAATAGATCATTGCCTCTTCCGGCTTGAGGTACGGTTTATAGCAAATTGCTATTGCTTTCATCACGACAATCTGTTCCTTCTTCATTTCATTACCTATTTCTGTGCCGTACGACTACTTATGAGTATAGAGGAAGAAAATGGGTCTCTGATCCCATAATTCCTCCATTGGCAGCGTCTCGTTCAAACTCAATCTTACTCTTTTTAATTCCGAGTTAAAAATGGCAACATCTTTTGTTTTCTTATAAAATCGAACAATTGCGGTTGCCTTCAGTGATATTGGCTCATAAGGATCATGGAACGCCTCGATGGTCGCCCAATCGATCCTGCCATCCTTGGCAACCTTGCCTCGATATAAAAGCAATAGGCCATTTTCGCCGATCAGGGCCGACAGGGAGGAAGTTACTCGACCAAATACGATCACACCACTATTGTGGAAAAGCCGACCTTGTCGCCCGAAGGACAAAAATGGCAACTGGCTCATGGTGGCTGCTACCGTCGGAAAGGAAAAGGTAACGTTCTGTCTCCCGGTGACTGCGGTATTATCGTCCTGTATCAATTGTACACAGTACTCTACAAGAAAATGGTCAGGAGTAACCAATGTTTTCCACTGAACGGGCAAATAGTCGCCCAAGAGAAAGCTCTGGCTATCAAACGCATTACTGTTACAAAATATTCCATATCTATCCAGGAGAAGGTTATGAACTGTTTTCAATTGTTCCGGTGACCAATAGGTGTACCTGACTCTGTTTAATAATTTTGCAATATGCGTGAGTGTTTTTATGATCCAAATGGCTCGCTGTCCTTCCGCACTCAGCACATACCGTTGGGCATCCCTGTAGGCCCTAAAGGATCGGCAGCTGGCAAAGTATCCATGTTGAGAAAGTTCGATGACAACCCACCGCGCGCCGTCCTTATAGGACTTGCGAAGTCTTGCCGCTAATGCCTTTGCCGCTGTTTCGCTGATCCTGATCACGATAGCATTGTGTCCTGTATCACTAACCATCACTCATGTTTTTTTATCTTGTGTGAAGTAGATCAAGCTGGCTTTCTCTGGATCATAGCTTGGTTCATAGACAATATATCTTTTCGAATTTAAGTATCGGATACATTCGTAATATGTCCGGCTCGACATTTTGCCAACAGCCCTGAGCTGCCGGCTAAAGGCAGCAATAGGCAGCTTCTTTCCATTCTCAGCATACAGCACAAGAATTGCTATAAATAGACTGATATGAGAAGGCCCGATGCCAGGATCATCGGCGGAATGCTTCATAAACCGGTCAAGGATATCTTCAATCTCCTTCACTATCCTACCTTTGGGGTTCTCTTCCGTTTGCGTTCACCGGTGGTCTTTTGCTCCTTCTCCTTTGCCTGTTGACCCACCTTTTCGGACGGCCGTTCGGTAGGTATGTCCACTTGCTTTTCCCTCCCGACCTGGTCCGGTGCCTTCTTTTGACCAAACTTTTGCTTTAAGGTGTCTACCAATCCCTGGGAAATATATCCTTCATGAACCTGCCGCTCCAACGGCACCCTCTTAAAGGAACTGTCATATACATTCAGCGAAGATGTGTTGATGCTCGGCGAAATGGAGAACGGCTCCTCGCGACCCTCTTTATTTACGAAAATGACCTTCGTGGGATTCCCACGATGAAGAGACTCGACCATCCTTTGATGATATTGAGGATTGCCCAGGTCTTTAATGGAATAATTTTTTAGCACCTTCTCCAGATCAAACCCATAGTTCTTATTGTACTGCTTCATTTCATGGTTCCCATTGGCCAGGACCTTCTCTTTATCCATTTTTACCCATGCCTGATACGGTTCACCATCCCTGGATAGCAGATTTTTAGAAACGGGGCGGCCAGACAGCAAATTGTACGCCTCCTTGAAGGTCCATTTATTATCATGACGGACTGCCGGGCCTTCCGGTGCGTTTACGGTCTTCGTCTCGGGCGGATTGTAAAAAGTCTGCTTAATTATCTCCCCGCCCTGTTTTAGCGTCATCTCATAGTTGTTCAGAAACACAAAGTCCGACGTCCTTGACTTTCGGAAATTCAAAGTTACATCGACTTCATCACTTCCAACATTTCGGGTGAAAGTATGTTGTATTGCACCGGTCGCATTGGTGATCTTTTCTTTCAGCTCCGGTGTCAACTCATCGGCCATTCCCACACGCTTCAATTGCCCCTCTACATAGTCTACTGGCCCCATAATAGTCGAATTTATATTTGATAGAATAAATTGATCTTTAGGCAACCTTCCTTTATCGATCAAACACAATTGTTCATAAAAAGACCGGATATCCCACGACAGATATTGATGCGCTTCATACTGATTTTCATGGAAAAGCATTTGTTCATCTATTCGGTCATAGGTGAAATGCAGATCCCGTTTTGAGAGGACACGATCAATAAAGAAAACCCGCTTCGCTCCCATTTCAAAGTGGTCCCGCACCTTGCGAAGAATCGCCTTAAATTCTGATTGCTCGAATTGCATAATTGTTAGGAAACATTTGTCATTATTCTGGCAAGACTCTAGCCCTGAGCAATTGGCGGGCTCTGATCCGAAGTTCAACGGTTCGCCCACCCTGGCGCTCGTTGATCCGCAACACCAGCATTTCCGAGGGGCCAATGGTGAGCCCCGAAAATGGAATAACGACGCGATTCGTTCCATTGCCAACCACCGATAGATCGGGTTGCTGGCCTACTATGGCAACTTCCCGCTCTTGCAAAGCCGACCTTTTTGGCACGTGCCGGTTACAAACGAATAGCCGACATGATCCGCCCGTCCAATCTACCAACGACCTATTCTTTAATTCCAGGACGAGGAGCATCATAGGTGCTTTCAGATATATACTTGTGACCGTAGCCTGCAACCGTTCCACCGTTCGCCGAACATGCATAAATTTGGGCGAGTTGGCTGCTTTCTGACTGAATTGCATAACCTCCTCGTCGTTGGGTTCCCCATCTGCTAACTTGCAACGGAGTTGCTGGCCGGAATCCGGGGCAAACGACCAATTCAGTTTCCGAGGGCTACTTTCATAGTTCACGAGGAAGGAATAAAACCGGCCATCGGAGGTAATCACCGAAATATTCGTTTCAGTAAAGCCCTCCCTGTTCGCCTTGACCTGGAGCACGTTGTCAACCCCTTTGGCCTTTTGTACAATAATGTCCTGACTCCCCCGGTCGATGCTTCGCATCGGGTAGGGGAAAATCAAATTCGTCGTCTTGTTAAAACATATTTCGAGCGGGAAAGAAGATACGACCGAAGGAGTTGCGGGCTTAACCTGGCAGTTGCCTTCGAAAAAAATGAATAAACCTATTACCGTTACCACCACTAACCGAATCATACACAAAGGTTTTATACTATTAAAAATCTACTTATTCTTACTGTTCTCATCACGTAGCAGCACCTCGTAGCCAGATGGAACAGTGACGCGCACCAGCTTTACCTTCCGACTTACCAATGACTTGGCCGCCTCTATGCCTGCGGACGCAGCCTGTGCTCCGATCGATTGATCCAACGAAGCCAACGACAACGACTGAATGGCCTGCTCTGTTGATTGCTTGGTAACATCCCGGGTAATCGTACCGGGCACATAGATCCCTGTGATACCGTCCAGGTCGAAAACGGTCAACGACACGGGGAGTATGCTGCCGCGATACTGAAGAGAGGATATATGAATGTTTAACCGCTCGCCATTGAGAGCAGCAACACCGTACACAAACTCACCGGCCGGAATGGTCACTCCATTAATATAGATGTCTGCCAGTAGGCGAAGGCGAACGGTAGCCCCGCTTACCAGGGTTTGGGTCATGGGAATGATGGCACGAATGGCATTCGCCGCTGAACTCATCTCCTCCGTTAAGTCAATAGAGTAGAAAGCGTTGAAGATTCGTTGTCCTTGGTTCGCATATGACCCGGTGCTATCAGAAACGGCCCGGTCTACCGGAAGGTAGGAAATACCATCGTCCTTTGCAGCTTGCACCGACAACACGGTCGTCTGCACTCCCTTATTCTGCTGTTTCTCACGTTCCGGGTGCTGTATCTGCAATATCTTATCCAACATGCCATCCATCCGCTTCAGTTGTTGATCACTCTGCTCCTCTTCTTCTCCCAAACCAACCTTGCCTCCGGGTCCTTCTCCTGGGTGAGCAGCAATATGAGTGGTTGCCTCGGTAGCATCCGCACGCAGGGAAGGGGGCAGGGTATCATGCCGCTGTTCAGCCCGCCTCAACGCCAAATTTAAGTCTGCCAATTTCTTATACACCTTTTCTTCGTTGGCATCGCGTCCACCTCCCAGGCCCTGCACCATAGCTCCCGGCACTCTCGATCCTGCACTCCGGCCGTTGTTCCCTAAACCCAGGATGCTCGAATCGCTCTTGCCGTCAAAGGCGGAGACGTTCATGCTTTTGAAGTAGGGGTCCGCCTTCCTCAATGACTGCATCCTCGCTGAATCCCGGTCCGACTGTTCATAAAATTTCAGCTTATTCCAATTGCTATCCTTTCCGGTCCGCGCATCTGGCAACTTCCTATTCAAACCGGTGATAGCCGAGCTTTGGCCTGCTGGCTTCCCGCTTCCGATCACCTTAAAAGACCAAAGAAATAATGTTAAAAAGGGCAGGATCACTACCGGCGCTGCCAATAGCGCCCGCCTCTTTCGTTCCCTGTCCGTCAAACCTGCTTTCCTTTCCATACTATTTGCTTTTATATTGTTTAAGAACCTGTTTCAACCGCAAATAATCCTCTTCAAAATGAGGACTCTTGCTAACAATGCTGTCATAAATGGGGGAATGATGGTCGCGGAGGCTATCGATGTATTTCTCCACGATCAAAAGATGATGAATCTCTGCCGCCGCAAACACATACGTCCAGCGGTCATCGGACTGGTCGGGAACAGTTACGAAGGCCGGTACAGTTATTCGATCTGGCCCCTTTTCTGGCGGATGCTTCTGCATACCAGCGACAATACAATAAAGGCTCCCACCTCCCAAGCATAGGCAGACGAACCCGAACCAGCACCAGCGCTGAATCGGACTCATTTTCCGAACGTGAGCATTCAGCACATCTGCCCCTTTCCGCTGGCGGGCCTCTATCCATTTCCCTGCAAGGGAAAACGTTGGTGCCAGAGGAGCTTTGTTGCTCCGCTTGATCCTGAACCATTTCATATAGTTATTGTTTAACGGGTGATAAATCGTTATTCTCTACAATGTTCCAATGGCTAATTAAAAAGCCGTGTGAATTATGGTCTGAACGCTCCACTTCCCGAAGATCCCCTTCTGTGATTAGGGAGCGCATGACCGTCCTCGTCGTCCGAATGATTTTCTCCTTTCCATAAAACCGGAAGGAAATAGGAATGCGACTGTCGTTCACAACAATGCTGTCAACCGCGATACGTTGGCTGATGTTCCCCGCAATAATGTCCGAGTAAAATCCCGCTTCCCGAAGATTATCGTATTGCTTCTTGGCCGACTCATCCGCCAGATACAACGCTTTCGTAATGTTCGTCTGAATCGTTTTTTCATCCGGGTCGAGCGTAAAGAAATCTTCGTGAAAGGTGAGAATATGATCCCTCGCTTCGACCACAATATTGTCCTTCCGAGAGGAAACGAATGCTTCTAGCGCCTTCCCATTCGCCAGTACAAACACCCGGCCCTGACCGGCCATGATCTCAGCATGCCGTTGATACAACACGACTGCCGTCAACGAACAACAACTGAGCAACACCACTACTGAAAAACCCCGGACATACCGGAATGCAGTATCCAATCCCTTCATCCTCTTAAACATGCGCCTCTATTTTATTTTCCAGATAATCTATCCCTCAAATATTCCTTTGACCCACTCTGCCTTCTGACGATCGGGCCTTCAGCCCCTCCTTCTACCGATCGAATAGGGTCTAGGGCGTCCCGTAACCATGATCCGCTACCGCCACTTGTCCCGTCTGTCATACTGGCCGCTTGCCCTGCACCCCGCACCGCACCTGCCCCCACCGCTCCGGCCACGCCCGATGTTTTGCCGGTTAGCGCATCTCCCGTTCCTACATGAATGAAATGATTGGCAATGGTGGGGACCGTCGTGTACCCGATGATCCCGATAACCAGGAATACCAGGTAGGCAATGTCGGTGCTGCTAAAGAATGTATCTCCGGTCTGGCTGATCTGCGCCAAATCCAGTTTGAGCATATTTTCCTGTATTTTACCGATGAGGGCACCAAAGATGTTGGCAACCGGCAGCCAGAGGAAGACATTCAGGTACCGCGCCAGCCAATGCCGGAGGGTGTGCTGCAGGCCATCGAAGATACCGAACGCAAAGGCCAGTGGTCCGATGATGGCTAAGATCAACAAATTAAACGTTCGCATCGTATTGATGCACAGAGAAGCAGCGGCAAACAAAATTTGCAGAATTTCCGATACTACTTCCTTGATGGCGTTTCGGAAGTTATAGGACGCCTTGGCTACGGCAAACCGGACGTCATTGCCGATACTGGCCCAAAATCCCTCGTCCCCTGGATCTTCGTCCGGGTGCGTATACTTGTACCATTTATCCCGATCTCCGTCGCCGGTGGGTCCGACGTACATTTTCCAGAAATCGCTGTTCTTAACCGCGTCCTCTTTGTCCTTCAGCAAGGCGGCTACTGCCACATCACTATTTTTCACCATCTGAGAGGTGGCTGTAACAGTCGGCTGCATCACCCCGTTGATCAAAGCAATACAGGATGGCCATAAAATAATAGCCCCGCCGATTACAAATGGCCGGAACAAAGGGTACAGGTCAATGGATTCGGCATTTGCCAAGTGTCGCCACACCCGGGCCGCGATATACCACAGTGCACCGAAGCCACCGATTCCCCTGGCCACGTCCCGTAAGGAGGCACACATCGGCACCATTTCATTGTACACTTCGTCCAGAACCTTTTGAAGCCCATTGATCTGTCCAGCGACTCCCCCATCCTGGGCACTGGCCAGGAATGGCAATACAATTCCCACTGCTGCCAATTCGACAGCCCATACTACACGTTTCATATCTCCTGTATTTCAGTCCTACAATATTCCTGCACACGATCCTTTCCAACTGTCCTACCGGGATCGAACCTATTTATTGTTGTATAATTGCTGCAACGCCCGCTCCCCTTGTAGCTCCCGCGCCTTTTGGAGCGACAGCACCGAGGCACTATTGTTGAAATGTCGTAAGAAAAGGAGCTTATCTTGCATATCCGCGAATATTTTATCGATGGCCGCAAATCGCTCGTCGTCACTCATGCGCAGCTTGCTGGCGGTTAATATTGTGATCAAATCGTCTAAATTCTTCAAAGACAGATTGAACAGGTTGTTATATACTGATCCCATATAGGCAAGTTCGTTGGTGTTAAACCATCCTCCGCCTTTGAAGCGATTATAGGCTGCCTTGTATTCCGCGACCAAGCGGAGCTGGTAATCGATGATGTCTGCCACCCGCTGATACTTCCGCACTTCAGGGCTTACAGCCAACAACTCGTCCAAAAAAGCCTTATGCAGGTCATATTGACCTTTTGACACATCGCGAATGATGCCATACCCCTTTGTCAGGATATCGTATCCTTTTTTCAGGTCCGCCAATATTTGTTTATACTGCGCCAGCTTCTCTATGTCGAGCGCCAGTTCTTCCAATTCCTCCGCCTGCGCCGTCACTGTCAGGCTTATCACCATGCCCACTACCAACAGCACCACCGCCAAACAAATCTTTTTCATATTATCCAGTTTACAGCTTATCGCAACAATTCCAACGTACCTAGGCCCTGTTTTTCTCTTTTCCGCAGCAAACTTTGAAAGCGCAGTTCCTTCGCGAAGGCAAAGACAAACTCATACCGCTCCTTCATTGCCTCGTAGCATACGTCGATATCCCGTAACCGCTCGTCATCCGACATCTTCAGGGTGCCTGAAGACAGTACTTTGTTTAGCTGCCCCACCAGGTCCGTACATCCATCCTGCAACGAAGTCGTTACCTTTCGAATATATAATTGTTCATTCGCCGTATAATCACCCGAGGTTGCCGCAATTTTCACCGCGTCCTGGCATTCGGCCACGATCTCGTCCCGCATGACCAGGATATCGCTCACTTTTGTAAAGCCTTTTATCGCCGGGTTGACCGCTTCCAACCGGGCAAAGAAATCCTGATCCAGGGACAGGTGGGCGGCTTTAATGTCACCGATCACCTTTAGTCCTTTTTGCGCAATAGCATACCCCTTTTCGAGTTCGGCTATGTATACTTGCAGTTTTAAAATCTGTTCGATCTTTGTTTCTACCTGTCCCTGGCATACCGCAGCCAACAGCAACAAGAAAACTGCACTGACAGCCCTCATTCCGTTCCTTGTAATTTTATTGTAACCCATACAATGCTTTTAATCGGATAATCTCGTTCTCGCTTCGTGCCCGCTGTAGGCTAAGTAGCGCATTTTCTGTATTGAATTGTCGAAGATCGTTCAGATTGCTATCGATATTCCGGCCTACTCTCCCGATAATCTCCAACCGCTTCCCGTCCGTCATTTCCGTTTTGAAGGCATCCACTACTAGGAAAAGCTGATCCAGGTTTTTTAGGCTTTCGTTTACAATACCGGTATAGACCCGAAACATATAATCCAATTCATCGGGCGAAAAATGCTTATCCTGCCGAAACAGGCTGTACGCCTGCTTATACTCGTTTACCAACCGCACTTGCTTATCCATAATTTCCCGCACTTTGTTGAAACCGGATATTGCATCCTTAACGGTCTTCAATTCGTCAAAATAGGCGGCATACTGCGCCCGGTGCTTCTCCACCCAATCACCTATCTCTCCGAGCTTCGTCTCCGACAGAATATTTTCTAATGCCTTCTGTTGGTTCTGCAAGTCGATCACTACGTTCTGCGCCTTCTGCACGCCGACGTCAATGGCCTTGATAATGGCTTTGACAATATCGGTGAACTGCGCCTGGCACGTACCGGTCGGAATAGCCGCCAGACCAATACCGACGATAACAAGGCATACATACTTTTTCATAGCTCCTTTTTAGCGTTATGGTAGTTTTTGGTATTCGGTACCGCCATTCGACACCAGCATCCCTTTATCCGGTACCAGGATAAAGACTTTTCCCTGCGGTTCGACGCGCAATAGGGAATGGTCGGCATCATACACGGCCGTCCATTTTTCTACTTTCCGGGTAAATGGCAGGTCTTTGCCTTCGATATGCTGCCGGTAGCCGCTTCGGTGCTCAATAAGGTAGGTCGCGGCGGCATCGTCCAGGGGTTTTATAACCAAGGAATCGTTACCCTTCGTAAACTCATTATTAATGGGCCGGACGAAGGTGCCGGACGCGAACGCTCGAACCGTGTCCGAGTGCGCCTGTTGGCAAGATAGGGTCAGCAGGCCGAAGATGACCGCAAGAACATAACAGGAAAACATCTTTTTCATGGCATATAGTTTAATAATCGAAAATACGTATATCCCTTCTCTCTGAAGGCAGGCCTTTCAAGCTACAATCTTTTTCTCCCGGATCATGGCCGCTATAGCCAGTTCTACGCTTCCCAACTGATCGGCCAATTCTCGCAGCCGCACCCGCTCCCTCCCCTCCGTCGTAAATGCGAAGTACTCCTCCGGGCACAATTCGTTCTTAAATACCTTCGTTATTTTACCGCCCAGGTCCAGGAACACCTCCCGGTTGTCCTTGTTAACGGATAACAGAATGGTCTTCCCCTTTTCCGACAGGCCGAGTGTCCTTTGAAGTTCATCGAACTTATTGACGAATTTTCTCATATCCATCAATATCTTTATATCCGAGTTCATGATGATTGTCTCTTTAATGATGGGCGAGCTAATCAAATCTTCCAACTCCTGGGTTATGACTAAGGGGACCCCATTAAATTTCCGAAAGGTCTTATAGGCATACTTAATAAATTCTGCCGTACCCGGTTTGGTTATTGGCTTCCACGCCTCGTCAATCGCGAGGGCTATCCTTGTTCCAGCGAGCTTCCTCATCTTGGAGATCACCATGGACATTAAAATCATCATTACAGTTGGACATAAAATCGGGTGATCTTTTATATTGTCAATTTCTACGACAATAAACCGCTCTTTCAGGAGATCCAAATTAACCGTCGCATTCAATAGATAATCGAATTCGCCGCCCCGGTAGTAGGGACGCAGCACATACAGGAAATTATCCATGTCGAAATCGCGATCCTTTACGCGCTGCTGCCGCAGCACCTCAATATATACGGTGTCCAGGTATTCGTAAAAAGTGTTGAAACAGGGAAAAATAGTAGGATCAGCCTGCAACGCCGTGTAATAGCCTTCCAATGCATTCGACAAAGCAACATACTCTGAACGGGAAAACCGTTCATCCTCCTGTTTCCACAAGGCTACCAACAGTTCCTTTAGGAACTCCTTCTTCTCTGTGTCTAGCCGTTCCCCCTCTAAGGGAAAAGGATTGAATTGGATCGGTTCATCTTCCTTATAGGTGAAGTAATATCCTTTGAGGATTTCGCAAAGCCCCCGGTAACTACCCCCGATATCCAGCACCACACAATGCGCACCCTGATGGTGTAAAGTCCGTAAGATATGATTAGCCGTCATACTTTTGCCACCTCCGCTCGTCCCACAGAGCAGCATGCCCATGTTGGAGGTAATGCCGAGCTTACGCGGGGAATCGAACAGGTCTTCGTACACGGGAACGGCGTTCAATCGGTCACAAAACCGAATACCCTGATCCGGCGTCGTCCCCCGATAATTGGTCTCCACCGCCAAAAAGCAGCAGGCTTGTTCTGCAAATGTTTCAAAGGTCTCGTTCATGGGAAAGTCGGCCGCATTCCCAGGAATGCCGCTCCACCATAACTGCGGTGCTCCTACCGTTTCCAATTTAGCCGACGCCTCCATCCGCGCCAGGCTGGTCGTCACCAGGTTTTTCGCCTCCTGCAATTGGCCGGTGGTACTCGCCCATAGCAGAATATTGAAACTAGCTTTAACGACCAGCCGTTGATCGGCGATCAGTTCATTGATAAAGTCATTGACGGCATCCCGCGCAATGGCATTTTCCCGACTGTAGGATGCCAGGGATTGCAGCCGAAGCCGCTTACTTTCGAGCCGTTTTACGGCGGCCTGGGCGTCTTCTATAAACAGGTATTGGTTATAGATATGATTGCAGGGCAACAGTAGGCCGATGGATGAGGCGAAGGCAATCGGAAACTTTGTCCGGTCAGTACTATACTTGTCATAGGTGATCCGAGAACCACATAACGACGGCAGGGTGTCAGGATCTCCCAGCGTATATAACTGACAATAATGATGTCCTACCCGCAGGCTTGGCTTCAACTCTACCTCTTTTGTCAGGAGCTCGCCCGGCTGATCCGCCAGCGAATAATACCGTTCGACGAGCCCCATTTGGTGCCCACTACTGGCCAGTTCATCCGTTGTCAGGCGGATAACAGAAAGACCCGCACAGATCAAAATACTCTGAAACTGTCCTGCAACGCTCTCGAAATCTGCCAGGGCCTCCGCGCTCAACACTTCCGATGGCACAATGGACGGCCGCAATAGGCTCGAAAACATAGAGGAAGAAGGCTTTCGGTCTTCCGGCTTTTTGGTAATAATAATATACGTCTCATGGCGAAGGTAGTGACGACCCTGGAAATGACGTCGTATCCCTTCCTCAAAAAATCCTTGTTGAATCCCTTCCTCTCCGATCTGGAAGGCCGATTGCATATACCAATCTTGCTTATGGAAGATCGAATGCTTGGGCAGTATCTTGATCGCTTTAATAAAAGCCTGGTGGATCGCCTCGAAATCATCATCACTTAGGGTGAAAACTTCGGGCAAGACTAGGCGGAACACAATAGAGATGTCTCCCTTCTTGGTAATAATACAATTCCGCTCGATATCCATGATCGGCGTAATATCTTCAAACCACTTTTCCATGTTCCTCTTTTTTTATAAAACACTTTCTCGATTTGATGCGGATTGCATCCGGCAACAGCTTTCGGGCGGTTTTCTTCATTAATCCATACTGTCCATAGGTCTTACTCATGCGGTATACTTTCGTAAAGAGGAAGAATCCGACGCTGCCCACTATGCCTAAGCATACAATGGTGTTTACACCGGCGACATACAGGATGGCGAACACCAGCAGCAAGGCCACCAGACCACCGCCCAGGTACCAGATATATTGAGCTTGTAAACCCTTGAACTTTACGGGCTCGTTCACTCCCTTGTTAATACTATATACACTTGCCATACGAAAGATTTTAAAAAAAGCCGCTATAAACCCCTTCCTCAACAGGAACGGGCCAGCGGCTTTTCAACTGAACCGAGCGCCGCAACTGTCATAAGCCGAAAAACGACCTCAACACCGTGGCGACAACCACCAAGAATACACAGGACCCAAACCAGGCTGCCGCCGCCGATCCCGTGTCGGGGTGTCCGTTGGACCACTTTTGGTACACCCGGATCGCTCCGATCACCCCCAGGATACCGCCGACAGCGTACATAAGTGTACAGCCAACATCGAAATAGCTGCGAACCTTTGTATTCGCCTCGTTGATACCTGCTGCGCCATCCTGTGCCCGGCTCTGTAAGCTCACCATAAAAAGAACTACACTCATGGATGCGCATAGCATCCCCCTCTTGCTTCTAAAGCAATCCACTCTCCACATTTTCATACCCACGTTGCTTTGATGAAGACTTCCCTATCGCACAGATACCTTTGTGTTCATAAAAAGGCCCCACCCACACTTCGTCCTACGCACTTGGTTTTCCTGCTCACTGCATGGGTGAGGCCACGCTTATGCTTCGCCGCCGTCCCATATCCTCCTCAATTCGTCCGCACTTAGGCGGCAAGCACAATGTTCTTCCACTGTCACAGCAACTAAATTTTGAATCCCCTCTCGAAAACCCGACTCCTTGATCAACGGGTACTTCTTCACAATTTTTTGCACACCGGCAATAAGACCGGCTTTATCTATCTTTTCCTTGCCCGCTTGCCGGAGGAAAGCGCCCAACTCGTCCACCATATCATGGACCTGGGTTTGCAGCATAGCTTCCGGTCCCACCGGCTGGCCAGACCGCTCCGCGGAGCCGGTTTCTTTATCGGATAGCCCCGCACGAGCATTCGTACTGAGCCCGGACACAGTGGCACCCTTCTTAGATCCCCTGCGGCCCTTTCGGCCACGAAAGAACAGCCAATAAATAATCAAATAGTAAGAGCCTACCGTAGCCGCCGTCGCTACCCAATACATATTCCAGCTAATCGCGTGCATGTGTTCCGATTTATTTACTCCTGCAAATTAGTTCGCTATATTCCGGTTTTAGTGGAAGCCAAGTGAAGCCAGATCGAATTCTTTAGATAGGCAGGCGCTGAAGTAACACGCACGAAAAAGAACGTGTTCATCGACAAGAGATATATTAAGTGAAGTCAAGTAGAACTGTCATCGAAGTTTTGGGTATTTAGATCTTCTGGCTTCTCCGATTATCTGGAGAAACAAAAGGTGGAAGCCAATAATTTTACACGTAGACTGTCTGGCAAACGCCGCAGAACCGATAGAAATTGGAGATACTGTCGGTTAGTGGCTTCATTCTTCCGCCACGATCCTTGCCACAATTAGGGCCGATGTCGTATCTCCAGTAACGTTTACTAATGTCACGATAGGATCTAGTAAAGTGCTAATGATTATCATAAAGGGCACCACTTCTGACGATAAGTGATAAACAGCAACAATAAAAAAGATACCGGTATATCCACCGTTAGGTATGCTGCCAACCACCAAGCTCATCAGAGAAGCAATAAACAAAGCCATTAATATCCCTTCCCACCCGGCAATTCCTCGCGTTATGACCGCAATCCCTACAATTGTGACGATTGCGCTGCCCTCTTTATGAACGATTGCTCCCAATGGTAATGCCAAATTACCAACAGCAGCTGGAATACCCATTTTCTCCGATACGCGCAGGTTAGAGGGTAAAGAAGCAATGCTGCTGCATGTGCTGACGGCTGTAGCCGATGGCAATAAATTACTTTTCCAATATCGAACTACAGCTTTAAATCCTCCCGCTAGGTAAGCGTAAGCACTGAAAACAAAGAGGTAATAAAATAATAAAATACAGGTGGCGACGATGAGAAGTCGCGTAAAGGACCCACCCGATTGAGGTCCCATAGCAGCCAGCTGGCTTCCAAAGTATATCCCCAATCCAATAGGCGCAAATTTCATGATGATCTCCAACAGGCTTTTCACCACCTCATTACCAGAAAGCAAGAAACTCCTAAAGGCGCCGCCCTCAGCTTTTGCTCTTCTGGCCGCCAATCCAAGTAATAGTGAAATCACCATTAAAGGGAGCATTGCCTTTTGAGATAGCAATTCTCCAAAATCGTTGACAGAAAACATTTGAACAATGCTATTCCCGGATATTGGTGCCGACTTCGGAATAGCTATTTGCAGCTTACTAAAGTCGAATGTAACTGGGATAAAGCGTAAGGCAATTTCCGCGACTATTCCTGCCATTAGTGTAGTGCCCAAAAAAACAACAGCGAGGTTTATAACAAGTTTACTTACCCTATGTGAGGAAGGAAAATTAGCAAGGCATGAAGATATTGCAAAGAAAACAAGGGGAACAACTGCCGTAATCAGTAAATTCAGAAAGATATCCCCGATAGGCTTTAAGAATACCATATATTCTGGAAAATACACTCCTAGCAAAATACCGAAGAGTATTCCCAATACCAAGGGGATTTTGGAATAAGATTTATTGGTTAGCCGCAGCATAGACAAGGCATTCCAGTGTTGAGAACTGGCTTTAATGTTTGGCTGATTGCCTATCAATTATAGTAATTTCCCGCCAAATCACCAAGGTTATGCAAATCAAGTTTGCCATTATAGTAATATTTCAAAGAACTCACCGTGTCACAGTCAATTAAATGTTCTTAATAGTTATCAATATTTCGTATCATCTTTTGAAGAAGTCGTTTAACATTTTCTCTTGATTCGGACGTGACCTTGTCGCTATACTTAAGCAAACTCGAGGCTGTAAAGTATTTTTCGTTATTATTAGCGATACCTGGTACTACCAATTCAAAAAAACTCTTATAATTATGATTAACAATGGCACCTGAATCGATTAGGGATTTCAGAACAATATATATTTCAACAGCACGAAAGGGAGTTTGAATAAATCCTACTCTTCTTTCTTCTTTGACCTGTCCATTTATAGGTCTCCTACCTTGCTGTTCTTTGATGCCTTCCAAATATCGATTAAGGAAAATAATTAAATCTTCGCATGCGAACATCCTTGATATTAAGTAGTCATAGCCAGTACTCAATTGCTGATCGGAATATACCCAGTCGACTTCTATGGAAAAATGTATATTTTTCCGGTCCCTGGTGAAGTAGAATTCATCTAGGAAGTTCGATCCGCTACGATAATATTCGTAAAAGCCCTCATGTTCAAGCATCCAATGGTCCAGCGTTCGCAGTTGATTCTCCAGATATTCGAGTTTTAGCTGGTCCGTTCCTGGCGGTAACCTGCTCTGTATTCTATAAAGATTAAGGTAATAAATCAAATGCCGCTCAAACTTCGGCTTTACATTCCTAAAAAAATCTATTTCTTCGGCTATAGATGAAAAAGGATTCTCGGCAAGGAATTGCCAGATGCGCTCCATAGTTGCTTTTACAATCCCAGCACATTGTTCTGAGCATTTTAGGATATTGGACTCACCGGTTTCAATAGATTGCATTTCCGTCTTTAATTCTCTATAGAGCGATTCGAAAAAGGGCTTGACACAATTTCCATGTTCTCAGTTTTTTTGTGGAATGATATAAGCAAATTCAGTCCTACTACATAAATGCAAAGAAAAAGTTATCCGCTTTTGAAGGGAAAAATTCTGCTTTCGGATTCAGTCTTCACCATGATAAAAAAATAAGGTTTAATAATAGCATTCTCTTTATGAATTTATTTTAAGCATCGTTAAAAAAATTTGAAATAAGTCAAATTTTTATGCCTACCTTTTTTGTAACCAGGTAAGGCCATGTTTTACTTTTTTCTATATATTTACATCTTTGTTCGCACCACAACCTAGCAGTCCTATGCTTGATTATATCAATTCTTACCTTTCTCGGTATTATCCCATAGATGAAGAGATTAAAGATCGCTTGGCCTCTCTTTTAAAGAGCAAAACCTTTAAGAAAAAGGAATTCTTGTTAACAGAAGGGAAAATGTCGAATCATATTTACTTTATTGAAAAGGGGCTATTGAGAATCTATTATGTTGTTGATGGAGAGGAAATCTGCTCTGGGTTATTGTGTGAAGGAGGTCTTGCCGTCTCGGTAGAAAGTTTCTTTACACGTACTCCGAGCGTTGAATATATGCAGGCAATTGAGGAGTTGAAAGTACACTATCTTAGTTATGATGAACTCGAGTCATTATACACTGACTTCCTTACCTTCAATATTGTTGGTAGGAAGCTAATCACTGAACATTATGTTGATAGCGAACATCGAAATCGCCTCCTAAGAAAACAAAAAGCCAAGGAAAAATACGAGTATTTTCAGGCAAAGCTTGGCCACCTGACAGGACGAGTACCTCGGAAAGATATAGCATCTTATCTAGGTATGACATTAGAGACATTAAGTAGACTTAGTTATTAAAAATTTGATTTTTATCAAATTTTTTCTTCCTTCAAAATCTTTTCTTCGCTAACACTCTCTGATTAGTAGCTTGTTTTTGGGGTAGTAACCTCATTCCCAATAACCTAAACTATTGGCGATGTACACACATTGCACTGCTTTGCTATTGCTAGTTTTCTCCTTCATTTGTTCTTGCTCTGCGCAGGAACAGCCTGATATGGCAGAGAGAGCGATTGAGCTTCCCGCCAGATTTTTAGGCCGTATTCAATGCAAGACAGCCAGTCTGAATCATCAACTGACCCGACAGACGGAAAAATACCTACAACGTATCCAGCATCGGGAACAACGTCTGTATAGAAAATTATATAAAATTGATTCAATAGGTGCCAGGACTCTTTTTTCAGAGGCTACTGCTCAGTATCAAGCCTTAACGCAAAAATTAGCCAGTGACACAAGCGCAGCCGATCTGCATCTCAGCGGCGACTACCAGGCTTACACCGATTCGTTGCAGGGAATGCTAAAGTTCATGAAAGGCCCGCAGGCAGCTGGCGCATTGACACAACTAAAGACCCTGGAAGGAAGGATGCAGGATGCGGATCAGATCAAAGCCTATATCCGCGAACGGAAGCAACAAATCTCCCAATACATTCAGCAACATGCGAACCTGGCCGGATTGCTGGGAAAGGATTACC
>Ga0207667_10003519_pt1 | contig 19363 bp, 11 predicted proteins | sample KBSCornC52_FD_184301 | JGI IMG/M metagenome (GOLD analysis project Ga0207667, IMG submission 184301) | Corn rhizosphere microbial communities from Kellogg Biological Station, Michigan, USA - KBS Corn C5-2 (SPAdes) (version 2) | ecosystem: Host-associated > Plants > Roots > Rhizosphere > Soil ...
TGCGATCGTGTATCGGCGCAGTTTCCGGTAGTGCGCTCCGCGCAGCGCCGGCGCAATCAGTGAGTCAGGCGAAACAGCGCATTCCCGAGCACTTCGTAAAGCGCATAGTAGCTCGCCTGCATGCCGGCCGCGCTCGGTAACCAGTCGCCGATCGCATCGGGGGCGCGCGGCGGGATCCTCGTGGGTGCCGGAATCACGTCGACCCCCGCGAGCCGGAATTCGGCGGTCACGCGCGGGATGTCGAAGCTGTGCGCGACGAGGATCGCGCGCGTCACGCCGCTCGACTTCAGCATCGCCGCGGAAAAGGCGGCATTCTCATGCGTATCGCGCGAGCGCGACTCGATCCAGCGCACCGGGACGCCGAACTCCTGCACCAGCGCATTGCGCATCAGGAACGCCTCGACCGGGCCGCTGCCGATCGCGCCGCCCGAAACGAGCACCGGCAAGCCGGTCATTCGCGCCACGCGCGCGCCGTAGCGCACGCGTTCGAGCGTGAGCGTGCCGAGCGTGGGGCCACCGTATTCGGGCGCATGTCGGCGGACGCCGCCACCGAGGATGACGATGGCCTGCGCGGTGGCGGCGCGCTCCGGATCCAGCGGAGGCGACTGGTCGAGACCGCGCACGAGCAGTGCCGCAATCCCGGGCATCGCCAGGAGCAGCAACAGCACGAGGCCGGTGAGCGTGACGGCGCGCCCACGTCGCGGATACCGGGGAAGCAGCGCCATGCCGACGAATGCGATCAGCAGCGGCCCGGCCGGTGGGAGCACCAGCGACTTGACGAGCGACCGGATCCAGACCGGAATCATCGGGGCGCTGCGGCGGGTCCGACGATGCAACGCCCGCCGCCCGTGGACGTGCGTGCGTTGCCACGGCCACTATTTACCGGCCGCCTTCGTGCTCGCATTGGCCGACAGCAGATCCTGCAGATGACGCGCGGGCATCGCGTACGTGATGCCGCTCGGCTGCGTCAATGCCGATTCCCGGGTTCCCTTGATGAACACCATGTTGACGACGCCAAGGACGGCCCCGGTGGCGGGGTCGTAGACCGGGCTTCCGCTGCTGCCGGGGTAAGCGGTCGCATCGAGCTGGAATACGGGAAAGGTGCCGCGCACGAGGCGGTGCACGACGGCCGCGTCGAGCTCGTTGGCCCGGCGCTGCGGGATGGCAATGGGCGTGATCGCAGAAATCATCCCGCGGTGCGTCACCGGGAACGGCCCGAGGACGGCGCCGATGGGGAAGCCGGTGATCAGCACTTCCTGGCCTTCCCGCACCGCATCGGAGTCCATGATCGAAAGTGCGGGCAACGGCGCGCCATCGATGCGCAACAGCGCGAGGTCGGCGCCGCTGTCGATGGCGAGCGCCTTGGCTTCGCGCACCTGGGGTTCTGCGCTTCCCCGCACGCTGACCAGAATCGCGACCGATTCGTTGCGCGCCGGGTCGACGATCTCGGGCAGCACATGCGCATTCGTGACGATGATGTTTCCGTTGCCGGCGACGAAACCGGTACCGCGAAACTCGAAACCCGGGGTGCGTGCACGCTCGTAGGTGCCGACGGCAACGATCGAGGCCTTGACACGAGCGATCGTGTCCCGCGCGTCGGCGGCGAGCGCGCCGTGGCATGTGAAGGCTGCTGCCGCGGCGACGACCGCGCATGCGCGGCAAATGGCCTTCGAGGGCGAAACCCGAGACATGAGCAGCCGCTTCAGTGAGTACCGGCAACCGCCTGCACGGCGATCGTCGAGGGTTCGACCACGCTGGGATCGTACGGGTGCCGGTCGCTGCGGAACAGGCGGACGATGCGACGCACGTAATCCCGTGTCTCGGGATAAGGCGGCACGCCGCCATAGCGATCGACCGCGCCTTCGCCGGCATTGTAGGCAGCGGCCGCGAGACGGACCTGCCCACGGTAGTAAGCAAGCAGCCAGCGAAGATACGCAAGGCCGCCGCGCATGTTGTCCTGCACGTCGAAAACGTTGCGCACGTTGAATCGCGCTGCCGTCTGCGGAATCAGCTGCATCAGCCCGCGCGCGTCCCTCACCGAGCGCGCAGACGCGTCGAAGTTCGACTCCACGGCGATGACGGCCAATGCGAGGCGCGGGTCGATGCCGTAGCGCGGCGCCATCCGGCGCACGAGATCGGCGATCTTCCGCTTGTAGGGTGGCAGGTCGCTGAACGGGTCGGGACCGAAATCGGCATCGTCGGCGTCACCGGCGGGAAGCTGCGCCATTACCTCGGACGGGTGCATGCAGTCGGGCAGCATGCCCGGCGCATCGCCGATGCGCTGCAGCGTGCGCTGCGCGTACTCGTGGCCCGCCTGCGCGGCCATCCGGAATAAAGCGGCAGCAGTGGCGTCGTCGTGTGCAACGCCGCGTCCATTGGCATACATCCACCCGAGCTTGAACGCCGCCTCGGCACTGCCTGCGCGAGCAGCATCGCAATAGATCGCGGCCGCGAGCGGCTGATCCTTGGTTACGCCCTCGCCGTTTTCGTATGCGACGGCACGCGCGAGCTGCTCAGGCACCGTCGGGGGTGCGCCCTGCGCGGCCGCGGAAACTGTCAGCACGCCGGCCGCGACGGCGATCGCGATGGCCGGCCAACGCGAAGCGGCATGACTGAGTGGATGCTCATCCGGCGCGGCGGGCATCGCAGGTATCGCTCACGATCGCTTCGGTCCTCGACAGATGCCGCTCGTACCACGCCAGCGCGTCGCGCAGGCCGCTTCTCACATCGACGCCGGGCCGATAACCCAGAAGGCGCCGCGCCTTGCTTATATCCGCCTCGGAATGCCTGACGTCACCGGCGCGAAATGGTTCGTAACACGGCGCCGGGAACCGCAACTCCGGATGCCGCACGCCGATCAGATCGCGCAACGCCGAGTGGAGTTCATTGAGCGACGTGCGTTCGCCGACGGCCACATTGTAGACTTGCGACACCGCGCGCGCATCGCGGATGGTCGCTGCGAGGAGATTGGCCGCGACGACGTTGCCGATGTAGCAGAAATCGCGCGATGTTTCGCCGTCACCGTAGATCGTCACCGGCGTCTGCGACAGCATCGCCGCGACGAAACGCGGAATCACCGCCGCGTACGCACCCGCGGGATCCTGCCGCGGGCCGAACACATTGAAATAGCGCAGGCCGATCGCCTGCGTGCCGTAGCAGCGCGCGAAAACCTGCGCGTACAGCTCGTTGACGTACTTGGTGACCGCATACGGCGAGAGCGGCGCGCCGATGGCATCCTCGACTTTCGGCAGCGCCTCGTGATCGCCGTACGTCGAGCTCGACGCCGCATAGACGAATCGGCGCACGCCGGCGTCGCGCGCCGCGACCAGCATGTTGAGAAAGCCGGTGGCGTTTGCGGCATGCGTGCGCAGCGGATCCTCGATCGAGCGTGGCACGGAGCCCAGCGCCGCCTGGTGCAGCACGATGTCGATACCTTCGCACGCGCCGCGGCACGCGACCGGGTCCACGATGTCGCCCTCGACGAACCGGTAGCGCGCCGCGCGCTGTGGTCCTGCGAGTGCCCGCACCTCGTCGATGTTGCGGCGAAAGCCCGTCGCGAAATTGTCGATGCCGACGACCTGCTGATCAAGCTCGAGCAGCGCCTGCACGAGATGCGAACCGATGAATCCGGCGCTGCCGGTGACGAGCCAGCGCAGCGGCTGCGCGCGGAGGCGCTCGCGGACGCCGAGGAGTGGGTCCTCCGCGTTGCCATGCGTCGCCATCACAGGCGCCAAACCGTCACGCCGTGCTCGCGCAGTGCCGCCGCATCCGCCTGGCATTTGACATCGACGTATACGCCGCCGGGCTCGAGCTTGTCCACGAATTCGCGTACCGGGCGCGTGGCGTATTCGCGGTGCGCGACCGCCGCGACCAGCGCGTGCGCCCTGGGCAGGCGCTCCCATGACGTCAGCGTTACGCCGTATTCGTGCACCGCCTCGGACGCGTTGGCCACCGGATCGTGAACGCACACATCGGCGCCGTACGAGCGCAATTCGTTGATCACGTCAATGACGCGCGAATTGCGAAGGTCGGGGCAATCCTCCTTGAACGTGAGGCCGAGCACAGTCACCTTCGCCGCCTTCACCGGGAAGCCCGCCTGGATCATCTGCTTGATCGTCTGCTCGGCGACGTACTTGCCCATTCCGTCGTTGATTCGCCGTCCGGCGAGAATCACCTGCGGGTGGTAGCCAAGCTTGTCTGCCTTGTGGGTGAGATAGTAGGGATCGACGCCGATGCAATGCCCGCCGACGAGCCCAGGACGAAACGGCAGAAAATTCCACTTGGTGCCCGCCGCCTTCAGCACTTCGGTCGTGTCGATGCCGATCTTGTGGAAGATCAGTGCGAGCTCGTTCATCAATGCGATGTTGAGATCGCGCTGCGTGTTCTCGATGACCTTGGCTGCCTCGGCGACCTTGATCGACGAGGCGCAATGGACGCCGGCCTTGATGATGCTGCCATACATCGCTGCGACGTGCTCGAGCGTCTGCGCCGTGTCGCCCGAGACGACCTTCATGATCTTCGTGAGCGAGTGCTCCTTGTCGCCCGGATTGATTCGCTCAGGCGAATAGCCGACGAAGAAATCGCGCCGCCATTGCATCCCGGAATGACGCTCGATCACCGGCACGCAGATCTCTTCGGTGGCGCCCGGGTATACGGTCGACTCGTACACGACGATCGCGCCGCGCCGCAGGTTCTTTCCCACCGCTTCGCTAGCACCGAGCAGCGGCCCGAAATCGGGCTGGTGCGCGTCGTCGATCGGCGTGGGAACGGCCACGACGATGAAATTGGCGCGCGCGAGCGCGCTCGCGTCGCTGGTCACCTCGAGCAGGCCCGCCGCCTTGAGCTCGTCGCGGCTGACTTCACCGGTGGGATCGGTGTGCTCGCGGTACGCGTCGATCTTGCGCTGCGACAGATCGAAGCCGATCGTCGGGTAGCGCTTGCCGAATTCGACTGCAAGCGGAAGACCTACATAACCGAGTCCGACAACCGCAACGGTTGTTGATGTCATCATGTCAGCAAACGCTTCCGGGAAACGTGGCACGCAGGTGTCATCGGCCAGGATCAAAGGCTGCCGAGGATCTTTTCGGCTTCGACTCGTACCGCCGAATCCTTGTCGAGCTTCGCGAGCCCGGTGAGCTCCTGCCGGGCGCCAGCCCTGTCTCCGCTTTCGAGCAGTGCCTTTGCGAAATGCAGGCGTATGGTTCCCTGCGCCGGTGCAAGGCTCGATGCCATCCGGAGCAGTTCGGCTCCGCGCTTTGCCTGACCGCTTTGGGCAAGGGCCCACCCCAGCGTATCGAGCACGGTCGGATTGAATGGCGCCAGACGATGGGCGTGCTCGGCGTATTCGAGCCCCTTCGGATCCTTGGCTTCGCTCAGTATCCACGCGAGATTGTTGAGTGCGACCATATTGTCGGGATCGATCTTCAATGCGCGCTCGTATCCGGCCCTTGCGGCCGCGACGTCCTTGCGCTGCAGATCCAGCTGCGTCAGAAACAGCAGCATCGTGGTGTCCTTCGGATGGTCGCTCATCCACTTCTTTGCCATTGCCCCCGCCTCGGCGGTCTTGCCCATTTCCTGCAACAGCGCATAAGTCCGCGTCGCGATCACCGGCTGCGGCTCATGCGCAAGCGCCTTCTTGAATGCAGCGACGGCTTCGGCACTCTTCTTCTGTGCCGCCTCAATCTCGCCTTCGAGCGCATATCCCATTGCCTTCGACGGCTGTTCCTTTTGCAGCTTGCGCGCCTCGATAATCGCATCCTCGGGCCGTCCCGACTGCAGATACGTTTTCGCAAGAAAAACGTACGCCGGAGCGAGATTGGGATTCAGCGCCAGGGCCTTGCGCTCGCTGACGATCGCGCCCGAAAAATCCTTGAGCGCGACCTGCGATTCGGCGAGACGCAAGAGTGCAAGCGCATTTTTTGGCTGCATGTCCACGAGTCGCCTGAAGGTATCTGCCGCCTGGTTCGCGTCACCCGCTGCAAGTTGCGCCCCGCCCAGCGCTTCGGTAAGTTGGGCGTCGTTCGGTATCGCAGACAGGGCAGCCTCGGCAGCCGCGACCGCGCCCTTCGCGTCGCCGTGACGTGCGAGCCAGGTGATGAGCGCGAGCCTCGAGCGCAGAGAATTCGGGTTCGCGGCAACCGACTTGTCGAGCGCTGCCCTGATCTGCTCCGCCGATGCGCCGGTGACCGTCAGCAATTCGGTGGATGCGAGCAGGAGTTGCTCGTTCCTGGGGTCCTTGGCAAGCAGCCGCTCGTAGCGCTCGCGCGCGAGCTCCGGATGCCCTTCCTGCATGTCGATGAGTCCCAGGTCATACGCCGGCGCATAAGCACCGGGATGCGCCTTGAGCGCCGCCTCGAAATTTGCACGGGCATTCTTCAAATCGCGCTTCAGGAAATAAACGGTGCCTCGAAGATAGGGAGCGAGACCGGGCTCCGGCTGCTTCTTTTCCAATGCCTCCACGTCAGCCAACGCCTTGTCGAATTCGCGCCTCCGCAGGTGCCCGCTGAACAAGGCAAGGTCAGCCTGATACTTGGTCGAGTCGCTCGTGGCAAGCGACTCGAGATCGCTGAACGCCCGCGCCGTATCCCCGGCCGCAAGGCGGACCTGGGCAAGGCGAACCTGATTGCCCATGTCCGGCTTATCGACCTCGTTCGCACGCGCATAGGCAGCCTCCGCACGCGTCGCATCGCCCGAGGCGAGGTATGCCTCACCCGACATGCGCAACAGCGCGGGATCGTCGGGCGTGTGGCGAAGCGCCGGCTCGAGTGCCTGCAACGCCTGGGATGCACGGCCGGTGCGCAGGTAAAGCATCGCCAGTGCATGCGCGACGGAAGGATCGTTAGGCACACGTGCATCCACCTTGCGGAGAGAATCCTCGGCGGCGGCATAAGAGCCAAGCCGATAATTGATGAGGCCGGACAACAGCAGGCTTGGCAGGTGATCGGGGCTGCCCGCAAGCACCTTTTCGATGTCCTCGCGCGCCCGCGCATTGTCGTTCTCGGCATAAGCGACCAATGCACTGGCGTAGAGCGTTCGGCTGTCGGCGGGCGCAATTTCATTCATCTTCGCGACCTGCGCCTTGGCGATGTCGCGCTTGCCCGACCGCATCGCAAGCGACATCAGCGCGAATCGCGGCGCCAGCAATGCCGGATGCTTGTCGATCGCCGTTTGCAATAGCTTGTGCGCCTCCGACGCATTGCCCGATGCGAGTTCGAGCTGTGCACTCATGAGCAGCGCATCGGGATTGTCCGGACTGCCCGCAAGGGCCGATTTGACAAAACCCTGAGCACTCGGCAGGTCGCCGCGCTGCGCCGCAAATTGCGCTTTCATCAGCAGCGCGCGCAAATCGCCGGGATTGTCGGCCAGGGAAGCATCCAGCAATGAATTCCCCTTCGCGGCATCGCCCTGCGCAAAGTAGGCGGCCGCCAGCGAAGCGCCGAGGTCCGCGCGAGCGGAGGGACTTTCCAGTTTTCGAGTGGCGGCCTCGCTGATGACGTTCTCGAACTTGCCCTGCGCGACAAGCGCGCGCGCGAGGAGAGGATACGTTTCGTCAGCCGATACGTGCAGTTCGATCGCCTTGCGGACCTCGGTTTCAGTCCCCCGCGCATCCCCGATTGCGAACAAGGCCTTGGCGAGCAGGATGCGTGCTGCGCCGTTGCCGGGTGCCTGCTGCAATGCGTTCTTGAGCTCGATGATGGCCGCCTTGTAATCGGATTGGGCGATATAGGCGTTGGCCGAGGCGATGTAGCTTGCGGCGTCGCGATGCGAGCAACCGACGACCAGAGCGGCCATGACCATCGCGAAAATGCAGCGGAGCGTTCGAACGTGAGATTTGATCATTGCGGTTCCATGATGACCGATCATTCGTCATTTCAGTGCGAAGCGATGCATCAGATCGTACAGCGTCGGGCGGCTCACGCCGAGCAGATCCGCCGCCCGGCTCAGATTGCCATTGGCACGGCCCAGCGCGCGCAGCACCGCGCTTCGCTCGGCCTGCTCGCGAACCTGCCGCAAATTAAGCGCCTGCGGATCGGCACCGGCGGGCGCGAGGCCGAGTTCGGCCGCACCGATGCCGGCCGTATCCGACATGATGACCGCGCGCTTGATCACATTTTCCAGCTCGCGAACGTTTCCGCCCCACGCGTGGGCCTCGATTGCGTCGATGGCATCGGGCAATAACGCCAGAGCACTGCGCCGCTGCTCCGCGCCGAACCGGCGCACGAAGGCATGTGCGAGCAATGCCGCGTCTCCCTGACGCATGCGCAACGGTGGAATCTCGACGACGATCTCGGCAAGCCGGTAGTACAGATCCTCGCGGAATTTTCCTTGTGCGATCAGGTCCTTGAGGTTCTGATGCGTGGCGCAGGCGATGCGGACGTCGACCGCGACCTCCTGGCGACCGCCGATCCGCTCGATAACGCGTTCCTGCAAGAAACGCAGCAGCTTCGCCTGCAGCGACATCGGCAGGTCTCCGATTTCGTCGAGGAAAAGCGTTCCTCCGGCTGCCGTTTCGATCTTTCCGAGCGTCTGCTTTGCGGCGCCAGTGAAGGCACCCTTCTCATAACCGAAGAGTTCGCTCTCGAGCAGGTTCTCGGGAATCGCCGCGCAGTTGATCGCCACGAAGCGCTCGGCGCGTCGCGGAGAAAGTTCATGCAGCGCGCGCGCAAGCAGTTCCTTGCCGGTCCCCGACTCGCCGAGAATCAGCACCGTCGCCGACGTAGGTGCCACCTTTTCGATCGTGCGGCAAACGTGCAGCATCGCCGGGTCGCGGGTGAGAATTCCGGACATCGCCGGCGTTTCCCGCGAGGCGTGCAAACGCGCGTTTTCCTCCTGCAATTCGTGAACCCGGAACGCGCGGTCGATCGTCCAGACGAGCAGTTCCGGCTCGAAGGGTTTGGTGCAGAAATCATGCGCACCCAGGTTTATGGCCTGCAACGCGTTCGCCCGATCATTCTGCCCGGTCAGCACGATGACTTTCGTCCCGGGAACAAGTGCGTGCAATTCAGCGAGCAGCTTGAGCCCCTCGGAAGCATCGTCGGGTTGCGGCGGGAGTCCGAGATCCATGGTGACGACAGCGGGCTCGAACCGCCGAACCTGCGCGATCGCGCTGGCGCGATCGCTGGCCACGATCGTTTCATATTGGTCGAACGCCCACAGCATCTGCTTTTGAAGTGCCGGATCGTCCTCGACGATAAGCAGTGGCTTGCGCGTCTCCGTCATGATCTGGCCATGCGTGCGCGGGTCACGGCGTCGCGGCAAATAGAGTTGAAGCTCATGCCACGTGCTCGTCGAGGACCGCCGGACCCGGCGTCGCCTGCGCCGCCGGCAGAAGCACGCGAACGCGGGTTCCCGCGCCCGGACTGCTGTCGACCCGTATTTCACCGCCCAGCGCGTTCACATACTGCGCGCTTTCATATACACCGATGCCCATGCCGGAGGGCTTCGTCGTCTGGAATGGCTTGAACAGACGATCACGGACGAATTCGGTGGTCATGCCAGCTCCGTCATCCGCGACGGTGACTGAAACGAATTGCCCGGCGGTTTCGACACTGACCCTGACGGATTGTCCCGGCGTACTCGCATCCAGCGCGTTCTGAACCAGGTGTCCCATGACATGTTCGAGTCGTTGCTCGTGCCCGAATGCCGCGGCCTGCGCAGTCGATTCCAGCACTATTGGCACGGGCTGACCCGATTTGGCTGCACACGCGCGCCTTACCACTGCGCCAAGATCAACCAGGCGCGCGTTCTCGACGGGCTCGGCGCCGGTACGCAATTGAAGCATCAGCGCGTTCATGCGTTCGACGACATGCTGCACCGTCAGTAGCATATCCGACTGAAACTCCGGATTATCCCGATGGCGCTGTGCATTCTTCAACATCAACGACAGCTGGGACACGAGGTTCTTGAGGTCATGCACGACGAACGCGGACATGCGGTTGAACGCATCGAACTTCCGCGCCTCGAGAAGCGCTTCCGATGTTTTTACGTGTCCGAGATAACTGGCCGCCTGCCTGCTCGCTGTCTTGAGCAGGTCGCGGACTTCCCAGTCGACGTCGATGACGGCCCGCGACGCCGTCAGCAGGACAAAACCGACGAGATCCTGCCCGGTCACAAGCGGCACAATCAACCACGCCGAAGGCAATTCCGCGATCCACTCCGGAAGCGCGAGATCTCCGTAGCGACCCGGCTCGGTGCGCAATTCCGGAATGTTCAATACCCAGCCGGTTCGCTCGAGAAACGACGCGAGCGCGCCGTCCGACCGCTCGCACGCGTCAATCGCAGCGCAGTTCCAACGTGCGGCGGCAACATGGCCGCGAGCCTCCTCCTTGAGCCACAGAATGCCGCCTGGACTCTCGACAAGGTTGGCCAACGCCATGATTGTCCGTTCCTGAATGTGCTGCGCATGGCGTTCCATCGAGAGCGTTCGCGTGAAGCGAAGCCACTCCTCGCGGTAATCGTATCGGTATGAGAAAAAATGCTTGCTGATGAAGACCTTGAGATTAGCCCGAAATCGACCCGATGATCCGACGAGCACGACCGCCAGCGCCGCCGTGAACAGTAGTTCGATCTGGAATGCGCGGCCCCACGCGCCACCAAAATAGCGAACGAAATAGCCGGCGCCCGCCACCAGAAGCAGAAACGCGCCCGACACGAGCAGGGCCGACGAATGGAAGACCACGCGCCGCGAGAGGTGCAGATCGACAGTCCAGCCGGTGTTGCGCGCCGTCGCAATGGCGATAAACGGGATGGCGATCACGTTGGCAAAGCCGCGCGATGCCCAGAGATCGGCATTGAGCTGCCCGAACAGCACTGCATCTGCATAGAGGTAGAGATCGAGACCGAACACGGCCCCCAGACCCACGACGAGCGGCTTGATGCTCCAGCGCATCTGCGGTTCAACACGACGAATGACTTGCTCGAGCAATATCAGCGCAATCACGGCGATCCCGAGACGCAGGAAGTAGCCGCCGCGCAGTCCGCCCAAGCCAGCCGCGCCGGCCGCGGTAAATCCCTCGCCCACCAGCACGCTGGCGAGCAGGATTGCGCCTACCAGGAGGAACGCACTTCGCGTTGTTCGATTGAACGTGCTTACGCGGGTGCCCGAAGGAATCAGCAGATATGACAGGAACACGAGCCACGCAGCGTAACGCAGCGCTTCCGAACCGCTTGCCAGCAGCGCCGTACCGATTGTCGGCTCCACGGCGAGCGGGATCGACAGCGCTGCCCATAACGTCGTCGCAGCGAGCGCCACGAGTAGCATGCGCGCGCGCTGGCTGCGCCGTGACCCGACCGATACGCGAATCGAAAACATCGCGTATGCGGCGACCGCGAGTCCGTAGCTCCAAACGCTGACGTTGGCGAATGCGCTTGCTGTCACGGCACCAATTCGGCAGTCGGCGGGTTGAAGCCTACACGGCGGTCCCGCGATGCATGGTCATGCACTTGCGAAACCGGCTCGAGACGGCCGGGATGCCCGCATCGGCACGGTGCACCCAACCGGTACGGTGAGCAGGCGGCGTGCGCCGGCCCGGCTCGCCTAACGGGCACCTTCCCCGAGCAGGACGACTCGCAGCGTCTCCAGCATGATGAAGAGATCGAGGAGAAGAGTGTGGTTCTTCACGTAGTAGAGGTCGTACTCGAGCTTGCGGACCGACTGCTCCACCGTCGCGCCGTAAGAGTACCGCACCTGTGCCCAGCCGGTGACCCCCGGCTTGACGCTGTGCCGCACTGCATAGAACGGGATCTGTTCGGTCAGCATCGCGACGAACTCAGGTCGCTCCGGCCGCGGCCCGACAAAGCTCATCTCGCCCTTCAGCACATTGAAGAGCTGAGGCAGTTCGTCGATTCGCGCCCGTCGAATGAGACGCCCGACGCGCGTGACGCGTGAATCGTTCGGTGCCGCCCATCGGGCCTTACCGTCCTTCTCGGCGTCCTGCGACATGCTTCGCAGTTTGTACACGGTGAAGGTGCGGCCTCGGTAGCCCACTCGCTCCTGGCGGTAGATGACCGGCCCCGGACCTTCGGCAGCGATCAGCAGCGCTGCGAGCAAGGCAACGGGGGCCGTTATGGCGATCAAGGACGCCGACGCGATGATGTCGAAGAAACGCTTGACGATGCAGCGCAGAATGCTCTGACGAAAGCCATGCCCGTAGATGAGCCAACTTACCTTCAGCGATTCGATCGGAACCTGGCCGTGAACACGCTCGAAGTAGCGCGCAAGGTCCGTGACCTGGACGCCATTCAGGCGGCAATCGAGCAATGAGCGCAACGGCAGGATGCCACCGCGTTGTTGGCGAACGGCGACTATCACTTCATCAATACGCAACTGCCGGACTGTATCTTCGAGCGAACTGCCGCGCGCGATAATGCGACTCCCCGATACGACGCTCTCCTGCATCTTTTCCAGCGAATAGAAGCCAACGAGTCGTACGCCGAGCGGATCCGTCGCGGTCAATGACGACTCGACGAGACGGGCCTCGGGGCCCGTGCCGAGCACGAGTACGCGGTGGGGAAGCAACGTCCCGACGAGCGGTAGCACGATTGCGTGCCGCACCAGCAGAAGGCCGACGAGCGCGAGGAGAATCGCCACGAGCCAGCTACTTGGGAGCTCCACACCCGGCAACACTCGCGCAATGAGGAATGCCAGGGGAATGCCGATCGCCGGTGCCAGGATCACCCGCAACACATAGCCACTCGCGGACAGGGTCCGGCTTCTTCCGTACAGGCCGAATGCACCGTTGAGACCAATCATCACCGTGGCAAAGACTAATGCCAGCGCGGCGAGATCATGCCGCTCCGTCGCTTGCATACCTTCCATTTGCAGCATGAGCAACACTGCGGCGAACAACCACGAGAGCTCCGCTGCGAGCTGGAACAGCATCGCGCCGGAAATATTCGTTCGAAATGCGTTGAACAATTTCCCTCCGTAAACTCCACCATCCCGCCCCGATCCGTCAGCCGCCGAAGCGCCATCCCAATCGATCAAGGCTCGCTTGGGCAATCATTTGGGGCGCCGCGTTCGAAGAGGACTGCGAGATCTTCGCTACGATCCTGAGTATCGCGTCGGTGCATCAGCAACTAATATGCCATTTCGCGCACACGCCGGATCAGGAGCATAGTCGCGCGTGCCGCACGACATGGGCAAACGAATATTCCCCAAGCGGGGCGTGAGGTAAACCCCGAGCCGCTGATCGGTAGATCGTGTCTTGTGTTGTTCACGACAGAATGTCCGAACCTTGTGACTTGGATGATTGTCACGGTCGCGAGCCTATGCGAAGGTACTGCGAGACCAGCTGCTCATCTCTCACTGCGCCTTTTCTCATGCGACGTTCCCGCGGACATCCACCGGACAGCACCCATATTCTGCCCATGCCGTCCGTCGGATGACACGACCAATCGTCGGGCCCTCTGAAGCCGACTTCACGCGCGTTCAAGCGCCCATTGCCTGGCGCAGTCGGATGCTATGATCGACACCGCCGCGCGGGACCCTCGCAACGACGAGCGATCGGAGCGCAGCTGCGGCTGCGCTCTGCACTCCGCAATGCATCCCGTGACGCCCGAATCCTTGACCGCATCCGCGTCGCATCAACCATTCACGCCGAGACGGCGCAACGTGGCACAACGGACAGGGGACCCGATCCGACGCATGCGGATTGAAACTATCACAAGTGACGGCGCGTTCGCCGCGTTGCGTCCAGCGTGGGATGCAATTGCAGACCGCATCGACGCGCAATCCATATTCTTCCGCTACGACTGGTTCGCCGCTGCCTGGGCCTGGCGGCGACACGATGCAGAACTGCGCATACTGATTGCGCGCGAGGGCGAAGCAGTCGCTGCGATACTTCCGCTGATTTCGGTACGCAGCCGAGGTTGGCGGCGCGTATGGACGCTGCTCACTGTTCCCGATACGCAGTGCTGCGATCTCATCGCCGTTGCCGAAGTGGCGGATGCTGCATCGCAAGCTTTCGCGAGCGACATTGCGTCGAGAAGGGACTGGGATGTTTTGATGCTCGATTACCTCGCCCCCAATGGACTGATACCGAACCATCTGGTTCCCCGGCTGCAGCAACATCGCGTGCACTGTGTCGTCGAGGCACGCGGCCGCAATCTTTGCATTCCCCTCGGCGGCCGCTGGGACGCATATTGGGCAACGCGATCGCGGAGCCTGAAGAAGGCATGCAACCTTGCGGCCAATCGCCTTCAAAAAGTCGGAGCCGTTCGGATCGAGCACGTAGGGCCCGGCGCAATGACCGATCGCGAATGCGAGCGGGCAACTCAGGCAGCGATCGACATTTCGGCGCGCAGCTGGAAAAAGCCGACCGGCAATTCGCTCGATCATCCGGGACCTGGCGGGTTCATCCGATGCCTCTCGAACGCCGCACGCGCCGAAGGTTGGCTCTCGATCTGGCTCGCGTACGTCGATGAGCGCCCTGTCGCAATGGAGTACCAGCTCGTCTATCGTGGTGCTGTACACGCGTTGCGCTCAGACTTCGATGCAAGCCTCGAGCACGTCTCGCCTGGCTCGTACCTGTTCCGTTACCTTCTGGAGCATATGTTCGACAACCGCGTCTCGTTGTACTTGATGGGTCCTGGTGACAACGCCTACAAAGCTCGATGGACTAGCGATGGCAAACCACTGTGCCGTACGTGGAGCTACAACCGGACATTCGCTGGGCGGAGCGCTCACTGGATCGATCAGCTCGCTAAGCCGGCGCTGCGGCCGTTGTGGCATCGGCTACGCGGCGAACGCAGTGCCGGAGCTGGTGAGCGTTCGGGCGGCGCTACCTGAATTCCGCATCTCGCCAAGTGTCCGCCCGGCGACAGACACGGATGTCGTTGATGCCGGACCCCGGCTTCGCAGTCCCGCGCATCGCCCCCTGCTGATCCAGAGTCCAACGCGCCCACCTGGGACAAGGCGACGTTTGCCGATACGTCGGCCGGCACGTCTTCACGTCAGCTCATCCCGCTGACCGTTGCGCACCGACTCGAGCGCTTTCAGTCCGCGACATCGATCGCCGCAACGGCTCGGTTCGCAGGCGCGATGGGCGTTTGGTCGACCGGCGCTCCCTTGTGCTTGAAAACCCACAACGGAACACCACGAGCGACCGGTCGTCCCCCTTTGTGTTGACCGATATGACAGTGGCATGTACGCTGCTTTTGCGCACTTCGCTTGTGCAAATGCAGGTTGGGCATTCAACCGTTACTCAGGTGCCGTATGACAACTCGAAGGCAGTTTCTAAGGGGATTCGGAACCGTCGGCGGTACAGCGATCATCGCGAAAGCGGCGTCGCTGGCTTCTGGCGGACCGCCGCTCCCCCGTGAGAAACCACCGCCGGTGCGCCCGCTTCGGGCCCATCCTACGGAATCCGCTGCCCCGGCAACAGGAGCGCCGGTGCCTTCTTCCGCCCCTTCACCAACGCCAACGCCTATACCTCCGGTTCCGGTGTCGCCGCCACCGGGTGGCTGGTCTGCGTATCCGTACGACAACGTCATGATTCTGTACGCGGACCGAAAGCCAGTCGCGCAATTTCAGGGGCCGATCGAAGGGCGAGCTCCCTACATTTCGAAGCACACGCGTGGGGCGTATCGGCCGACGACGGGTCGCGTGTATTACGGCGGTGGCGACCATCAATGCGGTGGTTCGGGGTTGCCCGAGGACCAGGGCGACAGCAACGCGAACAGCGCGTTCTATTCGATGGACCCGAACGATCCGACGACGATCGTGATGGAGAACCATCGCTACCTGACCGGCGGCGGACCGGACGCGCTGCAACCCGCCGGCGCCGACGAGGGTGCGCTGGCGTGGGACGAGACCACCGATCGGTTGATCTGCTCACCCGTCAATTCGTTCGATCAGTTTCAGTACGCGGCGCAAGGCGCAGCGCCCGTTGCCGGGGCGTTGCCCTGCGACTGGACGCGCATTCCCAAGTTCGTCTCGCCGACGCAATTCTCGCTCGACAATGGGACGGCGGGCATGTACGTCGGGCAACGCATCCGGCTGCATCTGAACCATCCCGATTTCCCCGGCTACACGCCAGACCGCTTCTACTACACGCCGTCATGGATGGACGTGCGAATTACGGCAATCAACGGCAACGTCGTCACGTTCGCACCGCGGCCGGGAACGCGCATCAAGTTCGATCGGGACGCCATCGGCTTCGGGCCGGGCGTGCCACAGGGCGACATTCGCGGCACGATGTGGCGCGACAACGGACAAGTGTTCTATGACGACGTAGCGAAGCTCTATTACGCCGGCCTGCTGTTCATGGACCCGGCGACGCGCACGTGGGTGCGCGAAGATTTCCGCATTGGCATTCGCGCCCGCAACAATGGCACCGACTTCGGCATGCCCAAGCAGAGCTCGCTCAACAGTCCCAACGGCATGTTCGTACCCGCCAGCATCACCGGCACGCACGACTGCTTCGTGAGCTTTTCCAACTCGGGGCCGGATGGCGGATGGTGGGGCTATTACGAGTGGGACCTGGTCGATCACGTCGTCAACTTCCGCGTGAGCGATGCATCAAGTATTCCGCCGGATTGGGCGGGAAGTCGCTACGACAAGGAACAGCCCTGTCTCGACCGCAGCGGCAAGGCGGCCTACACCTATACGCCGACCGACGACGGCATCTACAAGCTGGACTTCGTGACGCGGCAAGTCACGCGCCAAGCCAAGCTCGGGCGGCCCATCGCCTCGGCCGGCTGCGGGCATAGCGTGTGGATGGACGCGATCCGCTCGGTGTTCATCGCCTCCGATGGTCCGCAAGCGGGCACCGGATTCCCGTATTGCTTTCTCTATGCCCCCGATACCAAGGCGTTGACGGCTCTCGGCAACACGTTGCCCGATGGCTCTGCCATCCGCGGCGACGAGGTCTATCAGGCGCCCAACACCGCCATCTTCGACGGCGGCGGCGTCGATGGCGTGCCTCCTTTGGCGCGGCACGTCTATCGCGTTGGCGCGACCACCGCCGCAACGAGCGCGATCGCGTTCGAAAAGTTGACGGTCGCACCGTATCTCGCTATATCGCCGACGCTGTACGACAAGCAGGCGACGGATACCGCGATGGCGCAGAGAATGACGGACATACCGTGGCGCGTTTTCAGTTCGTGGACAGTGGGGAGAGATGGCATGGCCTATTACCGGGGCGGTTCGCATAACGGCTACCCCGGCAGCGACACGCACAACGCAACGCTTGCTTCGGGCGGGACAGAGGTCGTCTGGAGGCAAAATATCGGGCCCCCGTTCGATGACTCGAATCAAACGTTCCGTCGCCCGCATGTGGCGGGAAAGGACGATCTCGGTACGCTGGGCGGCATCCAGGGCGCATACATGTATTACCGGAACGATGCCGTCGAGCAATATTGGCACATGGGCACGCAGCATGTGTACACGCGCAACGTCGCGTATCCCGACGGGATGCTCGACCTCCAAAAGGTCCCCACGAATCTCGTCATGCCGACGACGATGGTATCGGACGGCAACGGCAATTTCGACGCCGTCGACGGTCTTGCAACCTGGAGCCCGGTGACCGGCAAATGGACTGCCATCGCGAGCATTTCGAGCGCATCCGGCACATTTCTTTCGACATGGGACTATGCGCACGATCAGCTCGTACTGTTCAACAGCGACGGCACGATTACCGATGTTTCGCAGTGGAGCCGCGGGGCAAGCGGAAGCACGTCGATCGTCTATCTTGGACGACTCAACGGAGCGCTCATAGGATCTGTCGGTTATACGTCATGGGCCGAGTGGCTGGAAGGCCACAAGCACATCGTTTATACCGACGGACAGTTGGACAACGATCCGACCGGAAGCGACCTGCGCGCGCGCCGGCTCTACGTCGTAAACGCTACTCCCGGAGCGGTAAGCTTCAACGAAGTCACGACGCCCGCGTATCGGGCGCTTTATGACTTCAACCCGGAAGACGTGATCACTGCCTGCGACTACGAGCACCGGCACATCTACTTCCTGAAGGCGAAGGGTCATCTCGCAGGCGCCGAGCTGTACCGCAGCACGTACGATGATCCCGGCGATATCGAGCTCGTCGGTACAACCAATCTGACGATCGACTCCATACCGGGGGACATCTCGGCGAAGAGCGAAACCGGACATCGCGGACTCCAATACGTTGCGGGATACCTTTACTGCATGGTGCGTGGCCCCGGCGGTGGCGACGTGGACATATGGCGAGTCGCGGTTTGAACGGGATAGTCGTCGTGTAACAATCGCAACGGATGCGACGACAGTTCCGGGTTCGGCTGGGACTGAGTATTCTCCTGCAGCGCCCGTCACCACGGCGAGCCGCATGTAGCCAACGGCCGGATTGACGTCTCCCTGGGCAAATGGTGCCCGGTGTTCCCGTTCCGCCAGAGTCAGCGACGGCATCTGCGCTTCATCATGCGCGCAGAGGGTTGCTCATTTATTCCGTGTCGGGATGCCACGGCGTTCTTTCTATGTCCCGGCGAGAACCTGCGCCATGTAACGTAAACTCGACCTCGGCCACGCAGCAATCTTTCAAAAACGGCCAGCGTCTCGTTGCAGTTGCCATGCTTTTCTTGTGAAATGCATCAGCGATATTCGTCGGATCGCGATTTTGAAACCCCCATAGTTATGCGACCTGTATCACGGAGGCGTGACGGCGCGCCGACGGACGTGAGAAGATGAAACGTCAGCCAATTCTCAAGCAACTATTGATCGGGGCCGGAGCGGGGCTTGTCATCGCACTTGTTCATGGCCTCGGTCATTCAGACCCCGACCCTGTGTTAAGTGCTCATGGTCTCAGCCGGCTCCTCGCAGGTGCCATAGGCGGCGCGCTGGTGTACATGGCCGTATATCGGGTATTCCGTAAAGACAAATGACGCGATGAGCCCACGTTCGATGCTTGGCGACGCGCGAATCGGTCGCCTCATGCGAGCGCCCGCGAACCGCGAAGACTCCCGGCACTGCGCTGCTCTGGAGCTCTCGTCCACGTTCGATGCTGGAAAATGGTAAAGCCCTCACGCAGATGGTTTTTCCAGGTGGCGAGCGCCCTCGCCGGTGCGGCGGCGCTGATTCGCCTGACCCCCGCAAGCGTTGCGGCCGGGCTGCAACGTCATGCGAAACGGGCGCCGCTGATGCCCGAGACATACGCCGACACGCGGCCGGGCGTCTGGGATGCCTACTCCTACAGCTCGATCACGCTCAAGTATGCGGACGGGCGTGCGGCGCGATATTCCGGGCCCGCTGCCGACCGGATTCCTTACATTTCGAAGCACACGCGTGGGGCGTATCGGCCGACGACGGGTCGCGTGTATTACGGCGGTGGCGACCATCAATGCGGTGGTTCGGGGTTGCCCGAGGACCAGGGCGACAGCAACGCGAACAGCG
>Ga0207667_10003520_pt1 | contig 19358 bp, 16 predicted proteins | sample KBSCornC52_FD_184301 | JGI IMG/M metagenome (GOLD analysis project Ga0207667, IMG submission 184301) | Corn rhizosphere microbial communities from Kellogg Biological Station, Michigan, USA - KBS Corn C5-2 (SPAdes) (version 2) | ecosystem: Host-associated > Plants > Roots > Rhizosphere > Soil ...
AAGGAGATGGCGCGCTTGATGGGCGAGGTGGACCTGCTGCTGGTGCCCTCGCTACGCGACGAGATGATGGTGATCTCCAACATGACCGGCCAGCCATCGCTCACCTTGCGCACCGGCTTCGTGGAAGTGGACCAGGTGCGCAGCGACTGGGCGCCCGACCCGAAACACCCGCTGCCGAAGCTGGCCAAGCCGCACCGCGTACCCTACGGCGTCACCCTGATCGGCCGGCTGTTCGAGGAAGGCACGCTGGGCCGCGTCGGTCGTGCGCTGGAGGCGAAGGTGGCCGTGGCCGGGGAGCGGCCGCCGGGATTCTGATCCGCGGACTGATCCGGGAGATGGTCGCAAGCGTGCGGAGGCGACGAGCGAGATGCAACGTATCAGCAGACGTACAAGCGAACGTTTCCGGGGCTGTCCGTCCTGCCTGAGCTGTCGCGGTGCGCGCCAGCTTGGCGAGAGCGCACGCTGACGCCTGCTTCGGAGCTCCGCGATGGCCGGACCGGCCATCGCGGAGCATCCCTTTCCAGAACGTCACCGGAGGGTGACGTCACTCGCTTTTACGGCAGCCACTGGGCCCGAATGGTCAGGCCGGTGACGGCGGTCCGGGCATGCACCAGGACGTAGTACGTACCAGGCTTCGGGTTGCTTGAGGTGCACAGCTCGTTGTTGCCGGCATGGTACGAGCGGCAGTCGTAGCTGGTCAGCGTCGGCGCCGAGCCGTATTTGACGTACAGATCGGCGTTGCCCGTTCCGTTCACGGTCATCACCTCGCTGTAGGTGGCGCCGCTGGGGATCGTCACGGTGTACCGCAGGTCACCACCCGTGGAGATCTTCAGGCCGGTCACGGGTTTGTCGTTCTGCAACTGGCCGCTCGGGGCGGGTGCAGGTGCAGGTGCGGGTGCAGGTGCAGGTGCAGGTGCAGGTGCAGGTGCCGGTGCCGGTGCCGGTGCCGGTGCCGGTGCCGGTGCTGGTGCTGGTGCTGGTGCTGGTGCTGGTGCTGGTGCTGGTGCTGGTGCTGGCGCTGGCGCTGGTGCTGGTGCTGGTGCTGGCGCTGGCGCTGGCGCTGGTGCTGGCGCTGGCGCAGGTGCCGGAGGAGCAGGCGGCGCCGCCTGCGTGTTGCGCAGATACCAGTCCTCGGTGGTGCCTGACGTCACGCCGCCTTTCACCAGAAAGTATTCGTAGGCGCCCGCCTTCAACGATCCGCCGCTCAGGGCGAACGCGCCGGCGTCGGTGGTCGCGCCGTTGGCCGCCTGCACCACCAGGATGCCGTCGGAGACGGTAGCTGCGCCCTGCCCGCCCAGGTTGGTGATTTTCAGCAGAGTCGAGCCGGTGGCCGTGCCGCCGTCCACCAGCAGCTTGTCCGCAGCGGAGCCGTCGCCGCCGAGCACGGCATTCATCGCGATGGTGCCGTTGCGGCCGATATAGCTGCCTACGGTCAGCGTGCGGCCCACGCCCTGATCGGCACCGATGCGCACCAGACCGCTGTTGGTCAGCGTTCCGCGAATCGCGAAGTTGCCCATGGCGTTGCCGGCGAACGGCGTCAGCGCATCCGCCACCGCAACCGTGCCCTGGTTGTCGACGTCGCCCACGACGCTGCCATAGCCACCGAGCGCGGCGCCGACCGGCACGCTCAAGCTGCCGCGCAACGAAGCGCCTGGGCTTGCTGCATCGCCGACTGCCAGCGTGGCGCCGGAGCGCAACTGCATGGCGCCCGCATAGGTCGAATTATCGGCGGTCAGCAGCAACACACCCTGCTGCGCATCGACCGACGTCACGCCCATGCCAGCCAGAGACTGCCCCACGATCCACGTGCCGTCGTCCAGCTTGCGCACAGTCTGGAAGTTGGCGACGGTCGGCAGCGTATCGGTACCGCTGCCGTTGAGGGTGAGCAGATTATTGCCGCCACCGCCGTCGATCGTGCCGCTCACCGACGAGCCGCCATACAAGCGCAGCGTGTCATTGCCGCGCGCGAACACCAGGTTGCCGATCACCTTGCCCTTGTTGGTGAAATCCAGCGTGCTGCTGCCGGAGGCGCCGATCACATTGCCCGGCGCCTGGATCACCCCGGTTTCGTTGTTGACAATGTAGTTGCCGCCGGACGAGGCCTGGAACCAGATCGCCGCCGCATTCATCGCGCGGATCGTGCCGCTGTTGATGATGTGGTTGCCGGCGGCCTGGGGATTCACCGCCTCGCCGTTGTTCTCGGAACCCGCGGCAAGAATGGTCGCGCCCTGCTCCACCGTCAGCGTGCTGTCGCTGCGGAAATCGATGGTATTCGCACCGGTCTTGTACAGGCCCACCGCGCTCACCGCATTGTTCTGCACCAGCGCGCCGGACTTGATCACGATATTGGCGCGGTCGAGCAGCGCGATGGCGGAAGCATCGCCCACCACGACCTGCGCATTCGGCCCCACCGTCACGCTGGCGCCGGCAGGTGCGGAAGGGCCTGCGCCGATGGTGCTGGTCCACGGCGCGGGCGCCGCGGTATCGCAAATGGTGGACGTACCCGTGGTGCTGCAGGCGGCATGCGCCTGCGGCAGCCAGCTCAGGCTCGCCAGTACCGCCGCGCAAAGAACGCGGCGCGCTGGCCAGGTTTTCTTGAAGGTAAGTGGCGGAGCCTGTCGGTGAACATGGCGCATGGTGTGGATTCCCCCTGGCACTGGCGATCGCCTCGGCGCGCGATACGCGTGCGCAGGCGAAGCAGCGGCGCGCGGCGCCGCTATCTGAAACATGGATGCGTGGATGACGATCAGGGAAGCGGATCGCGCCATATCGCGGCGGCGAACCAACACGCTTCCGTCCCCAGGGTTCCCGTTCGATCCTTATGTGGACCCGTTCGCAAAACCGGAAACGGGAGCCGCAACCCTGCAAATCCAGTGTAGATAAGCGCAGGTTTGCGCGAAGGAGCAGCAGCGTGCCTCGCTTTGGTCAGGCGAGGCCACTCGCCGATGAGAAGAGAGACCCTCTCCCTCTGGGGAGGGGTTGGGGTGAGGGTTCGGACAGAGTGGTGCGCATCACTCCGCCCGAACCCTCATCCGCCTGCCGGCACCTTCTCCCGGCGGGAGAAGGACTCGAGCCCGTAAACTGATCTACGAGATCGCACCCTGCGCGTCGTCAGCCGCTTCGCACACTTCACGCGCACATGTCCTGGCATAGCCCAGCACCAGGCCCAGGCTCACCTCACTCTGCGCCAGCACCGCCACGATCAAGCCCATCTTCCCGCGCGGCACCTTGCACGCCACCAACTTGTGCGTGCGCCCCTCGATCAGCAGATAACCCGGCGAATCCGCCGCCAGCTCGGCCATCACACTGTTGGACAGCGCCATCAGCGAGCTGCTCATCGCGGCGAACTTGCCCACCGAAACGCGCGCGCGCGAACGTTCCGCATAACAGCGTCCGTCGCGCAGCGCGAACATGCCGGCGACGATCCCCTGGCAATGCGCCATCGCCTTGTCCAGCGCCGCCAGGCACTGGCGCTGGCTGGGCATGTCGATGCTCATGCGCCGCCTCCCGGCTCGCCGGGCTGGTCGAAGCCGAAGCCGAATTCCAGGATCACCAGCAGCAGTTCGATCAGGTGCGCGATATCCTCGCGCCGCCGCGCGTCCACCGTCATCACCGGCGCCATCAGGCCATGCGCGCGCACGGCCTCGCGGCAGCGTTCCGCGATCGCATCGGCCGCCTGCTCGCTTTTGTTCAGCGCCACGATAAACGGCATCTTGCGCAGGTCGGCGCGATGGCAGGCCAGCGTGCGCGACAGCTCCTCGACGGCATCGGCGCTGGTCGCGTCCACCAGCACGATGGCGCCGAGCAGCCCCGCGCGCACCACCTCGAACATATAGCTGAAGCGCTCCTGCCCCGGCAGCCCGTAGAGCAGCACGCGCGATTCGCTGTCGAGCTGCAGCTCGCCATAGTCCAGCGCCACCGTGGTGGTTTCCTTCAGGTCGCGCAGTTCGTCCGTGCAAGGCACGTCGGTGGTGACCGGATCGATTTCGCTCAGCGCGCGGATGCAAGTGGTCTTGCCCGAGCCCGGAGCCCCCATAAAAACGATCTTGTGGACTTCGTCCATCATTTTCCCAATCCGAATCGATGCAGGATGCGGCTGGCCAGCCCGGACCAGCGCCGCCGCCCTTCCTGCTCTTGAACGACGGCGGCCTGCACCACGGCCCCCTCGCGTACGCGCGGAATGCGCTCGACCAGGCCGGCCGCGTGCAAACGCTCGATGCACAGCTCCACGTAGCGCAGAGGCAGCTCGGTGCGCTCGGCGATGCGCGGCAACGGCAGCGCTTCGGCGGTCATGCTTGCCATCACGCGCCACCACGACTTCGGCCAGTCGGTCAGATCGCGCGGCCACGCCATCAACCGGTACGACCACTCCAGCGACGGTGTCGCATCCGCATATTGGCGCTCGCCCAGCACGCGGCTGCCCGCCTCGCTCAGCAAAGCCAGTATTTCCGGCGGACGCAGCGGCCGGTGCAAGGTGCCGCGCGGATAGTTGCGCGGGCGCGACGAGCAGCCGATCACGCGCAGATTGCCCGGCGGCACGGCAGGCGCGCCGGGGTGATCCACATTGATCAGGCACACATCGATGGGCACCCCGGCCTCCGCCACCACCGCGTCCACCACCCAGGCATGCTTCAGATACGGCTTGAGCAGGCCGAGGATCGAACGCAGCGCGCCGACCTCCTCCGCGCTGAAGTTGGGGCAGGCGATGCGCAGCGCGCGGACGCTGTCTTCTTGTCGGCGCATGGCCAGTACCAACGGCAGCGCTTTAGATCGAAGCCTCCAGCGCCACCATGCTCAGGCGCGAACGCGCCAGCGCCATGCCGATATTGGCGCCGATGCGTGCGACAAACACGGCCACGTGGTTGGGGTTCTTCTTCGAGCGGATAAACACGTGGATCAGGTTGGTGCTGAACACCACGATCTCGTTGAAGTAATGCGCGCCGGCCGCACGCGTGGTGATGCCGCGCGACTGGTCGAACAGGCGCTCGATCTCCACCACGTTCTTGCCCTGGAACAGATCGCCGGTCGCGGCCGCGACCAGGTCCAGGATCTCGCCCGGATGCGAATCCACGGTCTTCACGCCCAGCAGGAAACCGCTGGACATATCCACGTAGCCGACCGCCACGCATTCGGGAACGTCGGTCTGCGCCGCCGCCAGTGCTTTATCCAGAGACATCGGGTTTTCTCTTGTGGGTTAAAAAGTCAGTGGGTACCGCTGGCCTGCGGCAGCCGCGCCGCGCGCGCGAAACCGCGCACGAAGTCGGCCTGCGCCTTGGTCTGGATCGCCATCGGGCGCGCCGCGCGCACCTTGAGGATGGCTTCCTCGGCACCGTCGCCCAGCCACACCAATACGGCGGCGAGCACGGTGCCGGTGCGCCCCAGGCCGCCGCGGCAATGCACCGCCACGCCGTCGCCCGCGCGCATGGCGCGTTCGATCAGGCGGCAGATGCGGATGGCCTGGCCCAGGCTGGGCGGGGCCAGGTCGGGGATGGCGAAGTGATGCAGCGACAGGCCGTGTGCGTGCAGCGCCTCCCGCGGATAGACGCAGCGTTCTTCCGCGCAGATCAGCGCGCGCACGCCTTCGCCCGCCAGATAGCGGAACTGCGCTTCGATATTCGAGGTGATGCCGGGGCGGCTCATGCCGCACAGCAATCCGGGGATCAGCCACCACACGCCGACATCCGGACGCAGCTGGCCGGCCTGCGCCGGCAGATTGCAGTTGCCGGTGTCGACATAGATGCGTCCGGCCGGTGTGCGCGGTTCGCGGAAAAACGCCGGCGTCGGCGCGCATTCCTGCACCGCGCCGCCGGCGAGCAAGGCCGTCGTACCGCCTACATGCAGGCAATCCAGCCGATTGTGCGTGGCGGCAATCACGCAGGCGCGCGCGGCGACGGCCTTCATGCGTTCACGCACGACAAGCGCCATCGCCTCGTCCAGGCCCGCAGTCGGTTCGTCCAGCAGATAGAGATCGGCCGGCGTAGCAAGCGCGGCCATTACCGCCAGATAACGGCGCAGTGCGCGCGGCCAAGCGGAAACTTGGGTTTCCGCCATGGCTTCCTTCTCGCACCGGATCTCGCGCAGCCATGCATGCAGCGCATGGCTTCCGGCCGGGACTCCCCCTTCCAACAGATCGCGCTGGCCCAGCCAGGCGATGGACGGCGCCGCGGTGGCCAACGGCAACCCGCACCAGGTCGCCATGCCCAGCAGGTCGGCACCGCCGTGTGCGGCGATCGCGCCGAGCAGCGACGACTTGCCGCTGCTGCCGCCGCCGACCAGGAACAAGGCGCCCGGCCGCTCCACTTCGAGCGAGACCTGCCGCAGCACGCACTGCGCGCCGCGCATGATGTCGATGTCGTGTAGCGCCAGCATGCCTTACCCCCTGCGCTACCGAACATGGGACGTCGGTGCGGCACGGGCATATGGTGTGAGCCGGGCATGCCGCTGCACATGTCAGGCCGGGACAGGTGAGCAGTCAGTTCAGGCCCGGCGCCGGCGGACGCATCGGTGCAGGCAATGGCCTTGGCGGCGCCGATCTTGGCCTGTTTCCACATGGCCCATGCGAGTGCCGACGGATAGGTTCCGCGATTCCGTCCCCCGAATCCGGTCCAGCGCATGTCCTCAAACCCTTCCTCTCCCGGCCTTTCCTTTCCCGCGAACGCCTTGCAGATCACCATGCTGGTCGTCGAAGACCGCCCTGAGCTGCGGGATTCGCTGCGCTTCCTGCTCGAACGCTATGGCCACGAAGTGCTGCTTGCCGCTTCCGCGGAGGAAGGCCTGGCCGTGCTGCGCGCGCGTTCGGATATCAGCCTGCTGCTCACCGATATCGGCCTGCCCAAGCTGGACGGTTGGGATCTCGCGCGTGCGGCGCGCGCGGCGTATGGCGATATCGCGGTGATCTACATGTCCGGGCACGCGAGCGCCGAATGGCATGCGCAAGGCGTGGCGGGCAGCGTCTTTCTTGCCAAGCCGTTCGCCATGGACGATCTGCTGAACTCGATGGGCACGCTGCTCAGCGCGCGCCGCTGATGTCGTCATCGCCTGCTGCGACAAACCTCGGCACAAAAAAAACCGGCGATGGTAGGTCGCCGGTCCGAACGGTACAGCCAATGAGTCGGAGGTTTCATTGCACTGCCCACAGCCTAGGGAGGCGCCGTCTTCGTGCGCAACCGGTCGGTCGGCGCAGTCCCCGGGGGCGAGGGCTGCGTGGCCGCCGGACCGGGGCATCCTCCCCGGGCGAGCGAGACGGTTGTTGGAAACGCGGCGCCGGCAGACCGTTGCGCGCCCTGAGACGCCGCTTCCTCTACTGCGGCCTTCGGTGGGAGTGGAGACCCGAAGGTGGGAGCGGTGCGAGGTGGATACAGGCTAATTCCGCGGTATCCGAGCAGCCATGTCAGCACAGGCCAATCGTCGGTGCCGACATTTCAGTTCGATGGCAGCGGCCGTTCGCCGGCCAGCAGCTTCGCGCGCTGCAGCGCCTTGTCGCGCGCGTCGGCGTGGCCGAGCGCCTGGTAGATGCGCGCTTCCAGCGCGACCACGCGCACGTCGTCCTGCGCCCAGGCCGACAGCGTGCCGCTCACGGTGAGCGCCTGATCGGCCTGCCCGGCCCCGAGCAAGGCCGAGGCGTAGGAACAGCCGACATTGACGATCAGCGCCGGCACGCCTTCCTTGCGCGCGCGTCCCAGCAAGGCTTCGAGCAGGGCGAGGCCGTGCGCAGCATCCTTCGCCTCGACCAGCTCGGCTTGTGCGAGATCCGCATACAAGGGCGCCCAGTCGCCGGCGCCGGCGGGTTGTTCCTTGGCCCAGGCCACGAAGCGCTCTGCTTCCTTCGCCGCGTCGTCCGCATGCCCGCTCCTGGCCAGCGCCCGCACCAGCACCAGCCATACCGTCGCGCGGTCCTGCTGATCCAGGCCATCCTGCGGCTGCAGCGCCTGGCGCGCAGTGCGCACGGCTTCGTTGTCATCGCCCATGTCGTAGGCCATCTGCGCCAGCAGCGCCGGCACTTCGACGACGAGCATCGCGTCCTCGCGCGGATCCATTTCACGCAGCAGCTGATGCGCCAGCGAGGAGGCTTCGAGCATGCGGCCGTTGTCGGCCAGCGCGATGGCGCGCACAAAGGTAAGTTCGCGGCGCATATGCACGTCGACCAGGTCGGCGCTCAAGGGCCAGAAGCGGTCGGTGATCGCCAGTTCGTCGCGGTATTTGAGCTGCTGCTTGGCGACGCTGGCCATGCCGTCCAGTTCCGCCGGCAGCATGGTGCGCGCGCCGTAGCGGGCGTCCTGGTCGTAGGCGCGCTGCAGGAAGCTCATGGCGCTGTCGAGCTGGCCCTGCTTGGCGGCGATCAACCCCATGTCGAAATCCGCGCGCGACATGCCGAACACATTGCCGGTCAGGGTATAGGTCGCCCTGCCCTTGCCCAGGTAGTTCATGGCCAGGTCGAGCTTGTCCTGGGTCTGCGCCAGCCAGGCGCGGTTGAGATAGGCATTGGCCAGTTCGTCATTGACCTTGGCCTGCTCGAACAGGCGGATCGATTCGTCCAGCATCGCCGCGCCGCGATCGAGCTGCTGCGCGCTGGCATAGCGCAGGCCCAGGGTGAAATGCACGCGCCCGCGCAGGGCCAGATCCGTGCTGTGTTCCCGGTCCAGCCGCGCCAGCAGATCGCGCAGGCGCTTTTCGCAGGCATCGCGCTCGCCGCGGTCGCATTCGAGAATGGCGCGGGTGTATTCGATCTTCGGATCGTCGCGCCAGGCGTCCGGCACGCCGTCGATCACTTTCTGCGCGGCATCGATCTGGTTTTCCAGGCGCGCGGCGGCCACCTTGGCCAGCCAGTCGTCGAGCTGGGACGGCGTCTGCGCGCTGCCGGCGCCGGGCGCGCCGAGGCGGCGCACCAGGGCATCGGAAGCCTGCTTGGCGGCGGCCAGCACGTCCTTGGCGATGACGTCCACGCCATCGACATGGCCTTCGGCCGAACGCAGATCCAGATGGATGCGCCAGCTGCCGTCGAGAAACTTCACGTCCGGCGTGATCTGCCATGTCGCATCGAACGGATGCTTGCTGTCGTCCTCGTCGCCGAACGCGCCGTCCTTGGACAGCGCCACCACGGTTTCGCTGGGCACGGTGCGCAGCCCGGCGGCGCGCAGATGGTTGGCGACGATATCCATCACGCCGTAGCGCAGCCAGCCCCATTCGCCTTCCGCCTGCACTTTCGCGGGCAGCACCACCACCAGCGCCGCGGGTGCAGGCTTGGCCGCATCGGGCGCGGCCTTGCGCGCGGTCCACCACCAGCCGGCGGCGAGCAGCGCAAGGACGGCGATGGCGATGGCGGCGATCCACAGAGGCTTGCGGCCGCGTGGCCGCGCAGGCAGCACGTCGATGGCGGCATCGGCTTCTTCGTCCAACGCAACGGCGGGACGTTCGGCCACGGCACTTTCGGAGGCCACGGTTTCGAGCACCGTCGGCGCAATCCAGTGATAGCCGATGCGCGGCACCGTGCGGATGCACGAGGTGTCGCCTTCCCACAACCGGCGCAACCGGACGATGTGCTGCGCCAGCAGGTTGTCGCTGACTTCGGTGCGCCCCCACACGGCGGCGATCAGCTCGTCCTTGCCGACCGGCCGCTGGCGATGCTCGACCAGGTAGACCAGGCAATCGAAGGCGCTGGCCGGCAGAGCGATCAGCTCGCCGTCGCGCCGCAGCTCACGGGCCAGGGGATCGAGGCGGAACCGGCCGAAGACGTAAACGGGCTTCTCCATGGACGCGCATCATACGGCCATGCCCTTTCCGTGGGCTGTGGCCGCGAGTCAGTTCAATGCCGGGCTCTGATTACGTGCAGGGAAAGAGAAACAACCCCACTCCCCAGCCGCCATTCCGGCGCAGGCCGGACGAGCGCGTAGCGCGAAGAACGCCCGCAGGGCGGCCCCGAAGGGGCGAGCGAAGCGAGTCATCCAGTCGTGCCAAGCCATATGGAGCGAAGTAGCCCAAGCGCTCAGCTCCTGGGCCTTATGGCGATAACCGGGTACCGATGCCACTGGATTCCGGCCTGCGCCGGAATGACGGCTGCGGAAACCGGTTCGCCCTCTGGCTTCAGAGATAGCGCGTCCAGGTGATCTTGCTCAGGTTGTCATTGGCGGCCTGGGTGGCGTTGTTGCAGTTCTTCATGCACGGCACGTTGGCCGGCTGGTAGGTGTCGGGCAGCTTGCTGTAATCCAGCAAGGTGGCGCCGCTCAGCGACACCGGCTTGGTGTCCGCGGTGTTTTCCGCGGCCGCGGTGATATAGCCGTTGATATTGGTGCTGCCGCCGGTACTGATGGTGTTGCCGGCCAGCACCGAACCGTTGATCACCGACGAGGCGCCGATATTGATATCGCCGCCGGAGAAGGTATCGCCCACATAGCCGCCGGCCAGCAAGGCGACGTTGCCGATGGAGTTGGGAATCAGCGTCTTATTGGTGGTATCGCAGAAATTGCTCGGATACACGCCGGCGAAATCCGCCACCTGCTGGTCGGTCAGCCCCGAACCGGCGCTGGCCAGCCCCGCCGGCGTGGCATTCGCGCAGATCTGGTCGTAGCCGGCGTAGTTCGGCGCGTCCGTGCGGTGCGCGCCGCTGGTGGAGATATTGCCGGTGGCGATAAAGGTGTCCAGGTAGTAGCCGGTGCTCGGATTCAGATCGCCGTGGAACCACAGCACGCCGCGCGCAAAGCTCTTGCCGTTGAGCGTCCACGAGCCGTTGTTGTAACTCAGGCAATCGTTCTGGTTGGAGAAGGCCTGGCAGATCGTGCGGTACGGGATGGCCGGCTTGCTGCACTGGCCCTTGCCGCCGCTGCTCAGCGTGCCGGGCACCAGCTTGGTGCACAGGAAATCCTGGTAACCGCGGCCATTCGCCTGCGGATACGAGCCGAGGAAATAGGTGCCGCTGTCGATGCCGTTGACGTTGGACACGGTCACCTGGATCGCGCCATCGACAAAGTCGAACACGTAGTTGGCCGAGTCTTTCAGCGCATAGGCATCGATGGCGGGCTTGTCCACCGTCACCGGCGGCAGCTTGGCCAGCGCCACCGGCGTGATATCCACCTTCAGGCCCGGCTGCACCGTCACGTCGGCCGACATGTAGCTGGAACCCTTGCTCAGCGTGCCGCCGATGGTGCCGGTCACGCCGGTCCAGGTATTCACCGTGAGATCGCCCTGCCCGGTGAGCTGGCCCACCGCGCCGGAGTTGTCCATGGTGGTATTGCCCTGGGTGATCACCGTCTGCGCGCCGCCGCCGGTCAGGCGCACGTCGCCGATCGCGCGGATGGTGGTGCCGTTGTTGCCGCCTGCATACGTCACTGAACCGTTCGCCGTGATCGTGCCCACGCTGCCGCCGCTGCCGGTCCACACAACGTTGCCCATGGTGCGGATGCTGGCGATGGTGACGCCGCCGGCCGGCACGATCACATCGCCCATCGCATCGACCGAGGAGGCGCTGCCGCCGTTGAAGGTCACCGTGCCGTTGGACTGGATCGCGAACGGTTTCGCGCCGCCGTTGATGGTGACATTGCCCAATGCATTGATCATGTCCGCGCTGGCCGCGCCGGTGACGGTGACGTCGCCATTGGCGTAGATAGTGTTGACGTGGATGCCGCTGCCCACGCTCACGTTGCCGGTGGCGCGGATGGTGTTGATGCCGTCCACGCTGGCGCTGTCCAGCGTCACATTGCCCTGCACGTTGAGGTTGGCGTTGTTGCCGCCCAGCACCTTGATGCCGCCGGTAAGGTTGAGGTCCTTGTAGATATTGATCGTGTTGATCAGGGTCGGCTGGGGCGGCAGGTTGGAGTTCGAACCGCTTGAACCCGGCTGCGGCGTCACGTCGTACACCGCCTGCAGCACGGACTTGCTCGCCGCGGTGGTGCCGTCGGCGGCGCTGCCGACCAGGTCGACGGTGATGCGATAGGTGCTGCGGCCGGTGCCGTCCTTGCCCTTGACCACGCTGACCACGGTGGCCGCCAGTGCAGTGCCATCCAGCTTCAGCGCGCCGGAAAGCGAGGCGAGCGCGTTCTCATCCGCCTTCTGCAGATAGCGCCGCACCGCCTCGGCACCGTCCCACACGCCGTCCTGCGCCGGCGTGACCGCATGCAGGCTGAGCTGGCCTTCCTGCGTGCTGCGCACCGCGTGCGCAACGCCGAAAGCGGTGGCGGTCATGGCCAGGCCGACCAGGATCACCAGCAGGAGGGTGGCCATGCCGCGCTGGCGGCGGACGGAATCGTAAGGACGATGCTTGGGCATGATGTCGCGGTCGCTCAAGTCAGTGGCGGAAGTTGGGCAGGCAGACGGAGAACGCGGCATGGTCGGCCATGGTCGGGTCGGTGCCGCGGCCGAAGCTGCTGGAAGCGCTGGCCGGCTCCGGGTAGTAGTTCAACTGCATGGCGCTGGCCGCATCGCTGTGCGCATACGGCCAGCAGCTGCTGGCGAGCGCTTCGAACTGGCCGGTGTCCTGCATGCTTTCCGGCGAGGTCAATGCGCGGCTCTGCCAGGACAGCTGGTTCCAGGATTGGGCGTTGTCGCAGGCCACCGGCTGCAGCGCGAACAGCTGCGCGCCCGGCACATCCGGGGCGTGTTCCGGATCGGCCACCAGCAGCAGGCCGCTGCAGCGATAGGCGGCAGGATCCGGCGCGGCGCTGTTGCCGGTGGGGTTATAGCCCCACACCACCGCATTGCCGCGCACCGCGGTGGCGTAGCTGGTCGCCGCCGTGCCGGCGAGCTTGCCCTTGCCGGACTTGTCCGTCTGCAGTGTCGCGCCGGCGATCACGATCAGGTCCTGGCCGGCGGTAGCGCTGACGCCGAATCCCGCTTCCTGCAGTTCCACCTGCGCGCCGAGCACGCTGGCGACGACTTCGCCGTCCTGCACGGCCTGGGTCTTCACATCCCTGGCCACCACCACCAGCGACTTGTAGAGCATCAGCATGCCGCCGACGGTGATCACGCCGATCAGCAGGCCGACCAGCATGCTGATCAGGGTATAGCCACGTTCAATGCCTGCAGTTTTCACGACTGGCTGTCTCCATGTCCCTTGCCGTTGCCGCCGCTGTTGCCATATCCGTTGCCGTTGCCGTTGCCATTTCCGCTACCGCTACCGCTACCGGTGCCGCTATCCGCAGTGGCGCATGCGGTGGCATCGCCGGTGCCCACGGCAATGGCGGGCGCGCCGGCATGGCCGACGGGATCCGCGCTGGTACACAGCAGCACCTGGGTGGTGCCCTGCACGCTGATGCCGTTGACCATGCGCGCGGCGCCGTCGGCGCAGATCACCTGCAGCTCGGTAAGCGCACCGTCATGGCCGCGAAGCTTGGCCAGGCCCTGGTTGGCGCCGCCGCTGCACAGCGAGGCGCCGTAGCGCTGCAGCAGTTCGCGCATCTGCTGCGAGGCGATGCCTTCCAGGCGCTGGTCTTTCGCGCTGATAGCCAGGCGCGTCGTCATGTAAGCGGTGCCGGCGCCGATGATGGCCGTGAGCAGCACGGCGATCAGCGATTCCAGCAGCACGTCGCCGCGCTGCCGGCGGCGCTCAGGGAATGGACACGGTGAGTGCATCTTCATTGCCTGCATGAGCCTCGATAAGAGTGGTAGGCGTCGTGCACGTAGCCGAGGCGACATCCACGGCCAGCGCCGCGCCGCGCGCGCTATAGGCGACGCAATGGAAGGCGGCTTTGCCGGGCAGCGCGATCGAGCTGCCGATCGGCAGGCTCGCGCTCCAGGCCAGGGTGCCCTTGCCGCAGGCGGTGCTCTGATCCGGCCGCGCCACCGCCACGGTGCTGCCGGTGAGGCAGACGAAGGCGCCCGGCTGGGCCGGATCGGCGATGCCGCCAGGGTTGCGCATGGCTAACGCCCTGGCGCGCCCCAGCCCTTCGGCCAGGATGCCGGCGGCCTCGCGCTGATGCGCCGAATCGACCCAGGCCTTGGTCAGCGGCACGCCGACCAGGGCGATGATGCACATCAGGGTGACGGTCACCATCAGCTCGATCAGCGACATGCCGCGCTGCGCGCGGCTCACCATGAGGTGATCGACCCGCAGTTGCCCGGAACAAGACGCTGGCCGGCGGCGTTCAAGCTCAGCTGGCACTGCGCCAGGCGGCCGGCGACGCCGGTCGCGGTCAGCGTGTAGCCCAGCTTGGTCGAGACCACCGTGTAGGTGAAATCGTTGATCTGCGCCGGATGCCAGCCGGTGAACTGCTGGACGGTGGCGTCCGTGGTGGTGGTAGTCAGCTGCGGATATTGGAGCTGCCGCTGCAGCACGTTCTCCAGGTTCAGCGACAGCGCCACCAGGTCGCCCTGGGCGGTGCGCACCTTGGCGCGGGTCACATACGAAAGGTAGGAAGAGAGCGCGATGGCGGTGAGGATGGCCACAATGGCCAGCACCACCATCAGCTCGATCAGCGAAAAACCGCGAACGCGCAGTCGCGCCGCGTAGCGAATGGATGACATTGGATTAGACGCCCCCTGTGGCGAATGAGCGTCCGCACCCCCGCCCGGGCGGGAGCCGCGGAGAGGCGACCTGACCGGCAAGGGGTACGGACGATGGTTGCAGTGTCCGCGCCCTGCGCCGGCGAATGGAGTTCCGGAGGACGCCAGGCTGGGGTCAGTTAAGGCCAGGGTGGAGGCGCGGTCCCAAGCCGGGGGGCATAGGTCGGGGTGAGCGCAGCGAACCCCAACAGGCGGTTGAGTCCGGAGGTCGTCACGTTGGGGTTCGCTGCGCTCACCCCGACCTGCGCCGGCGTTCTGGCGCCCCCCGATGCAGGCCACTCCATATAAAGAGCACCCCGCACATCGAAAACGCATCCTTCATTCATCGCTCGCGAATGCCATTTCGGCACAGAAACCGAGACTTGCGTCTCATCGCTCCGCAGCCCGCGGAGAGCTGGAGACCGCGATGTCACCGATGCCGCCCGACCGCCTGGTCGTACCCGCCACCCATGCCTTCACCCTGCGCCGCCTGCTGGTCGCCCACGGCGGACCGGTCACGCATGCCTTTGACGAGCTCGACCGCCCCCTGGCCCATGCCGGCAACGAGGGCAGCATCGCCCTGCGCCTCGATGACCAGTGGTGCACCCGGGTAGAAAACCTGGGCATGCCGGAGCTCGGCCACCTCGCCGGCCGCGCCTGCCGGGTCGCCGAACACGGCGTGCTCGGCTTCGCCCTGCTGAGCTGCCCCACCCTCGGCGATGCGCTGAAACTGTGGGCACGCTTCGCCCCCACCCTGGCCGGCGGTTTCGAACTGCGCCAGGCGGTGGTACCGGGCGCGGTGGAATTCACCATCCGCGACCTCTACCCCCTGCTGCCGGGCCGCAGCTTCGCGCTGGACCGCTTCATCGCCTTCACCCTGGGCCTGTGCGAACAGCTCGCCGGCCTGCCGCCGCAGGCGATGGCCATGTACCTGCCGGCCCGTGCGCTGACCCGTGCGGTGGCCGCCTCGCGCCATCACCCGATGCCGGCGCTGGCGGGCGATCCGGGCCAGGTGCGCCTGATCGTCTCGAACGCCAGCCTGGCCACGCCGATCGCCAGCGCCCACGCCGGCGTGCTGGGCATGCTGCTGCAGCAGTGCGAAATGGAACAGGCGCGCGTGCGCCGCCCCGGCGACTGGGCCGGCCGCGTCGAGCATCTGCTGGAGCGCCGCCTGGACATGCCCTTCCCGATCGAATCCGCCGCCAAGGCGCTGTGCGTCTCCACCCGCACGCTGAAACGCCGGCTGCAGGAAGAAGGCTGGAGCTACCGCACCCTGGTCGACGAGGTGCGCAAGCGCGAAGCGCTGCGCGCGATGAGCAACCCTTCGATGCGCCTGGAAGACATCGCCAATCTGGTCGGCTACACCGACCAGGCCAACTTCGCCCGCGCCTTCCGCCGCTGGACCGGCCAGGCCCCTGGCACCTATCGCGCGGAACAGGCCTCGAAGGTCACGCCGCTGCGCCAGGCCTTCCGCGCAGCGGCATGAAAAAACGCCGCGCTCCGCCGCGCCGATGGCGCAGCGGAGCGCGGCGTCGAATACCGCTTACCCCCAGAACCGCGTATCGCCACCCGCCAGCGGCGAAGTGAGCACGGTGCGGTCCAGCCACGATGCGTTGAACCAGCCCACGAAGTCGTTGCGCATCTGCGGCGTCAACTCATGCTTGGCCAGGTAACGCTGCTGCCGGCAACTGCTGCCATAGTTCGCCAGCTGCACGACCGTGCGCTCGGCATGCTCCAGCGGCATCTGCTCATCCAGCACGCCGTGCCCGACAAACGCATGCAGATGCGCATGCTCCGCCCCCATCGCCAGCACTTCACCGGGCAACGGCAGGCGGCCGCCAAGCACACCCAGTCCATGCGCGGGCCGCGTCGCATCCAGCGCCATCGATGCCGCCAGCAGACCACCCTGCCCGAACCCCGCCACCGCCGTCCGCGACGCATCCACGCCCAGCCAAGCCTGCAGCATGCCGACGAAGCCGAGCATGCCTTCCAGGCTGGAACGAAACGCCGCGCTCATCTCTTCGCCGGCAGACGCATCCAGCGTGGACAGATCCCACGCGAACGCCCCGCGCCGCAACGGCACACAAGCCCGCGGCATCACCACGGCGACGCCTTCGGAAATATTTTCCGCGACGGCAGCGAATTGCGTTTCGCACTCACCCGCCTCATGCAACAGCACGAGCAGCGAAGCGACATAACCATAGCCGCCCTTGCGCAACAGGAAGGGAAACGCAAAACGCGGATCGTCGATCCACTCCAATCCCTGGTCACGACGCTGCGGGATCCATTCCCGCGCAAGCAAAGAGGTATGACGTGACATGGCGGCCACACTGGCGAGCTGAAGACAACAAGACACCTCACGCCCGGCAAGGACGACACGGGGAGGCGCGGGAGGAACGATATTCGCAAACGCCGGCATGAAAACTTGCCAACCGCGGCGTGCAAGACATCGCATCGAACCGTGCGAGCACCGCAGTACATGCGTGCGCCCGATCACGGAATGTGCCCAGTATCCGCATTCGAGCGGATCAGGACAGGTGATTTGGGGCCGAGGGTGCGTCCGTGGGGGCCACGCGATGAGTGGTGTTGTCATGCGCTGCGCGCAAGTGGATACGCATTCGCAAGCCCCCCTCACCCCAACCCTCTCCCCGGTCTGTACACGGGGAGAGGGAGAGGGAGATGCAGAGCATCGCGAAGATTGAACGAAGAGCACGCGGCGCAGCCGCGGCGTTCCGCTTACGCGCTTCTGCTCTGGCTTCGCTCTGGCTCTTGATCTTCAGGGTCCCCTTGGCACGGCGGTGAGGGCTGGACGATCAGGCCCCGCAGGGGGCGGGGACAGGAGTCCCCGCCTTTTTGACGGGACATGGATGTCCCGTCAAAAAGCCCGGCCAGCCCTCACGTACCCTCCGATGGCTTTGCCATCGGAGGGCGCCGCGCAGGGTGCCTTTTCTTCTTGGTTACTTCTTCTTTGGGCAGCCACATGAGATCCCATATAGACTTCGCAGCTTGCTCAGGGATCGATGCTTCACGTGGACGCAAACATCAAGGTTTATAGCTATTTACGCTTCAGTGACGCCCGACAGTCCACCGGCAGCAGTGCCGATCGCCAGACCGAGTATGCGGCCAACTGGGCCAAGCGCCGGCAACTGCAGCTCGATGCTTCGCTCTCCCTCCGCGACGAAGGATTGAGCGCGTACCACCAGCGCCATGTAAAGCAAGGCGCCCTGGGCACCTTCCTCAGCGCCGTGGACGAGGGCCGCATTGGTGCCGGGTCCGTGCTGGTCGTGGAGGGCCTGGATCGCTTGAGTCGCGCCGAACCGCTCCAGGCCCAGGCACAGCTGGCCCAGATCATCCATGCCGGCATCACCGTGGTGACGGCTAGCGATGACCGGGAATACAACCGGGAGAGGCTCAAAGCCAACCCCATGGAGCTGGTCCACAGCCTGCTGGTGATGATTCGGGCGTATGAGGAAAGCGATACCAAGAGCAAGCGGGTTAAAGCGGCCATTCGTCGTCAGTGCCAGCAGTGGCTGGACGGCGCCTACCGCGGTCGCATCCGTAATGGCAAGGATCCCCAATGGCTAGCGTGGCAGTCGGGCGGCTGGCACCTCATTCCGGAACGGGTCGACGCCGTCCGGATGGCCATCGACTTGTTCCGAGCCGGGCATGGGGCGGTAGCCATTGTCGATCGTCTCAATGCCGCGGGACTCTCGGTCTCGGACAAAGGAACCCGAGCGACGCATCTGTATAAGGTGTTTCGCCTGCCTGCCCTGCGCGGCACCAAGACCCTCTCGGTGGATGGCGCCGACTACGCGCTGTCCGACTACTACCCGGCCATCCTGAGTCCGGAGGCGTTCGACGAACTGCAGGGCTTGTTCTCGCAGTCGGGTCGGCGCAAGGGCAAAGGCGAACTGCCCGGCGTCATTACCGGCCTGCGCCTTACTCAGTGCGGGTACTGCGGGTCAGCCATGGTGGCCCAGAACCTGATGAGCCGGAAAAAGGACGACGACGGCCGGCTCCATGACACCTATCGTCGCCTGTCCTGCGGCTCCGGGCATGCCTATCGCCGTTGTCCGGTGGGTGGCAGCACAAGCATCGCTCCGATCGAACGGGCGCTACTGGAGTTCTGTTCGGACCAGATCAATCTAGACGCCCTATTGGAACGCGGCGCCGCCGACCCGCCGGCTCGCCAGAAACTCGCCGCTGCCAAAGCACGCGTCGCCGACGTGGAGAAGCAGCTCAAGCGCTTGACCGATGCCCTGATGCAGGATGACGGGGCGGCGCCGGCGATCATCCTTCGCAAGGTCCGCGAGCTAGAAGATGAGCTTGAGCGCCGGCGGCAAGAGATGGCCGATGCCGACGCGGAATGGGCGGCCCTGTCCCGGAAGGCGCCAACGACCGCCGACGCTTGGCGTGAACTGGTGATCGGTGTGAAGAGCCAGGATTACGATGCGCGGCTGAAAGCCCGACAACTCGTGGCCGATACCTTTGCCCGCATCGTGGTGTACCGCGTGGGTGTGGAGCCTGGCGAGCCTGCTAACTCCGTACTAGACCTGGTCCTGGTACCGCATGGTGGTCACCCGCGGGTGCTACGCATTCACCGCAAGACGGGGCAATGGCTGGCCGCAGAAGAAGCGAGTACCCAAGCCTTAGCCGGCTGATCCGCATATGCCCCTGCGTCGCTAAATGCAGTCGGTTGGAAGTCAGGTGCACGTGTAGATGGTCACCGTGGGTATCATGATCCTCATCAGTAAGGCGGCCGTTGTCATGATCAGCGGTCGCCTTGCCGTGCCAGTGAACATCAATAATAAGCCATGCCATCTTCAGCAGCTGCTTTCGGTCCGCTGATCACAGAAACCCGGCCCTCGCGATCAACTTCATCAGTGCAC
>Ga0207667_10003522_pt1 | contig 19354 bp, 15 predicted proteins | sample KBSCornC52_FD_184301 | JGI IMG/M metagenome (GOLD analysis project Ga0207667, IMG submission 184301) | Corn rhizosphere microbial communities from Kellogg Biological Station, Michigan, USA - KBS Corn C5-2 (SPAdes) (version 2) | ecosystem: Host-associated > Plants > Roots > Rhizosphere > Soil ...
GAACTGCCCGACGCGATAAAGAATGCCGCCCTTGAGGTCCTTCGTTGCCACCGTCGGCAGCCGCTTCAGCGTCTCTCCGCGCGAGAGCACCTCCGACGGCCCAAACGAGAGCTTGCCCGAAAGCCACTCGTACATCTTCAAACCGAAGCCGTAGTAGGGCACGCCGAAGTAGCTGTAAAGCGGAACCACGAAGCCGAGCTTGTGGACCAGATGCGGCGCGTTCCGCAGCATATAGCCGCGCTCGCGCAGCGCGTCGAGCACCAGCGTTATGTTCATCTGTTCGAGATACCGGACGCCGCCGTGGACCAGCTTCGTGCTGCGGCTCGACGTGCCCTTGGCAAAGTCGTCGCGCTCAACCAGCAGTGTGCGGTATCCGCGCGCGGCAGACTCCACCGCCGCCCCGAGTCCGGACGCACCTCCGCCGATAACGAGCACGTCCCACTCCGCCGTCTGGCCAAGCTCACCAAACCGCGCCGCGCGGTCGTCCATCATCTCTCCTCCCGGGCATATAAACACAGAAAAGCCGCCCCTGATTTGCGGCGGCCCGCAGCATCCAGTCCATAGGCGCATGGCTGGATCTGCTGGTCACAAAATCAGGGGCGGCTCTCTCTTGGACTATGCCGCTACAGCTTGAAACGTAACAAGCGTGGAAACGGTTGTCAACTCAGAGAATCCATAACGCAGGGTCGCTCAGCGAGACGGCATCGACGCCGACCTTGATCAGATCGTCCACCTGGCGCAGGTCGCTTAGAAGCCCGCCGGCGATGACGAACAGGCCGGGATGCGCCGCGCGGATGCGGTCGAGGACCAGCGGCGCAGCGACGGCTGGAAGCAACTCGATCACGTCCGGCTGAAAGTTGGCCAGAAAGCGCCGGCCCGCTTCCACAGCCGCCGAGTCGATGACGAAGGTGCGCAGCACGGTAATCAAGCCGCGCGCGCGCGCGGCGCGAAGCGTCTCGTGGTGGGTCGAGATGATGCCCGCCGCACCCGAGTGGGCCAGGTACTCCACTGCGGAGGCATCGCGCGAAAACCCTTGCAGCAGGTCGGCGTTGACCAGTGGTAGCTTCCCGCGCCCGCGCACCGCAGCAATTGCACCCGCGATGTTCATGGGGCTGCCGAAGAGCAGATAGACGATGCGAACAGGCGAATCGAGCGCCTGCTCCAGCGTCTCCATGCTCCGCACCGCAGCAATAATCCGCGACTCGCGGACGATCTCGTCCCACAACGGCTTATCGTGTGGCGTCTGAATTTTTTCCTTCCTGGCTCGCATCGCTCTCCGAAGTCTATCTCAGCGCAGCCGCTCGAAGCATTGCTCGAACTTCGCCGTCAGCTTCGCCGGATCGGCGTCTTCGTCCACAGGAATCGCCGCGCCTACACGAAGCTCCAGCTTTCCTGAGCGGAACCAGCGGCGGCTTGCAAGCATCTCGCCAAGCCCAATTAGCTCCACAGGAACCACAGGCACGCGCGACTCCTCCGCCAGCAAACCGGTTCCGGCACGAAAGGGTTGCAGTCTTCCGTCCGGGCTTCGCGTGCCCTCGGGAAATATCAGCACCGAGTAGCCTCGGTCCATCGCCTCGCCTGCGTGAGCAAAGCTACGACGAAAGCCTGCCGCTCGCGGCAACGGGAAGACGTTGAACAGCGCAGTCACCAGCCAATAGCCCACAGGCGCCAGCAGATTAAGCACAGCTCTACCCTGGTTTCTTCCGTGCCGCAAGTCTTCGAGCATCTCGCCGGCCATCGCAATCGCTGTTCTGCGCCTCACCTTTCCCGGAAGCGCATACAGAACAAGCGCGCCGTCGTAGGCAGTGACGTGGTTCGCAATCACCAGCAAAGGTCCGCGAGGCAGCGCCGCTTCGCGCTTCACTTTGGGCGCAGCCAGCAGCCAGATGAGCGGCCGCATGACCAGTTCGATAAATAAAATCCTGACCGCGCGGACTGGCGCGCTCCACGGCCATCTCGGATACCGCGGCTCGGAAACCGCATCGTCTGTGCTCTTCGCGGGTGCGGCGCCTTCGCGCTCGATAATGGAGCGAAGATCGCCAAGCGTCTCCGCTGCCGCCATCGCGTCGTCGCTCAACTCTGTGCCGAGCCTCTGCTCAAGCATGGACTGCAACTGCACACGCCCCAGGCTATCGAGATGCAGGTCCTCCGAAAGCCGCTGCTGCTCGCCGTTGCCCGGGACAGGCTCGCCTGTCACCTCGGCAATGGTGTGCATCAGTGCATCATGATTTTCTGCGGCGGCCTGCGGCTGCTGGTTCGAGATCGTCGCGCTGGCCCACTCTGCGATCTGCCGCCGCAGCAGCTTCCCGGTCGAGGTGTAGGGAAACTGCAACTCCGGCCACCTGAGCACACGCCTTATCTGTTGATAGCCGGCCAACTCGCCGTTTGCCTGAGCAACGGCAGAACGCATCTGCTCATCCGTGCCCGAGAAGAGCACAACCGCGACAGGCTCGGCACCGCCGCGCGCGTCGTACGGAACCACGACGCATCCGCGCACACCCGGCTGCTTCAGCATGGTTGCTTCCAGGTCTGCAGGATGGATGTTCATGCCCGCGCCCGTGACGATGACGTCGCCCTTTCTGCCGAGAAACCGCAGCTCGCCGGACTCTTCCTGCGCGGCGAGATCGCCGGTTGCCAGCCACTCGCCCTCGCGCGAACGCATCGCGCCGCCTTGCCACGCTGCCTTCGCCAGCATGCCGCCGCGCACGAGGATCTCGCCTTCGCCGCTTAGCCGCACCTCGCGGCCGGGAAGGACTTTACCGATCGTTCCCTTGCCGACGTGAAATGGATGATTGAGCGTGACCAGCGCCGCCGTCTCGGTCATACCGTAGCCCTGAATCAGCGCGAACCCCAGCGCGCTCCAGAAGGATTCGACCTCCGGCGGAAGCGATGCGCCGCCGGAGACGATCGCTAGAAACTTCCAGCCGAAGATGCGATGGACGCGACGGAAGCGCCACCACCGTTTCCAGGCAGAGAGATTCTTTGCGCGCTCCAACTGCTCTGGCAGCGATTCGATGCGTTCCAGCAGGTACGCGCGAAGCAACTGGAGCACGCGAGGCACCGCGACCGATACCGAGATGCGCTCGCGGCGAATCAACTCCACCATTCGCGCAGGTTCGACATGCTCAACAAAATGCACCTCTGCCGCCAGAAGCGGAGGAATCCAGAGACCCATGAATTGCCCGAAGACGTGGCTGAGCGGCAGGGTTTCGAGAAACCGCAGCGGATGCACCCAGCGCTCGTATCTGCGGTACTTTCGAATCTCGTCTTCGATGGGCTGGAGGCTTGCCAGCACGTTGCCGTGCGTGTGGACGATGCCGCGCGGCTCGAAGGTCGTTCCGGAGGTGAAGACGATCTGGAACGGTGTCCCGCTGTTGACTGCATCGCTGACCGCGAACGATGGCTGCGCAGGCAACTGCGCGTTCAGCTCGGCGAACGGCAGTTGCGGCACGTTGGCCTTTAGCGATTGCAACAGCGCGCGGTCCCCCGCAATCAGTTTTGGCGAAATGTCCGCGACCACGCGCCCGGCAAACTCGCTCGTGCCGGCGGCATCCAAAGGCACAGCGAGAACGCCCCGGAGAAGGCAGCCGAAGAAGGCCGCGATCCACTCGGCTGAGTTTTCGCCCCACAGCACAACGCGCTCTCCGGCGGCGATGCCGCGTTCGTCAAGCCCGGCAGCGAAGCGGCCCGCGAGCTGCGCCAGTTCGCCGTAGGTAGTGCGATAGCGCCGGTTGCCGCGATGAGACACCACCGCTGACTCCCGGGCGTGCTGGCGAAACTCATCAACGAGGCTTGCCAGATGTGGACGCACACCCACATCATAGCCGTCTGCCTCAATGGCCGTTTTCGGCGTAGCGCTTGAGCGCGCGCATGTCCGGGACAGTAACGGCGCGGGCCTTCACGACAACGAGGCCGTCGCTCTGCAGCCGCGCAAGCGCCCGCGAGACAACGTCGCGCACCGTGCCGATGCGGGTAGCAATTTCGTGGTTCGAGAGCGAGAGCCGGAACCTGACCTGCCCGTCTTCATTCGGAGTTGCCTGCTGCGCTTCGGCCAGAAGGAACAGTGCGAGCCGCTGTCCGACCTCGTGAAAGGACAGCACCTCCACCAGCCTTGCGTGCTTGCGCACCCGCGTAGCCATCAGCTTCAGCGCCCGCAGCGCAAACGACGGATGCTCCATGCAGAACTGGCGAACGTCCTTCTTGTCGATGAAGAGCACGGCTGTATCTTCTTCGGCGATGACCGACGCCGGACATGGACCGTCGTCGAACACGGGAACATCGGCGAGCGTTGCGCCTGCCGAATCGACGTGCATCACCTGCTCGCGGCCCTCCGAGTTGTGCTTAAAGGCGCGCACCTTGCCGCTGACGACGACGAAGAGTCCACGGGCTTCGTCGCCGGAGAGGAAGAGCACCTCGCCGGTCTTCAGGTGTTGCTCGACGGCCCGCTCGGCCACCCACGAGAGTTCGGCTTTGGTCGAGCCGCCAAACAGCTTTGTGCATTCGAGGGCCGCGATCTTGTTCAATGGTTCTCCGCCTGTCATATTTCTACAACTCAAGTCATAGCACATTCGACAGGTAGAGATGACCGGCACGCACGGCGGCGCCTAAATTTTCTTCGCCGCCTCCAGCCGTATCCGTACCGCTTTACCTGGCTGCATGACGACTGTAAGCGGCACGCATTCAAATCCGGGAACCAGATTGAACGTCCGCTCCGCGGGCATGGCTTCGAAGCCCTGTGGAGCATCGGTGCGGACGACAAGAGCGCCTGCGGGCTTTGCGATCCGGATGGAAGTGGAGTCGAGCCGCTCGACTGCTTCGCCGGTGGGTGAGATGACGGGTAGGATGAAGCGCAGTTCCATGCCCGAGGCCGTCATTCCGCTCGCCTCGGCGACGATCTCAACGGCGGTCTCCGTAAGACGGTAAGACGCGTGATAGCGCATTTCGCCATCGGGAGCGGGTTGGCGCGCAGGGGTCAACAGGCGGCCGTGAGCGTCGAAGTCAACCTTGCCAGGCGCGCTGGTCGCGGTCAATACCGCCTCGAAGTCGTTCAGGTTAGTGTAGGCGTGCGGCGTTCCGGCTGGAGCATACTCGATGCGCGGCGTAAGCGGCATGTGCGGAGCGTCGCGGAATGTCTGCTGATTGGAGATCTCGATCATCTGGTACTCGGTCATGCTGGCGGTGAGGATGGGGCCGAGCGCGCGGTGATAGAGCAGCGACAGAGCTCCGCCGGAGACGTGGCCTCCGCCCGAAGCGCCGCCGGATTGCACGTGCTCAACGTAGGCCCAGTCGTATTCGGTGACGGTGGCGCGCCAGCCGCCGATGGCCGCAAGATGCGTGCCTATCTCCGGCCAGGACTTGAGGCCGTAGGGTTCGTCGCGCGGAAGAATTGCGCGCGCTGACGACTCAACATCGACGCCGCTATCGAGCACCGCCGCCAGCGATTTTGCGTGAGTGAAGGTGTGATGGATGCACGGGCGGTCGCCGTGGACGAAGTAGTCCGGACCGCCGTAAAGAAGCCCTTCATGCGTGCATGCAGCCATGAGTTCGAGGTTCCGGCGCGCGACCTCGTTGAACCGCTCGTCGTGCTTGGCCAGCAGAACGAACGCCGGATGGCAGCCGTCGCTGGTGCGGCTGCCCCACCAGCTCCACTTGTAGTTGCGCGTTCCCCAACTGTTGTCCCATGCGCCGTCGGGCAACATGAACTCCATGTGCGTGCGCAGCGCGGCGATGGTCTGGTCGAGGACCGCTTTGTCATTAGTAAGCAAAGCATACTGCGCGAGCGATGGAAGCGACTCCTCCACGTTGTAGCCGAGATCGACTGGATGACAGCGCTTCGGAGTGAGCGCCTTGAGCGGATGGCCCTCGCCGTAGAGAAAATTATTAGGCGTGAAGTAATCGAGCGCCGTATGGGCGAGGTTGCGGGCACGGTCGAGATAGCGATGTTCGCCGAGTACCTGCGCGCAGAGCGCGAAGCAGAACGACGCAGTCACCGGATAGTTGATGTTGCCGGTCTCGATGGTGATAAAGCCGTCGAGAAACGTCGCGGCACGGGCCAAACGGTCTGTCCATCGCCTTCGCGTGGCGGCGTCGAGGACCGAGCCGTGGTGATGGAGCGCCTCCGCAAGCGCGATGGCGTGGAAGACCGTGATGCCCTGCCACGAACTGAGCGTGACGTCGTTGATCCAACTGCCGTCAGCGCGGCTCACCTGCTGCTCGGACCACTCATGCACCAGCATCGCGGCGCGCACGTATCTGGCTTCGCCCGTCGTGTGAGCTACGCGCAGCAGCGGGTAGACCGCATCGCCGCAGCGTCCGTGAATGAGCGCGCAGGCCGGGCATAGCAAGCCCCCGTAGAGCGCGGGGTCCTTGATGGCCGTCTGCTGGTGCGCGAGCAGACCGTCGCACCACTTCTGCAAGAGCTCGGCGTAGAGATTCGGCTCCGTCTTCGATTGGCTGCCGGTGGAGGATGGATGCGGCTCGGCGGCGGCCATCAGGTTGGGAAACGCGAGACTGACGCCGAGTGCTGATACTCCGGTGGTTGACAGGCGCAGCAACTCCCGCCGAGTAAGTCTTTGGTCCGAACTATTTTTGCTCATCTGCGGAATCTTAGAGCAAAGACGCGGCGATAGCTACCCCGGAATACGGCTTCCGAACGGATTTCAAATCAAATTGCAACTGAAGTTTGGCTCCTAGGACTCGAACCTACAACCCTTCGGTTAACAGGCGGCGGTGAGGCACGGAGCAGCTTTGTTATCAATGGAGTAGAGAGGAGTCGAGAGGACAATTTGGAGCCCTTTCGGCAACACAATTTGACGAAGAATTTGATGATGTTTTCTAGCGAGATGAGCATTCGGCTTCTGCCGAAGTCTCTTCTCTCAACCGCTTTTGGATACCCGGTCATGGACAGAACGGATTTTGTAGGCTCCTAGTTCCCTCTTTGGCGCGGTTCGACCGCGAGAACATATGTCGTTGACCTCGTCATGCAAACTGTCTGACTTCACCGTGGTTTATTAGCCGATATAGTCGGCGAAAACCGGCAATCTCGGCGGATTTGGCATCAAAATGGAATCAACGCTCAACCAGCGGGAATGGGCTGAATCGTGGGGATTCAGATCTGAAGGACGTCAATCGCCTGCGCCCGGAGGAAACTGCTTGAATATGATGCGGTTGTGGCAGTGCTCACCGGTTGCGATGCGGGCCTGGTGAACTTCACGGCGAATGCGGGCGTGGCCGAGATGTCGTCGTGACTTGTAGGCTCTTCGATCCAGAATGGATTGAGTTCGGAAAATTGCCGTGTGCGCTCGATGGCCTCAATGACCCCTTTCTGATTAGCGTCCAGCATGAGCTTGTTGGTTCAACCGATCTCTTCGCGAACAACGTTGGTCTCATTGCGGTTGACCTTCCAGGGTTAGCACCTGAAAAGGTTGGAGAAAAAATGTATGCGCAACACCGGCCCGCACGCGAACCACAGGTTCCCCCGCATCATCCTTCCACGGGCTGTGCAGCTCGTACAACACAGCAGCCCCGGGCGGCAACTGGAGCAGCTTCCCAATGTCAGCCGTAAACTGCTGGGGCGCGTCGGAAGGATTTCGCAGCGTGAGAATGCCTTTCGTTGGACTGTACGAGGCCCATCCATATACCTCAAGCCGATACGGGTCTCCTCCTATCCAGTGAGTATCTTTCAGATGCATTTTCCCGAGACCAGCGGGCAGATTCCGCCAGTACATCCCAATCATGGGTCGATAGAAGAGAAGGCGTAATGTACATTTCCTGCAGGTTCGTTCCGCTGCCAAAGAAGGAATGCACCTCTGCAGGAAAGTCGTGACCTGGGTCGGAAGCTAAACCATCCGCCAATCAGAGCGTGGAAATAGGCTTTGAGTGCGAGACATTTCTATGACACTCGCCACGAAAGCGATAAAGTACAGTTGACAACACCTACTTGCATTTCTATATTAGATGCGTTGCAGTCAGTGCGATCGATGAGATCTCGGGCCAGTTCCAGCGTAGACACCTCATCAACCAAAATGCCTGCATTGAAAAGGACGAGCAACTTTCTGGCTTAATCCCGTTAGCCTTGTCCCATTTCCAATGAGTAAGTCTAAGGACATCTAAAGATGAAAGTCACAAGAAGAGAGTTTGTTGCGCTGGCAGGTGCGGCAGGTGCCGTCGGCTTTAAGAAGGCAGATGCTCAGCAAAAGCCGTTCTTTACCGACGATATGGAGTCCCTGACGAAATACCGGGCTCCCGAATGGTTTCGCGATGCCAAGCTCGGCTTTTGGGCCTGCTGGGGTCCTGAGGCCGTACCCGAGATGGGCGATTGGTATGCCCGCAATATGTATATCGAAGGTCACGCGCAATATGAGGAGCACGTCAAGCGTTACGGACATCCATCGAAGGTCGGCTACGAGGCGATGGTCCCTCTCTGGAAGGGAGAAAACTGGGATCCCAACCGGCTGATGGGGTTATACAAGAAGGCCGGAGCCAAATATTTCTGTGCGATCGCACAGCACCATGACAACATAGATTGCTGGAATTCCCGCTTCCATCGCTGGAATTCGGTCAAGATGGGACCCAAGAAGGATATCATCGGCATCTGGCGGGACACAGCACGTAAGCATGGTCTCCGCTTTGGCGTCACCGAGCATCTCGCCGCCAGTTGGAACTGGTATGGCGTCACCAAGCTCGCCGACAAAAAAGGCCCGCTTGCCGGTGTTCCTTACGACGGAGTCAATCCCGCATATGCAGACCTTTACCATACTGGCAATGCTGATGCCCGTGTTGAGCAGTGGTACCGCGGTGCCCCCGAGTCCTTTCAACTGGAATGGTTCAACCGAATCAAAGACCTAGTGGATAGCTATCAGCCGGATCTCCTTTACAGCGATGGCGGTCTTCCATTCGGAAAGCACGGCCGAGAATTATTAGCGCACTTCTATAACTCCAACGCTGCTCGGCTAAGCGGCAGATTAGAAGCCGTATATAACTGTAAGAACAATGACAGTGGAGGTCAGTATGCCGCTGGAATGTGTGTTCAGGACGTGGAACGTGGGGTCGAGGAAGGGATCAATGCGGAGCCATGGCAGACGGATACCTGTGTGGGTGATTGGTATTACAAGCGCGACATCAAGTACAAGACACCCACCACCATCATTCAGATGCTCATTGATATCGTCAGCAAGAATGGCAATCTACTGCTGAATTTTCCGTTGCGAGCGGACGGAACTCTGGATGCTGAGGAAGAACTTATCCTCGCACGCCTGGCGGAGTGGACATCAATCAACGGGGAAGCCATCTACGGCACGAGGCCCTGGAAAGTTTATGGAGAAGGAAACCGGGGCCCCAAGGGCGGCGATCTCGCCTTCAACGAGAACAAACTCCAGTACACCTCTGAAGATATACGCTTTACTACGAAGGATGGTTCGCTGTTTGTTTTTGCCCTGGCGTGGCCCTCCTCCGGGACACTTCTGGTCCGTTCGCTCGCTACCAACACAATTCAATCCGTGCATATGTTGCACGGTGGTGAAGCGCTAAAGTGGAAACGGCAAGCGGATGGCTTGGCGATTCAGGTGCCTCCTCAGCAGAGAGGAGATCACGCGTTTGTATTTCGTCTTACGGGAGCTATCTAACATGGCTAGGTTTCCATCGCACCATCTCTTCTCCCCAATAAGAATCGCGAGCTCCTAGATGCAAGGAGATATAGCAGTATGATGAAGCGCCGCGTGGACGTGCGTATTGTTATATGGAACTGGCGGATTGCTTATACCGGAAGGTGCAATCAGTAGTCCACTCGAACGGCTGCGAGGTTAATGGATATTTTTTTTTGGAGCTCGCGTCCATGGTGTGTCAAACGAAGTGCCGCGGAGCCTTCCTGGTCTGGGCGAAAAACGAATACCAGGCGATGAAGACATATCCCAGCAATGGAATACTATAAGCGTAGGCGATGTTCCGGGACCAGTCCGCGATGATCCCCATAAGTGGTGTGAGCACCGCCCCGCCCACAATGGCCATGACGATAAGCGAGCCACCAACTTTACTGTCTGATCCCAACCCCTGAAGGCCCAATGCGAAGATTGTAGGATACATCAGAGACATGAAGAAGCTGGTGAGAAAGATCATCCAAAGCCCGCACCAACCTGGATGAAGGACGGCGATGGAGACGAGGGCGATATTGATGAGACAATAACTGCCCATCAGTCTTGCTGGTTCTAAATACTTCATAATGAAAGCTGATGTAAACCGGCCTATGCCAAACATGATGAGAGTTCCGGTGAGGAAGTAGCCTGCGACCTTCTCTGTCTCTCCGGTGTAATCCTGGACATACTGGATGAAATAACTCCACGTGCCCACCTGGGCGCCCACATAAAAGAACTGGGCAAGGATGGTCAAGACGAGATGGCGATTCTTGAGGAGTCTCGCGATGCTACTTCCTTGGTCAAGAGTAGAAGCATGATCGTCCTTCAGCGCAGGAAACGACGTCCGCCAAATTAGAAATGCGAAGAAGAAAGCCACCCCGCCAAGAACAACGTAGGGGCGAACCACACGTAACGTCTCAAAGTGGATATATGCCTGATATTGGTGCAATGCCCGCAATTGCTGAATCCTGCTGGCGTTCGGTTCGATGCCGGAAAAGATGAAGGTAGTCCCGATCAATGCTCCGGAGATCGATCCGAGAGGGTTGAAGGCCTGAGAGAAGTTGAGACGACGCTCAGATGTCTCAGAAGAACCAGAGAGTGCGATGAAGGTATTTGAAGCAGTTTCGAGAAACGCCAGGCCACTCGCCATTACGAAGAGCGCAAAAAGAAAGAAGGAGTAACGGCCGGCCAATGCTGCTGGCCAGAAAAGGAGTGTTCCCAGGCCGAAGAGCAGCAGGCCAAGAATGAAGCCGGCCTTGTATCCCGCTTTACGCATGTAAAACGCAGACGGCAGAGCCAACAGGAAGTAGCCCATGTAGAAAGCAGACTGTACAAAACCCGCTTGCAGCCGTGTGATTGCGAAGGACTTCATGAACTGGCGTATGAGAACGTCGTTGAGGTTGTTCGGAATACCCCACAGAAAGAAGAGAGCAGTGACGAGGACGAAAGGGATGAGCGAACCCGATGCAAAAAGAGCTCCTGGGGAGGGGCGGGAGCTTCTCTTTCTGGTCTCAATGTCGTGAACGCTTAACATAGCAACTTCCTTCAATTTGACAATATGGGATCACAAGCCTGCAAACAATTCTGCATGGAAAGCGCAATTCGTACGGCCTATATGCGTGGCCCGCTATTGATTCACTCCACTGGCAAGAAAGCCTCCGTCAACGCAGAGTATTTCTCCAGTTACAAAAGACGAGGCTGGGGATGCAAAATAGATGGCGGAGCTAACCAGTTCATGCACATCGCCAAATCTTCCCATAGGTGTCCTCAAGAGGAACTCCCGACCGCGCTCCGTACCATCAAGTAAGTCAGTATTGATATCAGTGCGAAAGACTCCAGGGGCAATTGCATTTACCGTAATGCCATGTCTGGACCATTCAACAGCCAAAGACTTCGTGATGGAACCAACTGCAGCCTTGCTTGCTCCGTAAGCTGCTACTTCGAAAAAACCTCGGAAGGTGGTCATCGATCCGATATTGATGATGCGGCCATATCCTTGGGCTAACATGTGTCTACCAAAGATCTGACAACCACGAAGGGTCCCAGAGAGGTTTGTTTCGATGATGTCGTTCCATGTTTCTTCCGGAAAGTCGAGAGTGGGAGCACGTTTAATCATTCCTGCGCAGTTTATAAGGATGTCTACTCTTCCAAATCGCCCAATAACCGCGTCACAGAGTGCCTTGAGCGACTCCCGATCGAGCACGTTCGAAGTGAGCCGTAATGTCCTCGAGCCTATCCGCTCCAGCGCTTCGGCGACCTTTTCTACTTGCTCCGGTCTCCGCGAAGAAGCAATGACATCCGCCCCCGCATTTGCCAAGCCCAAGGCCATCGCAAGACCGATACCGGTAGTTCCACCAATGACGACTGCGACTTGTCCCGTTAAATCAAATAGCGACTTCGGCACTATCTCCCCCCTCCTGCAAGCAGTTTTGGTCCGTTCTATGCGTGACAGCTAGCTTCAAGTTGAGGGGTGTTCTGATGCTTGTACATCAGAAAATATTCGCGATGGCCAAGCGCTTCCGGTTTGGTGCATGCTCCGGACGCGACATCTCCCACGAGGTTGATTAAATCGGCCGCCGCTTCTTCGAGCGTCTGCTGACCGCTCAGTATGGAACCAGCATTGAAATCCATGTCTTCCTGCATTCGTTCAAAGGTCTGGGAGTTGCCAGTCACCTTGAGCAGAGGCGCTATAGGGCTACCGATCACGCTCCCTCTACCGGTGACGAACAGTACGAGCTGAGCCCCGGTGGCGATGAGGTCCATGATCCCCTCCGTGTCATTGGGATTGGTATAGCCGAACTGCATAAAGTGTTGGTCTGGGACCGAGTCCAGGAGCCATAATCCCGGTCCGGGCACACGCTGCGAAACCCGAAGTACGCCCTGGATTGGACGGCTGCCGCTCTTCGCAAAAGCACCCATGCTCTTCTCTTCGATTGTGGTGAGGCCGCCAGTAAAGTTGCCTGGAGAGATGGAATAGTGACGAACGGCTTTGCAGTAGTTTTCGGCTTTCTCGTGCATCTCATCAAGCAGTTTAGCGACCTCAGGCGTCGCTGCGCGTGACAGCAAGACATCACGCAGACCAATCATTTCGACTGTCTCTTCAAAGACGGCGCTCCCTCCCTGGTCAACGAGGAAATCGAACAATCTGCCAACAACGGGATTACCTGCCAGACCAGAAGTTCCATCTGAGCCGCCGCACTCCGCGCCGACCGTGAGGTCTTTCCAACCCATCGGAACAAGCACAGTGCTCTTTACCATTCTTTCGCGCAACGACTGCAATACCTCTTTGCCCTTGGCTATAGCCGTTCGCGTTCCACCCTCCTGCTGAACGAAGAACCAATCACTGGGCCTTCCAGAATTCGCAGCGGCCTCTGCCAGCTTCGAGGGTTGGGTGTATTCGCATCCCAGACCAATGGCAAGGCAGGCACCTACGTTGGGGTGCGTAGCAAGAGCGAGCATCAAACGAATCGCGTAGGTGTTGTCATAGCAACCAGGGAACCCGATTACGTGGACATCATCCTCATCCTTACCGACGGCATGTGCCACAAAACTCGCACACTCTACGGTATAGATAATGAGGACAAGATTGCGAATACCCTTGCGCCCATCTTTACGGAGATGTCCTTGCCAGATTCTTTCAGACATAAGATATGTCCTTCGCAATGCCGGTTCTAATATCCAGATGGCTCGAGCGCTCATCTACCTGGCTACGGCAATTGTGGAGATGGACCCATTCTCCTTGCGCGATATCCCTCGTCGACAACGCGATGGGAACTCCATATTTGATAATTGGAGTACCGCAGGATATCGCATGCAGTGCTATTTTATGCCCCAGCGCAATTGGTTCGACAGCATGGATCACTCGGTTCTGGACTGCGTTACAGAGAATGAGTGGACCGGCATCTACATGGTCGAGTAATGTCCCGACGTTGTCCGCAAGATTCACCTGATAGCAGCATTTTCTCGGCTGGTCGCGCGCCGTCATCATAAGATTCCATATTCATGGAGGGCTTCAGTGCTCGACATGCCACTCTCAATCGCTTTCCGGACCTGCTTCTCGCCGGTAGCTTTTTCTACCGCCATCGCGATAACTTCATCCTCAACGTTGCTCGGAATCACAACGATGCCATCTAAATCTCCCACAATGAGATCCCCTGGACTGACCTGCACGTTTCCAATCTCGATAGGACAACGGAAGTCGACTACTTTCGCTCGAACAGCTGAATCCTGTGCGTATCGACCGCGGCTGAAAACAGGCCAGTCCTGCTCCAGCACGCGCGAAGTATCACGATGGAATCCATCGATAATTGCCCCTGCACCTTTTCTCATGCGTGCCGCTGCCGTCATGATTTCGCCCCACGCAGCGCAGTTCTGCGATCCGCCCGCAGCTAGATATATCTCATAAGGAAGGATTGAGTCGAGGGCATCGGTCATTTTTCCAAAAGGGTGCTCCTGCCTGCCCCATGCATCTGCGATCTGGACCGGCAGCGCTCTTCCTACGAGACGCATGTCATGATGCAGCGGCTGAATCGCCTGCGGAAGAAATTGGTGCCAATATCCGAGTACGTCAAGCACATCTCCGATTACCGGAGTGTAGAGGGTCGAATGAATGAGCGTGAACCTCTCTTGATCTTTTGTCTGGTGCACGAGCAAGCTCCCATACTTATTGCTTGTGGGTTCGACACCGTCTTGATGACTTTATGCCATCCTTCGAGAGTCCGAGGTGAACTATAGAACCGTGTTCGCATCAATGTCAAGTACTTTAGCGATTTCGAACCATTTGTCAGAGGCAGCGTTGGTTCCCCTTCACCCTTCCCGTGCTCCTTGCACTGTTTAGATGGGCGGATCTGCCTCATTGGCACACTTCTACTTCTGCTGATAAGCCAGTGCTTACCAACGAGCATAAAAGGAACGTTTCACCCAGACTTGCCTGCAAGCAGAAATGGGGCCGGGACCAGCATAGGATTGCCGTAGTCAGAGAATCAAGACGAACTGGTCCAAAGGTTGCGACAGTGAATCCATAAAGTTATCGTCGTGGAGGCGCGCATTTCTTATGCCTTGAATCAACCAGCTTGGGACACCTGGCCCCGCTTTTGCCGCTTGGAATTTTGCGCGTTCACTCTAGTCGATTCGCGCACTACAAGTTTTGGTCGCACCAGAATCGCTTTAGGGCGAGCCGCCTTTTTCCTGTTCGTTAGTTGTAGTGCAAGTTCACCCGCATGTTCTCCGAGCATCGCATCGAATACATCTACCGACGAGAGCGAAACCTTAAACGAATCGGCGTAGCGAATGTTTCCACTGCCAATGATCGCGATATCTTCGGGGATTCGAAGTCCAGCGGCGAGAATGGCATTCATTGCACCGATTGCCGCAGGGTCGTTGACGCAGAAGACGGCATCGGGACGCGACTTAAGGAGGAGCAGCTCTTCCATAGCTTGACGTCCGGTAGCATCGCCAGACTCATCGGCGCGCTTCCGTTTAATGATGTATTCATCCCGAACAGGAATGCCATGACGAGCGAGCGCTCTCTTGTAACCCTGCAAACGACCCGTTGACGTACTTACCGTCTGGCCGCCAATATGAGCAATTTTTCGGCGGCCTATGTCGATGAGATGCTCCGTAGCGAGCTCTCCAACGAGGACGTCGTCTGTTCCAACAAAGTTAGCTTCAAATCCATCAAAGTTTCGGTCAACAAGAATGAGAGGTACTTTCTGCTCTATGACTCTCTGAAGGCTTTGGGTATTGTTTTGACAGGAGGCGACCATCAGCACATCAACGCGACGCCTCATCATCTGTTCGATCTCCTGCTTCTCCAATTCTGGATCTTCATTGGAAGAAGAAATAACTAGACCAAAACCCCTTTTACGCAGAACATCTGAAATGCTCTTTGCCACCTCCGAGAAGAACACATGAACTAAGTCCGGGACGATGAGGCCAACCATAAAGGTTTTGCCTGAGGCGAGCCCCTGCGCATGAAGATTCGGTTGGTAGTTGAGCTCCTTGATGCGCCGCAGAACGCGTCTTCTAGTGGCCGGGCTAATGTCCTCGTGATTGTTGAGCACTTTGGAGACGGTCACAATGGAAATACCGAGTTCTTCGGCGATGTCCTTCATCCGAACGGCCATTTGTACCTCTCATTGGATAATGGTTGACAGCAGCGAGGCTGACGTAGTCTCTCAACACTATATTCCATCATGGAAGACAGCCGCCATAACGATGGGGCAGATAAGATACTAGACATGGTCTAGATTGATCATGATTTTGGTGAATTTGCCGGGATTGGCGCTCCAATCTGAAAGCACCTGCGGAGCCTCGGCGAGAGACACGATTGTGTTCACCGTCGATTCGACAGGAAACTGATGTCGTTGGAGCATTTGGATGACGTCGCGGAAGTCCTCCGAAACGGCGTTACGAGCTCCGCGGATATCTATTTCCTTGCGTACAAAGAGCTTCGTATCGTACATAACGGGCTCTTTGGCATATCCGATGTAAACCACTCTTCCTGTATACGCAACTTCCTCGACGGCAGCAAGGAAGGTTGCAGGCGTTCCAATGGCCTCAACCACAACGCTCGGGCCGACTCCATCTGTCAATTCGGCCAAGGCTGCTGAAAGATCCTGGCGCTTTGAGTGGATAGTATGAGAAGCGCCCGCCTCATGCGCGATTGCAAGTTTCGCATCTTCGAGATCGATGGCGATGACCGTGGCATTTTTAAATCTAGCGGCAGCAATGGCACCCAGCCCTACACCGCCGCACCCCAAGACTGCAACCGTATCCCCTTTGGTAACCTGACCGCGGGCCACAGCATGGAAGCCGACAGTAAGAGGCTCGACGAGGCAGAGTTCTTGGAGACTAAGGTTTGCCGGGTAGAGCTTCTCCATCGGCATAGAAATGTACTCTGCGAGTGCCCCATCCCGTTGCACACCGAGGGTTTCGTTCCATTGGCAGGCATTATTTCTTCCATTTCGGCATGCAGCGCAACGGTTACAGGAGGTATAAGGAGATAGCGTCACATCCATCCCGATTAACAGGTGTGGGTGCTCTTGGCTGAGTGCGACAATAGTGGCCGCGACCTCATGTCCGAGAATCCGTGGAAACGAGACCAGTGGATTCTTTCCCCGAAAAGAATTTAGGTCGCTGCCACAAAGCCCGATGCGCCGTACTCGCAACAAGGCTTCACCCTGTTTCATTTCAGGTTCGGCAACCTCTTCGATACTAGTACTTCCAGGCTCGCGCATTACCAACGCCTTCATTGTGTGCCTCCTTCGAATCCGTAAATACATTTCGCATTGCCGCCAAGAGTGTTTTCTGTGGGGAGATCGATATTCGGGAACACGATTCCCGAGGCGTGTCACCACATTTCGTGGCTGGCCGCAACTATGCAGCTCGGGCTCCGCTCAGAGCCTGCCAGGAATGTCTCCAGTCCCAAGCATTCAAGAGCAATATCAACGGAGAGGCCAGATCGTCTGTCGACCGACGATTCCGATCCGCTTCATCCTAAACGTGTCGTATTCCCTTCAGCTTAGGGTCCAGAGCCAGTGATTCTCATTACCCTAGCAATATCTGAACTCGCAATTGGTGCCTGGCACCAATTGCGGCGATGAATCGATAATCGCGAACAACGCGCAGAAGCCATCAAGTTTCCTCTCAGGTTTGATATGCCTGCACAGCGATGGCAGTCCGCCCCCGCCGGCTCCCGCTTATTTTTGCGAGAGATCAGAAATCATGTAATCACGGCGGACGACTCCTTATTTCATCGCCCATCCGAACGTACTCAGCAACGGAACAGTTCCACAGGTGATGATGAGCGTCAACACAGATCACGGTTTTCCGGCCGGCCTGAGGGCCATGTAACGTTGGATACAGGAGCGAGAATGGCCTTGACCTGGGCCATTATTTCCTGATCTGGCTCAGTCGAGAGCGCACGAATATTCTTGCGGACCTGCTGGGAGCTTGACATACCGACCAGCGTGCTTGCCACCCTTGGATAGTTAAAGCAAAATTGAAGGCCTAGTTCGGCTAAGTCGATCCCTCGACTTCGGCAGAATTCCGCAGCCTTCCGTCCAGCCTCACGAACTTCTTTAGGAGCCGGATGCCAGTCCGGAGCGCCACGATCGGTGAGCAAGCCCATATGCAATCCTGATGCATTGATAACGTCGATGCCATGTTTCTCGGCGAATGGCATTAGGACAGTATCGAGGTCATTGATCAGCAGATTGTAGCGACAATAAGAAAGAATAATATCGATGGGTACGGCCTTCGCAATTCGCATAAGCGTACTAAGCGGATAGCCAGCGATACCGATGAATCGCGCCTTGCCCTCATCCTGAAGGCGCCGCATGGCCGGGATCGTTTCGTGAATGATCTGGTCGATATTTCCGAATTCCACATCATGAGCGCATAGTAGGTCTACGAAGTCGGTCCGCAGGCGCCTAAGTGACTCGCTCACGCTGTGGCGTACGCTGCGCGCGGAAAAATCGAAAGTATCCAGGCCGTACCGCCCGCACTTGGTCGCAAGAATGACTTCTTGCCGCCTGCCTTCGAGAGCCTCTCCGAGCCGAGCTTCTGCCAGAGTCGCTCCATAGTAGGGAGAAACGTCGAAGAAGTTGATGCCTTCGTCTATCGCAAGATGGACCGCTCGCTTTCCTTCTGCTGGATCAATAGGGCCGAAGACATTCCCGAGGGGAGATACGCCAAATCCTGCGATCGAAACCTTAATTTTAGTGTGGCCCAAGGTACGATATTGCGTTGATTTTAGTGACATGGATTCCGCGAATAATACAAATATTTTTTCACCTTTGAACGACGGCTGATGAAGACAGTTTACTGTACTTTATCGGTTTCGGTTGAATATATTTTTTATTTTAATAATCCCAACATCGAACCATTTTCCTGACTACTTATGGCTACGTGCATAGCCAGCGGCGGCACACTCGGTAGCCATTCTACGGATCGTTGATCTGGGGGCAGCGCGCATCGGCACTCTGATAGCGCTCTACCCCAGTCACCTAAGAATGGCATGTCGCGGTGAGTTTTAGCGGAAAGGTGAAGGCGTGATTTATAGCCTTGTTGCTCCAGCTTCGCCAGTGGGTAGGCAAAGCGGGTTAGGGATTCTTCACTAATGTGGATGCTATAACCAGGCTTCTGCGGCAGAAGATAGCGTCGGTTCCGAATATTCACCGGTGTTAGGAAGTACTCGTGCAGATGGTCGATAAATTCGATAATACGGTTGTAGAGGGATGTGGACACGGAAAGAAAGTCGAAGACCGAGGGGTGCTGGACGTACTCACACAGGCCAACGCCTCCCATATGGGAGCAGACTGACACGTTGAGCTTGGTTAGGACTTCTAGTGTCCTCTAGCGATTCAGTTTCAGAGTCATGCCGGTTGCGTCCGGAGTTTCTCCGGGAGATCGGGGAGGTCGAGAGTCACCGACGTAGATGTGGAGCGAAACCGAAGCGCAGCATTCGAGCCAAGCAATGTGACGGAATGAACCGGCTTTCCGAGTGGAACGCGAAGAACGAAACGGCCTTTCGACCAATTGGGAAGAATTGCATACAAAGTGACAGGGCTGCGGAAGCTGGTTTTGGAAGGCGGACACCGGCTGCCCTTGCCAAATATCAACAGGAACAGTCATGCGAACCGGACGCGAAAGGCGACACCGATAGAGGAGGATGCTGGGCGGCTGTCCGGTGGCGTGATTTGCAGTGCATGTTCTGCCTGTAT
>Ga0207667_10003524_pt1 | contig 19346 bp, 15 predicted proteins | sample KBSCornC52_FD_184301 | JGI IMG/M metagenome (GOLD analysis project Ga0207667, IMG submission 184301) | Corn rhizosphere microbial communities from Kellogg Biological Station, Michigan, USA - KBS Corn C5-2 (SPAdes) (version 2) | ecosystem: Host-associated > Plants > Roots > Rhizosphere > Soil ...
TTTCTTGGCCTGCTCCACCTCGAGATCATCCAGGAACGCCTCTCCCGGGAATACGACCTCGACCTCATCACCACCGCGCCGAGCGTCGTCTACCGCATCGTCCTCAGGGCCAGCCGCACCGAAGAGGCGAGCGAGATCCTGCTTCACAACCCGGCCGACTACCCCGATCCCAGCCGCATCGAGACGATCGAGGAGCCGTGGATCAAGGCGACGATCTACACCCCGGACGAATATCTCGGTTCGATCCTCAAGCTGTGCCAGGACCGCCGCGGCATCCAGCGCGACCTCACCTACGTCGGCGGCCGCGCGCAAGTGACCTACGAGCTGCCGCTGAACGAGGTGGTGTTCGATTTCTACGATCGCCTGAAGAGCATCAGCCGCGGCTATGCCAGCTTCGATTACGAGCAGATCGGCCTCAGGCCAGGTGACCTCGTCAAGATGAGCATCCTCGTCAACAACGAGCCGGTCGACGCGCTCTCCATGATCGTCCACCGCGCGGTGGCCGAGGAACGCGGCCGCGGCATGTGCGAGCGCCTGAAAGACCTCATCCCGCGCCACCTGTTCAAGATCCCGATCCAGGCCGCGATCGGCGGCAAGGTGATCGCCCGCGAGACGATCAGCGCGCTGAGGAAGGACGTGACCGCCAAGTGCTACGGCGGGGATATCACGCGCAAGAAGAAGCTGCTCGAGAAACAGAAGAAGGGCAAGGCCAGGATGCGGGAATACGGCAACGTCAGCATTCCGCAGGAAGCCTTCATCGCGGCGTTGCGCATGGGAGAGGATGGCTGAACGCCCGCGCGATTGCGGTCACATCGAGGCTGTCGACCCGGCGCCCGGGGAATGGAGGACAGGGCCTTTCAGCGGCCATGCCGCAGTCGAGCGCTACGCGCCGTTCCAACCATCCCCGATCCCACGCCGCGGATACGGCCCGCGCTCCCTCGGCGTGGTGTCGATCGGGACGGAAACGCCGTCGGCGAGCTCCAGCCTGGGGAAAGCGGCGATGAAGCGCTGGGCGTCTTCCATAAGGCGGAAGTAGTAGGCGGCGGCCTGGCGGCAGCCGCTCGAGTGCGCCGGTCCCCACGACCACATCTTCGGCCCCAGGTTGTCCGACAGCCATTCGTCGAGCCGCCGGTCGGTCGCGAGCGTGCTCATGCCGCCTTGCGGCACCACGAACTTGACCCTGATCGGATATTCGAGGTCGTCCTTCTTGAACCGCGGATCGTTGCGTCGCTTCACCATGACGCGGGCGATGCACCCGCAGCCGGAGTCGGGGCAAGAAGAATGTTCCTAGTTTGTTCTTACGAGCGAAGTTGCCGTGGGGCCCCCGGGGTCAGGCACCGTGGTGACGGCATAGACTTCAGACCCCGGTCGGCAGGACATCGAGCGCGCCCCAGGATCTCGCGATCCTGCCCGGCGAGCGAGCGTTGACGCCCAGCTCACGCGCTTCCGCCAGGTGCTCGAAGCTCAGCGACACGTGGCTCGGGCGGCGGGAAGCGGGTTTGATAGGTGCAGAAGGCATGCGCATAACTTGTGCGCAACGCAAATGGGCATCAAGCACTCGCCGGGTGGGCCCTAGGGCTTGCGCGCGCTCACCAGCGAATAATACCCGCCGCCTGTCCGCTGCGCCTGGACATCCGTGAAGCCGGCGCTCTCGAGAATGCCGCGGAATTCGGCGAGGGAGTACTGCTTGCCGAGCGTGCCAATCAGCATCAGCAGGCTGAACGCGGCGGCCTCGTAGGGGCCGGTGTACTCGTCGTCCATCAGGATCTCGTTGAGGAAGATCCGCCCGCCGGAGGGGAGCGCCTCGAAGCTGCGGCGGGCGAGGTCGCGGCAGGTCTCGTCGGACCAGTCGTGGAACACGTTCGAGAAAAAGTGTCCGTCGGGGCCTTCGGGCCATGCCTCGGTGAACATGTTGACCCCGGCGGTGGAAACCTGTGCGCCGACGCCGTAGCGCCCGACGTACTTGTCGGCCTCGTGCGCGACTTCCTTGAGGTCCATCAGGATGACCTTGAGGCCGGAGTGGGCGCGGGCGATCTCGATACCGTAGACGCCCGAGCCGCAGCCGACATCCATCAGGCATTTCAGTTCGTCGAACACGGGCTGCCGTGCCGCGCCGAGGGCGGGAGCCTGGCTGTGGGCGTGCATGAAGCGGCAGATGTTCTCGGCGACCTCGGGCGCCATCGTGCCCTGCTCCCAGCCGACCGGGCGCTCGTCGACGCCGGTGCTCGGGCGCTTGCCGGTCCTGAGCGATTCCAAAAGCCGGCCGCGCAAGTGCTCGTTGCGGTCGATGCTGCTTAGGAAGTGCTGCCAGTTGCCCGTCGCCTGCGGGTGCAGCCAGGTCCGCGCGAGGTGCGTTGCCCGCCATTTCCCGAGCCGCTTCTCGACGAACCCGTCGGCGCACAGCGCCGCAAGATGCATCGCCAGCGCCCGCGCGTCGACGCCGAGCTTCGCCGCCAGTTCCTCGGTGGTATACGCCCCTTCGCTCAGGGCCTCGAACGTGCCGACCTCGAGGTTGGCGTTGAGGATCGGCAGGCGGAACTGCGACAGCCAGGCGTCCCAGATGGGCGTGTCGTCGATCGTCGGCGGCAGTGCCGTCATGCTTTCCCTCTCCCTCGTTGCCTTTGTCCGGAGATAACCGGAGTGCTTGCACCGCGCCAGTCCGTCATGGCACAATCGTAACGAACGATAAAATCCCGGAGAGAGACCGATGGCGAGCGTTGCCGCCCCGCATATCGAAGATACCGCGCGCGAGGTCCGCGCGCTGATCAGGTTCGTCGATCCGGGCGACTTTCTCACCCGCCGCTATGTCTCGCAAGGCGCGGAAATCAACACCGGCACCTATTCCGACCACGAGGTAATCATCCGCGACGGCATGCCGATCCGCGACCACTTCACGCTCGAAGAACACGGCTTCACCGTCGCCACCCAGCCGACCGCGGTGACCGATTTCCACGACAAGGCCGAGGTCGACGCGCTCTACGAGCGCGAGGTCGAGCGCCACGTCCAGGCCCTGACCGGCGCCGACAAGGTGGTCGCCCGCGGGTGGATGATCCGCACCAGCGCCGACCTCTCCGAGCGCGCGGCGGAAAAGACGCAAGGCTACACCCACTCCGGCGGCATCCAGCCCCCGGCCGGCGAGGCGCACGTCGATGTCAACACGCCGACCGCCCGGCGCATGGCGCAGGCGACCTACGACAAGCACTTCCCCGGCGGCCCCGGCTTCAAGCGCTTTCTCATATCGAGCTACTGGCGAACCTTCTCGCCCCCTCCGCAGGACGTGCCGCTGGCGATCTGCGACGGGCGCACCAGCTTCGGCGGCGAGGAGAAGTCGAACACCCTGTTCATCGTCGACGAGTTTCCCACCGGCGAGGCGCTGACCGCGCCGGTCGAGGGCGAGGACCAGATGATCGCCGCGACCATCTTCAGCCACAACCCCGCCATGCGCTGGTGGTACTTTTCCAACATGGGTGCCGACGACGCGCTGCTGTTCAAGTTCCACGACAGCGACCACAGCCGCACCTGGCGCTGCCCGCACACCGCGTTCCGCGACACCAGTTTCAAGGATGCCCATATCCGCGAGAGCATCGAGTGCCGCAGCGTGGCCTTCTGGGAGTAGCCCGGGCGCCGTTCGCTCGCGGCCCGCGACCGCACGCTCGGGGGGCGCTAGCGCGTGACGGGCCGACGCTTCGCGGCGAGTTGCGGCCACTCATCCATGGCAATCCGTCCGACCACGCGCGGCGTGCCTTTCGCCGGGTGGAGAACGAGCGCTTCGCCGTCCTTCATGTCGGCGGCGGCGTTGCCGAAGGCGGCCCTGATATTCGGATACTGGGTAACGACCACGGTGTCGGTTCCGGCACGCGGCGGCCGGTTCGCCAGGCCTCGCAGCCAGCGGGCCTGCGCGCTCGTTGCCGCCTGCATGCTGCGGCCGCTATCGCCCAGCTCGACGGCAATCTTCGGACTGGGCAGGCCGGCCAGCCGCGCCGTCTGCCGGGCCCGGTAGGTCGGGCTCGACCAGACCGCACCGATCGGCAGGCGGAGCTTGCGCAAGGCCGAGCCCATGTCGAGGGCGGCGGACTGGCCCACCGGATCGAGCTGGCGCTCACGCCGGCGGTTGGCGGGGTCGGCGTCGCCGGGAGAAGGCGGCGCCTCGGGTGCATGGGCATGGCGCATGACCAGCACGTAACCGCCGTGGCGCAGCCCATCGATCAGCGCCAGTCCGGCCAGTGGCCGTCCGCTCGCCGGCACTGCGCTGCCAAGCGCGGCCAGCGCGACAGGCACGCACAGCGACATCGATAAGACGCGGCTCGAGATTGGAACGGCTGGCGGCATGGATGCGCTCCCCGCGGACATCGTGCGCTCCGAGGCACGAAACGAACCTCGGGCGGCGATTGAGGTTCCGCCCCCAAATCGCACACGGGCCCGCCGAGCGCCAGCCTTTCCGCGCTCATCCGAGCAGCCTGTTTGGAGCGGCCCGAACCTATGATAACAGCATGGCCACGCGGGCGTGGGGGCAGGTGACGCAAGCAGGCGAAAGCTTAGAGGGCCAACCGGGCCCGGCGGCAGGCGACGCCGCCGGCCCCGCGGCTGCGCCCGGGGAGGAGGCGGCCGTGGAGGTCCATCACGCTCATCCGGTGAAAACATGGCGCGAGTTCTTCACCGAGATCGGCATCATCGTCATCGGCATCCTCGTGGCCCTCGCGCTCGACCAGGCGGCCGAGCGCTATCGCGAGCACCGGTTCGCCGACGAGGCGCGAGACGCCGTTCGCGCCGAGGTCAGCGAGAACCTCTACTGGGTCAACGTGCGTGCGCAGGCCGAACCCTGCATTGGCAAGCGGCTGCAGGAGATCGGTGCGATCCTCGACCTTTCGGAACAGGGCAAGCCCTATCCGGTACCCCGGCGTCTCGGCCTGGTGCCGCACATCAAGCTGACCGAGCTGCGCTGGCAGGCCAATGCCAGCGGCGGGCGGGCGAGCCTGTTCAGCGGCGACGAGCAGCGCCTGTTCGACAACTACTACTTCTCGACCGACCAGCTGCTGCAATACCAGGCGCAGGAAGAAAACGCCTGGTCCGCTCTGCGCGCGCTGCAGGGCGAAGAGCACCTGACGCCCGACACGATCCACGATTTTCGCAAGCTGCTGGCGGAGGCGAAATACGACAACTGGCGCATCCTGTTCCTGATCAGCCACGCCCATCAGTGGGGCGAGCTGATGCACCTTGCGCCCTACAGCCCCGGCGACATGGACAAGGTCGACAGCACGGCCGCCAGGGCCGGGTTGTGCGCACCGATCGACGCCAGGCCAGCGGCGCCACCGGCGGGCACGCTGATCGGCGGATTCGGCGCGCCGGAAGACATGCCCTAAGGTGACAGGCCGCTAGGTTTTGGCGAACCGCGCCAGCACGTCGCCGGTCCAGCCCATGATGTCCTTCTCGGCGATCAGCCACTGGCCGTCGACCTTGCCGACGACGTCGCGGATGTGGCCGCACCAGTGGAGGTAGGGCTTGGCGGGCGGGCGGTTGATGGTCGCCCAGGCGTAGCTCCTGACTTGCCAGTGATCGGGGCGGCCCTTGGGGTCGGGCTCGAACACCAGCTGGTCCATCTGGTGCTGGTGGCCGGGAAAGTCCGGCCGCTGGTGGAACTTGAGCACCAGCTTGCGGATCTCGTCGCGGCCCTTCCTCACCTCGAGTTCGCCCGAAGCGGTCTCCTCGGTCGCCTCAGCGTCCGGGGCGAACAGGGCGACGTAGCCGTCGGTGTCGCCGGTATCGAGCGCCCACGAGTAGCGCGCATAGAGCTCGCGGATGGCAAGCTCGTCTTCGACGGGTGGGCGTGTCATGCAGGAACTCCTTCAAGCTCGGCGCAAATCGCCGACGATGCGCGGCGCCGTCTCGCGCAGGAACAGGGCGGCGACGAAGCCCAGCACGGCCAGCACGACCAGCGTCCAGCACGGCGCCGCCAGGCCATAGACGTCCGACAGGCCGCCGGCGAGGGAAGGCCCGAAGACTCCCCCGAGGACCTCGCCGAGGCCCATCACGATGCCCATCGCCGTCGCGACCTGGCGCGGGCTGACGGATTCGGTCGGCACCGTCGCCATGAACATGGGGAAGATGCCGTTGAACAGCCAGCCGACGAAGAAGATCGCCCCCAGCGCGAAGGCCGATCCGTCGAAATAGAGCGCCGCGAGCGGCAGGCTCACCCCGACGAGCGGCATAACCACCATCACCGGCTTGCGGCCGATGAAGTCCGACGCCGTGGTGACGGCGAAGCTGGCGAGGAAGGAGGACACGCCAAGCACCGCCATCAGGTTCGCCGCGGTCTCGTCCGCGATGTGACGGTACTGCACCAGCACCAGCGGCATGAACGCCCAGGTGATCACGAGGTAGGCGACCAGCGCCACCGACATCACGGCACAGGCGATGACGTTGCGCTCGGTGAGCGTCTCGAGCAGCGGCTGGCGCTCGCCGGCACCGCGGGGCGGGGCCCTGGGGATGTCCCGCTCGACGACGAACAGCATGATGAGCAGCGCCGACATCAGCCCGGGGGCCGCGGCGAGGAAGAACGCGTGGCGCCAGCCCCAGGCGAGCGCCACCGGCACCAGCACCAGCGGCGCGACGGTCGAGCCGAGCAGGCTCGAGCCGACGTTCTGCGTCACGCCCATCGCCAGCGCGCGCCACCTCGGGCTCACTTCCGCTGCGACCATGGCATGGCTGATCGGCATCACCCCGCCTTCGGAAAGGCCCATCAGCAGGCGGGCGCCGAACAGCATCAGGAAAGACGAGGCGAAGCCCGACACTACCGAGCAGGCCGAGAACACCAGTCCGGAGATGACGATGATGACCTTTCGCCGGGCGATCTTGTCCGACAGCCAGCCGACGAACGCCGCCGCCAGCGCCCAGGTGAACGACAGGCCCGACCCGAGTAGCCCGACCTGCGTATAGCTCAGATGGAGCTCCGGCTGGACGTACGGCATCAGGAAATTGAGGGCGTTGCGATCGAAGAACAGGATGCCGAAGTTGAGGCACAGCAAGCCGACGAGCAGCACCTGGTAGCCCGCGGACGACCGCTTCGCTTGCATCATTCTCCCCTCGCGCCGTTCGCGTCAACTTGGCCGCAAAGCGTGCCGCAACGCAACGGGCAATTGGAGGTCCGCAGCCGGGCTACGCGCCCGGTCTGGCCGTCGGCGGGGACAGTTCGCGAGCATGCTCGCCGGCCTGGTCGAAGATGACCGCGCCGGCAAACGTGCCCGTCGCGTCGATGGTGACGGTCTGGTTCTCGAGCGTCTGGTTTTGCCAGAACCAGCCGTGGATGCCGGTGAACGGCGCGACATAGACGGCGGTCTGGGACTGTGCGTCGCCGATGGCGAAGCTTTCGGTTGCGGGGTTGCCGCCCTCGTCGGGGACCGAGTGCATGTCGAAATGCATGCCCCTCGGCGCATGCCACCTGAAGATCATCGGCTGGCCTTGCGCGAGCTTGTACTTCATCTCGATGTTGTCGTACGGCAGCAGCTCGTATTCCCAGTGGTCGGACACGAATTTCGCGTCCTGGGGAACGGCAACGCCCTTGGCCGCCAGCGTCGCGCGCAACGTGGCTTCGTCGGGCTTGGCCGACGCATCGAGCGGGAACAGCACGTTCTTCCGCCTGAGCCCGCGCTCAAGGTAGATGTTCGTGCCGGCTCCGCTTTGGGCGAGGCCCGTGAGGCCGGTCCTCTCGCCGAAGCCGGTGAGGTCGATGCCGAGCTCCGCCGGCAGGATGAAGAACACCATCGCTGTCGCGGCGACGACGATCGCCACCGCCGAGCCGACGGCGATCTGCCGGCCTGACGGCAGGGCGACCGGCGGGTCCATCGGCGGCGGCTTGGTCATGACGCGAAGTATCCGGCGAGGTGGTAGATCATCAGCGCAACGCCGGCGCCGAGCAACAGCAGGTTGGCCGCGAAGGCGCCGCGCGCAAAGCTCGGCGTGGCGCGCCAGAAGTTCAGCAGCACGACCACGATCGCCAGCGCGATCACCTGGCCCGCCTCGACGCCGACGTTGAAGGAGATGAGGTTGACCAAGAGACCGTTCGCCGAGGTGTTGAGGTCCTGCAGCTTGGTCGCGAGGCCCATGCCGTGGAACAGGCCGAAGAGAAGCACCGCGAGCTTGGTGTTGATCGAGAAGCCGAGCCGCTGGAAACCGCCCATGTTCTCGAACGCCTTGTAGACGATCGAGAAGCCGATGATCGCATCGACGAGGTCGGAGTTGAGCCCGGTGCCGAGCAGCACGCCGAGGATAAGCGTGGTGGAATGCCCGAGCGTAAACAGCGACACGTAGATGATGATGTCGCGCAGGCGGTAGAGGAAGAAGATGACCCCGGTGAGGAACAACAGGTGGTCGATCCCCGTCACCATGTGCTTGGCGCCGAGGTAGAAGAACGGCACCGGCGCCGGGCCGCTGATGCTCTCGACGTAGCTCTTGTTGGCCTGCGACATGTCGTGGGCGAAGACTTGCGCCGAGATCAGCAACAGCATCGCCAGCGCGGTGAACGCCGCCAGTCTCAGCAGGTCATCGCGATCAGGCAGCCTCGGCGCGGCGCCGTTGAGCCAATTCATCGCTCGCCCCATCAGCTGCCCTGGCTGGGCGAGGGCGCGCCGCTCGCCGCCGGCACGGGGAGCGGATAGGCCATGTGGCACGCGCTGCACACGCTGTAGACCGTGCCGCTCATCTCGAACACCTTGTCGACGTTCCTGTCCTGGGCGGCCTGCTCGGCCAGCTTGCCGGCATCGACCATCGCCTGGCTGAACTTGGTCCAGTCGGGATTGCGCCCCTTGGTGTAGGTGTCGGTCTGCAGCAGCTTGCCGTAGTCCTGCAGGTCGGCCGCGGCCTTGCGGACTTTCTCCCAGTCGGCGTCGGTCCGCGGCTGGATGTCGTGCTGGCCGGTTTCGTCGCTGACGTACTGGACCGCCTCGAAATAGACCTTCGAGGCCGGATCGACCTTGTTCTTCATCAGCTGCTGGACCGATTCGGCCGGCGCCGAAGACTTGCAGGCGGTGACCAGCAGCAGCCCGCAAACGGCGGCAGGCATCTTCATCGCGGCAAACTCCCCATCAGGTCTCTTGGGCCTACGGGCTTTCGCCCGGCCCGGCGAGTTATTTACCGTTATCGGCGGCGTTGCAACGGCAGAAACCGGATGCCCCCGCGCCGCCAAAAGAAGACCCGCGGACCTTGCGGTCCGCGGGTCGCTTGTTCCTCCTGAGGGGGGGGGAGCGGAGGAACGTGACTACTGCGCCTGGGCGCGCTTCTGGGCCGCCTCGACCGCTTCGGTCGTCGGGTTGCCGAGCGACAGCTGGCGCCCATTGGGGAAGCTGATCTCGGCCGCGCTTGCGCGGGTGTCGCCGTCGCGGGCCTGGAAGGCCTGGACGATGATGTGCGTGCCGGCGGGGAGCGAGTTTCTGTTCCATCCGCGGCGCAGCAGCGCCGACGGGGCACCGCCCTCGACGCGCCAGACCTTGCCGTCGGCGGTCTTGATGTGGATCCACGAGTGCGGGTTGACCCACTCGAACTTGACGACCTGCCCGTCGAGCTTGACCGGCTTGTCACGGTCGAATTCGGCGGCGAACGAGTGGTGGGCGAGGGCCGCGGTTCCGCTCGCCAGCATGGCGCCGGCGGCGATGAACAACGCACCCCTGATTGACTTGCGCATTCGAACTCTCCTGTGACCTTCTTGCCGCTGCAGCGACCACCGAAGCGCGGAGGCGGCAGGACAATTGCATTCCTTCTAATTGACTTTGTCTGAACTGGGGACGAATGGCCACGCCGACAAGCGTTCAGGTTTGCAATTTTTTGTCGCAGCCGTGCGGTGGCCGGCTCGCGCCGCCGGCAGCAGGCTTCAAAAATGCCCGAAAGGCGCCGGCGAGCCGGCGCCCTCCAACGCTCACGCCGGTTCGCTGGTCCGCTGGATGATCTGCTCGGCCAGGCGACCGCTCACTTCCGCAAGGTGGTCGAAGCGGGCCTCGAAGGTCGCCATGCCCTGGCTGATCGAGCGCAAGTCGGTTGCGAGCGCGCGCAGCTCGGCTTCGGGGACCTGCGCCTCGATGGTGTCCCACCGCGACCAGCCTTCGCGCGGGCCGAGGTCGAGCACGCGGCCCCGCGCGCTGGAGATCGCCGAGGTCACCTTGCTGGTCGCCGAGCCCGGCGCCTGGATCGTCACGTGGGCGATCGGCTCGAGCAAGTACGGCGCGCAGGCTTCGAGCGCCGAGCTCATCGCGATGCGCCCGGCGGTGCGGAACGCAAGCTCCGAGCTGTCGACCGTGTGATACGAGCCGTCCGTGAGCGTCACCGCGACGTCGACCACCCGGCAGCCGAGAGGGCCTTTCTCCATCGCGTCGCGCACGCCGTGCTCGACCGCCGGAATCCATTGCCGCGGCACGACGCCGCCGCTGATCCGGTCCTCGAAGATGAAGCCCTCGCCGCGGTCGAGCGGGCGAATCTCGATGACCACGTCACCATACTGGCCATGCCCGCCGGACTGCTTCTTGTGCCGGCCGCGCTGGGTGGTGCCCTTGCGCACCGTCTCGCGCACGGCGAGCGACGGCTCGCGGGTGGTGATGTTGAGCCCGTAGCGGCGCTTCAGCCGCTCGAGCGCCAGTCGCACGTGCTCCTCGTCGATGCCGCGCAGCAGGGTTTCATGGGTCTCGTCGAGCGTTTCCCAGGCAAGGCCGGGGTCTTCCTCGAGCAGCTTGTTGAGCGAAGTCGACAGGCGCACCTCGTCCTTGTGGTCCTTGACCGCGATGGCGATGGCGTAATTCGCGCGGCGCCTCTCGCGTTCGGACCGCGCGGCCGGAGGCACGCCGCCGATACCGAGGCGATCGCCCGGCTTGACGTCGTCCGCCTTGGCGATGCCGACGACATCGCCGGCCGGCGCCTGCTTGAGGCGGGTGACATTGCTGCCCTGGAGCGAGAACAGCGCGCCGGCGCGGTGGGCGACGCCGGGCTCGGAATTGAGCTCCGCGCCCTCGGCGAGGTTGCCGCCGAACACGCGGGCAACGGCGAGCCGGCCGACGGTCGTCTCGTTGCACACCTTGAACACTTCGACGGCGGGGCCGTGAATGCCGAGGCGCTTGGCGGTTTGCGCTGGGGATGGGGTGTCGTGGCGCAGCGACTTCAGCAGGCGGCGGACGCCGAAGCCGTTGAGCGCCGAGCCGAACATCACCGGCACGATCAGGCCCTCGGCCGTTTCGCGCTTGAGGTCGCCGAACACGAGCGAGAGGTCCGGCTGCTTGTCGTCGAGAAGCTGTTCGAGCAGTTCATCGTCGTGGTCGGACAGCTGTTCGAGCATGTGGAACCGCGCGGTGGTTTCGGCGTCCTTCATCTCGTCGGCGATCGGCTGCTGTTCCGAGGCCTTGCCCTGGCGGTAATGGTAGGCGCGGTCGAGCGCGAGATCGATGAAGCCGACGATCTGGTCGCCCTTGGCGATCGGGATCTGGCGCGCGACGAGCGCGGCGGAGCTCAAGGGCTCGAGGGATTCGAGCAGCTGCTCGATCGTTCCGGGCGCCTTGTCGATCTTGTTGACGAAAATCGCGTGCGGGACGCCCATCGCCTCGATCTCGCGCAACAGCGGCTCGGCGAGCGGCGCGCGTTCGGGCTCGGGCGGAATGACTACCAGGGCGAGGTCGCACACGTCGAGCGCACAATCGGCCTCGGCACCGAAGCCGACGGAACCGGGCGCATCGAGCAGGACGTAATCGTCGCCGGCGTATTTGAAGCGGCAGAAGTTGAGCTCGGTCGAGCCGCCGCGGGCGCGGGCCTCGGGGCTGGAGTCGCCGACGGTCGTCCCAGCCTCGACCGATCCGAGGCGGGGGATCGCTCCCGCCGCTTCGAGCAGGGCTTCGGCGAGACTGGTTTTTCCAGCGCCGGCGGGGCCGACAAGCGCGATGACTCTCGCGCCATTGCCGATGGCATCCATGTTCCTCTCCTCGGTTGCCTCCCGTCCGGAAGGTACACGCGATCCCTCGCGCGGAAGCTTCGGACTATCCGGCCGCAAAGGCAACTGCCCTTTATGGCCTAACGCGACAGGGCGGGCGGAGAGGGCGTCAGCGCTGGCTGGCGACGAGGCGCAGCCGGGGGTCGGCCGGCCGCGCGGCGGACGACGGGGCCGCCTGCTGCCACTTGCCGACGAGTGGCGGCACGCGGCTCGCGGGCACGGCCTTCGAGAACAGGAAGCCTTGCCCGAAGTCGCACTTGAGCCGCTGCAGGCTCCCGGCCTGCTGCGCCGACTCGATGCCCTCGGCGACGACGTGGATGCCGAGGCTCTTGCCGAGGTTGATCACCGCGCGGACGATCGCCTCGTCGCCGGGATCGATTTCCATGTCGCGCACGAAGCTCTGGTCGATCTTGATGAGATCGACCGGGAACTGCTTCAAGTGCCGCAGCGAGGCGTACCCGGTGCCGAAGTCGTCGAGCGCGATGCGCACTCCCTGCTGGTTGAGCAGCGCGAGGGCCCGGTGGACGTATTCGGCACCGCGGCCGAGGAACACTGTCTCGGTCACCTCGAGCTGGAAGCAGCGGGTGGGTATGGCCGCGCGCCGCAGACTGTCGAGCACCCGCTCCGCGAAGTTGTCGCGGCGAAACTCGGCCGCCGAGGCGTTCACTGCGACGTGGCCGAAGGCGATGCCGCGGTCGAGCCAGCCGCGCATGTCGGCGATCACCCGGTCGATCATCCGGTCGCTGATCGCGGCAGCGACCTCGAGGTCTTCGAACGCCGCTTCGATCGTCCCCGGAGGGCAGATGCGACCCTTCTCGTTACGCCAGCGCAGCAGCGCCTCGAAACCGTCGACGCGGCCGGTCTGCAGGTCGAGCTTCGGCTGGTAATAGGGGACCACCCGATGGTCCTCGATCGCCTTCCTGGCGAGCTGCACCATCGTCACCCGGCGCTGCAGGTCCTCGCGCATCTGCGGCTCGTAGAGCGTGACCGTCGCGCGGCCCGCGGCCTTGGCGGCGTAGAGCGCGGTATCGGCGCACTTGAGGATATCCCTCGAACTGCACGCGTGCTCGGGGAACATGCTCGCGCCCGAGGACACGCGACAGTCGAGCACCCGGCCCCCGTGCACGAACGGGGCGCGCATGCGTTCCTGGATCGAGCGGGACAGCGACAGGAGGTCGTCCTTGCCGCGCAGGCGGGGGACGACGATGGCGAACTCGTCGCCGCCGAGCCGGGCGACCGTGTCGCGGCTCCTGACGGCGCTGCGCAGCCGCTCGGCGAACATCTTGAGCAGCGCGTCGCCGACGTCGTGGCCGAGCGAATCGTTGATCTGCTTGAAGTGGTCGAGGTCGAGCATCAGCACGCCGACGGCCTCGCCGCGCTGCTTGGCGCTGCCGATCGCCTGGTCGAGCTTTTCCTGGAACAGCGCGCGGTTGGCGAGCCGGGTCAGCGGATCGTGGCTGGCGCTCCAGCGGACGCGCTCCTCGGCGGTCTTCTCGTCCGTCACGTCGCGCACCGTGATGATGATGCGGCGGCAGCCGTTCTCGGTCTCGTGGGCGCGCCAGCCGCTGAACGCGACCCAGCGCTCGCGCCCGTCGTCGGCCCGGTTGATCCGGAACGAGGCTTCGAACCGCTCGATGTTGCCGGCCTTGATCTCGTTCAAATGGCGCATGAAGTCCGCCTTGTCGTCCGGGTGGACGCACTCGACGGCAAGCTCCAGCGAGGGGACCATCGACGGCGGGATGCCGAAGATCTCGAGCAGGCGGCCGGACCACTCGCGCTGGTCCAGCACCGCGTCGTAGTCCCAGATGCCGAGGCCGGCGGCTTCGGCGGCGAGACGGAATCGCTCTTCGCTTTCGCGCAGCGCCTCCTCGGTCCGCCTGCGCTCGGTGATGTCGAGATGGGCGCCGATGCTGCGCGTCGGGTTGCCGGCCTCGTCCCGCTCCATCTTGGTGCGGCTGTAGATCCAGCGAACCTCGCCGGTGACGCCGTGGATGATGCGGAACTCCGACTGGAACGTTTCGTGGGCCGAGAGGCTCCTTTCGATCTCGTTGCGCAAATGCTCGCGATCGTCGGGGTGCACGTACTGCAGCAGCTCGTCGAACGGCAGCACCTTGGTGTCCGGCGGCAGGCCGAGCTGGGCGATCAAGGCTTTCGAGACGTGGGCGACCCCGTCGGCCGCGGCCTCGAAATCGGCCAGCCCGGTCGCCTCCTGCACCAGGCGCAGCCGTTCCTCGCTGGCCCGCAGGGCTTCCTCGGCGCGCTTGCGGTCGGTGATGTCGAGATGGGCGCCGATGGTGCGGATGACCGAGCCGTCGTCGGAGTATTCCATGCTGGTGCTGCTGGCGAGCCAGCGGGTCTCGCCGGTATCGGCGCGGATGATGCGGAACTCGCCCGTGAAGCTTTCGCGACGCTCGGCAATCGTTCGTTCGAGCACTTCCACCAGCCAGCCGATATCGGCCGGGTGGACGTGCTTTGCCCATGCCCTGCCGTCGACCGGCCCCTTGGCGACCGGCAGGCCAAGCTGATCGAAAAAGCGGTCGGAAGCGACCATCATGCCGTCGGGGCCCGTTTCGAAATCGGCGAGACCGGTGGTTTCCTGCACCAGGCGGAGCCGTTGCTCGCTGCGCCGCAAGGCGTCCTCGGCCGCCCGGCGCTCGCTGACGTCGCGCGAGATGCACATGTGAGCGCGGGCGCCGTCGGGCATGCGGAACGGCACCGAATGCGCCTCGACATGGTGGCGGGCGCCTTTCATGCCGACGATGTCGTAGCTCCAGACGACGGTCTCGCCGGCCAGCACGCGATTGTGCACGTCGATGCACTCGGGAATGTACTCGGGGGGGACGGGGATGTGGCCCGAGCCGTTGAGCGTCTCGAGGTCCGGCGCCTCGAGCAGTTCGAGGCCGCGCGGATTGATGTAGGTGAGCCGCGACTGCTCGTCGAACAGCTTCACGCAGTCCGGCATCGTGTCGAGGATCGCGCTGAGCCGCGCCTGGCTTTCGCGCAAGGCTTCCTCGACCCGCTTGCGATCGGTGATGTCGAGGTGAGCGCCGATGGTGCCGACGAGATTGCCCGACTCGTCCCTTTCGACGCCGGTATGCGTCGCCAGCCAGCGCACTTCGCCGGTGTCGGCGCGAACGACGCGGAACTCGCAGTTGATGCTGTCTTCCTCGCGCATCGCGCGCAGCACTTCACGGTGCAGCCGCTCGCGGTCGTCGGGATGGACGCGCTCGAGCCACTGCTCGAAGTTCATGGGCTCGCTTTGCGGCGCCATGCCGACCTGATCGTAGAACCGGCTGTTGGAGGAGGTGATGCCGACCGTGTCGGTCTCGAAGTCCGCCAGCCCGATGGCGTTCTGGACCAGCCGCGAGCGGCGCTCGCTGCGGCGCAGCGCTTCCTCGGCGCGCTTTCTCTCGGTGATGTCGACGTGGGCCCCGATCGTGCGGGTCGGCGTGCCGTCCTTGTCGTATTCGATCTTGGTGCTGCAGGCGAGCCAGCGCGTTTCGCCGGTATCGGCGCGAACGATGCGAAACTCTGCGCGGAAGCCCTCCTCCCGGCGCGCCATCGATCCTTCGATCGCCTCGACCAGGCTGCCGATGTCGTCGGGATGGACCTGCGCGGCCCACGCCTTGGCGTCGACGGGGCCGTGCACGACGGGCAGGCCGAGCTGCTCGAAGAAGCGCTCCGAGGCGATCATGGCGCCGTTGCAGCGGGATTCGAATTCGGCGAGGCCCGTCGCCTCGTGGACCAGCCGCAGCCGCTCCTCGCTGCTCCTCAGCGCTTGTTCGGCCCGCTTGCGCTCGCTCACGTCACGCGTGATCGACAGCTGTGCCTTGCTCCCGTCGGGCATGCGGAACGGCACGGCGTGGGCTTCGACGTGCCTGTGGCGCCCCTTCATGCCGATCAGCTCGTATTCCCATACGACGGTTTCGCCGGCCATGACCCGCGCATGGACCGCGAGCGCCTTGGGCAACTCCTCGTCCGCCAGCGGCACATGGCCACTGGCGTTCAGAGTGTCGAGGTCGGGCGCCTCGAGGAGCGCGAGGCCCATGGGATTGATGTAGGTCAGTCGCATCTGCTCGTCGAAAATCTTGACGCAGTCGGGCATCGCATCGAGCATTGCGGCCAGGCGCGCCTCGCTTTCGCGCTTCGCGCTGTCGACCCGCAGCTTCTCGGTGATGTCGTCGAACACGGCGACGACGTTGCGGCCGGCGCGGCGCGGCGAAACTTCGTAAATTCGCTCGCCGCGCTTCAGCCTCGGCCGTTGCTCGAGATCGGGATCAAGGCTGGCGCGGATCTCGGCGACGACGGTCTCGACGGCCTTGCCCGGCTGGATGGCACCCGTCTGCTTGGAAATCGTCGTCAACTGGCGCAGCGTCAGCCCGTGCCTGATCTTCTTCGGCGGGACTCCGATCACTTCGGCGTAAGCGCGGTTCGAGAGAACCAGCCGCCCATCGGGATCGAACATGCACAAGCCGTGGCTCAGGTTCTCGAGGCCGTCCTCGAGCAGGCGAACGCGCGCGCGCAAGCGCGCGACTTCCGCTTTCAGCGTTGACATGCGCCCACCTGGCTCATGGTAGTCCTCCGCACCCTTACCCTAGTCGGGATGTATGGCACGGCGGTTGATGACGGCGGCTAAAACCAGGTTAAGAGGAATTGCGTACTTAGGCGTGCCGCGCGAGCGGGTTTCGGCCCCCGGTTGATTGCCGCATCACTTCACTTGGCGTTCACCCAAGCGCTGGCTATACGCCCTGCCATGCTTCGATCGATCGCCCGCGCCAACGGCGCCGCCGTCCTCGTCCCTGTTGCTGCGGCGCTGCTGCTGTCGGGCTGCGCCACGTTCGGCAAGAAGAAGGGTGAAACTCCCTACATCGCCCGCGACGTCGAATCGCTTTACACCGAGGCGAAGAACCAGCTCGACGAGGGCAACTACAAGATCGCCGGCGGGCTGTTCGACGAGGTCGAGCGGCAGCATCCCTATTCGGAGTGGGCTCGCCGCGCGGAGATCATGGGCGCGTTCACCTATTACCTGCAGCGCGACTACAACAAGGCGATCGAGGGCGCGCAGCGGTTCCTCTCGATCCACCCGGGCAACAAGGAAGCGCCCTACGCGACCTACCTGATCGCGCTGTGCTACTACGAGCAGATCGCCGACGTCTCGCGTGACCAGAAGATCACCCAGGAGGCGCTCGACGCGCTGACTGAAGTGATCCGCCGCTATCCGCAAAGCGATTACGCTGCCGATGCCCGGCTGAAGCTCGACCTGGTCAACGACCACCTCGCCGGCAAGGAGATGGAGATCGGCCGGTATTACGAACGGTCGGGCCAATGGCTGGCGGCGCAGATTCGCTTCCAGACGGTGATCGACAAGTACCAGACGACCAGCCACACGCCCGAGGCGCTCTATCGCCTGACCGAAACCGACCTCGCCCTCGGCATTCCCGACCAGGCGAGGAAGTACGCCGCCGTGCTCGGCGCGAACTACCCCGGCAGCGAATGGTACGAGCGGGCTTACGACCTGCTCGGCAAGAAGGAGCCGGACCTGGTGAAGGACCAGGCCTGAATCAGCCTCCGTTCAAAAAGCGATGAGTGTTGCGTCAGGTGCCGTAGCAGAGCTCGGGCGCCATGCGGCTTGTCGCCAGCCACTGGTTGAGCTCCGCCTGGCGGAGCGCCGCGGCGAACTTGATGCCGACGAAGCCGTCATGGGCCCAGCGCACCCAGCCGGGCCGCTCCTCGTCGCCGAGGTCGAGCGTGACCTTCTGGTCGATGGTGTAGTGGAGGCTGTCGACGCCGCTGATCCGGCAACCTTCGCCGGACAGCTCGATCATGAGCCCGCCGCGTCTGTCGCCATCGTCTTCACACAAGTTGACCGGACGCCTCACGGCAAACCTTTTGTGCGAGCGAATGACCAGGACTGACACGACGATAATCCCCTCCGCTGAGCCGTTGTCCTCAAAAGGCCACAGGAGAGTTAAGATTTGTTTGATGGAATCGGCGGAATTGTCGCCTAAGCAACAAGTTGGCTTGTGGAAAAGGCTGTTGACCGTAACGCGGCCGTTGCGCGCCTGAGATGGTGATTGCCGAGCCGCCGGCGTTGCCGTGCGGCGGCGCGAACCGTAAAGTCGGCCAACCCGCATGCTGACCCGGCTCGCCATCCGCAACATCGTGCTGATCGAGGCGCTCGACCTTGCCTTTACCGGCGGCCTCGGCGTGCTGACGGGCGAGACCGGCGCGGGCAAGTCGATCCTGCTCGACGCGCTCGGTCTGGTGCTCGGCAACCGCGCGGAGAGCGGCCTGCTGCGCCGAGGCGAGGAGCGGGCGAGCGTCACCGCGACGTTCGAGTTCGCCGAGCTGCCGGTGGCGGTCGGCGAAGTCCTCGAGGAAGCGGACGTCGCCCTCGAACCGGGTGAGCCGCTGATCCTGCGGCGGACGCTGAAGTCCGACGGCGGCTCGAAGGCTTTCGTCAACGACCAGCCGGTCGGCGCGGCCCTGTTGCGCGAGCTCGCGCCCGCCCTGGTCGAACTTCACGGTCAGCACGACGATCGCGGGCTGGTCAACCCGCGCGGGCATCTTGCGCTGCTCGATCGCTATGGCGGGACGGACGTCGCCAGCGTCGAAGCGGCGTGGCGCGCGTGGCGCGACGCCGAAGCGCGGCTGGGGCAAGCGCGCGGGCTGGCCGAACAGGCGAAGGCGGACGAGGACCTGCTGCTGGCCCACCTTTCGGAGCTGGACGCGCTGGAACCGCAGGAAGGCGAGGAGGAAGCCCTCGCTGGCGCGCGGGCCGACATGCAGAAGGGCGAGAAGCTTTCCGGCGACCTCGAGCAGCTGCGGCTGCTGTGGGACGGGTCGGACGCCCCGCTGGCGGCGCTGCGCGCGGCGGCGCGGCGGCTCGATCGCATAGCCGGCGAGCATCCGCTGCTGGCCGACGCGCTGGCCGCGCTCGATCGCGCGGTGATCGAGGCGGGCGAGGCGGAGGAGAAGCTCGAGGGAGCCGCGCGTGCGCTCGACTTCGATCCGGCCGAGCTCGACCGGATCGAAACGCGGCTGTTCGAGTTGCGCGCGCTCGCGCGCAAGCACCGCTGCGAGGTCGACGAGCTTCCGGCGAAAATGCGCGAAATGCGCAGCGCACTCGATGCCATCGAGGCGGGCGATGCCGAGATTGCGGAGCTGGAGGCGGCGGAACGGGCAGCGCACGAGGTCTATCGCGCGCGGGCCGAGACGCTCCACGCCAACCGCGTCGCCGCCGCGCTGAGGCTCGACGAGGCAGTCTCCGGGGAGCTGGCGCCGCTCAAGCTCGATGCGGCGCGATTTCGCACCGCCGTCGGCGAGTTGCCGCAGGAGCGCTGGGGGCCCCATGGCATGGACGCGGTCGAGTTCCTCATCTCGACCAACCCCG
>Ga0207667_10003525_pt1 | contig 19339 bp, 21 predicted proteins | sample KBSCornC52_FD_184301 | JGI IMG/M metagenome (GOLD analysis project Ga0207667, IMG submission 184301) | Corn rhizosphere microbial communities from Kellogg Biological Station, Michigan, USA - KBS Corn C5-2 (SPAdes) (version 2) | ecosystem: Host-associated > Plants > Roots > Rhizosphere > Soil ...
CTCGAGATTGCGCGCCCGAGAGGGCGCCCATTAAACTTGCCGGTCCTGCCCGTGCCGGAATAGCTCAGCTGGTAGAGCAACGCATTCGTAATGCGTGGGTCGGGGGTTCGATTCCCTCTTCCGGCATATCCTTATACATGCTGAAAGCTAGTTGTAGTGCGGATTTCAGCGATTCTGATTTTTTTTCCTACGCGAGGGCCGATTCGACAAGAATCGGCTCTTTTTTTAGCTCCGTGGTCACGTAGTGGTCACGAAGGTCACGCGAGGTGCACACTTTGGGCACATTCGGCGCGGTCAGATTTTGGTCACGCACCGGGTCTTTTCAAATGTCGCACGTTGACGACAGAGAAATGCGCATATTTTCTGCGCTTTCAGTTACATACGTTGACATTTTTGGCTGCGTAAGCGTGACGCTGCTCGCAGCATACATCGCGGCGGCGGCGTAGCATGTGTGCATGATGTCGTGGTCACGCCACCAAGATGATACTGCCACGGATCGCCATAGCTTGGTCACGCGATTCGTGGCGCTAGCCATGTATATCTGGAGCCATCCGCTCGGCGGTAGCGCATCTGATCGCAACCGCGTGAATGCGCGCAGCCTCGCCGAAAAAATCGTCACCTCGGTTGCCTTTGCGGTCGTGCTTAGCGCGGCCGCGATTGGCGCCTTGGGGGTGGCGCTGGGGCTCGCAGCGGGCGTCGCTGTGCTCTGGCTGATCCAGCCGGCCCTCGGGTGCGTAATCGCGCCACGAGTGCGCTGCTCGCTGTCCGACATAGTGCGGCGGCTGGCGGGACTCGCCGGCTACCGCGCACGCATGAATTCTCCGACGCCGTGCGCCACCGATCCAATCGTGATCACGTTGCGAGTCTCGTTGGCCCGCGCTGCTGACCGGCGCGCCCGTGTATGCGCTGTCATCACAGCGCGTCTTCACGGACTCACTCACATCTGCGCGCTCCGTGCGCGTCTAACTACGGCAATCGCTGCTGGCTGCTGACGCAGCCGGAAGTTACCCCCTAATCAATTCCGGCCGCGAGCGAGATGCCCGCAGCCCAATCGTGGTGCGTGCATCGCTGCGGCCAGCAGGTGCAGACCATGATCCACCACGCATTAGATTATGAGCGCCGTTTGGCGATTACGTCTGACGCCCTCAGGCGCCAGTTCGGTGACCGCGCGGCGGTTTCGCCTGGCGAGTCACTTGTCGTGCTGGGTAGCACAGCGATTGCGGACCCGGCGCGCGCCGCTGCGCAACGAAAGCGTCGAAATTCATTTCCGTTTCACTTGACGCGGATTGGCAGGCACGACCTAGTGCTCATCTGCGATATGGCAGCGGCATTAGTTGGTCCGCCGCCGTCGCCACCACCGCCTCCGCCGCCCGCTCTCGAAGAGAAACGCGGCCCAGGGCGGCCACGCAAGCGCTCGGTAGTGGATACCGCGGTTGCGGCTGGAGGTGCGCCATGACTGCCGCCATCGACCTAGCGACGCTGGAGCACGCTGCGGCGGCCGGCGAGTGGTATGTCACGCACCTTGCCGAGGTCGAGCGCGAGATTCACGCCGTGGCGCGCCCGGTGCGCGAGCTGTCAGGTGTGGTGTATGAGATCGCTCTGCACCGCGCACGGCGGCGGAGACTCCAGAGCTTAACGGCAGCGCAGGCCGTGCGCCTCGCGCTACGCCGCGAGCAAGACAATTACCTGGTCTTTCGGCCGCGCGGCGAGGCGCGACCTCTCGTGGTTGGCGGAATCGAGCTCGACGGGGTGATGGCTGCAGCAGACTCGCCGCTCGAGACGATGCTAGTACTCGAAGCGGAGCGCGCGCGCGAGGACGACGATTGCGACCACGACGACCGCCTGAGCTATATGGCTAAGCGCGCCGCCGCCGGTTGGCAGCCCATCGAGTTGCCGCGCACCACGCGGGAATCCGATGCTCGCATGGCTAGGCGATTCCGCGTTCGTGCGCGCGACCTGCGCGCCGCTGGCCAGGGAGACCTCTGGTTGGGCATGGGAGAGGCGGCATGAGCATCGCGCTGATGACCGCCACGTGGGAGTTGCGATTACCACCGTCCCACAAGCTCGTGCTGCTAGCTCTCGCCGATTGGGCAAATGATCGTGGGGGTAGTTGTTACCCGTCCATACGCAGGATCGCTGAGCGCTCCTCGATAGGCGAGCGGCAGGCGCAGAGGTATATGCGCGCTCTCGAGTTGGGTGGATGGGTGGCCGTTGTCGGCAACCGTGATGGTGGCAAACCAGGAAAGTCCCGCCACTATCAGCTTGCAGCCGACCGAATTTACGCAACTGCGGATGAGCGTCGCACGGGTGACACATCCGTCACCCGTCCCACCAATGTCGCGGAAGCCACCTGTACGGGTGACACATCTGACACCCGTCCTACGGGTGTCGCGAAAGTCACCCCTACGGGCGTCACAGATGACACCCGATCCACCAATCTTATCCGCCATAAGAGCAGTAGCAACGCAATGCTTGCTGCTACGACGAGTGAGGTGGGTACTCACTCCGCCGAGTACCGAAAAGCCGACTCCGGTCAGGTAAGACCTTCTGGAGTTCAAGCCTCACAAAACAATCGCTTACCGGAAGCGAAAGCCGCTGAAATCCCCTCTCGAAGGTCCGCCACCGAAGTTCGGTTTCCGGACTTCGGTGAGTCGAACATAGTTAATACAAAAGCCGGATCGAAGCCCGAACGAAAACGGCTTCGAACGCACGCACCGACCGGCGCCGTCTATTGGTTGGACGACGAGCCGGCGGAACTCGACACGCTGGTCGACACGTTCGGCCTGGTCGAGGTGAAGAAGGCCGTTACCGCACTGGTCGATGAAGGGACCGACCCACTGCATGGTCGCCTTCGCGCCATCTTGCTTGGCAAGCGTCGCGCAAAGGCCGAGTCCGACGCCATGGCGTCACGACGCCGTGGGCTCAGCCCCGAGGAACGCGCCGAGGACGCACGGCGCGCGCGAGAAGCCATGGACGCCTACGCCGCCGCAAGAAGCGCGCCCGAAACGCCTCGCCCTCGCGACACCCGCTCGATGGAGCAAATCCTGCGCGAGAACTTCAGCGTCAAGAGGGTATGACCATGTCGGCGCGCGCTTGTGAATTTCCGTTTTTTTACAACTCGGCGCATCGACAACTACCAAGTAGGTACAAATAGACGCCAGCGCGGGGCGAGAGGGCCGCGACACCCCCAGCCGGCGGTGGGGTGCTGTACGAAAAACTCCGGCAGTTGGAGCGGTGCTCAATTCTCCTTTGGGTTCAACTCGAGGCCGTGATCCATCCGGCTCGCCCACGAAACGGGCCTTTTCACCTCGCAACGCGCGATGTCCGCTTCGCGCACCGTAATGGATGCAGACCCACTTTTTCGACGGGATAGAGGCCGGCCAAGATGAATCTCTCAATTGAAAAGCTCAAAGATTTCGCCAAGCGGGTGCCGATGTACTTGTGGGTGCCAGCGGCCGTGATTGCTCTCGTGCTGATTCTTGCAGTCGCGCGGCTTGTGTGGGCGAGCCATTCAATGTCGCCTGCTGCGAATGACGAGGTTGGGGCATCTCAGACATCGCAGGCTAGCGTGCATGTCGCATCGCCGAGCGCCGTGTCGCCGAAAGATTCGAAGCCGGCTGCCGCCGTACCGAGTGCAAAGGTTGCGCTGACTGCGCCTCCGGCCAGCGCCGGGACCAGCGCGGTCGCGGCGCGGAACGCGCTGATGACGGAACCACCAATGCCAGGCGTAGCGGCGCCCGCCGGGCTGGTGCCGATGAAGGCGCTTTACACGCTGGAAACGTCACCAACGCTGCCAGGCGATGCGCCGCCGGTGTGGTCGGAAATCGGACACAAAGTAATCGACGCGCGCGCCGCGAGCTTTCAGACGATGTCGGTTAAAGAACTCGATTCCCTCCTGCCCAGTAATGGTCAGGTACGCGAGTCCTGGTCGATTTGGGTCGACGTGAGCGAAGCTGGAAACTGGGTGGCGGCCTTAAAGGCTGGCGGCTTTTACCACACTGCAGTGGGCGTGCAGGTCGACGGCCTCGACGTGCCTTCGCTCGCTGCGAGCCCCTGGAATAACGTTTCCAGTGTCGTCGCGCAGTTGCGCTTGGGTAAAGGCTGGCATCTGTTGACAATCCGATTTGTACAGCAGATCCGCCAAGACCCCCAGCAGATGCACGGGTCCGCCGAGTTGTTTTGGCGGGGGCCAACCGACACTCAACCGGTAGCGATTATCCCGTCGGCGGTTGCGAACACAGCAGCCGCACCAGCGAGCGCAGCGACTGCGGGTGGTGCGAAATGAGCACTGCTATTCAGTTGCAGAACGTTGCCCGACGATTTTCCGAAGGAGGGATTGTCGGCATTGTGATTGGTCTAGCTCTGGCGGCCGCGGCGATCGCGCTTTTAGCAATGCTGTGGATCCCGCTAACCGCCACAGCAATTGCTCTCGTCGTCGCAAAACGGCGCTGGCCACGAGTCCGCGTTGGCTCCTACTTCACGTCGAGGAAGGTCGCGCTGCCCGCACTCGCAGCAGTTTTTGGATGGGGCGTGGCGATCGCGGTGGCGGCTCTCACCAGCCGCACACCGGAAACGCTCTACACGATCGTTGGCGGTCTCATGGCTGCCGGCGCGCTTGTTCCGCTGATCGCAATTTCCCAGGAGAAACTCATGAAATCGGTCTTTGGTTTGGTTCCCGCTGAGCAACGCCAGATCTTCGAGCGGCAGCTCGACGAGCTGGATACCGCTAATCGCGGTGTAGAAGGCCAAGCTGCCGACCTCTCGGAGCTTGACCAGGCGACGGTCACGCGAGCTATCGAGAGCCGTGTTATCGGTCAGGACTCAACAGTCTCGGCCGCGGTGTCCACCGCGTTTCGTCGCTCACGTATGGCGCATGCCCGCCCACACAAGCCAGTTGCAGCGTTCTTGTTCGTTGGCAGTACGGGCAGCGGCAAAACCGAACTAGGGAAAGCGCTGGCGGAGGAACTATTCGGCGGGAGGATGGTTCGCGTCGACTGCAACGAACTTTCATCTGAGTCGAACGTGTCGCGGTTGGTTGGTGCGTCTCCTGGGTACATCGGCAGCGCTGATGGCTCAGCGTTCTGTCGTGATCTCGCTCGACTTGGAACTGGTGTCATCCTACTGGATGAGGTCGAAAAGGCACACCCCGCGGTGTTGAAGGTCTTGATGGGATTGCTCGACGAAGCTCGGATCACCGAACAATCCACAAGCCGCACCTTCTCCGCGCGCGGCTTCCTGATCGTTCTCACAAGCAACGCTGCCCAAGCCGAAATCGGCAAGATCGCGCGAGACGAAGCCGACCCGACGAACCGCGATGTCAAGGTCAAGGATGCGCTGCGCGATTCCGGCTTTCTGCCTGAGGTTCTAGCCCGCATTGATGCCGTGTTCCCGTTCGCTCCGCTGTCCGCTCGTGCCTTGGCCTCGATCATCGAACGGTTTCTGTTGCGATCTGCAAGCGATGCCGGGGTGGAGCTGGTGAGTGCAGACGCTGCGGTGTTGCTCGACCTAGTAACCAAAGCGATCAAAACAAAGGACTACGGCGTCCGTGAAATTGTCCGGGGCGTTGAGAACGCCGTCGTAGACGGCTTGCTCGCGGTGAAAGACGGCGGGAACCAGCGAGCTGCAATCCGCGTGCGTGACGGCAAGGTTGCTGTCGAACCGGCATGACGCCCATGTCCGCCCGTTGCACCGTTGCTAGTAGGGGCTGCCGCGGTGGCGGCTCCGCCAACTCAGTCAAGAGGTAAAAGTATGAAAATTGTAATTCCCGGTCCGCGTACTCTCCTAAGGATTCTTGTGGATACAGCATTGTTAGCCACATTGCTGGCAGTGATGTTGACGCTATTCCCCAATAAACAATCGTATCTTGAAGGTGCCACTTCAACGGGCCTTCTGGTTGGCGCGCTGGTTTTCCGCCTTGATGCCCACACGACTCGCGACCTGGTAACAGGGAAACGCTTGGTCGTTGCCGCGCTGATGCTTTTTTGGTTCGGGTTTGTCGGAATAGCCGGGCGCGACATTGTTGGCGGGCACTACTTCGGCGCGGTCACGGCCGTCTGCGCTTCTTTGATCTGCATTCTGCCCGCGAGATGGGTTGTGTGGTCATCGCCTGAAGAATGGCTCGGCGCCGAATGGCGGAAGGTACTTGAGGCGTAGCCGGTGGATCTTGGCAAAGCGGTCCAATGTAGCGCCCGGCCGAGCCGGGTGCTTTTTTGAGGAAATGACAGTGGTTGTTGACGAAGAAACCGAATTTGACGGCAGCGACGATCAAGTACCGGAGCGCGTTTGCGGGTGGCTGTTCGACGACGCGATAGAGCGGCTTTTGGCGAAATACCCGCCGCTCTCAGAAGACTACTTCCGCGATGAAGTCATGCGGCGGCCGGAGCGCGAGCGCAAGGCGTTCGTCATCCAATTGGTTCGCGGATACCTGGCGATGGTCAAAGACGAGCAGGCACTTCCTGACCTGGAATCCGAACCGATGGTCGGAGAGGTTTTCGTCGAGCGTATGGGTGGTGTTGCACGCTACTTCGAGGTCGTTGACGTTTCGGGCCGCAACCTGTTCGTGCGGTTGTTACCAGGGTTCGTATATCGCCTTGGGGATGGCCGACAGGTCACCGGTCCGGTGCGCGGGGTGTATTCCGGAATGACGTACAGGGCCCGGAGGTCAGGGCCAGACGAGCTGACTGTCTTCGGCTCGAAGCGACGGCTGACAGCCAAGCGGAATGTCGGGTGATGCCGAAGCCGAAGCAGAGCCTTCTCCTTTATGAGTCGGTGCCGGCGGCGTCCGTGCCGCCGGAAACTCAACGTCTCACCTTGCTCCCGCTGCGGTGCGCCGGGTGAAGCCACGGCAGGAGCAAGAGCAACGTCAAAAACTAGCCTCGCTTGCGAAATTGCAAGCGACTTTCGCGGCATAAACGGCCTACGCCCCACGCCGCACAAAACGCGGCGCGGGTCCCCTCCATTTATTCCACGTTCGCTTGCAATCCCGCCGCGCGTCGGCTCGATCTTCCGCCGGAAGAAAAAAGGGACGGGACCACACCGCCCGGTATCAGTCGGAGATAGATCATGACCCACGAAAGTACCAACAGCCTTGCCGTAGCACTCGATCGCGCCGTGAGGGGCGCCACCAGCTCTCGGCCGGTTTGGGTCAGCAAACCAGCTCCGAAAATGTCAGCCGCTGCGCGCAAGATTGCACGTGTCCTCGCTGAATGCATCAACATTGCGCGCGAAGAGCCGACGCCAGCTCACACATTCACACGGGGTGACGTGCTGCGGTTTGCGAGGCAACCAAGGGCGATCTACATCGTCACCAAGGTCACGGGTTCGCAGTTGATCGCACGTCACCTATCAGCTCGCGGGTTGGGTAACCCCGAGCTCGGGTTAGTGGTGGGTACCAAGAGAGTGATGTTTTTGGGGGCCGACCCGCGAACGGCGACTTACGCCGACCTGTTCACGACCCATGCTGAGCGGGTTGCCCTTTCCCGGCTGAGCAAGTGATTGAGATTTGACTACGGACCGGCGCGCGCCGTGGCGCGCGCCGCGATTTTTTGCGTCCGCGCCAGCACTTCGGGGCCGTTGGGTCGACGCCGCTGGGAATCCTTGCCGCCCCTCATCCGGGGCCATTCGCGGTGCGCGGAGTCGCAAATGTCCGCCCGCTGCACCGCATACATAGAGAGGGCGAAATCCCACCACAGGAGCCATCCTCATGAAGCGCAATTTCACAATTCCGGCCGTTGTGTCCTTGGCCGCCGTCACTTCTGTCCTCGCCCATTCCGCCCCACCCGACTTGTCCCAGTTGGCTGAACACCCGCAGTGCTACGTGTCCGGCGACACGGTGTTCGTGAGAGGTGCGGTTGTCGATGCCGAGAGTGGTTTTCCGGTGCCGAACGCGCGGGTTCATCTGGCTTACGGGGTGGTCACCCAATACGTGACTACCGGCGCTGGCGGTATCTACCAGGCCGAGTTTCCACGCTCCCTGGCGCGTGGGGTACTGGAAATATCAACGTCAATTCCGGCGCCCACCGGCACGCTGGTTCCGACCACGGCCACAGAGGGAACTGGCTCTTGCGTTGTGCCGGCGGCACGAGTCGGCGACCTGGAGCAGATCAGGAGCGCGAAATGAAGAACAGTCGCGAAAAATTCAAAACCGCGTTCGTCGCGGCTTACATCTTCGGCGTTTCCGGCGTCGTTGGAGTCGTGGGTGGTAAGGCGATCGCCGAGCACTTCCAGTCGCCGATCCGCACCTTTGTTGCGCACTGCGCGTCGGATGGCGGGGCTCTTGTGCTCGAAGCTGCGGCAGTCGGCAAGACGCTCGTTGTCACTCCGGTATGTCGGTTCGTTTCACCCGGCCAACCGGCCGCCCACCCAGCCAAGTCACCGCGGGCCACCACGGCGGCCACGGTGATGCAAATCTGACTTAGGAACATCTCCATGAACGTCAATTTCCGCCGCAACCACGACATCGCCGAAGCGCTCGACGCCTGCCGCAAGCTGCAGGAGAAGATCGAATCGCTCGCGCTCGATGCCGAAATTCTCCGCCGCGTACGGGAGGCCGAATGCGGGGGTGAAATGCTTGCAATGCTTCGCCATCGTGCACAGGCGTTCGGGTCCGCGCTGTCCCATGATCTTGGCCGACCCCAGTCGGCGATCGATGACGAGATAGCTGCCATCCGTGCCGCATTTTCAGCCTACGACATCGGCGGCCTCGACGACGATGAAGCCGAGATTTTGCGGCTCTCCAGTGGTACCAGGTCGCGTCTCGACGCTCTGGACGCTGCCGGTCTCGCACTTCGGCAGCGCGCGGTGGAAGCCAGCAATGTCGCACGTGATTTGAGTCCGTCCGAAGTCGCGGCGCTAAGCGACTTCTCAGACCCATGGCGGCTCGACGCCTAGCTCCAAGAACACAGCCCGCGCACATTCTGCCGGGGCGCGCGGGAACTCCAGCCGCCGGCAGACCCATTCCAAAAACAGAGGAAACAGCGATGGCCAAGGTAGTGAAATCCCGAGACATCGAGGAAAGGATTGCCGACCTGCAGAGGCAGCTCGAAGCTGCCAAACAGGCCGAGAGTGAGGCCGCCGACCAGGAGCTTTTGCGACTTGTCCGCAAGGCCGGCATCCGTGACGAAATAATCGCAACGGCGCGGCGGAAGGTAGACCAGATGCGGGGCAACAAGCGAAGAGCCGGGGGTGAACCGTGAGCCTCATGGACCTCTCAGATGCGGCGGCCAAGGTTGGCTTTTCCAGTCGCTTTCTTTTGTCAGAACGGGTAATGAATTGCGTCACTGCGGACGCGGGCGATAAGTGCAATTGGCTGCGTGTCGTGCACCATGCCGGCTTGGTAAGGGACGCCCGCGGCGATGATGATCGAGCGACAGTGCTTCTCCATTCCAAGGGCGTACCAGGTCAATTGCTGATTCTGGTTGAGCCCGCTGACCAAGGCCGTCTGATGGTCAAAGTCGTGTTCGCCGATGAAGCCATTGGTTGCTGATCGGCCATCCTCTCTCAATGCCATCGCAGCGGCATCGTAGCTGCGACGGCGTCATGTACCGCGGTAGCCCGCAAACAAAAGCATGCCCACAAGTGGGCACCCAATTATGGCGGTCGCAAGCGCCCGCCAGCTACGCAGACATTATGCACGCCTGCGGCCGTCAGAGCCGAAGCAAAAAAGCCTTCAAACCTAAGCCTGAAGCGGGTTCGAGCTTGACGGCAGGCTGACGGCTAGTTTTGACGTCAGGTGACGGCTACCTGCCGTCTGTGTGACGACGCCGTGCGGGTTTCAAGCCCTTTTTGGTGCCGTCACTTTTGCCGTCCATTTTTCGCGTGTGTCCGCCCCGCGCACCGCATACATAGAGAGGTGTCATTTCATGAGCCTCGTCCGACTAGACAGGAGCAATCCAAATGGCAAAACAGCGAATCAAGGTAACCGTCAGATTGGCGCCAGCCCAGCACGCCGCCATCGCCAATGATGCACGCGCGATGGGCATGACGCTCAACGATTACATAGTTACATGCATGCGCGCCGAGCACACGGACACCGAAAACATGGCGCAGTTGCGCGCCTTGCTCGCCGACCAAACCCGTTCACAAGTCGCGGCTATCGATAGCGGTTTCGGAGAGCTGGTCGATGCGCTCGACGAGCGCAACAAGCAGACGATCGAGGCAGCAGAAGCGAGCAACGAAAAGCACCTTGAGGAAATTAAACGCATCCTTCAAGGGTTCGTGGGTTGGGCGCGGGACAGCCTTGAACCGAAGTCAAAGGGTGGCGTGAAATGACCTGCCGTATCAACAAAACCGAGAACGGGACGACGAAGGAGATCCCGAACCACATGCCGGGCTGGGATGTCACTTTCTCCGCGCCGAAAAGCGCCAGCATCGCCGCGCTGGTTCATAAGGACGAGGCGCGGGACAGCCTTGAACCGAAAACAAAAGGCGGTGCGAAATGACCTGCCGAATCAACAAAATTCAGAATGCCGGGCAGGCATTCGCGTACTACAGCGACAGGGACGACTACTACCTCAGCGACAAGAGTGCGGCTGAGTGGTACGGCGCTGGCGCTGCGGCGGTTGGTCTTCGCGGCGAGATAGATCCACGCACGTTTCGTGACGTTCTGCTGGGGCGGATTGGTGCCGTCCAGGTTGGCCGCGAAGGCACGCGCAAGGTCGAAAACGAAGACGGGACAACAAGGGAAGTCCCGAACCACATGCCTGGCTGGGATGTCACTTTTTCCGCGCCGAAAAGCTTCAGCATTGTTGCGCTGGTCCACAAGGATGAGAGGCTTACCGCGGCCCATGATGCTGCCGTGCGTGCGGCCATGGACCACCTGCAGCGGAACGTGATTGCCACCCGTCAAAGGACTGCCTCGGGCGGATACGACACTCGGCTGACCGGCAATTTGATCGCCGGCATTGTCCGGCACTCGACGAGCAGAAATCTCGATCCACAGCTCCATTCCCACGTCGTCCTCGCCAATGTCACACGCGATCCTGTGACTGGCGAGCTGGTCAGCATCGATAGTCGCGCCGGCCTGTTTGGTGCGCAGATCGAAGCCAATAACGTGTACATGAACGAGTTGGCTCGACTGGCCAGAGAAGCTGGGTACAAGATTGAGTGGACCGTCCGAGACAACCGCGCGGTGAGCTTTGAACTCATCAGCATCACGGCCGCAGAACTCGAATTGTTCTCGACGCGGGCGGCTGAAATCGAAGCAGCCTTGGAAGCCAAGGGGCTGACAACCGAACAGGCGCACCCGAAACAGGTCCGCAATGTCGCGCATGACACGCGTAGCCCGAAACAGCACGTCCCAGGGAAAAAATTACATGGAGCCTGGATCGCCAAAACTTCGGCACTTGGGATTGCCGCGGTCGAACGCCCAACCTCATTCCGGGTGCCCACTGCGGAGAAAATGGAAGCTGCAAGGGTTGCACTGCAGTGCGCGATGGACCAACTTTCCGAGCGGCAGACACGGTTTACCGAGCGCGAGCTGGTCAAGGAAGCCATCACCTATTCCCAAGGTCGCGCATCTCACGGTGACTTGAACGACGCGTTTCAGCAGGCTGTCGCTGACGGCGACTTGATCCACCGCAAAACCCAAATTCGTGGCCTGAACGGTGAGCTGACCTGCGCCGATGGCGTAACCACGAAAAAGGGTGTCGAGATCGAAATCGCAATGCTCCACTCGGCGGAGTCGATAGTTCTCGGCAGGAGCAGCGATCGGTTGACTCCGCGCGAGGTCGATGTCCTGATCGCAAAGCAGGAAGAAGAGACCGGCTTTAATTTTTCCGACGAACAACGCGAGGCGACTCGTGCCGTGTTGTGTAGCGAATCCGGCCTGACCATCATCCAAGGTTTCGCCGGCACGGCGAAAACCACGACCGTGCTTGCAACGGTTGCGGCGGCAACCCGTGAGAGGGGTATGGTGATCAGGGCTATGGCCCCGACACATTCCGCGGCTGACACTTTGGCCAAGGCGATCGGAGCGGAAAGCGCCACAGTAGCGAGCGTCATCTCGAAAGGCATACGAGGGGACGGGCGGCGCGATCGCTGGATCATCGACGAGGCGGGCATGGTGTCCGCGGGAGACATGCGGAAGTTGCTAGAAGCGGCCGGCCGCGCGCGCGCGGAAGTCATCTTGGTCGGTGACCAGAAGCAAATCGGCAGCGTCGGCGCTGGGTCTGCGTTCTCTCAGTTGCAATCGGAGTTCTCGGGCTGCACGTACTCGCTGACCGACATCAAGCGGCAACGAAACGCGCAACTTCGTGAGGCCGTCTACGACCTGATTCATGGTCGGGCGAATGCCGCCCTTGGCAAGGTGGCGGTGCACGAAATTCCTGACAGGGGTGATGCAATCGATGCAATCGCCGATGCCTACCGGACGCATGTGGCTGCCGGTGAGAAAACTCTCGTCATCGCACTTTCGCGTGCCGATCGCGACGAAGTAAACGCCGCGATCCAGAAACAGCGTGAGCTTGCTGGTGAGGTCCGAGACGTTCAGGCTGTCGCAGTGTTGCGTGCCAAGGACTGGACGGATGCGGAAGCGCGCGACGCGTCTCGCTATCGGGTCGGCGACACGATTGCTGCCAATCGCAAGTTCAAAAGCGGGCCGGAAAAGGATGAACTCGTGACCGTAACTGGCGTCAGCCAAGGCATCGTCACGACGGCACGCGCCAATGGCGAGCAGTGGTCATTCGACCCCGCCAAGGTGAAGAAGATCACGGTGCTCGACCGGAGCGAGGTGCGGATTGGTGTCGGCGATCGTCTCGCCGTGAAGGGCAATATCACCGTGCGTCAGCCGGAGGAAGTCAAACCCATCACCGTCAGGAACGGCACGGCAATGACGGTGACCGGCTTGACCGACGGAACCATGTCGGTGATCACCGACAGGGGGGCGCACTTCAATATTGCTGCAAAGACCGGTGTGCGCCTCGAGTTGGGGTTGGGGTACGCGCAGACGGCCAACCAGGCACAGGGCCAGACCACCCAAACGGTTCTCGAATACACACGGTCGACGCAGGTCAACCTGGCCGACATGCCCCACACCTACGTGCCGGTATCCAGAGCGGTGGAGACCGTAGAAATTTTCACCGACAACAAGGAAAAGCTGGTCGAAACCTTGGAAAAGTCCCGTGGCCCTAAAGAGACCGCAATGGAAAATTCAGCGATCACCGCTGCCATCGCTGCCGAGACCGTTCCGGTGAAAGCGGTCAATGCGGTGGAGTCAAATGGGTCGGCGCAGGACCAGGACAATGGTCGCGCGCCCGAACTCAACGATCCCATACCGCCGAAAGGGGCTTTGCGCGGTCTTGCGGAGTCGGTTCGCGACAGGCTGCAGCCGGCGGGTGCCGAGGAACGATCCGAAGCTAGGCACATCCGCGATGCCACTAAGTACCGCGAGTCCGACCTGAAATTCGTAGGGCGCGGGTCGCATGGGCTTTCGCGGGAGATTGATCGTGAGGCGAGACGCAGATCGATAGCCATCAAGTTCCACGCCGCCCGCCAGGTTGCTGGTGGTGGCTTCATCTCCGGCCTGAAAGCCCTGAGCGAGAGGGACAAGCGACTTGCACAGACCGAGATCCGCCGAATGTCGGCGCAAGTTTTGCTCGATGGTCAGTGCGATGTCGCCGTGGACCGGGAAGCCCGCCGGCGCGTCCGCCGTTCAGGTGTGTCTATGGATGTCGCGCGTACCGAAGTCCAAAACGAGGCGCGGGACGCGCGGCGGAACATCGCGGTTCGGGGGGCGGCGGCGATCGGCAAGATCGCAGGTGCATTTGGAAACCCCGAGCACACTCGGGTTCGCACCGCTGCCAGGCTTGAAAAGGCATCCCTCCAAACAGTCAAGAACGACTCAAAGTTGGTCCTGGGCGGCGGCGCCGAGAAGGAAATCGCCGGAGCCGATCGCAAGTTACGTCGGCTCGAACGTGACATTCGGCGAGCGTTCGGGACGAATCCGAATCTCGGCGCGTTTGGCCAGGCGATGGAAGGCAAACTCGCCAAGGAAGGCCGCCGGCACCTCGATCGGTTCCAAGGGGCCCATGACCGTGAGATCGCGAAGATTCATGCGTTGCGCGATGCTGCGGTTGGGCGCATGGCGGCGGCACTGGCTCAGAAGGAAGGGATCTCCAAGGCGCAGGCCACAGAGCGGATCGAGAAAGAAAGCCTCGCTCGCAGGTTGGAACGGCAGCAGCCGATAGTCAGTGCCCTCGCTCGGGTTGCCAATGCACTTGCGGAGCAAGGTAGCTCGCCGCGGGCGGCCGGTTTCAAAGAATCGACGATGCGGGATCGGTTCGAGAGAGGCGCGGCGCCGCAGGCCCCAGCTCCGACGCAAAGGCTGACGCCACAAGACCTCGAACGCCACCAGCTCGCCGATGCGGCATCGAAAGAATCAGCCCGCTGGAGGGGCAACGAGGACAAGCTCGACCCGACGAAGCACCGGACAGAAAACTGTTTCCTCGACAACGCCTACAACGATCCGAAGTTCGATGGGCACATGGAAGGGTCGGACGAGAAGACCGCGAAGCAAAAACAGGGAAAGAAGGTCAAGGCGGAGCAGAAGGCCGAAAAGAGGCAAGAGCAGAAGAAGGCCCAGCGGATCGACACGCTGCTCAATCTCGATGCCCTGAAACCGCACCACGCGCCGAAGCCGACACAGGACCAGGCACTGCAGGACAAGGCCAAACCACTGACGCCGGAAAAACCCGGTGGCGAGAAATCACCCAAGCGGGACGGCGGTATAGAGATGGTGTAGCGATCCGCGCCTGGTTGCCAACCAGGCAAATAGGGCAATTTGTACCTCGCAGGCTGGCGGAGCAATCCGCCGGCCTTTTTTCTGCTCGTGACGCCATGCGGTACTGACCGCATGGCGTCAATCCTGCACGCGTCCGGCCGACGCACCGCTTATAGAGAGTGCGGCGATAGGTCCGGCCACTCTCTTTTCCCGTTTGGAGTATCGAAAATGAAATTCATCAAGGTTCAGGCCGAGGAAACGATGATCGGAAGCGTCATCGGCCTCGGCGTCGGTCTTGCCGCCGTTGCGCCGTTCACGGCAGGACTTCACAGCGTTAATCCGATGACTGCGCCAGGTCTTGCGGGCTTTCTACAGGCGTCAATGCTTGTGGCGGGAGGTGTTCTCGGTGCCGCGATCGGTGGAGTGCTGACCGCACGACAAGAACGCGACTCTCATCTCGATGGTGCGCGTTACATCCCCGAGTTCGCCATTGCAAAACGTGAGCTGGCCTCGCTCGAAACCGCTCAATTCAGCAAAGCTCAAAAAGAACGGCGAGTGAAGGGTGTCAGCATCGGCGGCGTGGAATTGTCGCGCGGAACCGAGACGGGCCATATATATGCGATCGGATTGCCGCGCTCTGGCAAGACGGTTCTCCTGACCAGCATCATTGACCAGGTGATAGCGCGCGGTGACCGTTGTATAGATCACGATCCGAAGGGTGACTTCACTTCGCGTTACTACGACCCAGCAACTTGCGTTTTGCTGGGACCGTGGGACGAACGGGCGGCGGTGTGGGACGCTTCGGCGGACATCGACAGCCCGGCGTTGGCGGATGAATTTGCCGCCAGCGTCGCCGGGAAAATCGACGGTCAGAACAAGTTCTTCCACGACGCGGCTGCACGTTTGCTCGCCGGCATCATTCGTGCTCGCATGAAAGATCGCTCTGGTTGGACGTGGGAATCTTTGCGGGCGACATTGGACTTACCTCCAATCGACCTGATCCACCACGCTGCCATCGGAGACCCGGGAATTATGTCGGTCATGCCCAGCGCGTTTTCAAAGGGGCAGGAACTTACCGCGGGCGAGCGCAGCGTATTGTCCGTCCTCGGAACGGCCACGGGCTGGCTGACGAATTACGCGGCCGTCGTCGCAGCTAACCCCGACAAGCCGCTGTTCTCGATTCGGCGGTGGCTGTTGGGTGAAGCCGACACCGACAAGAAAATTGTCATCCTCAACAGCAATGCTCTTTACGAGACGGCAGGGGAGGCCATTTTCGGAACGGTCCTAGCCACGGTTTCTGCAGCGTGCGCATCGGCTGTAATGCCCGAGCGTGGTGCAGACGAGCCCGGCGGACTCTGGTGCATCCTCGACGAATTCCCTCAATTGGGTGTGACCGCACTGGGACAGATCCAACGACTCGCCGAAATCGGTCGAAGCCGCGGAGTTAGGGTTGTCACGGCGCTGCAGGATGAGACCCAGTTGGCCGCGAAAGTTGGCCGCGAGAAAGCTGCGCCGATGCTCGCGGTGCAATCGACAAGGATCTACACGGCATGCAGCGACATGACCGCCGAAGCCGTCAGTCGACGCATCGGTGAGCGGAAGATTCACAGGCTGGAAACGGTCACCGAAAACGGCCAGTTCGCAGGAAAAACCAAACGGCTGGTCACGGAAAGGGTGATTCTGGCCGCCGACTTGATGGGGCTTGCCGTTCGCACCAGCGATGCGCCGATCGGTGTAGAGCTTGTCTTGCACTCGAAAAAGATCATGGGCCGCCTGGTGCAGCCGTTTCCAAATCGTATTGAACATCCCGCCGAGCCGTTGCTCGAGTCGCAAGCTTGGCGTATGGGCGGCCTCAACTCCAACGTCGAGGTTGCTGCGTCGCAACCGCCAGTGGATTCGTCCGACAGCTCCGAAATGGAGCCAGCGAACAACCTCGATGCCGTACTCGCAGATGTTGCCAGTGGGCCGGCGCCTGCCGCGGAGGACATCGACTCCCTGCTTGGGCTCTAGGAGAGCGCTATGAACATCCTTTCTTTGCTGTTCCGTCTGGTGCTGGCAATCGTCATTGCCGCGCTCGGTTACTGGTGGTTCTCGGCGATCATGCCGCGGCCGATCGCGGCAATCATCGGCATCATCGCCGGTGCCGCCGAGTTCGTCGGCCCGCTGGTTGCTCGAGGTGGCGGTCGTGGCTCCGGTAGCGGATTGCGCATGCTGTTCGGTTTCGGGTTGCCGCTGATTGCATGGCCAGGGATAGCGATGCTGATCGGCTTGTGGATTCCCGATCGCGCCACACACGTCGCGCTTGCCGCCATTGCCGCCACGTTGCTCGGCGTTTTCACAGCTCGACATGGGCAGGGCCGAGACCAGCACTACCTCATTGCGGTGCTGGTGGCTGTATCGATTCCCGTCGCAGCAATGGCGAGTGCCGTCTCAAACGAGTCCGTGTGGGGCACGGCCGCGGCTTGCGTGGCGCTCGGAGTTGCACCGCTGGTCGCAAAGAACGCCCATGTGTGGGCAGATGCCCACGATCGGTATCTCGGCGTCGCCGCGATCGTTGCGTTTGTAGGCGCCGCTTTGGTTGCGGCCAGGCAGTTCATTTAGCCGATGTCAGCCAGTCGCGCGGGGTCGGTATTTACGTGGCGCCATGACGTCATGACCGCATGGCCTCACGCCAACACTGTCCGTCCACTGCACCACTCAAGAGGGGGGGCGAGAAACTCACCCCCTCACTTTTCCACTACGGAGCAAAAAATGAAATCGAAAAACCTATCTTTGGCAATCGCTTCGGCCTTGATGGTGGCCGGGCCGGCATTCGCCATGCCACCAGGCACCAGCGAACAACTCGCTGCCCGACCAATGTGCACGGTGGCCGGGAATAAGGTGTACGTCCGTGGCGCTGTCGCAATCGCTGGCAACAGCGCTCCAGTGCCTGGCGCCACCGTAACGCTTGCCTATGGCCATGATCGCCGGCGAGCGACGACAAACGCCGCGGGGATCTACGAAGCGACTTTTCTGCGCGGCGACGCGCGGGTGGTGCGTGAAATCTCAACGACGTTGGCCGCACCTACCGGTACGAACATTCCAGTGGAAGCGCTGGAAGGTACGGCCGCCTGCAACATACCGGCAGCGTCGATCGGGGAGCTGCGGCAAATCGAGTAGCGATTTCTCAACGGCGTGTCCCGACGAAACCCGGCCGAGAAATCTGCCGGGTTTTTTGTTCGTTGACGCCATGCGGTCACTACCGGATGACGTCAATCGCGAGCGTGTCCGTCCGCTGCACCGCACATAAAGAGGGCATCGGATCACGCGGCCCCTCACACCTCAACTTCGGAGCAAAATTTATGAAATCGAAAATCCTGCCCTTTGCGATCACGGGGGCGTTCCTTGCCTTAGGTGGCTGCGCCAGCCTTCCGCCAGGTTTGCAGGGTTACCTGCCAAATGGCGCCACGGCCTACACACCGGATCAAGTCCGAACCGCTGAAACCGTCCGGCTCGGAACCGTCGTGAGCGTGCGACAGACGGAAATCCAGGCGGATGGCGTGCAGAAAACGCTTGGCTCGGGCATTGGCGCGCTGGTTGGCGCGCTCGCCGGCCACCAGATTGGTGGTGGCAACGGCAAAACCATCGCCACTGTAGCTGGCGGTGTTGGTGGTGCGATTGGCGGCAACCTGATTGCCTCGAGAGCATACCGACAACCTGGCGTGATCGCGACCGTCAAGCTCGACGACGGCGAAACGATTGCGAGTGCTCAGGCGGCCGACGTGCAACTCAAAGTCGGCGAACGCGTCCAGGTGTTCGGGCGGGGCTACAGCGACAGTCCTTTCCGTATTCTGCCGCTCGATGCGAATGTTGGGGGTGCGAAATGAACGCGCGCACTCACAACCTCGCTCGAACGATTTTGATTGCGGCGGTTTTGGTAGCCGCTGTCGCGCCGGCACTTGCTTCGCCGCCGACTGTTCAAACGGCTGCCGGCGGGTTCATCTCCGTTTGTCAGACCGCACCTGACGTGACCGCCGCCAACGGTGGGAGCGGTTCCACTAGCAGCGACGAACAATGCTTCAACAGCTCGGCCACTGCACAGCCTGTCCTCGGTGCTGGTGCCATCCGGATCGGCGACGGGGCGAGCGCGGGGAATGCCGGCGACATCGTGATGGGTGCCGGGGCTGGAACCTTGCCCCGGTCGAACGACTACGAGACGATCGATAACGCTATCGCGGTGGGCACTCAGGCTTTCTCGAGTTGGGGCGGAATCTCGATCGGGGCCGGAGCGAACGCGCAGTCCTCTGGCTTTTCGATTGCGGTGGGGCATCTCGCTGGTGCTTGGGCAGGCGGCGGCGTGGCGATCGGCGATGGCGCTCAAGTCGGCGGGATGGGAAACGGAAGCGTTGCGATCGGGCAAGGCTCACTCGCAGGCGAGCCCATGGTGGTCAGCATTGGCAATACCGGCAGTGAGCGGCGCATCACCAACATGGCGGCGGGATTGTCGAACACCGACGCAATGAACATCGCTCAGTTCAACGACGGTGCTGCGGCGATCGCTTCGTGGCTTGGCGGCGGCGCGGCGTATTCCACTGGGCTCTCCAGCACGTTCTCTCGGCCGACGTTTACCATCCAAGGGGTTGG
>Ga0207667_10003526_pt1 | contig 19338 bp, 13 predicted proteins | sample KBSCornC52_FD_184301 | JGI IMG/M metagenome (GOLD analysis project Ga0207667, IMG submission 184301) | Corn rhizosphere microbial communities from Kellogg Biological Station, Michigan, USA - KBS Corn C5-2 (SPAdes) (version 2) | ecosystem: Host-associated > Plants > Roots > Rhizosphere > Soil ...
GTGCGGCCACGCTGGTTGCGGCCTACATCGGCGCGGCGTACTGGTTCACCTCGTCGACTTCGTTCGCGAATCCGGCCGCGACGTTCGGGCGCATGTGGAGCGACACGTTCGCCGGCATCGCACCGGCCAGCGGGCTGCGTTTCATCGCGGCCGAAACCTGCGGTGCATTGCTCGGCGTGGTGCTGCATCGCGCGTTGCGACACGGCGCGGCAACCGGTGGCGACCGCGCGAGCGTGCTGTCGAGCGCGCCTCCGGACATCTGACGGAGACGCGTGCCCCGGCTTCGTCCACAATGGTGGAGTCCCCGTCGATGCCGGAGTGTTCCGCCATGAGGAAGTCCCTCGCGTTCGCCGTCGCGTGCCTGTTCGTTCCGCCTGCGGCCGACGCCGCCGATGGCGCGCGCTATTCGAGCATCTTCGGCGGCAAGAACGTCGGTCACGTGTGGGTGACCACCGTCGGCAACCGCAGCACGATCGCCTATGACGTGAAGAACAACGGGCGTGGTCCGACGATGGCCGAGACGATCACGTTCGGCAAGGACGGCCTGCCGGATTCGTGGACGATCAGCGGCACCACGACATTCGGCAGCAAGGTCGAAGAGCATTTCTCGCGCAGCGGTTCGCGCGCGAGCTGGACCGATTCGACCGGCAAGGGCGGTACCACGCTGACGGCGCCGGCGGTGTACGTCGCGCAGAGCGGCAGCCCCTGGTCCGACCAGATATACGCGAGTGCGCTGCTCCAGCGCCCGGGCATGACGATGCCGGCATTGCCGGGCGGCACGCTGCGCCTCGAGAAGGGGACGACACTCGAGGTCGACGGTGCCGGCGGTCCGTTGCAGGTCACGCGATACGAACTGTCCGGCATCGACCTCACGCCCGAGACGATGCTGCTCGATCCGGACGGCAAGCTGTTCGCCGCGGTGTCGCCGACGGGCATCGTCGTGCGCGAAGGTTACGAAGGCGAGGAAGTGCGCCTGCGCAAGCTCGCGGCCGACTGGACTACCGAACGCAGCGTGGCGATGCAACGCGATGCCGCGCACGCCTACGGCGCGCCGGTGCGCATCCGCAACGTGCGCGTGTTCGATCCGCACAAGGGTGCATTGACCGATCCGCTCAGCGTGCTCGTCAGCGGGCGCGAGATCGCCGCGGTCGAAGCACTCGACAGTCCGGCCACGCCGGGTGAAGTCGGCATCGACGGCGCCGGCGGCACGCTGGTGCCCGGCATGTACGAGATGCACGCACACGTCGGCCAAGACGGCGCGATGCTCAACCTGCTCGCCGGCATCACGACGGTGCGCGACATGGGCAACGACAACGCCGTGCTCGACACCCTGGTCCACCGCATCGACGCCGGCGAGGTCGCCGGTCCGCACGTCGTGCGTTCGGGTTTCATCGAGGGCAAGAGCCCGTTCAGCGCAAACAACGGCTTCGTCGTCGACAGCCAGGAGAAGGCGCTCGACGCGGTGCGCTGGTACGGCGCGCGCGGGTTCTGGCAGATCAAGGTCTACAACAGCATGAATCCGGCGTGGGTGCCCGCGATCGTCGCCGAGGCGCATCGGCTCGGCATGCGCGTCGCCGGACACGTTCCCGCATTCTCCAGCGCCGACCAGATGATCGAGGCCGGTTACGACGAGATGACCCACATCAACCAGTTCGCGCTCGGCTGGGTCATCGGCAAGGGCGAGGATACGCGCACGCTGTTTCGCCTGACGGCATTGAAGCGCCTGCCCGCGCTCGACCTGGACAGCCCCAAGGTGCAGCACACGATCGACCTGATGGTGCAGGGGCACAAGGCGATCGATCCGACCCTCGGCATCCACGAGATGCTGCTGCTCAACCGCGACGGCAAACCGCCGGTCGGCGCGGTCGACTACCTCGATCACCTGCCGGTCGGTGCGCGCCGCGACGCGATGAAGCAGCTCGCCGATACCTCCGCGCCCGGTGACGACGCCGCGTATCGAGGTGCATTCGACAAGCTCGTCGAGGTGGTGCGCCGGCTGCACGATCGCGGCGTGTTCATCGTGTTCGGCACCGATACCGGCGGCTCGTTCACCTACCATCGCGAACTCGAGCTGTACCAGAAGGTCGGCATGACGGCGCCGCAGATCCTCGCGCGTGCCACCCTCGAGAGCGCGCGCTACCTCGGCCAGGACCAGCGCATGGGTTCGATCGAGAAAGGCAAGCTTGCCGATTTCTTCCTCGTGCCGGGCGATCCGACCAGGGACCTCAAGGCGGTCAAGACGATCGCGATGGTGGTCAAGGACGGCACGTTCTATTACCCGTCCGAGGTGTACCCGAAGTTCGGCATCGAGCCGTTCACGCCTGCGCCGAAGGTGACGTTGCCACGCGGCGAATGATGCGTTCGGCTTGCGCGTTCCAGGTCGCCGATGCGCATCTCGTGCGCATCGGAATCAACGGGATTCGCGATCATCCGCGCGCGCGTGCAGGTCGGCACCGACCGCGACGAGGATGCGCGCGGCCCAGGCGCGCCGATCCTCGTTTTCGGCCGGCAACAGCGGCAGGTCCGGTGCGATGCCGGCGACTTCATCGCTGCCGTCGGCGCGCAGGCGCACGCAATTGGGGATGCGGAAGCGCAACTGCGAATGCGGCAGCACGACCGGATTGGTGTCGATCATGAAGCCGCAGCCGGCGCGGCCGGTGGTGTCGCCGACCGTGCGCGCGATGCTGTTGTCGCGCATCACCGCGGTGAACATTTCCGCGGCGGAGTAGGTTTTCGCATCCGTCAACAGATAGACCGGACCGTTCCATGCGCCCCAGTGGCGCTGCACCGCGAGCGGCCAGTGCAGGCGGCGTGCGCTCTCCGAGTCGGCGTCGCCGACCGGTGCCAGGTAGCCGAGCGGGCCGCCGGCGGTGCCCGCAGCAACGAGGCGTTTGCATTCGTCGCCGTTCCAAGTGCGCCGTGTCTTCCAGGCCCAGTCCATCGCGCAGGGTGTCGCGACAGTCTCCTTCGCACGTTCGAACGCAGCGAGGTTTTCGCGCAGGACCCTCGTGATCGCGCGTGACGGCTTCATCGCCAGCGCCGCGTTCATCTCGCCAAGCTCCTCGTCGAGGTACCCGGCGGCATCGACGGACTGGCTCACGAGCAGGCGCGACGAGTGCACCGGGCGCGTCGTGAAGAGGCGAGCCGTGAAATCGCCGCTGTCGTTGCCGCCGTTGTTCTGGCCAACGTCGACGAGCACCACCGTGACGCCGTCGTCGTGGAAGCGCTTCAGGCGAGCGGCGAGCTCGGCGTACCAGGCTTCGTCGACCGCGCGCTTCAGCGCGTCCACGTCGATCGCGTCGTCGTGCGCGTGCAAGGCGTTCCATGCAGTGACGCAGAGCGCGGGCGACTGGTTCTGGCGGAAGTAGCGGATGCGCACGAATCCGAAGCGGGGGCCGCCAGCGAGCTGCATTTCACCGGCGCGGAACGCCGAGGAGATGCCATCCGCGTCGAGGCGGAAGCCCGGCAGCGATTCGAACGGTGCCGAGAACGACACGCGCGTGTCCGGGTTGTAGCCGAGCGCGGCGCATCCGGCCGCGGCATCGAGTCCGGCCAGCGACACCTTCGGTGGCGTCGGTCCGGCGCTGCCGGGAGCCACCTTCGGCAATGCCGAGAAATGATCGTCATGGAAACTGCGCGCGAAATTCGCGAGGACCGACGCCGCCTCGTCGTCGTTGCCCGCGATCGCGAGCGCGGCGGTGGTGTAGCGGTCGAGCGCCGGCAGGTCGACGCCGCCTTCGGACGAAGCGAACCAGGCGAGATTTGCATAGCGCTGCTCGAGCTCGCGTTTGAGCGCGGCGTAGTCGCCTTGCCAGGCGGCGCGATCGAACGTCGCCTGATCCGGCGGCGTGGCGACGGCGCTGGCAGACGCAATGGACAGCGCGAGCAGGCCGGCGTGGGTCCGGCAGCGCGACGGTTTGCGGATTTCGGACACGACGGCCTCCGAAGCGGTGAAGCGGTACGCGCAAGCTTGTGCGCATCCCCATCAAAGGGATTGCACGGGATTAGCGCCGGTGGCCGAGACGGCATTCCGATAGGCGCCGGGCGTCATGCCATGCACGGCGCGGAACGAACGCGTCAGGTGTGCCTGGTCGTAGAAACCGCACTCGCCGGCGATCTCCGCGATGGGCCGGCGACTGCTGCGCAGCAATGCGGCCGCGGTGCGCACCCGCAGTCGGCGTACATGGTCGCCGACCGTGCACGCGTACGCCCGCTTGAACTCGCGCGCGACATGGATCGGGTGGCGGTCCACTGCGCCCGCGACGTCGGCGAGCGTGAATGCCTCGAACGCGCGGCTTTCGACGTAGTCGCGTGCCGACCGCAGCCAGGCGGCGTGAGCATCCGCTGGCTCGGCGCGACCGAACCGGTCGACCGCTTCGAGCACGAGGCTTTCGACCGCCAGCGCGGAACAGCCATCCGGGCGCAGCAACTCCGTCGCGATGCGCCGTGCGATCGAGACCAGTGCGTCGGCGCAGGCGAACGGCGCACTCTGCAACGCCACGCGTCGCGCAAGGACGTCGAGCATTTCCGGCCCGGGCGAGAGATGGATCTTCAGCGCGCCGCTGCGTGCGAACGCCTGCGCGTGCGGTTCGTCGGCGGGGCAGAACATCAGGTGGCCGATCGCGTGCCGTTCCTCGCGTCCATGCGTGTACTGCGCATAGGCGCCATCGACAACGAGGCACAACGAAGGCTCGGGGTGCCGATGCCGCGCCATCACGAGCGACGCCGCATAGTGCTTCATGCGCACGGATCGGAGCAGGCTGCGGGTGTCCATGCCGCACCTTACCGCGACCGCGCAATGCGTGGAATGCGTCTTCGGCGCCTAACCGATCACGCGAGGCGTGCATCCAAGCCGGTCCATCCGCCCGCCGAGCGACGCATTCATGACGAATCCACGACACCCGGACTCCGCGCTCACCCGCGCGCGCCGCACGCCAATGACGCGCATGTTCGCCGCACTCGCGCTGGTCGCGGGGCTGGCGTTCGCCGACGGAGCATGCGCGGCCGTGGCGCGCGTTCCCGCATTCGCGAGGGTCGTCGAGCGCGAGGTGCCGGCGATCATGCGCGCGGCTCGCATCGAAGGCGTGGCGGTGGGCCTCGTCGTCGACGGCCGGCTCGCGTACGCGAAGGGTTTCGGATTCGCCGACCATGCCGGCAAGGTGGCGGTGACGCCGGACACGGTCTTCGTCGCCGCTTCGCTCTCGAAGCCGATCGCGGCGTGGGTCGCGATGCGGCTGGTCGAGCAGTGGGCGATCCGGCTCGACCAGCCCGTTGCCGATCTCGTCTCGCCGTGGCCCCTTGCCGCGAGCGCGTTCGATCCGCATGCGATCACGCTGCGCCACCTGCTGTCGCACACCGCGGGCACGACCCTCGGCGGTTACGAAGGCTGGCTCGACTACGCGCAACTGCCGACACTCGAGGAATCCCTCGCCGGCAAGACCAATGGCCGCGGCGCGGTGGAACTGTTCGCGGCGCCGGGCACGAAATTCCAGTACTCGGGTGGTGGCTACACGTTGCTGCAGCTCGCGATCGAACGCACCACACGCCGCAGGTATTCCGACCTCGCGCACGAGCTGGTGTTCCGTCCATTGGGCATGCGCCATTCGAGCGTGGAGATGTCGCCGCGCGTCATGGCCGGCGCCGCGCAGGGGCACGGCGACGACGGCAGCCCGGTGCCGATGCGCTACTACGTCGAGCAGGCGCCCTCGGGCCTGACCACGACGGTCGACGATTTCGCCCGATGGATGATCGCCGGCATGGTCGGCGCCGATGGCGCCAGCCGCGGGCCGCTGTCGACGGAGCGGCTCGCAGCGCTGCACACGCCGGCGCGTCTGGCGGCTCCGCGCGCGCCCGGCGAAGCGGTCTACGGACTCGGTCACTTCATCGAGCATCTCGCCGACGGCAGCACGGCGGTCGGCCACGACGGGCGCAATCAGGCTGGATTCCGCGCGAAATTCCTCATGCGTCCGCAGCAACGCGACGGCATCGTGTTCTTCAGCAATTCGCGCACCGGGTTGGCGCTCGATCGCATCGTCTGCCTGTGGGCGGCCGATGCCGGCGGAGCCGATCCGGGGACGGCCTGCAAGGAATAGCAGTCGACGCATGACAGACATCGCGGGCCAGCCGCGACCGGCTGGTGCCGGCTGCGATGCCGGCGCGGTCGAGACCGGCGACGGCATTTTCGCGAACGACTTCAACGGAGGGCATTGCGGGATGTTTTTCCTGCGGTGGCTGCATCGCGCGCCATCGCCTATGCTGCCGCGATGGCCACCCAGTCCGACGTACGGCGGATCGCGCTGTCGCTTCCGGAAACACGGGAAGGCGAGGGACATTTCGCGTTCTCGGTGCTCAACCGCGCGAAGTACAAGGGCTTCGCCTGGGTCTGGATGGAGCGTGTCGATCCGCGCAAGCCGCGAATGCCCTGCCACGACGTGCTCGCGGTGCGCGTCGCGAACCTCGACGCGAAGGAAATCCTGCTGATGGCGGACCCGCGCACGTTCTTCACCGAGCCGCACTACGAGGGATTCCCGGCGGTACTCGTGCGCCTGAAGGAAATCGGGCGTGCCGAGTTGCGCGCATTGCTGGTGGATGCGTGGACAACGCAGGCGCCGAAGGCGCTCGTCGCGCAATTCAAGGGCAAGCCCACCCGCAGGAAAGCCGACGCCTAGGACTACCGCATGCGCAATCTGGACTTCAGTTCCTGGCAGGCACTCCTGTCGACCTTCTTCGGCCTGGCGATGATCACCCTGATCGGCGTCGGTATCCGACTGCTCGCGATGCAGACGATCCAGCAGCGGCGCGAGCGCGAGAACCGGCAGATCAACGAACGCCTGCGCACGCTCATCGCCGCCTACAAGACGCTCGGAGGTTCCTTCACCGGCTACCTCGCGGTCGATCCGACGCACCTGCGCGACCTGCGGCGCGGGAGCGAACACGTCACTGCATCCGATGGCGTGACCGTTGCGTCCGCGACGAGCGATGCGCAGGACACGAACGTGCCGTCGAGCGCCGAGCGCTCGCGCCGCATTCGCGATGCGGTCGAGGCGGCCTTGTCCGACATCATCCTGCTCGGCACCGAGGAGCATGTCCGGCTGGCCGCGAAGGCCGCGACCGAACTGGCCGAAGGTCGCCATGCGCACACGGCGGAACTGGTCGTCTCGCTGCGCGATTTCATCCGCCAGGTGCTCGACCTCGATCCGGTACCCGCGCATCTGTCGATTCCGAAACAGGGTCCTGCGCGACCGTCGTCCGCGCGTGGCAAGGGCGAAGGCGCTGCGAAGGACGAGGCGAAACAGGGCAAGGGTTCGGGCGGCGGAGGCGGGATGGGCGGTGGCGGCATGGGCGCAGGCATGGGCCTCGGTGTCGACGACGAACAGCACCATCACCACTGACGCAGCTGGCGCGGTCGTGAGCGAAGTGGTGAGCCGGGTCCGCGATCAGGGCATGGCGGCTGCGTGGCGATAGCTCTCGCGCACCCCGTCGAGCAGAGCCTTCAGCGCTGCGGCATCGCGCCATTCTCCATGCACCATCACGCCGGCCGGGTTGCGCAATGTCGCGAGATCGTCGAGCGGATTCGCCGTCGACAGGACGAGGTCCGCGCGATATCCCGGCGCGACGACGCCGAAGGGCTGACCGCCCTTGCTGCGATGGATGAATTCGCCCGGCGCACGCGTCGCCGCGGACAAGGCCTGGTAGCGGCTCAGGCCGGCGCCTTCCAGCGCGCAGAGGTCGTCGTGCAGTGCATAGCCGGGCAGCAGGCCCGGCACTGCGGGTGCATCGGTGCCGGCGACCAGTTCGACACCGGCGTCGGCCATCGCTTTCACGAGCTTGCCGAGGAAAGCACGCTTCGCTTCGAGCTGCGCGGTCTTCTTCACGTAGCTGCTGGTCGACCAGGCGAGCCGGTCGTTCGGTGACAACGTCGACGATCGCGGTTGCGCGAGCCAGGCGGCGATGACTTCTGGATGACCAATCTGGCCTGCAATCGCGGCGTATGTCGCGAGATCGGCGGTGACTGACGCGTGGTACTTCTTCGCGACGGCGACGGCTTCGGGGATGCGGCTGACGTCCGGCGGCGTGTCGCTCTCCTCCATGCCGGGCGGTGTGAAGAACGTGTAGAAGAATTCCTCGGCGTGCGCGACGAGTACCTGGCCCTGCTCGAGCTGGCGTTCGAGCCGCACCGCAGTGACGCCATGCCCGACCAGCGGCAAGCCGAGTCGGCGGCCTTCGTCGGCGAGCGCCGAAAACACGTCGGGCGCAAGACCGACATAGACCTTGATGAAATCGTAGCCGTTGGTCTTCGCGAGGCCGACGATCGCGCGCGCCTCGCCCGGCGTGCGGATCACGAAGCCGTTGTAGTCGGTCGAGCCGTCGACGAGGAAGCTCGTGTAGACATGCGGTCCGGCAAGCGCGCCGCGGTTCACCGCCGGCACGGTGCTGTCGATGAAGCCCGCGCGGGCGCCGCCCATGTGCAGCACCGACGTCACGCCGTTGGCGAGGTAGACCGCGAGGTCGTTCTTCGTCTCCGAATGGACGTGCATGTCGGCGAGGCCCGGCGACAGCCATGCGTTCATGCCGCCATCGATCACCGTGGCCTCCCTCGGCACCGGCAGGTCGCGACCGAGCGCGACGATGGTGCCGTCCTCGACGAGTACGGTCTGGTCGCGCAGCACGCGCTGGCGATCCATCGGCACGACATTCACGTGCACGAACGCGGTGGCTGCCTTCGGCGCTTCGTTCGCAAACGCAAAGGGGGCAGCCATTGCGCAGGCCAGCAGACTGCAAAACCGGTAGTGCATTGTCATTTCTCCTCGTCCGTGCACTCGGATGCAGGTTTCGGGCGCAGGGTTGAACTCGTGCGGCGAACGGTCCGGGTTGCGCTTATCATGGGCGATGGGGACGCTTGTCCCGACGCTCGTCCAAGGGGAACCACCATGCCCACCGCCGTATCCGTGTCCAGCCGCGCCCGCCCATCCGCCTACTCGCATGCTGGAATGCGGCTTGCCGCGCGCGTCGCTTTGCCGATGCTCCTTTGCGGCGCGACGCACGCCGCGCTGGCCGCCGATGCGCAGCGCAGCGCGCGTGGAGTCGCGAACTACACGATCGGCGGCACCGTCAGCGGAATGGTCGGTACCGACCTCGTACTCAGCCTCAACGGCGGCAACAATCTGCTCGTCACTGCGAATGGCGGCTTCGTGTTCCCGCAGCCGCTGCCGGATCTCAGCAACTATGCGGTGGCGATCGTGCAACAGCCGATCGAGCCGAACCAGGTCTGCACGGTCAGCAACGGCAGCGGCACGCTGGCCGGCAGCAATATCACCGACGTGCTCGTCGACTGTGCCTCGCCACAGCCGCACCTGGTACTCAGCGTGGACGACGACCATGCGTATGCGCGCTACGGCATGTCGATGAGCTATACCGTTACGCTGACCAATGACGGCACCGGCGACGCCACGGGTCTGAGCATCGCCAACGTGTCGCCACCGCAGATCGATGCGAGCCTGACGAACTGGAGCTGCATCGGTGCCGGTGGCGGAGCGACCTGCACCGCCAGCGGTTCCGGCGCGCTCAACGACAGCGGCGTGGCGCTGCCGGTCGGGCGCAGCCTGACCTGGCTCGTACTGGCGCCGGTGCGTCCGGATGCAACGGGCGACACGCTCGACTACACCGTCGACGCGAGCGGCGCGGGTACGGCGAGCGCGACCGACAGCGATGTGCTCGTGCTGCTGCGTACCGGGATGGACGTCCCCTACGGTGATGGCGCCGAATAGGTCGACGTCGCGGCGACGTCCGTCGCGGTGGTCGGGGCGACAGGCACGGGCTGACGGGGTCGCCGCGGACGGTCCTTGCGCGCACGACCTTGCATCGGTGGCCGTTGCTAAGGTGTACTTGTAGCGGTTGGCACAGGGGATAAACACGGTTGCCGCAGAGGCCGTCGATTCGATTCGACAGCCCGGACCGGATGCCTCTGCCAACCGGGTGAACAGGGGAGGCGTCCAGTGGTGCGCAGTCTCGGCAAGGCATCGTCGCGGGGATGGCAGCGGCGTGGCGTGTTCGACAGGGTCATCGGCATCACGCTCGGCAACCTGCTCAAGTGGCTGGGTATCCTCGTGTTCGTCGCGGGAATCCTCGCCGTCGCGGCGTTCGTGGTGTTCGTGCTGTACCCGGTACGCTCGATCCCGGCCTACGAGCACGTCGACGACTATGTCTACCTCGACCAGGGCTGGGGCACGACGGCGGACAGTGCGGACCGCCAGACCTACTACTACACCTCGCAAGGCACTTCGATGCCGCAGGGTGCCCTCATCACGCCGCTGCGTTATTCGTGGTTCGTCAACCTCGAGATGCCGCTCGATGCGCAACGCTTCGCAGAGCCCGAGCACCTGCAGCGCTACCGCTTCATCGTTGACCCGCAGCCGAGCACGCGCAATCCGGACCGGCTGCCGGTCGGTTTCACGCGCCACTTCGATGCCGCGCTCGGCCAGTACGTGCTCGACATCACCTGCGCCGCCTGTCATACCGGCGAAATCCACGCGAACAAGGACGGCAGGACGCAGGCGATCCGCATCGATGGCGGCCAGGCGATGCACGCGTTCACGAACATGCAGCGCGGCGCGTTCGGCCCGACCCTGGTCGCGTCGATGCTCGCGACCTGGGCCAATCCGTGGAAGTTCGATCGTTTCGCGCGCAAGGTGATCGGTCCGCGCTATCCGCAAGGTAAGGGCGCGTTGCGTGGCGAACTGTGGGACACGATCGAAGCGTTCGCGACGCAGGGCCAGAACAGCCCGTTGCGCCACCTGTACCCGGTGCAGGAAGGTTTCGGTCGCACCGACGCGCTCGGCCGCATCGCGAACACCGTGTTCGGCGATCACCTCAGCACCGGCAACTACCAGGACGCGGACGCGCCGGTCAGCTACCCCTATCTGTGGAACATCTGGAAGTTCGACTGGGTGCAGTACAACGGCTCGGTCAAGCAGCCACTCGCGCGCAACATCGGTGAGGCGCTCGGCGTCGGCGCAGTGATCCGCATGACCGACGACTACGGCAATCCGGTGCCGACCGATCAGCGGTATGCCTCGTCGGTGGACATCCCGCACCTCGACCTCATCGAACACACGCTGCAGAAGCTGACGCCGCCGCATTGGCCGGAAGACCTGCTTGGTCGGGTCGACCAGGCGCTCGCCGCCCGCGGCAAGACCCTGTTCGAATCGCACTGCCAGGGCTGCCACGGCCCGCACCCGGCCGATCGTGCGCGCCAGCGTGCGAGTGCGCCCGGCAAGGCATCGCCGGACACCGAATGGATGATCGAGGTCATACCGATCGAGCACATCGGCACCGATCCGAGCGAGGCGAACGGGTTCCTCGCCCGGCACTACGACCTCAGTCGCGCCGGCCTCACGCGCGAGGAACTGGACCGCGTCCTGCGTCCGCTGCTCGTGCGAGACCTCGCGCGCGATGCGCGCTGGCGCCTCGAGGAAACCATCGCGGCGCGCAAGGCAGCGGGGCAGGACGTGGGTCGACTGCCGGAACTGCTGGCGGCGTATCCGGATCCCGACGCCGACCCGGCGGCGTCGATTCCGCGCGCGAGTTTCACCGCGATCGCGGCGGAGCTGGGTCCGGCACCTGCCGTGTCGGCGGCCGATTCGGCGTGGACGTGCGGCGTCGATTGCCAGACACAGGCATTGCGCGACGACGTAAGCCAGGGCGAAGCGCGCATCGACAAGCAACTGGCGGCGATCGACGTGACGCGCCTGACCGAAGGCGAAGGCCTGAACGTGCTCGGCCTGCTGATCAAGGCGAAGTATTTCGCCGACAACGCGATTCCGTACGAGCGCCAGCAATGCCTCGGCGGCTTCGGCATCCTCGACCTTCCGCAGCAGGTGGCCGGCTACAAGCCGCGTCCGCTCGAAGGCGTGTGGGCGACGCCGCCGTTCCTGCACAACGGTTCGGTGCCGAACCTGTACCAGATGCTGCTGCCGCCCGAGCAGCGCAGCAAGCGTTTCTTCGTCGGCCGGCGCGATTTCGACACGAAGCACGTCGGCTACGTCAGCGAGCCGGCCGATCCGAAGGAAGCCGACGGCTTCTGGTTCGACACCTCGCTCGACGGCAACCACAACAGCGGTCACGCCTTCGTCGCGACGGCGGAGCAGCTCGCCGCCGCGCATGCCGATCCGAACGCGCATCCCTTGCCGACAGGCGTGATCGGTCCGCTGCTCACCGACGACGAGCGCTGGGCCATCGTCGAGTACCTGAAGATCCATCGCGACCTGCCGGCGACGCCGGCGGACTTCGTGCCACCGGATTGCTCGCGGTGACGTGCGCGACAAGGCACGGCTGATGGACGCCGACGACGCCGGCTACACACCCGAGTTCGAGCGCGTGCGCACGGCGGAGAGCGAATGGCTCGCGCGCCGTCGCGCCGCCGCGGGCCTGCCACCGGCCGGCGACGATGTGGTCGGCCTCGCGTTCTCCGGTGGCGGCATCCGCTCCGCGGTGTTCAATCTCGGCGTGCTGCAGGCGCTGGAAGCGGCCGGCCTGCTGCGCCATGTCGACTACCTGTCGTCGGTCTCCGGCGGCGGCTACATCGCTTCCTGCTACAGCTGGCTGCGCGCGCGCGTCGCACAGGACGCGGGCGGCAGCGTATTCGCGGCGAAGCTCGCTTCGGGCGACGGCAGCGTGCTCGACTGGCTGCGCGCGCACGGCAAGTACCTCGTCAGCGCGCGCGGCTTCTCGATCTGGACCCTGATCGCATCGATCCTCGCGGCGACCTTCGTCAACGTGCTCGTGCTCGGGCCGCTGCTCGTGCTCGCGGTGTATGCATTGACCCTCGGCTGGCTGCCGTTCGCGTGGCCGGACTGGCTCGCCCTGCCGGGCGGGCACGTGCCGCAAGGACACCACGGCTACTGGCTGCTGCTCGTCGCGGGCGTGGCATGCCTCGCCGTCTTTCCGGTCGTCGCGCTGTTGTTCGCGTTCGTCGCCGGAGTGCCGCACCTCGCCAACGTGCGCCGCGTCGATGCGTTGCGCGTGCTCATGGGCCGCCTGGTCGTGTTCGGCCCAGCGCTGATCGCGCTCGGCCTGATCCCGATCGCGGCGACGCTCGGCGAGATGCTCGAACACCTGTTCGCGATCCGTCATGCGCACGCGCTCGGCCACCATCTGTCCTACCTGATGCCGGTGCTCACGGGTATCGCCTCGATGCTGCTCGACCGCCGCAGGAGCGGCGACAGCAGCGGTCGCCTGACCACGATCGGGCTCAGCCTCGTGATCTATGGCCTGCTGATCCTGTGCTACCACGTGGCCCTGCATTCGGGCTTGCCGGATTCACCGGTATTCCTCGGCCTCGTCGTGCTTTCCGTGGTGCTCGCGTTCGTGTGCGACATCAATCGCGTGTCGATCCATGCCTACTACCGCGCTCGCCTGAGCGACGCGTTCCTGCCGGTCGTCGCGGGCGACACGATTGCCGATCCGGGCGACTTCGACGTGCGTGAACTCGGCCCCGACCGTGGTGCACCGCTGCAGCTGATCAACGCGACGCTCAACACGACCAGTTCCGCGAACGAACGCCTGCGCAGTCGCGAGGGCGCGAACTTCTTCATCTCGCCGCTGCACGCCGGTTCGTCGGCGACCGGCTGGCGCAGGATCGACCGCTATGCCGCGGGTGACATGGCGCTGTCGAACGCGTTCACGACCTCCGGCGCCGCGATCGACCCGGACATGATCGCCACGCGTGCCCGCTCGGTGTCGTTCCTGATGGCCCTGCTCAACGTACGCCTCGGCTACTGGGCGCTCAATCCGCGCAGCGCCGGCAGCCGCGTGCCGCCGCGGCCGTGGTGGTGGATCTTCATCGCGCGCGAGATGCTCGGCTTCGGCCTCGACGAAAAGCGGCGCCACGTGCACCTCTCCGACGGGGGCGGTTTCGAGAACCTCGGCCTGTACGAGCTGGCGCGGCGACGCGTGCGCTACATGGTCGTGATCGATGCAGGTGCCGATCCGCACACGACTCTCTCCGACCTCGGGCGCGCCATCGAACGCGTGCGCGTCGACTTCGGTGCGCAGATCGACCTCGACGCGGATCGTTTCCACCAGCAGCGCGACGACGCGCTCGCGCAACAGCCGTTCGCGCTCGGCAGCATCCTCTACGCGGATGGCGGTCGCGGCCGTATCTTGTACCTGCGGCCGGTGTTGTGCGCGGGCCTCAGCGCGGACATCTACGCCTACTGGCGCGCGCATCCGGCGTTTCCGGACGAACCGACCAGCGAGCAGTTCTTCGCCGAGCCGCAGTTCGAGGCGTATCGTGCGCTCGGCCGGCAGATCGTCGCCGAACTGCTCGGCGCGGACGCGCCAGCGAGCATGGCAACCTGGTTCGACCGCATCGCCGACGCGACGGTCGTGCCCGGCAACTCGCCTAGAGGCTCTTGAGGTACTCGAGCAGGTCGCGCTTGTCGGCATCGGCGAGCGTGGTGCCGTAGGCATGCCCGACGTTCGAGTTGCCCACCAGGCGCGTGTCGAACACTTCCGAAGAGGTCCCATCCGCGATCGCAAGTCCGACCGTCTGCGGATCGAACTCGCGGCCGACGCCGAAGCTGCGCACGCGCTCCGCGGGCGGCTTCAGCAATTCGACGAGGCTCGGGACCGACCCGTTGTGCAGGTACGGCGCCGATGCCCAGATGCCGCCCAGCGGGCGCGCCTTGTAGCCGTTGCCGTGTGCATCGATCGCGTCCTTGATCACCTTGTGGTAGCCGGCCAGCGCATCGCGCACGCTCGCCAACGGGTGGCGCAGCGCAGCGCCGACCGCGGCGTGCACGACGAGGTCGGACGTCTGCGCCGTCGCACCGAGTGGCGGTCCCGCGACGACGCCGAGCTTGTGCCCCTCGAACGCGCCGCTGCGCGAGGTCGAATCGAGGAAGTTGCGCACCATGCGCGGATCGGTGCCGACGTCGTCGACCGGCGTGATGGTCGCCCTGAGCTGCCGCTTGGGGTCGTTGCGGTCGGACAGCACGTGGCAGGAAACGCATTGCTGCGCGTAGATCTGCGCGCCATGCGCGACGCGCGCGCCATCGAGTGCACCGAACAGGTCGGCCGGCCATTGCGGCGCCTTCAGCGCGTAGAAGTCGTCCTGGATCTGCGCAAGATGCGCGAAGTCGATCGACGAAGGATAGCCGTCGATGCCGTCGTGCCCGGAGACGTCGAGCGAGCCGTAGACGGCGAGCGCCGTCGTGACGTTCTGCAGCAGCGGCCCCGGCCCGGCATTCGGTGCGGAGCCGTTCCATTGCACGACATCGAGATGCGCGGCGTCCCACAGCATCGGAAAACTGACCGGCGCATCCGGTGCGCGACGGTTTTCCGGCTCTCCGAGGAACTGCACCGCGATCGCGTTGAAGATCTGCCCGAACGCGTCCAGGCGGCCGTGGCCGTAAGGGACCGCGACCTGGTTCATGCGATGCCGGGCCGCGATGCTGTCGGCCAATGCGCCGACATCGCGTTTGAGGGCATCGCGGTGTTCGCTGCCTGCGCCGAGCGCGGTGGCGAACCGATCGAACTTCGCGGGATCGGCAACGGTCGCCTGCAGGCTGTCGACGAGCGCGCCCTCGAACGCGTTGAAATCGAGCGTGCCCTGGCCGCCGTCGAGGCGGATGCGGTGGCCGCGATAACGCACCTCACCGGTATGGCAGGCGGCGCAGCCGAGCCCGGTCCAGTCACTGCCTTGCGCGTCGGCTTCGTGGGTGAATCCGAGCGGGAACCCGGCAGGATTGGCCGGCGTGGGCGACTGCAGCAGGAAGCCGAGCGCATCCAGGTGTTCGTTCGCCATGAAGCGCTGCGTACTTCCGGCCTGCTCGAGCGCCTTCAACCACGCGGTCGGGAGCAGTCGCGAACCGAACGAAGCGAACCAGGCGCGGTCCTGCACCTCGCGGCTCCAGCCTTGCTCCAGGTTGATCGCGCCTTCACCGCCGGCGACGGCGGCCCCGCTCGCGATGGGTTTCTCCGACTGCCCGCAGCCGGCCGCGAGCGCGGCAGCCAGCGCCACCGCCAAAAGGTTCCAAGCGCGCATCCCCGACTCCCCGGCCTGCCAAGGCCTGCTATTCTGAACCAGATCACCATCCACATGGCGGCGGCCCATGGCCCGACCCAGCGCAAGTCACCTCTTGCGGATCATCCTTGCGCTGGCGACGCTCGCCGCGGGCGGTCTCGCGGCGGCGCAGGCGCCACCGGACGTTTCGATCGACGCGACGTTCTACCGCGCCACGCTCGAGCAGCATGTCGAAGTGCTCGAAGACCGTGAAGGGCGGCTGGATTTCGATAGCGCGCGCGCATCCGCCGCGTTCAAGCCGGCGCCGGCGGTGGGCACGAATTTCGGTTTCACGCGTTCGGCCTGGTGGGTGCGATTCACGCTCGCCAATCGCGCCGCCGATGCGCGCCGCGTCATGCTGCGCGAGGACTATCCGCTGATCGACGCGCTCGACGTATGGGCGCAGGACCGCGACGGCACGTGGCGGCACACCGCCACCGGCGACCGCAGCATTTTCTCCACGCGCGAATTCGTGCATCGCGACTTCATCTTCGAGCTCGACGTGCCGGCCAATGCCCAGCGCACCGTCTATGTGCGCGCGGCTTCCGGCGGACCGGTGGACCTCAGCCTCGCCCTGTACCAGTCGCACTCGCTCGTCGACACGCTGAGCAGCGAGCAGCTCGCCTACGGCGCGTACTACGGCGGGTTCCTCGTGCTGCTGCTGTACAACTTCTTCCTGTTCGTCGTCGTGCGCGATCGCGCGATCTTCTACTACCTGCTGTACGCGGCGAGCTACGGGCTCTACTTCGCGGTGCACAACGGCCTCGCGTTCGAGTTCCTGTGGCCGAACAGCCCGGCATGGGGCAACCAGGCCCTGCTGGTGCTGCTCGCGCTCGCGCTCGTGTTCGGCCTGCAGTTCACGCGTTCCTTCCTCGGCACGCCGGGCTTCCTGCCGCGGCTCGACAAGCTCGCGATCACGCTGCAGGCGCTCGCCGGCCTCGGCCTCGTGGCGTCGTTCTTCGCGCCGTACGCGTTGCTGATCCTGCCGCTCGCGTTGCTGACGATCGTGGTCACCGCGCTGATCATCGTGATGGGCACGCTTGGCCTCGTCATGGGTTACCGGCCCGCGCGCTACTTCATGGTCGCGTGGGGCATGTTGCTGGTCGGGGTGATGGCCTACATGCTGAAGGTGTTCGGCCTGCTGCCGCACAACATGCTCACGCAGAACGGCTTCCAGGTCGGTTCGTTGATGGAGATGGTGCTGCTGTCGCTCGCGCTGGCGAGCCGCTTGAGCGACCTGCGCCGGCAGAGCCGCACCGACACGCTGACCAAGGTGCCGAACCGGCGCTTCTTCGACGAAGTCGCCGCCAACGAATTCGAGCGCGCCCGCCGCAATCACGGTGCGCTCGCGTTGCTCGTGGTCGACATCGACCATTTCAAGCTGTTCAACGACCGCCATGGCCATGCGCGCGGCGATGAAGTGTTGAAGCTCGTGGCAGACCATCTCGTCCGCGGCGTGCGCCGCGGCGACAGCGTTTGCCGCTACGGCGGTGAGGAGTTCGCGGTGATCCTGCCCGCCGCGGACGGCGAGCAGGCGGCCGGCGTGGCCGAGTCGCTGCGCAAGACGGTCGAGGGCAGTGCATCGGCCGATGCCGGCATCACGGTCAGCATCGGCGTCGCCAGTACGCGCGACGGCGACTTCGCCAACGTCGACGACCTGTTCCGTGCCGCCGACGGCGCGCTCTATCGCGCGAAGGATGCGGGGCGCAATCGGATCGTGCGCTTCATGAGCCACACGCCGGCGATCGATGGCGTGCCGCAAACGGCGTACTGAGGCCATGATCCGCTGACGGGTCGTCTGCGAATCGGCGACACAAGTCGTTGATTCGTCCGAAGCGAGCCCGGACTTCCGCCGGACTCGCTGAATCCAGAACGTGTGCAGGAAAGCACTTTCTCGGCACCGCTGCTAGCGGGCGGCGGCTTTCTTCTCCAGTTCGATGCGTGCGTCGAGCATCTTGCGATACGCGTTGGCGTAGTTGCGACACGCATCCGTATCGATGAACGGATTCGTCTTCGGCCGCTGCTGCATCGCCTCGAGCTTTGCGTCGACACCGGCGATCTCCGGATGCACCGAAATCAGGATGTCGCAAGGCAGGTTCGCGACGGTGTCGATGCTGCGCCGGAACGATGCACTGAGGTCGGCATGTGTCGCGTCGGCAAGGTAGTGGAAGCCGGGCGCCGAGATCGCGTTGAGGCTGTCGGCGTAGACGACGTTCGCGCAATCGTCCTGCACGCAGGAGCGCCAGCTCCAGGTCGTGCTGCCCGGCGTATGCCCGGGCGTGAAATGCGCGGTGACCGCGAGGCTGCCGAGGCGGACGGTCTCGCCATCGTGCACTTCGCGCACACGGGCCACGGCGGGGAAGCCGTTGTCGGTGTATCCCGCCTGTGGATCGTCGGCGACGACGCGACCGCTGCGCAGCGCTTGCGCACCGGATGGGCTCGCGAGCACTTCGGCGCCGCTGTCGCGCTGCAAGGCCGCGATGCCACCGGCGTGGTCGAAGTGCGCATGCGAATTGAGGATCAGCTTGACGTCCTCGAGCTTGAAGCCGAGCTGGCGGATGTGCGCCTCGATCTGCGGCGCCGACTGTGGCAGGCCGCCATCGAGCAGGATCGAACCGGCGTCGCCGTGGATCAGCACCGCGCTCAAGCCGTGCACGCCGACGTACCAGGTGTCACCATGGATGCGCTGCGGCGCCTGCGCTCGGTTCCACTTCGCGGCCGCGTCGGACACGATCGGGCGCGTCAATGGATCGTCGGCGGCGTTGGCGAGCACGGGCAGGGCGAATGCGAGGGCGGCGCAGAGCAATGGCTTCATGGTCGGCTCGAAGGCAGCGGGCAGGGCGGTCGAGTGTCGACGCGCAATGTGGCGCAATGCGGGCACTGGTGGGGCGGAAAGCGGGTACGCGATTCCCTGTGCCGTTGCCTCAGGTCGCGACGGCACGTGGCTCGGCCACGCGCTTGCGGCCCTTCACCCGCACGCGCACGAGCCAGTAGGCCATCAGCACGAGCACGAGCACGACCGGGATCGCGAGCAGGGCGGGTTTGCGGATCGGCAACGGGAAATGGCGCATCTGGCCAAGGAAGAGCGACGTGGTCGCGATCCAAAGCGCGAACATCATGCGCCACAGGTGTCGCGCGATGCGCCGCGCGCCGTCGATGCCACGCGCTGCGAGCAGGCGCGCATCGGAGAGTCCGCCGATCAGTCCGACCACGCCGAACAGGAACAGCGGTGGCGCGGGAATGCTGTCGACGCGTCCGCCTGCGTTCCGCGCTTC
>Ga0207667_10003529_pt1 | contig 19333 bp, 17 predicted proteins | sample KBSCornC52_FD_184301 | JGI IMG/M metagenome (GOLD analysis project Ga0207667, IMG submission 184301) | Corn rhizosphere microbial communities from Kellogg Biological Station, Michigan, USA - KBS Corn C5-2 (SPAdes) (version 2) | ecosystem: Host-associated > Plants > Roots > Rhizosphere > Soil ...
AGAGAGCTGGCGAAGGTCGGAGCCGTCGGCGGCTTTGCTGGCGGACTCGTTCCCGGCGCGATAGGCGGCTATCTCGGCGGGAAACTGGCGGCTCGGTACCTGCCGACAGAAACGTTCAATACATCCCTCCATGTGCCGGCCGACGCATCGGAGACGCTTCACGCCGCTTTTCAGGTATTGCAGCGCCTGGGCCGCATCAGCACCGATGCGGCCGACGATTCGCCCTTACCGCGACTCTCCGCCGTGATAGGTTCGGGGGCGCTCGGGATGAACCCCACGATCATTGTTATCACCGTGAGCCCAGTCTCGGACAGCGAATCGAGCGTCGTCATTGCCGGCGCCGCCAAAGAGGGGCTGATAAAGCAGCATTCGGCGGAGAGGGCCGTGAAGCGGGTGACGGAGATGCTCGTGAAGTCCTACCCCGCCTCCACAACGGGTACCAGCGCGGTTTAGGGGCAATGCCTTTCAAATAAGCGACACCGCATGCCTCGACATACAATCGTAGGGGCCAGGCATTCGCGCAACGGACCCTGCGTCACGCACGAATCGTCCTGCGCGAATGCTTCGCCCTGGTCGTCGTGCCGAGCGTGAATCCCCTTATTTGAAAGGCATTGAGCCTAAGCGACCGAGGAATCTGCTTTTCATCACTTATGCAAGAGGTCATTGGGTCCCTGGGTCGCTGGGGCGGCTCCGCTTATTATGCGGGACGAAGTCGGCGAAGCCGATGTCCTGGGCGCGGGGGACATAGCGCGCTTCGATGCCCCAGGGAAGATCGTCGCCCGCCCCCGTCAGTCCCGCGCGCTCGATGACGGTCCGGAGCAGCGGTTCCCGCTCGCCCGGCGCAATCATCGCCGCCGAAACGGGTCCCTGGGTCGATTCTATCACAAACGAACCGCGACGCACGTCCACGCGTCGCACGTCGGACCATCGCAGGCGCTTCGCGCGACCCAGTGACACCGAGGTGAGATGGAAGTCATCCGTCTCGATGCGGCGGAAGAGCAGAGCCGCTCCGGCAAGACAGGGTAGCACCAGAATCGTGGCGGCGGCCGCTCGCGCAAGGCTCCGGTGCAGCGGCCAGGTAAACAGGACCGTCAGCCACACCGCGAGCGACACGAGGAACAACGCGCCACTGACAATGCGCAGGCCTGCCGCGGGCCGGTATACGCGCCTGGCGCCGGGCAGCTCCCCGTCCATGAATCGCTTACAACGCTCCCTTGGTCGAGGGGATGCCTGTCACTCGGTCGGACCGGACCGCAGCCTCCGCCAGCGCGCGGCCAAACGACTTGAACGCTGCCTCGACGATGTGGTGGCCGTTCGTACCGGCCATCTGCCGGATGTGGAGCGTGATTCCCGCGTTGTGCGCGACCGCCCGAAAGAACTCCGGCACCATTTCCGTCGCAAATCCCCCGATTCGCTCCGTAGGCACGTCGAGGTCGCAGACGCTCAGGCCCCGGCCGCTGATGTCCACCGCGCAGAGCACCAGCGCCTCATCCATCGGCAGGATGGCGTGCCCGTAGCGGACGATGCCGGCCCGGTCGCCCAGCGCCTCCTTCAGCGCGACCCCCAGCGCGATCCCCACGTCCTCCACGGTGTGATGATCGTCGATATGGAGGTCGCCCTTCGCCTTGATGGAGAGATCCAGCAGGCCGTGCCGCGCGACGTGTGTCAGCATGTGGTCGAAGAATCCGACACCCGTGTGAATCTCGCTCTCGCCCGTGCCGTCGATATTGAGCCGGACGGCGATGTCGGTCTCCGCGGTGCGCCGCTCGACCACAGCCTCTCTGTCAGCCATACCCACTCCTCCAAACGACAGCGAAATTCTTACCGCGAATAGCGCGAATTCACGCGAATTACATCAAAAGCGATCTGAACCACGGATTACACGGAGAACGTCAACGGCAGGATTCACCGCGGAGGCGCAGAGCACGCACAGAAAGGCGAGAGACTCACGAATCCTCTTTCGCGTGTTTTCGCGTGTTTCGCGGGCAAAAAGCCGTTCGCCGTTATTCGCGTCAATTCGCGCTATTCGCGGTAAAGAGCCGTTGCCGTTTCTAACTCTCCTCGCAGCGGGCGCGGATCGCCTGCGCGTGGGCTTCGAAGCCTTCGGCGGTGGCGAACTGGATGATGTCGGGCGCGGCCTGCTTCAGCGCGTCGGGCGTGTAGTAGATGTAGCTCGATTTCTTCAGGAACGTGTCTACGTGGAGCGGCGACGAGAAGCGCGCCGTCCCACCGGTCGGCAGCGTGTGGCTCGGGCCGGCATAGTAGTCTCCCAGCGTCTGCGGCGAGTAGTCCCCCATCAGGATCGCCCCCGCGTTGTGGATGGCTCCGAGCGCCGCGAACGGGTCGCGCACCATCAGAGCGAGATGCTCCGGCGCGCAGACGTTCGCCAGATCGAATGCCTGACCCAGCGATTCGGTGACCACGATTGCGCCATGTTCTCTCAGGGAGCGGCGAAGGATGTCGCGGCGCGGCAGCGATTCCATCTGCCGGTCCAGTTCGGCGCGCACCTTCTCCGCAACCTCGCGCGAAGGCGTGACCAGGTAGGCGGCGGTGTCGGCTTCGTGCTCGGCCTGCGTGAGCATGTCCGCCGCGGCGAAGGCGGGATTCGCGCCCTCGTCAGCGATAACGCAGACCTCGCTCGCACCGGCCAGCATGTCGATGTCCACCACGCCCCAGAGCTGCTTCTTGGCCGCCGTGACATAGGCGTTTCCGGGCCCCGCGATCTTGTCCACGGCCGGCACCGTCTGCGTACCAAAAGCCATCGCGGCAATTGCTCCTGCCCCTCCGCACTTGAACACCTGCCGGATTCCCGCGACCTGCGCGGCGAAAAGAACCAGCGGATGGAGCGTCCCGTCTTTGCCTGGCGGCGAGCACAGTACGAGGTGCGGTACGCCCGCGACCCGGGCGGGAAGCGCGCACATCAATACGCTCGATGGATAGACCGCGAGACCTCCAGGCGCGTAGAGCCCGACTGTATCGAGCGGCCGGATGAGCTGCCCCGTGACTCGGCCGGCATGCGCGTCCATCCAGCTCGTGCGGCGCTGCTTCTCGTGGAACGCGACGATATTGGCGGCGGCGGATTCGACCGCTCGCTTGAGCGCGGGTTCTACCTGGTCATGGGCCGAGTCCCACTCCTCGGGAGTGACTTCCAGCCCGTCCAGCGATGGACAGTCGAACCGCCGCCCCATCTCCAGAAGCGCAGCGTCCCCGCGCTCCCGGACGTCCGCAATGATGCCGCGGACCGTCTCCTCCAGCCGCGCGTCGTCGCCCAGCGAAGCCCGCCGAAGCGCGCTCGCCGCCGCCTCATATCCCTCGGCCGCTACATCGATGATTCGCAATTGCGCGACCTATCCCTCCAGCAGCAGGCTCTCCGGGTCCTCGATGAGCTCTTTCACCCGTACCAGGAAGCGAACCGCCTCGGACCCGTCGACGATACGATGGTCGTAGGAGAGCGCCAGATACATCATCGGGCGGACGACGATTTCGCCGTTCACGGCAACCGGCCGCTCCTGGATCTTGTGCATGCCGAGTATGCCGACCTGCGGTACGTTCAGGATAGGCGCCGACATCAGCGAGCCGAAGACCCCGCCGTTTGTAATGGTGAACGTGCCGCCGGCCAGATCGGGCAGGGTGAGCTTGTTGTCGCGCGCGCGGGTCGCCAGATCGACGATGCCCTTTTCAATTTCCGCGAAGGTCTTCGAATCCGCATCCCGCAGCACCGGCACCACGAGTCCGCGCTCAGTAGAGACGGCGACCCCTATGTCGTAGTAGTGCTTGACGAGGATCGTCTTCTCCTCCTCAAGTATCTCTGCGTTCAGGTTCGGAAACTCCTTGAGCGCGCCCACCACCGCCTTCGTGAAGAAAGACATGAACCCCAGGTTGACGCCGTGCTTCTCCTTGAACGCGTCCTTCCTCCGCTTGCGGACCTCCATCACGGCCGACATGTCCACCTCGTTGAAGGTCGTGAGCATCGCCGCCGTATTCTGCGCCTCCTTGAGCCGGCGCATAATCGTCTCGCGAAGCCGGGTGATCGGGATGCGATCCTCACGCCGCTGCTCAGAGAGCGTGAGGGTGACGGAGCCGCCTCCACCTCCCCCAACCCCCTCCTTCGCAAGGAGGGGGCTCGCGTGCGGACCACCTCCCCCAACCCCCTCCTTCGGAAGGAGGGGGCTTTCCGTGCGCGCAGCCACGCTTGCGGGCTGGGCCTGGGGTACTGGCGCTGGTTTGGCCGTAAAGTTTGCAACATCTTCCTTCGTCACCTTGCCGCCGGGACCCGTGCCCTTCACGCGGCTAAGGTCGACCTGCTGCGCCTCCGCCATCTTCTGCGCGACCGGTGTCGCGGATGCCTGGTGCGCCCCGCCATTCCCTGCCGCCACTCCCCCACCTGAAGCGGGAACCTCACGGTCCGCCGGTAAGCCCCCTCCTTGCGAAGGAGGGGGTTGGGGGAGGTGTTCCGCCGGTAAGCCCCCTCCTTGCGAAGGAGGGGGTTGGGGGTGAGGGCTCCCCGCCCCATCCTCGTTCACGACGCCCAGCGATTCGCCGATGGCAACGGTCGCTCCTGGCTGCTTCGTGATCGCGCCGATCACGCCGGCTTTCGGAGCGTAGACTTCCATGTTGACCTTGTCGGTCTCCAGCTCGACGACCGGGTCGCCCTCGGAAACCGGATCGCCCTCGCGCTTGAGCCAGTTCAGTACCGTGGCTTCCACGACAGATTCGCCGAGCGGCGGTACGACAATGTCAACCGGCATGAGTCACTCCATTCTTTCGTCCCCGCGCGAGCCTGGCCGACCGCCGCGCACCGTTCCCGACCGCGGATGCACCCGTCAACGCCGCTGCCACGATTCGCGCCTGCTCCGCGATGTGCTCGTCCTCCACGCCCTCCGCGGGGCTGGCCGAATCGGGCCGGCCGGCATAACCGAGCGTGACGCCGGGCGGCAGGATCGCGGGCAGATGGAGCGCCATGAACGACCACGCGCCCATGTTGGCCGGCTCCTCCTGCGTCCAGAGCACCTCCCGCAGATTCGGGTAGCGGCTGAATACCTCTCTCAGCTCCGCCTCGTGGAAGGGGTAGAGCTCCTCGATTCGCGCGACAGCCACGTTCTCAGCAGACGCCATGAGGGCGCTCTTTCGCAGGTCCACGTAGATCTTTCCGCTGCAGAGCACGAGCCGCGACACCCGCTCGCGCCGGTCTGCCGCGGACGAATCGTCGATGACCGGCTGGAAGCCGCCCGCGCTGAGATCCGCAATGGAGGAGCCGGCCATTGGCTCCCGCAGGAGGCTCTTGGGCGTGAGCACAACGAGCGGGCGGGCGTCGCGGGGAAGCATTGCGGCCTGGCGGCGGAGCACGTGGAAATACTGCGCCGACGTGGTGCAGTTAACGATTCGGATGTTGTCGTTCGCCGCAAGCTGGAGGTAGCGCTCCAGGCGGGCGCTGGAGTGCTCCGGCCCCTGTCCCTCATAGCCGTGCGGCAGAAGCATCACCAGCGAGGGGGTCTGCTGCCATTTCGCCTGGCCGGAGACCAGGAACTGGTCGATGATGACCTGCGCGCCGTTCGCGAAGTCGCCGAACTGCGCCTCCCAGAGGACCAGCGCGCGGGTCGCGTGCATGCTGTAGCCGTACTCGAATCCGAGGCACGCGTTCTCGGAGAGAGGGCTGTTGTATATCGCAAAGGCCGCCTTCGCCGCCGGCAGCGACTGGAAGGGACAGAACCTCTCGCCGGTGGTCGGGTCGTGAATAACCGCGTTCCGGTGGCTGAACGTGCCACGCTCGGTGTCCTGTCCGGTCAGCCGGATGGGTGTGCCGTCCTCCAGAATGGACGCGAGCGCAAGCGCCTCCGCATGACCCCAGTTGATAGCCCCGGGCTCGTTCAGTGCCGCGCGGCGCGCCTGGAGGATTCGCTCCAGCTTCGCGTCCGGCGTGAAACCCTCCGGCCGGACCAGAAGCTGTTCATTGAGCGCGCGGAGCCGCGGTTCAGGGACTCCAGTCTGTAGGTGTTCGCCCTGTCCGTTCAGATTCGTGCGGGCCGCGTGCGTGTTGCGAGCCTCCTCCTCGACGCTGGTCCCCTCGCTCTTGCGCGCGCGCTGGAGCTCCTCGCGCACACGCAGGACCATCTCGTCGGCCTCGTCGCGCGTTACGATTCCCTCGTTCTCCAGCCGCCGGGACCAGATTTCGCGCACGCGCGGGTGATTCTTGATCACCTCATACATGCGCGGCTGCGTGAAGGAGGGGTTGTCGCCCTCGTTGTGGCCGTAGCGCCGGTAACCGACCAGATCGATCAGAAAGTCCTTGCCGAACTGCTGGCGATAGGCGAACGCCATCTTCGCCACCGCGATACAGGCGACCGGGTCGTCGGCGTTGACGTGGACGATGGGAATCTCGAAGCCCTTCGCAAGGTCGCTCGCATAGAGGGTCGAGCGCGAATCGTTCGGCACTGTCGTGAACCCGATCTGGTTGTTCGTGATGATGTGAATGGTACCGCCGACCCGGTAGCCCGAAAGCTGCGACAGGTTGAGCGTCTCCGCGACGATGCCCTGCCCCGGGAAGGCGGCGTCCCCGTGTATCGAGATGTCGAGTGACGCGCTCAGGTCCCGCGTCGGCCTGCCCGGCCGGTCCCGACGCTCCTGCGCGGCGCGCGCGCGGCCCATCACCACCGGATTCACGAATTCGAGGTGGCTCGGATTGGGCGCAAGGGTTATCGGCACCTCCGGCATACCGGCCTGCGTGTAGGCCCGCTTCGCGCCGAGATGGTACTTCACGTCGCCGGTGTAGCCGTGCGCCCCGAGGTCGGCAACCGATGCCCGCTCATTCCGCTCGTGGTGCTCGAACTCCGAGAGAATCGACGGATAGGGCTTGTTCAGGATGTGGGCAAGCACGCTGAGCCGCCCGCGGTGAGCCATGCCCATCACGATCTCGCGCGTGCCGGCAACGACCGCGTCGTGGATGATCTGGTCGAGCATCGGCACCAGCATGTCCACGCCCTCGATGGAGAAGCGCTTCTTCTTGTTGTAGGTCACGTCGAGGAAGAGCTCGAAAGTATCGACCTCGGTCAGGCGGCGGAGCACGTCGCGCTTGTGGCCCCCATCGAAATCCTGAAAGAACCGCCCCGATTCGACCGCGTTCCGGAGCCAGTCCCGCTCCTCGGGCGTCTGGATGTGGTCGTCCTCATAACCGACCGTGCCGCTGTACGCGCGCCGCAGCCTGCCGAGCGCCTCCAGCGCGTTCGGCGCGCCCTCCGCGAGCGGCCCGCCAACCACGCTGGCCGGCAGCGCCTCCATATCGGCGGTCGTGAGCCCGTAGGTCTCCAGCTCTATTGCCGGGTCGCCGGGCGGCGGCGTGCCAAGCGGGTCGATTCGCGCCGCGAGGTGGCCCAGCTCCCGCACGAGTCGTGTAACGCGTGCTGCCAGCACGACCGTTTGCACGTCGACGGGCGGGACTGCCCTCACCCCCCGGCCCCCTCTCCCAAAAACGGGAGAGGGGGAGACACCTCCGCCAGCGGGCAGTCCGCCGACCCCCGGTAGTGGGGGAGCAGTACCGTTGCCATCGGGGGTCCAGCGCTCGAAGATGGAGCGCGTGCGCGGGTCGAGCGACTGAGGGTCGCGCTTGTATTCATCGTAGAGGTCCAGAACGTAGGCCGCGTTCGGACCGTGGAAGAGCTCCAAATCGTCCATAGTACAGAGAAATCCTGATGGCTTTGCCGCCTCTTGGCACGAGCGCGGGCCCCGACTCGCGGGACCGCGTTTCATTGTACCTCCAACGCTCGCGACGAAGAGGATTGGTGTCAGGGGGATGCAGCCTCGCCTGTACTCCCCACAGCATCCATGACAAACGAACGTGCCGGCCGGGCCATTCCCGGCAGCGTGCCGGCACTTTGTCGATTCCAATTGACAGCTTCATTTCTCTGTGCTATCTTTTATGTGTCATTGTCGCTGCTGTCGTTCTCTCGCCCGTCCGTTCTGCCCAGCGAGGGAAAGGAGGCGCTTGCGGAATCTGCAACCACTTGTCCAACGCAGTCCTCGCAGCAGCCGTCCCCTCACGTCATCGCTGACGAATCTCATGCATTCCTTCTTCGCGCCAGCGTTGGCGACATGACCATTCGCATCACGCGAAAGGAGCATTGACCCATGAAACGCCGCAACGAGATCACCGGCTTCACCCTCATCGAGCTGCTCGTCGTCATCGCAATCATCGCGATCCTCGCCGCCATCCTGTTCCCCGTCTTCGCCCAGGCGCGTGAAGCCGCGCGTAAGACGACCTGCCTCAGCAACGAGAAGCAGATCGTGCTCTCGATGAACATGTATTTACAAGACTACGACGAAATGCTTCCGCTTGGGCGGGAGTACCCGTATGTCTCTGGATTCGATGGCAACATCAATTCAGACGACCAGATTTTCAGCATCGAAAATGAGCTGGAGCCCTATATTAAGAACGGTGGCGTTCCGTGGGGTCCGTCCCACTTTGGCACCGTATGGAATTGCCCGGACGACCACCTGAACCGCTCCGACTGCGACGGCGCCCCGAATATCGGCACGGGATTCATTACGAGCTACGCTTTTCCGATCTTTCACCCGGACAATCCGCTCACGCAGTTTGGCGTCATCGCCCGCAACGCCAGCAATGATTACAAGGACAAGAATGGGTCCCACGTAGACTCAAAGACGCTCGCGGAAATCGGAGCCCCGGCCGATACGATCGTTCTGTACGAGTTCTTCGGGGCGGACTCCGGGTACTCGCGATTTACTGCTGGAATGCGACTCAACAACGCCAACATCGCGGATCCGGGCTGGACAGACTTTCCGGCAACAATCAACATTGGCACAATCTGCGACAACATGCCGTGGCTCTACACGATGGGCTCGCATAACGGAATGATGAACATGGGCTTCATGGACGGCCACTGCAAGAGCATGAAGCGCACGAGAACCATGAACGTGGTCAACGGAATCTGGAACGGCAAAGCGCCTAACATGCTCCATTGGGACGCGCAGTACCATCAGTAGTCATTTCGCACGTAAAGGAGGCGCCCGATGGCAGGCAGGACGCGGTCGGCTGGCGGTGGAGTGGGTCAGAATCGGGTGATTGGCGTGGTAGCTGTCGTGCTCATAGCGGTTGCGCTGGTTGCCATCGTCCAAATGTACCGCAATAGCCAGGTGCACGTCGAGAAGAACTTCAACCTCCCGCCAGGCTCCTCTGAAAAGGCGCAGGCTATGAAGGCGAAGGGGCAGAGGCCATTCGGCGAGGAGTCCGCAAGTGATCTGATCAACCCCGGCGGGACAACGAAGAAATAATTCCCGGACGCCGACCCTCGCTCCACACGTGAGGAGCGAGCACTGGCAATATCACGGGTCCCGCATTAATGCGACAGAACCATGCATGCGCTGACGCCATACAACGACGGGCCGGAAGGAGTTCCTTCCGGCCCGTCGTTGTATGGCGTTTTTCGGATGGGTGAGTCCCGTAAGCCTTCGCGTTTCTAGTCTTCTCACCGGCCGTTATGGAAGGCCGACACCCGAGACGTCCACAGAGAATTCGAAATACCCATATGCTTCGCTAGAGAGGTCGAGTACCCAGTTGCTTCCAGGGTTGGCTATAGCCTCGCACTGACCAAGAAACGGTACCGTGACGTAACCAACCCCCGTCGAGTCGAGCGTGACGGAATGGTTTGTTATTGAGGAGGTGTTCGAGTAGTTCTGATCGCTAAAGTGATGTGTACCGCTGGCGGCGGCTTGCGACGCGATCAATGGACCTGATGCGAGGCCAGAGGCCGTTTGATCCGATGCACCCGTACCGGCATAAGCATAGGTAGGCGAAACCCACCCTTGCTTTCCGACAAGCTGAAGGATTACGTTGTATGAGCTTCCGGTCGCTGGCCCTGTAACCTTCCACGTCACGTACAGCGTTCCATGAACATTGGAACTCTGATACCCGTCGTCAGGCGTGCCTTCGGCTCCAGCCTCGAAGCTGAACTTGTAGCCGGTCCCGTTACTGAGGGGACTTGAAGTTGTCGTAGCATAGGCGTTTGAGCCGTACAGGGTCGATGTGCTCGACAAGTATGAGCTTCCCGTTACGACTGTCGCCGTGAACCCCTGCGCGGACGCTCTGCACCCGATTGCGGCGATCAATGCGATGTGTACAAATCGCATTGATCGAGAAACAAGTCGAAACTTCACAACCGTCCTCCTTTTCCGTGTTACTGGGCGACCTCGTAGCCACCCACCGCGCCCGGCACAATGGCCTGGTCGATCCCGTTATAGCCAGGACGGCGCCCATGCAACCTCCCCGAATCCAGTGGTTTTGCCGGTATTCGCCGCCCATGCGGCGAGGACATGTGCGATTTCCTGTCGCGGTTTGCGCCGGATGCGCGCCACAGCCTTTCACTCGCCCGCTCCGTCGATAACGTCAATGGAGTGGGGCGCGATTTCTCGCACGTCGAGCAGGGCCTCGCGGATGGCCCATGCGACCAGTTGGGGAAGGTGATCCAACCCCACCTTATCGCGAACGTGTGCCAGATGTGATTCGACCGTGTTCCGTGAAATGAACAGCACGCGAGCCGCGGCTGGCACGGTCCCAAACTCCGCGATCGCCCGAAGCACTTCCAACTCCCGCTGCGACAGTTGAACTGCCTTTTCTATCGCCGGTCGGTGTCCTGCATGACCCGTTCCCGCCATGGTGTTTCGCCTCTCGCTTTCTGCGGGCAGCATGCCCGGAGTCGGGCAACTGTTTGCGCCGACAGGAGCAGATTGACGAACCCACCGTTAACGCATCGTTAGGATTTTGGCCAATTCATGCGCATTTAGCGTTAGATGTGAATCGGCGCGCAAAAAACGAGTAATTATTTTCGCGAGGAACGGCGGGGAGTTTGCGCGTAGTGGAAGGGTAAATGAATGCTCGGCTGTCCGGCGACCGTGACGAAACAGTTAGTTTGGCGCTGACAACTCCGGCCGCCAACCGGCCGTGTTGCCCCCAGGACCGACTACCGCGAGGCAACTCCGGAACCAATTGCGAAAACCTGGCCATCAAGCGCTGCACCAACCCTGATTCAGTAACCGGACGGTCGGACATTCGTCCCGATCAATCTGCCGCTATTCCCACTAGTTGAAAACCATTGCCGAGCGGCCGAAAAAAACTTCAACTATCTTCCGTCGGGGTGTAGTAAAACGCCCGTTTTTGCAGCCTATATATATGAGAGAGTCTTTTCCGAGCCCGATTCCCGCAGCGTGGACGCACGCCAGTAATCCGTGCAATCCGCGTAATCCGCTAAATCCGAGTTCAGACAATCAGACAAACAGGCGGTCCTCCACTCGCGATGTGGGACCGCCTTTCACATACCCGACCGACTATGAATCGAGAGACGCGGCACACCCATCAGCAAACGAAGCGCAGCCCTGACAGTTGAACGAACACAAGCGCAAACGCGCAAACCGCACGTCGGCCGGAGAATTCATCTCTCGTGCCCTACGACGGCGTAGTAAGTCCTGAACACCAACGGTCGAACAGTTGGAAGTAAGCGGTTAACAGATTCGCCGCCACACCCACCCGATTCAGAACCAACACGATTCGGGCGAGCGGCGCGGACCTAAAGAACAAAAGGGAAGGTCGTACACAACCGCGCCGCATCCGGCGCCCGCTGCGCTTCGCCAGTAGCCTTTTGCATTTTGCACTGGACATTCTGCATTTTGCATTCGACTCCCGGCCGTGCTGCGACTCACGAATTCCACGTCCATTGACGCATTGACGGGCCGGAGGGATTTCCCTCCGGCCCGATGCTTGCATGTCTGTATTTAGATGGATGAATCACACGTTCTTATTCGCTTCGATTCAAGTCATAGATGGGCACGAGAGCCATGTCGTCCGGCGGTTCCGCGCCGCGGAAGAGCGTCCTTGTATGCAGCTACGACAGCGGCATTCCCATCACCTCGCGCGGGTCGAGCACGTCGATGCCGGGATAGCGGTTGAAGTCCGAACCGTTGAACGTTAGGATGGAAGGGATTCCATGCACGCGCATCGCGGCGGCTATCCGGGCATCGTGATTCTGCTTTCCAACTGCCCCGTGCGTGCTGACGAGTTGTTTCCACTCGCCGAGAATTCCCGGCAGGTCCAAATGCAGCGTGTACAGCGCCTCGATCCGCGCGACCTCGAGGTCAGCCGCTTGCTCGCTCATTCCGAGTCCATTTACCGTGAGTGGCCTTGTAGCGACGGCACGAAACTCAACGAGGTTCTGGCTCACCACACAAAGGTCGCGATTGGCGCGGCGGAGTTCAGCTTGCGCGGCCAGAGCCACCGCGCACATCGGGTGCGACGGCTGTGCGCTGCGAAGCAGGATATTCGTATCGAGCAGAACGGACCGATCGATCTGAATCACGCTCGACCCTCGTAGATACTGTCCCGACTCATCGCTTCGTCCGGGAGCGGGGTTGTGCGCGGATCATGGCTGGACGACCACGCGTACAACGCCGCAATCCACTCTTCCGTCGTAGCGGTCTCGTGGAACGGCCGCTCCTCGTGCGCTTGCAGCGGAATCAGGCGGAACCGATCCTGACGCCTCTCCTTCAGGTATCGCTCCAGTTCCTCGCCCGTGCCCTCAATCGCCTGTGGATGTGCCATCTGTCTCACCTCCTGCCAACCTTGCGCGGATATTTTCCGTAACCATCTCTATTGTAACATCATGTCACGCACGAACGAAAATCGGGCCGCGGGAACTCCCTCCGGCCCGATCTTCGCATGTCCGTATTCAGATGGATGAATCACACGTTCTTATTCGCTTCGGTTCAGGTCGTAGATGGGCACGACAGCCACGTCGTCCGGCGGTTCCGCGCCGCGGAAGAGCGCCATCAGGCGGCCGGTCGTGCGGAGCGAGAAACGAGTCTCGCCGCAGACGGGGCATACCTCGGCCGGCACGTTGCGAATGACCGCGAGGCCGGTCGCGGAACGCGGCAGCGCCAGGGAAATGGACTTCTCCTCACACGGTTCACCACAGGACGCGCAGCACCCATCGGGAGGCGCCGCATAGGCTTGCTTGCTCAATCGGGTCTTTCTCCTTATGTCTCTGCCGCTTGCGCTATTCTATGACAAGCGAGACCCGTTTCTCTTCCGCAAATTTACGGTATTCAATCTCGGCAGGAACATTTCAAGTATCCTCACCGTCATTCCGGGCCGCCCAGGATACCCTAATCCCGCACGAAGTCGATGAAGCCGCGCCGGACGTCGGTCCCGACCAGCCGCACCCGCACGCGGTCGCCCAACTCCAGGCCGCGCGCGCCCTCCACCAGCTTGCCCTCGACCGGCGGATGGAGCACGCGCACCCACGTCCCCTTCTCGCTCGCGCCAGTCACCAGCGAATCGAACGTATCGCCGACTCGATTCGAGAGCAGCAGGGCGGCCGCGGATTTGCGCACCTGCCGCTCCACCTTGTTCGCGGCGTCCTCCTGCTCCGTGCAGTGCGCGGCCAGCTCGTTCAGCTCATCGAGCGAATAGGGCGACGGCCTGTCGCGGAGCGCAGCCTTCAGCGTGCGCTGGGTGATCACGTCCGGGAAGCGGCGGTTTGGGGCAGTGGAGTGCGTGTAGTCGCGAACGGCGAGGCCGAAGTGACCGGCCGCGTCCTCCCCTGCCTGCTGGACCACGTACTCGCCCCGCCCCATCATCTTCACGATGGCGAGCGAGAGGTCCGGAAAATGGAGCGGATCGGCGCGCCGCTGGCGGACGAGGAATGCCTCCAGCGCGGGACCGTTCGGCTCATGCGGCAGCGATTCACCGTGCCGGGCCGCGATCTCCACGATTCGGTCCCACCGCTCCGGCGTCCGCACCACCCGGCGAATCGTTGCCAGCCCGCGATCCTCCAGGAACCGCGCGGTCACCTCGTTCGCGGCGATCATGAAGTCCTCGATAATCTCTTTCGCGCGATTCTTCTCTTCGCGCCGCAGGTCCACCACCTGCCCCTGCTCGACCACCGCCCGCGCCTCGATGGTCTCCAGATCGAGGGCGCCGCGCTCGTGCCGCCGCTCCTTGAGCCGGGCCGAGACACGCTCCTGAATCCGCATCTGCTCGGCGACCTCGGGCGCGGCGGCCATCGCGTCCGGCATCTCGCCTTCGCCCGCCAGCCACGCCGCCACGCCGTTGTACGCGAGCTTCGCCTTGTTGTGGACCCATGCTCGGTACACCTCGTGGTCCCGCGTCGAGCCGTTCTCATCCACCACGTATGCGACCACGACCGAGAGGCGGACCTCGTGCTCGCCAAGCGATGTGAGGTCGGTCGAGAACCGCTCCGGCAGCATCGGGAAGATGCCGCCGGCCGTGTAGACGGAGGTGGTGTTCGTGCGCGCGTGCCAGTCCACCGGGCTGTCCCGCTTCACCAGCGCGTCCACGTCCGCGATGGCCACGCAGACGCGGACGGCTTCTCCATCGAGCTGTTCGGCGACCGTAAGCTGGTCCAGGTCGCGCGAATCATCGTTGTCGATGGAGGCCCACGCAAGCCCGCGCAGGTCCCGGATCGATTCGTCGACGACAAGCTCCGGAGACGCGGCCCGAGGCGTGTTCGCAACCTGCTTCATGGCCTCTGGCGGGAAGTCCGGCTCCAGCCCGCGCTCCGCCATCGCGGTCCGCGCGAGCTCCGTCAGGTCGAAGTGATGCCGCGATTCATGTCCGCTCGACATATGCAATCTCCGTCCTTTCGCTTCGCGACGAGGTGATCGGCCTTTCACGTCCACCCCTGAAGCTGGTCGGCAATAATCCTGTGAAGGACGCGTTGCGCATCAACCAGATGCGCGCCCCAATGAATCGCGAAGCTGACACCCCACTCGCACCCCGCGCACCCCGTCGCCCTTATCGATTCCCTATGATACAGGGCAAGCCCCCGGCTCAAATCGCGGTAGATGTCCGAAAGGTCATCACTCAGCGTAGTGGTGACGACCTCGTCGATAAACGGATCAAAGAACTCCCAATAGAGGTTTTGTTCGCCCATCAAGGCCGCGATTGCCGTTTCTATGCTTTGCCATTCAAACGATTCCGGAGGATCGGGAGGAACCCGACACGGTACTGGAGGCGGAAGCTGCAATCCGGCCGCATATAACCCGGCGAGTCGGAGAGAAATCTCTGCAACGAACTCGAACCGCGACATCGAACCGACGCGCTCGATGATATTGCAGTAGTCACGAGCCAATACAGCGAATACTCGGACAGACTCGGCGGCATCTGGCGTCAACGCCTCTCCTCCTGCAATGCGGGCCGCCCTTCCTCTCCGGATGGGCGGCCCGCAAAACATTGTTACTCCTGACCGGGGGGCGCGCCGGCCTGCGCCTTGAACTCCAGCGGGTTGCCCGCCTTCTCCAGGGCTTCCTCATAGGAGATGAGGCCTTGCTTGTAGAGGTCCGCCAGCGACTGATCGAGCGTCTGCATGCCGTGGCGCTGGCCCGTCTGAATGATGGACGCAATCTGATAGGTCTTGGCTTCGCGAATCAGGTTGCGGACGGCGGAGATGGCGACCATCGTCTCGAACGCGGCGACGCGGCCCGTCCCGTCCTTCCGCTTCACCAGCGTCTGCGACACAACTCCAATCAGGTTGACCGCCATCTGCATGCGGACCTGCTGCTGCTGGTGGGTCGGGAAGACGTCGATGACGCGGTCGACCGTCTGCACCGCGTCCGTCGTGTGGAGGGTCCCGAATACCAGGTGGCCGGTCTCCGCGGCGGTGATAGCGAGGTGTATCGTCTCCAGGTCGCGCATCTCTCCGATCAGAATCACGTCGGGGTCCTGCCGCAGCACGAATTTCAGCGCGTTGGCAAAGGAAAGCGTGTCGGTATCGAGCTCGCGCTGGTTGATGAGCGCCTGGTTGTCCTCATGGATGAACTCGACCGGGTCCTCGACCGTGACGATGTGGGTCGGGTAGTTCTTGTTGATGTAGTCGATCATCGCGGCCTGCGTGGTCGACTTCCCGGACCCTGCCGGGCCCGTCACCAGCACGAGCCCGCGCGGGCGCTCCGCGAAGTAGCGGCAGACCGGCGGCAGGTTCAGCTCCTCGATGGTCTGGATGTGTAGCGGAATGACCCGGAAGCAGCACTGGACGGCGTTGCGCTGTTGATAGACGTTGCCCCGGAATCGGGCGAGGCCGGGAATCTCATAGGCGAAGTCGAGCTCCAGCTCCTCCTCGAATCGGGCGCGCTGCGTGGGGCTGAGCACGCTCAGCGAGAGCGCCCGGCTCTGCTCCGCCGTGAACGCGTCGAGCTCAAGCTGGATCAGCTCGCCGTGCAGGCGGATGAGCGGCGGGCTGTCGGCCTTGACGTGGAGGTCCGACCCGCCATGGTGGACGGTCGTGTAGAGGAGCTGGTCGATGGTAACCATCGATCAGGCCCCCTCCCCTTCGGCGGCGCGATCCGTGGACCGCTTGAATCGCATCTCGAACTCGATGGGTTCGAGGTCTTCGTTAGCGCGTCTTCGTATGTCACGAGGCCCTGCTGCACGAGCTTCAGGAGGTGGGAATCGAGAGTCTGCATGCCGAAGAGGCTGCCCGTCTGGATGTCGGTGTACATCTGGTAGGTCTTGCCCTCGCGAATCAGGGTCCGGATGGCGGGCGTGGCGACCATCACCTCGAACGCCGCGACGCGGCCATTGCCGTCGGCGCGCGGCAGGAGGGTCTGCGATATGACGGCCTGAAGCGAGGTCGAGAGCTGCATCCGCACCTGCTGCTGGGCGTCCGGCTCGAACACGTCGATGATTCGATCCACGGTCTGCGGCGCGTCTGTCGTATGCAGGGTTCCGAAGACGAGGTGCCCGGTCTCCGCGGCGGTGATGGCGAGCTGAATCGTTTCGAGGTCGCGCATCTCGCCCACGAGGATGATGTCCGGATTCTGCCGCATCACGTGCTTGAGCGCCGCCTGGAACGAGTGCGTGTCCACCCCCACCTCGCGCTGGTTGATGGTCGATACGTTGTCGCGGTGGAGGTACTCGATGGGGTCCTCGATGGTTATGATATGCTTCGGGCGAAGCGTGTTGATGTGGTTGATCATCGCCGCCAGCGAGGTGGACTTGCCGGAACCGGTCGGGCCCGTGACGAGGATGAGGCCGCGCGGCAGGAGGCAGAGGTCGGCGATGACCGCGGGAAGCATGAGCTGATCGAGGGTGCGGATCTGGAACGGGATAACCCGCATTACGGCGCCGATGTGCCCCTGCTGCCGGAAGATGTTGACGCGGAATCGAGCCAAACCCGGCACCGAGTACGACATGTCGAGCTCCATGTTCTGCTCGAATCGTACCTTCCGCTCTTCGTTCATCACGACGTAGAGCAGATCGTACATGTCGCGGTCGGTGAGGTTCTCGAACCCGTTGAGCCGCTTCAGATCGCCATGAATCCGCATGACCGGAGGCTCGCCGACCCGCAAATGCAGGTCGGACGCCTCGCTCTCGACAAGCATATGTAGCAGGTTGTCGATGTGGATCATGGCGGAGGATCTTGAGTGCTGAGTGCTGAGTGCCGAGTGCCGAGAAGAAATACTCAGCACTCAGCACTCAGCACTCGCTCACTGGTCTCTTCTGTGGAGGAGCTGGCGGAGCTCGGAGAAGTTGCCGGCGTTCATCATAGCTTCTTCCTCCGTGAGGACGCCCGCGCGCACAAACTTGACGAGGCACTGATTCATGGTCTGCATGCCCCAGTACGTCTCCTGGCCGGCCTGGCGGATCTGGCTGTAGATGTCTTCGGATTTGCCGTCTTCGAGCATCTTGGAGATCGTCGGCGTTACCACCATGATCTCCAGCGCCGCGGCCCGGCCCTTCCCGTCGGCGCGTGGAATCAGCTTCTGCGAGACGACGCCGCGGAGCGAGGTCGAGAGGCGAAGCCAGAGCATCGGGCGCTCGTGCGGCTGGAACATATTGGAGATGCGGTCGAGGGTCTCGGCGGCGCTCGAAGTGTGTACGGTAGCGAAGACGAGGTGGCCGGTTTCGGCTGCCTGGAGCGCGACGTTCATGGTCTCGATGTCGCGCATTTCGCCGATGAGGATGACGTCCGGCGCCTGCCGCATGACCCGCTTAAGGGCTTCCTGGAAGGAGTCGGTGTCGCTGCCGACCTCGCGCTGGTTGAGGATCGCCAGCTTGTCGGGGTGGACGAACTCGACCGGTTCCTCGATGGTAACGATGTGCACGAGGCGGTTGGCGTTGATGAAGTCCACCATGGCGGCCAGGGTAGTGGACTTGCCGGACCCGGTCGGCCCGGTCACCAGCACGAGGCCATTACGGTGCTTCGTGAACTCCGTCAGGATGGGCGGCAGCCCCAGCTCCTCAAGCGTCATGATATGGAGCGGAATGAGGCGGAGAACCGAGGAGACCATGCCCCGCTGCATCATGATGTTCATGCGGATTCGGGCGACGCCCTCGGTGACGAAGGCTACGTCCATCTCGTGATGGCGCTCGAAGACTTCAATCTGGCGGCCGCTCATCTTGGTGTAGACGAGCTCGCGGACCTCGTCGCCGGTGAGCACGTCGTGCTCCGTAAGGCGGATTCGGCCGTGAACGCGGTATGCCGGTCGGGCATTACCGCGCAGGAAGATGTCGGACGCCTTGAGCATGCCCGCTTCGCGTATGAGATCGTCGAGGTCCAGCACGGTCGTGGGTTCCTTTCGTGAGACTACGATTTACCGGGCGCGCGCAACCGCCGCGCTCAGGCAAAACTCGCGTCGCGGTCAGACACGGGAGGTGTGGTGAGAATCCCGAGAGGTTGTTCGACTTGTGACCGCTCCGTTCCTGCCGCGTGCCCGCGCGAGCGAGAGCAGACGGAGCATCAGGAACACGATTATGCCCGATCCAACGGAGATGGCCACAATCGGGACGACCGTCGACAATGTCGGATTGGTGGATGCGGGAGATTTCGCCGCGCTGTTCGGCTCGGCCGCCAGCCGCGCCTGTGTCAGGGGCAGGAGCGGGACCGCGCCCTCCTGCGTGTGATTCACGACTGAGTAGCGATACGGGCCGCCGTCCTGCAGCAGGTCGACAGCTACCGCCGGGCTGTCGAAGCTGCGAAGACCCTGAAATCCCGGCTGAGCAGCTACCCAGAAGAGCAGTCTAAAGCTCCTCATGCCGTGAAAAGCCTCGACGAAGGGCTGAAGCCTGAAACCCCCGTCTTTCGCGAGCGGCGCACCGGATATTATCGCAGTCGCACCTGTTTGCGGGCCGAGATTCACGGACGGTCCATATTGGGTGCTGGTCTTCATGTCCACGTCCGCGACTTCCGGCGTGGTCATTTTCCAGCCGCCAAGCTTTGCCAACCGCTCCAGCGGACCCTTTGCGGCCGTGTGCGGAACCTTTCCAGCATAGCTTACGGTCACAACCGCCACGCTGCCTGTCGGCTGCACGATA
>Ga0207667_10003534_pt1 | contig 19325 bp, 16 predicted proteins | sample KBSCornC52_FD_184301 | JGI IMG/M metagenome (GOLD analysis project Ga0207667, IMG submission 184301) | Corn rhizosphere microbial communities from Kellogg Biological Station, Michigan, USA - KBS Corn C5-2 (SPAdes) (version 2) | ecosystem: Host-associated > Plants > Roots > Rhizosphere > Soil ...
CCGCGACAGCGCCGAGCACGCAGATCACGACGATCAGCGCGATCCACAGCACCTCCGGGTGTCGGTCCGTAAAGGAGCGCGTGTCGGCGGCAGGCTGGTAGTTGGGGTTGAGTTGCTCCGGGCCGAGCTCGGCCGGCGCCGCGGCGCCCGATGCGGAGAAGAGCCGGGCGTAATCATAGACCGGGGCTTCGAGGCGAGCATCGCCGTAGTAAAGGTTCAGCGCTCCGGCTGTAGCGGCGGTGGCGTCGAAGCAGATTCTGCGCTGGCGCATTCCGAGCCGCACCGCTGCGATGGGCAGCGGCTGGTCGTCGCCGTTCTCGATTGCAACCTGCACGGTCGCACCCCGCTGCAGGTTGGCGCCCAGCAGGGCGGGAACGCTGAGCTGTTCGGTGCGAATCTCGCGGCCGGCCTCGGTGGCGTGGACGCGCAGGATGGCTCCGCTCAACTGCTCGGGGTACCTTGCGCGGAGGTCCTCCTCCGTTTCTCCTTTGGCGGGGGGATCGGTGGTCGCGGTAATGCGGATGTCACGGCTGAAGTTGCCGGTGAACTCGGCGGGCAGCACAAAGCTGACGCGCTCCACCGGGACGCGCGCGGGCACGTGAAAGGTGGCGCGGCTCTCGCGCCCAGCGTTGACGATCGCGGAGGTTTCCGCAACCGGCGTGTAGAGCACCAGTGCCTGACGGCTCGGCGGCACCTGGGCGCCCTGAACCATCTGCGGCCGGAAGTTCGCGGCAGCGGTATGGCCGCCGGGTACGGGCGCGACGCTCAGGACTACGTGCAGGTAGCGGAAGGTGGACTCGGCGAGCGGCAGAGTGGTGTCGCGGGAGAGATGCTGGCTGTCGAGGTCGAACAGCGTAAACGAGCCGAGGGAGCGGCCGCGGTCGCCGGGGGTGTCGCCGCCGCTGACCGTGGCGGTGACGATGAAGTCGTGGAGTGCAGGGTCGAGCTGGAGCATGACGCTGGTGTACGGGCCGGGCGGCATTTCGAGATCGAAGGCAATGCGGCTGCCTTCACCCCCGAGGTTGAGCACGCGTGCAGCCTGCGTCTGCTCGGTCACGGCCTCGCTCATGGTGATGGCGTAGGGAACCTCATGGGCGCCGGGTATCGCAGGAAATATGCGCAGGTCCTTGAGCGAGGAGGCCGCATGCGGAAAAATCGCAGCGTCGAGCACCGCACAGGCTTGTCCCGCGGCGGCGGGGACTTTCAGTGTGCGCATGTAGCGCAGGTGTTCCGGCTGCGCGACCGGCGGCTGGCTGGCATTCTGGCCGTAGGCCTGCCAGAGGAGGAGGCCGGCAATGGCAGCGTGGCGAATCATCTGCTCTCGCGCTCCGTTGCCTCGCCCTTCAGGTTCAGCCAGTCCTTCTGATAGGCGAAGCTGACGGCGAGCAGCAGCACCCCCAGTCCCATAAGGCTGACGACGCGGTAGCCCTGGCTGAGGTTGCGCATGTCATAGACAAACGCTTTGAGGATGGTGAAGACCAGCAGGGCGAGTGCTTGCCAGCGCAGGAATCCGCTGCGCCGCCAGAACCCCACTGCAAGCAGCGCCGCGCCGTAGAGCATCAGGAAGGCAGAGATGGCGAGCGCCTGCTGCAGCGCAGCATCGGCGGTCCAGGCATTGGGAGCGATGGCGAACAGCGCGTCCACCTCACGCACTCCGGTCAGCACTGCTACTACGTTGAACCCGATGCTGACCATGGCAGCAGAGTTGGTCCAGAAGGAGTCCAGCGGATACCGCGCGGCGGAACGCAACGAGATTGCGATGACACCCGCGAAAATCGCCAGTCCGGTGAGCGCGGTGAAGAACTCCGCGCTTTGGAGCGGCGCATGCGGGATGCTGGCCCAGGAGGCAAGCTCCCGAAAGGTGAGCAGCAATGCAGTGACCGGCACGAGCACCATCGAGATGCGCGCAACTCGCACCCAGGCGTCGCCATGGTCGTCGGGCCGCTCGGCAGCCGCGCGCAACGCCAGCCATGCCGCGGCCGCAAAGGCCGCGATGCCCGTCAGCGCGGTTCCGGTGCCCTGATTGAAGAACCCGAGGCCTGGCGCGCCCAGGATATCGGCCATATGCACCACAACGCCAAAGAAGCCAAGCAGCAGCGAGCCCATGGCCAGCCAGCGAAGCGTGCCGGCGGCGTAGCGATCGTGGCCCTCATCCGCCGCCAGGCGGGAGGCGGCCCAGGTCAGCGCTACGCCCTCCACAAGCCAGCTCACCGTGATCCAGTGGCCGCTCGCCTTCAGCGGAATGGCGATGGTGAGCAAGACCACCGCGATCGACAGATGGATGGCCGAGGCAACCGCCGATTGCGGCAGCCGCATGATGCCCAGGTACACCGCCGCGAGCAGCAGCATCATCCAGGGCAGCCAGCCGTGCCGGCCCGAATCATCGAGCACCGAGTAATACGCGAGCGCCGCGAAGGCCGAGTTCGCCAGCGGCAGCAGAATGTCTTTCAGCAGCACCAGACGCCGCAGCAGGAGGCGCGGACGGCCGGGAGCCGCCTCCTCATCGACCTCGTCTGCGGGAGCAATTGCCGGCCAGAGCGGCACTGAGGCGAATACGCCTGCAAACAGTGCAATGAAGAAGCAGGTGACGCCAAACGCATGGGCGGAGGCGAAGAACTCAACGTACCAGCCGATGAAGTACGCCACGGTGGCCGGAAAGGCAGCCAGCAGCAGGCGCGGCCAGCGCCGCAGACGCACCAAGACTACGGTGGCAACGTCGATGGCCAGCAGGTAGGTGAACAGGAAGATTTCATGGTCGCCACCGGTGGAGAGCAGCAGCGGCGTGGCGAAGCCTCCGGCCAGCGCGTAGCCAGCCAGCAGTTCCGAGTTCTGCGCCCAGGCCATGTAGGCGTTCCAGGCGGTCACCAGCACCATCAGCAGCAGCGCGACCGGTGCGGGCACCAGGTCATACAGCCGAAACGCGGCCCACAGAGCGAGATACAGCACCCCCGAACCCAGCGCCTTCAGCGAATAGGAGAACGCCCCGAATCCCTTTCTGCGGAAGCGCTCGGACCAGAGCACCAGTCCTGCGCCGGCCAGCAACCCGAGAAGGATGCGCGGCATGGGGCCGATCAGTTCCCGATCGACCGCCAGCTTCATGCCGTACGCGGTGCCGATCAGCAGCAGCATGATGGCGATGCGGTTGAAGTACTGCGAGCCCAGCTTGCTCTCCAGCGATTCGTGCCGCCGCTCTGCCTCTCGGACCGGGCTGGCCGGAGCAGGAGCGTGTGCCTCCCGTTGCAGGGGCTGCATCTGCGATGGTGCAAGCTCGGAAATCACAGGGACGGGCGGAGGAGGAGGTATCTTCAACGGTTCCAACGACGCGCCCGCAGCAGCTTGTGCCTTCGCTGCACCGGCGACCTGGCGCCGCAATTCTGCGAGTTCCTGCTCCAGCCGCTCGATGCGGCCTTCCAGAGCACGAAGCTCAGGAGCGGGCGGTTGCATTCCCGGAGAATCCTCGTTCGCCATGGCCACTAGAGTAGTTCATGTAACACGAAAGATGTATCAATCTGGTTCGCCGAGGCGCCCTCCTCGGCCTTCCCTTCCGACCGCCTCGTGCATCCAAAGAAGTAATGCCAAAGGAGGCAGTCCCTTGTTACTCTCGGCATCAATGAAGCCGGCGTCCATCTCTGTTCGTGTGTTGGTCGTGGACGACGATGAAATGAGCCGCGAACTGCTGCATGTGCTGCTGGAAACAGAGGGCTACGCGGTGACGACAGCGGACTCTGGCGAGGCGGCTTTGGCGGGCCTTGGTTCCTCCACACCCGCTCCCGATCTGATCCTGAGTGACATGCAGATGCCCGGCACAACCGGTTCCGCACTTGCGGCGGAGCTCCGATCCGCGACCGGCGGAGAAACCGTTCTGCTGGCCATGAGTGGAAGCCAGCCCAGCGAAGATGCCGTGCGCGAATTCGACGGCTTTCTGCTGAAGCCATTCAACCTCCACCAGCTTGCCGAGGCCATGGACCATGCGCAGCAGCAGCGCGCCCGGTCCGGCGGACAGGATGGAGAGGCCCAGCAACGGCGAGGTCCGGGCAAGGTGCTCCCATTTGCGAACGGCGACGGTTCCAGGTCCAGCACGGGGACCGGGATTGCAGCGGAGCTTCCTGTAGTCAGTCCGGTCATCTTCGAGCAGCTTTCCCGCACCATGCCAGCGCCGCAGTTACGCGAGATGTACTCGATGTGCATCAACGATGCGCGGGAACGGATCCGTCGCATGCGCGGCTCAGCCCAGGAGCAGGATGCGGCACTGTTCATCCGCGAGGCTCATGCCATCAAGGGATCGGCCGGGATGCTGGGCGCAACCCAGATCCACACCATGGCCTCCGACCTTGAGATTCGGGGCCTGGACGGCGCGGGCGCAGGATTGGACACCGTTAACTCTCTAGATGAGCTGTCCGCCGCGTGCGACCGTCTGGAGCGTATGCTGGGCTCACGCGCCTAGAGGCCTCGAATTCATTGGCGGGCGTGTGAGGGTTGAGCTGCATGAACCAGTCGGTCACCAAACAGTCCGCTTCCACCTCCAGCAGCGTTGGCAATATCCGCATCGTCGTCGCTGACGATCACCCGGTCGTGCGTTTTGGCGTTCGCAATATGCTGCAGAACGAGCCGGGATTCGAAGTCGTGGGCGAAGCCGAAGACGGCGATGACGCCATCACGCAAACGCTCGAGCTCGAGCCTGACATTCTTCTGCTCGATCTGGCGATGCCGCGTCTTCCGGGCCTGGAGGCCATGCGCGCCATCATGGCCAAGTCGCCGCGCGTGAAGATCGTCCTGCTCACCAGCACCATTTCGGTGCAGCAGATCATTGAGGCGCTGCAGATTGGCGCTCGCGGCATTGTGCTGAAGGATTCCGTCGTCGGGGATCTGGGCCAGGCGTTACGCGCGGTCACCAGCGGTGACTACTGGATCGGCGGCGAACGCGTCGTCAACCTGCTGAAGGCGCTGCAGGAACTGCAGGCGCAGGCGGCCGCTGTGCCGGAGCGCAAGACCTACGGGTTGACCCCACGCGAGCTGGAGGTGGTCTCCTGCATCGTCGAGGGCTGCTCCAACCGCGACATCGCCAAGCAGTTCACCATCAGCGAGGAGACGGTGAAGCGCCACCTCTCCAACGTATTCGACAAGACCGGTGTTTCGACACGCCTGGAGCTCGCGCTGTTCGCGATCGCGCACAAGCTGGTCGAACTGTAAGCATCAGGACAGACGCAAAAGCAGGGCGGACCTCATCGGTCCGCCTCTTTTTTGCTTCCAATCTGAAGACTAGCGATCTACTTGGCGACCGTGAATGACACCGAGGCCATTGTTTTGTCCCACATGATAGCGATCGTGCCGCCGTCCTGTGACATGTCGATGAACTGCCAGGTAAGCTCTTCGACCTTAAAGGGCAGAGTGTCTACCTTCATCGGAGCACGGGCCACATCTTTGTCCGGGGTATAACCGAACGAGCCGTAGATCGCATCTTTATCGTTCGGGTCGATTCGTGTTGCGGCGCCGTAGCTGGATACGATGAACGTCCACTCGGTGGGCTTCTTGAGATCGATGAAAATGCTGTACTCGCCGGCGGGAACAGTCTTCCCACCAATCACAAGTGGCACTTCGGTCTTCAGTCGTGTCGACACGTCTGCCCCGGCTCGCCACACCGGTGCATTAGGGCCGCCCGGAATTTGAGCAATTGTGGACTTGCCATAATCACTTCCGGTCCCCGTAAACGCCGCTCGCCCACGCATCAGAGGGCGGCTATAAATGATGTCGATCCACTTGCCACCCTGGTATCGTTCTCCGCCCATCGTGTAGGCCGTGCGGTCGGGCTTCACCCACGTGCCAGAGACTTGAGCCGACGCCGTTCCCGGAGGACTGAGAGGTCGGCGTGTCTGCGCGCCAAGAGGGGTTTGCAGCGCGAGGCAGGCAGCAAGCAAGGCAATCAAATTCAGTTTCATAAGACTCCGTCGGATCGCCCCGATTCTACTGTCTTCAATAAGCGTGGAGCAATCGAGATAAACAGAGACGACGAAAGGGCGGGCGACCATGAGCACACGATGGAACAATGTTCACGAAGATAGTTATGCATTTCGCCACGCATCGAGTTTCAATTCTGAGCCCAACGGACTGGCTGGCGTCCGATTCCGGGTTAGCTTCACGGCAACCAGCAGCATCCAGATGAATCCCAGGTAGCGTGTGATGGGGATGAGGAAGTTCGCCGGAAATGTGACCAGGCTCAGCGATGCAAACTCCCCGGTCAGCGCAACGATCATTCCCACAGCAACCAGCCATCGCGGAAGATGACGGGTGAAATAGGTAGTGACGGATACGCCGGCCGCCAGGAGGCCGAACCCCACCGCATAAGCCACTCCGCCAGATAGGAAGCTGAAGAAGTAGATTGCCTTAGCCAGCGGCGCGGACCCCGCAATGTCAGGCAGCGACACCATCCAACCCGACAGTCCGGAAAGCATCAGCGCGAAGGTCGCGGTCAGTCCGCCAAATAACGTGATGTTTACCCCGGCGGCTCGGACCTTGAGAAACCGCAGCCAGCTCACCGTAGTTACAACGAAAAGGCCGAATGGCACGGCCGAGCCGAATAGGAAGAAACTACCGATATGCGTTGCCGATGGGTTCTGCAGGAAGAATCCTCGTACCGCCTCAGCGGGAGCAAATGGGTTGACATAAGGCGCTCCGTGACGGAGCACCGCGGCTACTGCGAGATTGGCTGCAAACAGCAGCACGTGCACAATCGCCAGCAGGAGCAAGGAAGGGCCGCGAAAAGCAGACTTCTGTTTCATAGTGTAATGATTTATATAATTAATCATTTTTAAATGCAATAATCATATTGCCATATGATTTGCAGAGAGATGGAACAAAGTCAACCAGCTTTCCTGCTCGCCCAGATCGGAGCTCATGCCGCTACCAGGTTTGCTGAAAGACTGGCCGTTCTTCAGCTTTCACCACCAGACGCAGGGATTCTAAGGCTGTTGAGGACGTCGGCCGGTATCAGCCAGCAGGCGCTATCGTCCAGATTGCAGATCCATCCGAGCCGCCTGGTGGCCATACTGGACAAGCTGGAGAAGCGACGTCTCATAGAGCGAAAACCCAACCCGGACGACCGCCGGTTGTATTCGCTGCAACTTACTAGAGACGGAATCGCGATACTGGAACAATTGGGTAAGGTCGCTCGCGAGCACCAGGAGGCTCTTCTAGCCGCGCTTAGCAGTGAGGAACGCCACAACCTGGCTGTCCTGCTGCAAAAAATCGCAGGCGAGCAAGGCCTCTCCCCAGGCATCCATCCTGGATATCGAACGATGGGACGAGGCACGGCGCAAAAGAAGTCTCTTTAAGAAATCCGACTTCCAAGAAAGCCGATTCCCCGCACTGAACCGTAGACCACGGGCACGTTGACCGCCGGTGATCGCTTCCCGCTTTAGCGATCCTGGTTACTCGACGGCGCAGGCGTCGCTGGGCGGGGTGCGCGAGGCGCCCGTGGAGCGCGCGGTGCTGCCGGCGCGGCCTGGAGCGTCATCGTAATCCGCGGCGCAGCAGGGGCCGCGGGCGGGATCGGCTGGATATCGCCTTTGCGCAGAGAGATGTCGCCGTGAATGGTCGTCAGCCGCACCGTGGGGCCGCCCGTCCCGACGTTTCCGCGCAGCGACTTGCGATCGTCGGACTGAGCTCCGGTGAGTTGGAAGTCGCTCTCAACGCTTCCGTCCGTCGAGACTGCCTCAACGGCGAAGCCCGCATTCTGAGGCAGTGTCGCGCGGATCGATCCGTTGCGGTTCACCAGCGTAATGTTGCCGATCGTGGGCGCAGCGGTCAGGTCGATCGTTCCGTTGCGATTGGTGACGGTGACATCGCCGGCGACCCGATCGAGCGTTACGTTGCCGTTGCGCGTCGTCAGAATGAGTGGACCCATCACCTGGTCGGCCGAGACATCGCTGTCCCGCTGGATCTCGGTCTGCCCGTCGAGCCGCGCCATCTCGAAGTCGGCGCGGCTGGTGTGAAAGCGGATTGCGCCGTTCACGCGCGCCATGTGCGTCGTGCCGAAGAAGTCGCCGGAGAGTGTGACCGGGCCGGTGATGTCGGCCAGCGTCAGGTCCTGCGCGTGGCCCTGGATGGTGAGCCCGCCCTCAATGCTGTGCGCCGTCAACGAGGAGCGGCCGTTGTTGATGTGGGTGGTGACCTGCCCGGTTATGGCGCTCAGGTCCACATCGCCGCGGTTGGCGGTAGCGGTTACGTTGCCCTTGATGGACGCGATGTGAATGTCTCCGCGGTTGGCCGTTACGGTGGTGGCAGTCGTGCCTGGCACCGTAATGATCAGATCGCCGCGCGCGCCTTCGAGTGAGGGCATCGTCACCGTCACTCCGCCGGCTCCGTTAAAGGACGGCTGCTGCACCTGAGGCGAGAGCTGCTCGGACCTCGATTCAGCGTCGGAGTCCGAATGCGCGTACACCTGCTTATGCAGAGCGATATGCAGCTTGCCATCGTCGCTGGTGCCGCTGATGGTAACGTCGCCTCGCGGATTGACCACGGTTAGCGAGCTGCCCTCCGGGAACGCGGCCTCGAGCGTCTGATCGCTCTCATGTTTATCGCCGAACACCTCATCCAGCGAGTCGCTGTCGAAGTGCATGCCGGGGAAGATCCCGAACTGCCGCCGGTTATTTACATGTGCCGAAACGATGCCGGTCACGATGAAGACCACGATCAGCAGTGAAACGCCTCCGCCGAAGGTCCTGCGGTACTGCGGCCGGGTGGGGTCGCGCATGCTGTACTGGTCCAGCGCCCACTCAGCAAGTACCACCAGTCCGGCTCCGACAAGCAACAGCGGCCACCACTGCGAATACCAGCCCCAGAAGTGGACCCTGTCGATCCTTCCCGTCTCGATCAGCAGGAAGACGACGCCGACCGTGATCATCAGCAGAGGCGCCAGGATGGAGCCGCGCCGCATAGCCCGCGATTGATATCGCCATTGCGCTGCCTGAGCTTTGGCCGCAGCCCGCTGTGCCTTGGCCTGGTCGCGCATATACCGGCGCTGCTGCCATGGATCCCAGCCCGGGGGCTGAGGAGGAGGCGGGGTGCCCGCCGGAGGAGGAGGATAGCCTGCCATGGTTTACCTCCCTTCCTGAGAACCGTCGCCGGTCTCCGGGTGCGTGCTGGGAACAATCTCGGTGGAACGGACGGGACTCGCCGGAGGCGTCGCAGGGGGTTGGGGCGGATACGGAGGGTAAGCAGGCGGAGGCGGATAGCCGTTCATGAGCGAATGGCGGACCATCAGGATCACGCCGGCAAAGATCAGGAACAGCGGCCAGCTGCTGCTCCAGCGCATAATGCCGAGCTCTTGCAGCAGCAGGACCACGCCGATCAGCAGCAGCCAGGTAGCGCCGTGCAGGGCGTTGGCCAGCCGCCAACGATAGTAGTGGGTGCCATCGTTCTCCAGCCCGTAGCCGGTGCTGGTCATCTTCTTCACGAAGGTCGCGACTCCCAGCCCGATCAGCAGGAACGGAACCAGCAGGCGTCCGGGAATGATGTGCAGCCCGGCATTACTCAGCAGGAAGAAGATGCCCAGGCCGATCAGCCAGAGCGCTCCCGTGGGAATGCGGCGGTACATCGGCATCGAGGGATCCACAAAAGCGGCCGGCGGAGGCTCAACGATCGGAGGCGCGCCGTAGATGTCTTGCGGAGCGCCCCAGTTGGACGCAGGCGGCACATACGGACTTGCGTAGGGCGGCTGCGGCTGGCCTGCGACAGGTTGACCGGGTGCGGGTTGGCCGGGATAGAAGCCGGCCTCCGCAGAAGGCGGCACATTCGTCCCCGGCCACGCTCGGCCAAATCCGAAGCGCTCGCCAATATCGTTCAGGCCAAACGGATTCGGCAGCGGGCTGCCCTCGCGCTTGGCGCGGGCGGTCTGGTACGCCTCAAACGCCATGTAGAACTCCCAGCCGGCGATAAACAGACCGAACAGGCCATTGACGTCGCTCGACAGGCTCACGAGGATCGCAAACACCATCAGGTGCACGATGCCCTTGGCGTACTGCTCGTTGTACATTGCGCCCACACCCGGGATCAGGCCCAGGAATCCAGCGAGTGTCGGATTGGGCAGCGCGCGGCTCTGCGGAGCGATGGGAGGCGCGGCGTAGGGCGCGGCCGTCCGCAACATCAGGCACTGCTCGCACAGAATGGCCGAGCCATAATTTCGAACGCACTCCTGACAAATCGGCTTGCCGCAGTTCTGGCAGAAGGCCACTCGTTCGCGATCCGGATGGTTTGCGCAGTTCATACCAGTCGTCCTTCCCGTAGCTTGGCCGCTGTCCTGCTCCATCGATCCGCCCCAGTAGCCGTACCGTTCTCAATCTCCAATGTGCCTTCCAGCTCTCGTCCGTCCAGCGCGGCCAGTTGCGCCCGCTCCGGCCTGAACCGGACGGCCGAGTTCCGGCCGTCGGGCTGCTCGCGCCGCATCATGCCGGAGCGACCGCCGTGGCTGGTGTTGCCCTTCTTCTCCGGCGCAGCATCGCTGCCCGGATTGCTCTGCCTGTTATCCGGCTGCGTCACCGGCTGGCTGGTGGCAGGCCTTGCCGCCGGAGCGCTCTGCCGGTCATCGCCGCGCACAGTCTCCAGATCGCTGACTCGCGACTCCAGCTCATACACCACCCGCAGGTTCTCGTAGTAGTGCACCACCCGGGCATTCGCCGAGTAGAACGTCCGCTTTAGGTTTGAAGGCCGCAGATTACTCGGGCTGAGGTCCTGCAGCCGGGTGCCGGTAATGTCCATGGTCAGCGCGACGGAGAAGAAAGCCATCGCCGCCGTCATCGCCAGCCGGGGCTGCAGTGCAATCTGGCCGATGCCGCTCTGCCGGATGGCCGCCCACGCCCGCTGCCGGAAGGGCAGCACCGGACGCCGCCCGGCTATCGCGGGGCTGCCGTCTGTCGCCGCCACGGGCAGCAGCCCGCTGGTCTGCTCCAGAATGCGCGGAACCAGGCTGGCCGGAGGTTCCGGCTGCGGATCGCGCAGCATCTCCAGCCAGGCCAACCCGCGCTTTGCCTGCGTCAGCAGCTCCGTGCACGGGCCGCACCCGGCCATATGCGTGTCGAAGATGGCCTGATCGGCAGCTGAGAGCGTGCCGTCCAGCGCGTCGGTCAGCATCGCCTCGCACTGGGCGCAGAGCCCGTCGTCCGCCTGCTCTGTCGAGGGCGCATCCCCGAACTGCGTCCTGGGGTTCCCGAATTTGTTGCTCTCTGCCACCTAAACCACCTGCCCTTCTGTACGTTTCAAAAGCCTTGCAAGTTCCCCTCGCCCGCGGCTGATCCGGCTCTTCACCGTGCCCTCCGGAACCCGCAGAACCTGGGCGATCTCACGGTAATCCATGTCCTGCAAGTCCCGCAGAATCACCGCCTCGCGCAACTCCGGCGAGAGCTCCGCCAGCGCCTGCTGAATCCTAACCTTCAATTCCAGGCCGGCGACATGCGCCTCCTGCGATGGGCGGGGATCGGCCAGCCGCCCGGCCATGGTCACTCCGTCCTCTTCGCCGGTCAGGCTGGCGTCCAGCGAGTCGGTCGCGCGCTCCATCCGCGTCCGCCGGAAATGGTCCACCAGCAGGTTCCGCGTCAGCGTCGTCATCCAGGTGACGAAGTTGCCCTTGTCCACATCGAAGCTGGCCAGGTTGCGATAGAGCTTCAGGAACACATCCTGCGTCAGGTCTTCGGCATCGGCCGAGGAGCCGGTGAACCGGTAGCAGATCGCATAGACCCGGCGATGATGGCTCACCACCAGGTGCTGCCAGGCCTGCTGGTCGCCGGCGATGCACTGCCGCACCAGCCGCCCCGCCGAATCCTGCTCCGCCTGCTGTTCTGGAATGCGTTGCAATCGTGCCTCATGCCCTGCGGCGGTTCCAGCTACGGCCCGTACCGGTTGCTGTCCCGATGGAAGTGTACCGCCTCGCGCCGAAGCTGCAGCCGGCCCTTTGCGCCCGCGTTCCCTTGCGGGAGCTATCCCCGCCGCCGGAACCGTCATGTGCCAAACGCCCATGCAACCGTATACGCAGCCACGGCAGGCATGGTTCACGCGCCTGCAACAATCGCGGGTTGCCAGGACAGCTCGGCAGCAATCTCAGGCAAGCTTTAGTTCTCGGTCGGCATCTTTTCCAGGTGGGTCACCGACACCTGCTCGATCGGCGCCTTGCCGGGCTCCAGCTTCAGCCCCAGCCTCTGGATGGAGTCTTCCAGGCTGAGACCGCCGCCCGGGTCGCTGGCCTGCGCCGGAGCCTGCCCACCGTTCGCCGCCTGCGCGGCCCGGATCAGCTCCGCAAGCGAGAGGTCAAACGCGAAATCGTAATACCCCTTCAGGTCCGTCTTGTTGATCACTGGTCGGCCTCCCGCTCCAGGAATCGAGGTCATCAGCACGCTCAGCATCTCCGCCAGACCATCCATATTGACCGAGGTCGCCGCAAAGTGAATCAGCTGGCTTTGCGCATTCACCTGCTCAACGTAGCTGCCTCGCTCGCCGAGATTCACCTGCTCTGACCCATCGCCGTTCAGCTTGACGATCATCGGCCCGAACGGCCCGTCCATCCGCGTCTCGCCCGGCTTCAGCTCCGCCTTAGGATCGAGCGCCGCCGGTTTGGTCGCCGACTCCTTCATCTTGAGGGCGCCTTTGCCCATCACCAGCGTGTAGACAGGACGATCGTCCGTGGCCTTCTTCGCCTCCATCTTGAAGCGCTGTTCCAGCAGCGTGCGCAGCATCTTGGGCGCGTCGGACTCGTGAGAGCCCTCCGGCATTTTTGCCACGATATCGAAGGGCTGATTGCTGACCGAGTTCGGGAGCGCGACCTGATAGTCCTTCACTTCATAGGCGTTCGCGATCAGCTGCTTCAGCGGCATCCGGATGTACTCCGCGCTGAGTCCTTCCACATACGGGCCGAAGCGCGGCATCTTGCCCTGCTGGACCATCGCCATCACCTTGCCCTGGTCCAGCGGCTCGGAGGGGCGCACCGATGCGACCTCAAATTCCGGCGCCGGAGCCGCAGTTTGAGCCGAACCCGAGGCCGTCATGAACCCCAGAAGAGCGAGACTCCATAGACTTCGTATCCGCATGCTCGCGCTCCGATCTCTGCATTTCGACGATGCCTGCACTCTACCACCTAGCCCGAACCCCCATCGCGAACGATCGCGGGTCCAGAGGGGCGTGCCCGGAGTCAACAGGCAGGATGCGAGCAGATGAACATCGACAAAGCCGATGCCGCGCGATTAGAGCCGGTGCGCCTCGATCAAGGTAAGGACTTCGGAGTCTCCGTTTGTCCTCAATTGCCGGTGCGCTCCATTGCTCCGCTGCCCTGCCCGGCTGATCCCGGAACTAGCTCGCAGGAAGATCAGTTTCCGGTCGGCATCGCCAGCTTGTCGATTACCAGCACCGGCACCTGTCCTCTCGCCGGCTCCAGCTTCAGCCCAAGCTGCTCCTGAATTGCCGTAAACAGGTCGGGCGGCGCTCCGGGCCCACTTCCGCCCGCAGCCGTTGCGTCCTCCGGAGTCCACTTGAAGCTCAACTTGTAGCGGCCATCCATTCCTGTTTTGTTCACCACCACGCGACCGAGGCGCTTGCCCAGCGATTCGCATAGAATTGCGAGCGTGTGATCGCTTCCGATGACGTCCAGGTGATCCCGTCCTTCATTGATGGTGGTGCCCTGGAGGTCGGTTTTCTCAAACTTCGGCCCGCCTTTTGCGACCACCAGATTGAAGACCGGCATAGCGCGGGTCTCGCGATGCGTCACCAGCCCGAACCGGTCCTCGAGGAGTCGGCGAACCATTGCCCGCTTCGCTTTATACGCTGCGGCTGCGTCCATCTTTGCCAAAGCCTCGTTGACCTCAGCTGAGGACTTGGCCTCGATATCGAATTTGGTCGAATCCACCCAGCCCGGCGCGCCTACGACCTGATTCTGCGGCAGCTGGTAGGCGTACTCGATCACCATCTTCAGCGGAGCGTTGCCAGTGCGGAACTCGCCGTTATGCGAGTCGTTCCAGATGTGATTGCGGCCCCCCGGATCCGTATTCTGCCGGATGGAAGCGACCTCAAACCGGAAGTTTCCAGGCTGCGCGCCAGGAACCGTCTGGGCTCCGGCGGTAAGTGGCACCATGAACCCGCAAACCAGCAGCCCCGCAAGCGTTCCAGCCGAGATCCCCCTACATCGCATAAGCAGCCACATCCGCGACAACTGAGAACTGAGAACCGACCCTACTGAATCACGCCACACGCGATGCGATTGCCGGCGTTGCCTGTCGGGTCGGTCTTCATGTCGTCCGCCTTCTCATGCACGACGATCGAGTGCCCCACCACTGAGTTCGCCGCGCCCTCGTTCAGCGACAGATAGTCCACCTTGAAGCTCGCCTCGCCCATATGGTTCTCGCCGACTGAAACGTTCTGCGGCAGGTCGCCGTTGTGGTGACCCATGGGGTTCATCGTGCCATGCTGCTTCGCATCCGGATTGAAGTGTCCGCCTGCGCCCTTGAAGTCCGGCGCATCGCACGTGGCATTCTGATGGATGTGCACAGCATGCTCGCCGAAGGGAATATTCTTCAGGTTCAGCTTGATGGAGAGCTCTTTGCCGTCCTTCATTTCCTGGAAGGTTGCCGTCCCCGCGTCCTCGCCCTTGGAGGTCTTCAGGTGCACCACCACTTTGCCCGGTTTGGCCTTCGCATCGGCTACGCCCGCCATTGCCGCGGAGATCAGACCCGCCGCCGCCAACATCCCCAACACTCGCACATTTCGCATCGCAGTCGCTCCCGTTTTGCTGAGAAAGATTCTTGCCACGAGCATAGCGCAAACCGCTCATACACTGCTTCCGCGCAGCTCCCCAGGTGTCCGTCCGCAGCCATAGCCCGATATTCTCCGCGAGACCTGGCTCAGGCAATCCGTTCCTGCTTGGTGAGCATGCAGTACCAGGCATTGAATCTTCCAGAAACGAGAGAAGCACCACTTCCGATACAGGAAAGAGTAGCGGTGTGGCTCAGGGGCCCGAGCGCCGCTAAGCGTTCGCACCGGAGAAGCCTCTGTTCGCGCGCGGAATTGCAGAATCGCCCGTGGCGTTGTCATTTGGCCCTCAAATGGCCGCTAAAATGCAACTTTGGGCCTATAGACCTATCTAATAAGTGATCGTTCAAAACCACGGCAGCTGACTAACGTGCCGGTATCGCTTCCCGGTTTCCGGGAAGCTGAAGCAAAACTACAGGAGAACCAGGAATGACGCTCAACCCATCGTACGGCCCAGAACTCGCCATCTCTCGCGCATTGCGAGGCAAGGGCTGGATCGCAATTTTGTGCTTTTTGTTCCTCAGTGTGCAGTTTGGTGTTGCGCAGACCAGCAAGGGCACTCTCGCCGGCGTTGTTCGCGACAGCAGCGGAGCGGTCGTGGCGAACGCCACCGTCGTCATCTCCAACGAGGGCACCGGCGAATCCCGCACCGTTCACACCAATGCGGAAGGTGTCTATCGCATCGATGCCATCAACCCTGGCCCCTATCAGATCCATATCGATATGGCGGGTTTCTCGTCCGTCGAGGTCAAGCACATCGCAGTGCAGCCCTCGCTGGTTACCAGCTATGACGCCACCCTCCCCGTCGGCAGCTCAGAGGTCAACGTCAGCGTCGAAGCCAACGGGAACCACATCAACACTGAGAACGCGCAGCTCTCCGGCAACATCGGGACCACCGAACTGCAGAGCATGCCCATCTTCACCCTCAATCCCTCGGAACTGGCCAGTACGCTTCCCGGGGTCACGCGCGAGCTGTCCACCGTGCAGAACCTAGGGGGAACCGGCGGCAACGGCCTCATCAAGCTGACCGTGAACGGCGCCCGCCCGCGTGCCAACAACTTCATGATCGACTCGCAGGATGCGAACGACATCGGACTCGGCGGCGAGGCCTTCCAGCCCATTCAGCCTGACTTCTTCCAGAGCGTCACCATCCTGCTGAATAACGCCAGCGCAGAGTATGGCCGCGCCGGCGGAGCCGTCATCAACCAGATCACCCAGAGCGGCTCGAATCAGTTTCACGGCTCTGTGCATGAGATCTACACCGGCTCCGGCCTCGATGCGCTCGACGGCCAGCAGCGGCGGGTCAAACCCACTACCGACCGCAGCATCAAGCCCCGCTATGATCAGCACCAGTACGGCTTCACGCTGGGCGGCCCCGTCCTCAAGGACAAGCTCTTCGGCTTCGGCGGAGCCACCTTCGTCCGCTACTACGGAAACCTTCAGTTCCCAACAACCGAGCTTCCCGATACTGCAGGCTACGCGCAGCTCAAGGCCATCGCCGCTGCCGGCAATCCCCAGGCGACGGCGCTGCTCAGCTACCTCAACAACGGTTCGTATCTCACCTCAGGCTTCTCCCTGCTGCAGAGCTCGACGGAAAAGCTTGCCGTAAGCTCACGCCCGGGCTGCGCCGGCGGGTGCAGTGTCACCACCGGCACCTTCAATCGCCTGGCGGTGCCCGCGCAGGCGCCTGAAACTCAGTGGACCTATCGGGTCGACTTCACACCGCGTTCCTCCGACAGCTTCAGCGTCCACTATCTGCATGACCGTGGCCTCACCGCTCCTTACACTTCCCTCAACTCCACCACGCTTCCCGGATTCGATGCCTTCGCCGGAGGCCCCAGCGAGCTCGGCGGCGGCAGCTGGGTGCACGTATTCACGCCACGGCTGCTCAACGAGTTCCGCGCATCGGAAATTCGCCTCAGTTCGCAGTTCGCCCCCGATGCCACGGCCCTTCAGAACCCTGCCGCCAAGCTCTACAACATCAAATTCAACGGAACGGGAATCCCCACCCTCGGCATCTCGCAGAACATGCCGCAGGGCCGCATTGAGCGGCTGTATCAGTTCCAGGACACGGTCAGCGTGATTCACGGCCGCCAGTCTCTCCGCATCGGCGCGGATATCGGCCGCCTGCTCGAGACCGATCTCGTCGCACAAACGTATCTCGGCCTGGAGACCTTCACCGGCACCGGCGCCCTCTCGTCGCTCGACAACTACCTCAACGACTCACTCGGCACCTCCGGTACCGCAACCAAATCCTTCGGGCCCACCCGGACCGATCCACACCTTTGGAAGATCGCCGCATTCGTCGAGGATGACGTCAAGCTCACACCGGACCTCACGCTCAATCTCGGTGTTCGCTACGACTATCTCAGCAATCCGCTGAATTCGCTTCCTTACCCCGCCCTCGACATCAACAATCCCTTCGCGCCCATCAACACCGTGGTCCACGAGAAGGACGACAAGAACAACATCGCCCCGCGTTTCGGCTTCGCCTTCGTACCGCACGCCGGCATCTTCTCCGACGGCAAGACCGTCTTCCACGGTGGCATCGGCGTCTTCTACGACCCCTTCTTCACCAACATCCTGGTCAACGCCGCGCAGTCCTCTCCGGTTGCTCCCACCAGCACGCTGACCCAGGGAGTGAGCGGCTGCTGCGCTCCGGCATCCACACTCATCGGCACCATCACACCGGCGTTCTCCGCCACCTCCTCGGTGCAGAGCGATGTCAGCAATCTCGTCAACCCGCTGACCTACCAGTACAACTTCGGATTTGAGCGGCAGCTGCCCTTCCGCATGAAGGGAACCCTCAACTACGTGGGCAGCCGCGGCGAGAAGCTCTACTCCAATCGCCAGCTCAACTACCTCGTCAACGGCAGCCGCATCAATCCCGCCCGCGGCGTCATCAACGTCCGCGACAATCGCGGCGACTCACAGTACCACTCGCTGCAGGCCCAGCTCGACCGGCAGTTCTCGCAGGGACTGTTCCTCCGCGCCTCCTACACCTACGGCAAGCTGCTCGACGACACCTCCGAGGTCTTCACCACCTTCGCCTCACCCACCTCCTACTCGGCGAACCTCGCCGGCGACGGACTGCGGCAGGACTGGGGCCCCTCGGCCTTCGACCGGCGTCACATCTTCACCATCGCCTATGTCTACTCGCCCAAGGGCTTGCGGTCGGATAACATGGCGGCGAATGCGGTTCTCGGCCTGCTCACCCGCAACTTCACCATCTCGGGTCAGACGGAGCTCTACTCCGGCCTCTACACCTCGTTCAACGTCAGCGGCCGCGACATCAACGGAGACTCCAGCAGCACCAACGATCGCCCCATCCTCTCCAACGCCAGCGAACCCATCACCATGGTCGGCGTGGATGGAAGCTACATCGGCGGAGTCTCCGGCACCTACTATGACTACGCTGCCTACAACGCCTCGCCGTCCACGGCTCGCGTCCGTACCGTCGTAAGCCCCGGCGCCGTTCACTTCCTGGTGCCTAAGGCCAGTGTCGGAGCTCTGCTCGTAAGCCAGGAGGTCGGCCGAAACTCCTACCTCAACCCTGGCCAGCAGTACTGGAACCTCGCCCTGGAAAAAGCCTTCCCCACGCACTTCCGCCACATGGAACGTGGGCAGTTCCTCTTCCGAGTGGAGGCCCAGCAGATCGGGAACCACAACAACATCACCTACTACACCAACAACGTCACCCAGGTGGGCACCACCGCGTTCCAGGATCCCTCCAACGCGCGCGAGCCGAACAACCAGCATCTGCGGCTCTGGGCCAAGTACCAGTTCTGATCCACTCGCTTTCGCCTGCAATAGATCAGGGCCAGTCCTGTCATGGACTGGCCCCATTTCTTTTCGCGCTCACACCGAACAAGCCGCCGCCCTACTCGCGGGCCGCCGCCTCCAGCTGCGCGATGTTCAGCTTCACCATTCCCATCATCGCCTGCATCGCTCTGGGATGGCTCACCAGCTCCCCAATGTTCGCCGGTATCACCTGCCAGGACAGCCCAAATTTGTCCGTCAGCCAGCCGCACGCCACCTCGTGGCCGCCCTCGCCAAGCTTGGCCCAGTAGTTGTCGATCTCCTCCTGCGTCGTGCAGCTCACCACGAAGGAGAATGCCGGCGACAACTTCTGTGCTGGGCCGCCATTCATCGCCGTCACCCGCTGCCCATCCAACTCAAAAGAAACCACCACCGGCTTGCCCTTAGGCGGCAGATTCGGGTTATCGAGATCGCTCTTCATCTCGCCCAACATGCGCGAATTAGGAAAGATGCCGACGTAAAACTCTGCAGCCTCGGCTGCGTTCTGGTCGAACCACAGAAAGGGCGAGATTTTCGGCCCGCTGAATATTCCACTCATCTGAACAATCTCCTGCGTTCATTTTTCAGCTTGTGCTCGCAGCTTACCGGAACAGGTCCGGTCCAGGCTGCCAGGTCCCACCCGCAGTCCCATACGGACTCGCAAGCACCACGGTATAGCCGTCCGGATCACGCATCCAGCACTCCCAGTGGTTCGGGCCGCCGACGCCATCCGGAGGGTTGCGGTG